>Ga0181517_10002288_pt1 | contig 19773 bp, 19 predicted proteins | sample PEATcosm2014_Bin_31_FD_119748 | JGI IMG/M metagenome (GOLD analysis project Ga0181517, IMG submission 119748) | Peatland microbial communities from MTU Mesocosm Facility, Houghton, MI, USA - PEATcosm2014_Bin01_30_metaG | ecosystem: Environmental > Terrestrial > Soil > Wetlands > Peat | place... | reverse complement strand
TTGCCGCGCTGGACGGCCTGGGTGCGGCGGGCGGCTCCGAGCTTGTCGAAGGCGCGGGCACAGTGTGTCTTGACGGTGTTTTCGGAAACGAAAAGCTGCGTGGCGATCTCGCGATTGCTGAAGCCGCGGGCGACCAGGGTGAGGATTTCGAGCTCGCGTGCCGTGATGCCCAGGGCCTGCTGTTGGGCCTGCTGGCGGGCCGTATTGCGCGCGGAGGGCTCGAGGGCGGGGGCTTCCGCGGGGACAGGCACCTCCCTCACCACCACCGTTTCGCGGATGGTTTCGCGCTTGCGCGTGATGCGGAGGCCGAGCCAGATACCGAAGGTTGAGAAGAGGATGGCGACGAGGGCGCTGTAGAGCTCGACGGAGTGCTCGATAACCACGAAGCGGTATTCGGTGTATTGGAGGGTGGCGATGAGGAGGCCGCCGACAAGACCGAAGATGAGGACGTGGCGCTTCATGATGGGGCTGTGAAGAAGTATAAGGGAGACGGCGAAGAAGTTATTTCACCGGGGGAGAAAACAGAAGGGCCGAGGCGTGATGCCCTGGCCCTTTCATTGTGTGAGCGGCGCGTGGCCCGGATCTCATACTTTCTCACATTGCGGCTGCTTCACACTCGATTTTGAGATGTGAGCTTCAACAGTAGCACGATTCCTCCGGGAAACTATCCACTACGATTCATGGCTTTTGAACTCGTCGAGAGCCGTCGACACGATTGGTACTGAGAACGCCGTTGCATTCACCGGCCCGGCGACCCTCCAATTCGGCCGAGGTTTTTCCCGGGAGCACGGCCGCAGGTTTTCCGTTTGGGCGGCGGAAAGAGCCAGTTTGGGCAAAGATATGCGTTCCCGCGGGCGCTGCGGAGATTGTCCGCCGTGAGATGGCGGAGAAACGCTGCTGGTATCCTTATTTTGATGGCCAAACCAGCGATGACAAACGAACCGAACACGCGCAATCGCCCGCACACAGCGCCCTCCGCGCTGGCTGCCTGGGTGCTTCTGGCGGCGATTTTTGCCGCCGTGCAGTTTGCCAGCCTGTTTACGCCGCCGCTGTTGGACGACGCGGACGCCAGCCACGCCCAGGCCGCGCAGCATATGGCCGAGAGCGGCGACTGGGTAACGCTGAAGGTGAACGGCATCCGCTACCTGGAAAAGCCGCCGCTGCCCTACTGGCTCGACGCCGGGCTTTACCGCGTCTTTGGCCAGAATGCCTTTGCCACCCACCTGCCCAATGCGCTGGCCCTGCTGGGCTGCGCGTGGCTGGCTTGGCTGTGGGCGGGCCAGGCCTGGGGCAAGCGCGCCGGACTGTATGCCGGGCTGGGCGTGCTCACGTCGATGGGGCCGTTTCTGTTTACGCGCTTCGCCATTCCCGAGGCGCTGCTGAGCTTTCTGCTGCTGCTGGCTCTTTATTGCCTGCTGACGGGCCTGGAATCGATCCGGCCGATCCGCTTTTATGGGATGTGGGCGGCGCTGGCACTGGCCGTGCTGACCAAGGGGCTGATCGCGCCCATCTTCTTTGCCGCGGCGGCGATTCCGCTGCTGCTGATCAGCGGCCAATGGCGGCGCTGGAAGGACTTGAAGCCGTTCTCGGGGCTGCTGCTGTTTCTGGCCATCGCTGCGCCGTGGCACATCCTGGCCGGGCTGGCCAATCCCACCCAGGGCCACCCGCTGGGCAACCACCCCATGCCGGGCAGCGTGCACGGCTTCTGGTACTTCTACTTCCTCAACGAACACGTCTTCCGCTTTACCGGGACGCGCTTTCCGCACGACTACAACAAGATGCCCGCGGCGGCCTACTGGCTGCTGCACCTGGTATGGCTCTTCCCCTGGAGCCTGTTTTTGCCCGCGCTGGTGGCGGTGGCGTGGAAGACGCGGCGCAACTGGCTGCAACACCTGCGCCGCGAGGCCGGCCTGACGGTGGACTTCTACCTGGACAACGCCGACCGCGAGGATGTGGCCAGCTACGTCTTCCGGCTCAAGTTCCGGGTGCGCTCGGCCTGGCTGCTGAGCATGTTTTCAGTCTTCATCCTGCTGTTTTTCTCGCTCTCGACCAACCAGGAGTACTACACCTTTCCGGCGTGGACGCCACTGCTGATTCTGATTGCCGGGGTAGTGGCCAGCCTGGAGGAGGGACGCGGGCCGGGCGGCAGCAAATCGCCGCTCTCGACGGCCTGGCTGACGGGAGCGCAGGCGGTGTTTGCCGTGGCCGGAGTGCTGGCCGCGGCGGCGCTGGGCTGGGGCTTGTGGGAGTCGCGCAACCTGCCTTTTGTGGCCGACATCGGCACCCTGCTGGCGCATCGCGATGTGGGCGGATACACACTTTCGATGTCCCACTTCTTCGACCTGACCGGCCCGTCGTTTGCCGCTCTTCGGCTGCCCGCGGCGCTGGCCGCCGTGGCGCTGCTGGCGGGCCCGCTGGTGGGCTGGATTTTGCGCGTCAGAGGCAAGCACCTGGCCGCCACCGTGAGCATGGCGCTGACCGCGGCGGTTTTCCTGGTGGCCGCGCACATCGCCTTCGCCCGCTTCGAGCCGATGCTCAGCTCAAAGCAACTGGCCGATACGATTGTCGAAAAGGGCTCGCCGGCCGACTCGTTCATCATCTTCGGCGACCAGTCCGATGCCTCCTCGGTCGTCTTTTACACCCACAATTTCCTGCGCAAGCCGGCGCTGCTGATCGAGCCCCAATGCTCGGCCAGCGGAGAAGGCTCGACGCTGCTGTGGGGCTCGTGCTATTCCGATGCGCCGAAGATCTTTCTCAGCCCGGACGAGTTGGCGAAGACGTGGGGCACGGGTGAGCGGAAGTGGCTCTTCGCGCAAGACACCAACCAGCCCAAGGCCGAGCAACTGCTGGCCGGGCGGCTGATTCCGGTGCAGTCGATCGCCGACAAGATGTTGTGGACGGACCGACCGCTGCGGTAGGGTGATTTGCGAATCGGCGGCGTGACCTACTCCGCCGCGCGCATTTTGCCGCCGGGGAGAAGCTGGTAGACTTGGCCGCGCCAGAGGATGCGGCTGCCGAGGTAGCTGGCTGCCCAGATGCCGATGCCCATGAGGTCGCGGACGGGGTACAGCACCAGGAGGCCGAACCAGCTTGGGTCGCGAACGACAAGGCGGCCCACGGCAATGGAGAGCGCCAGCCGCGTCATCAGGCTCCAGGCAAAGAGAGCCAACCCCCACCATGGGTAGCCCAGCGCCGCAGAAGCCGCCCAGGCCAGCAGGCCGAAGGGCAGGCTGAAGGTAAGCGCGGTGCCAAAGTGGCCCTTGGGGCGCGAAAAGCGCGTGGACTTCATCCAGCGGACCTGGTGCTTGAGCGAGGCGGCGAAGCTGGAGTTGATGACCATGTGGTCGATGGCGTGATGGCTCAGGATCACGATCTGGCCCAGCTTGTGAGTTTCGTTGCCGAGAACGAAGTCGTCGGCGCAGTAGTCGGCCGTGACGCGGAAGCCGCCCATGCGGCGGATCGACTCGCGGCGGAAGGCCATGGTCGGCCCCAGGACAAACTGCATGCCTTCCATGGAGCGCGCCACCAGCACGCCGGAGGTCATTTCCACGCTCATGCCAACGGCCTCAAGCCGCGCCCACAAGCCGCCTTCAGCCGCCACGCCGCGATAGGGGCAACACAGGGCGCCCACTTTCTCGTCGGCAAAGGGGAGGGCCACGGCGCGGAGATAATCGGGCGTCACGCGCACATCGCTGTCGCTGACGACCAGAATCTGGTGCGCGGCGACGGCTTCCATGGCTTCAAGCGAGGCGACCTTGGCGTTGATGTAGTCGGGCTGGCCGCCGGTGGAGAGGAATTGGACGGGGATGTGCGGATAGCGTGCCGCCACATGCCGCGCCGTCTCGAGTCCGGCGTCCTGGGGCGAGCGGGCGCAGAAGAGGATTTCGTACTCCGGATAATCCTGCTCGAAGAAGCTGGCCAGATGGGCATCGAGGCCGGGTTCGTCGCCATGCACGGGCTTGAGCAGGGTGAGCGGAGGCGTAAAGCCGGGCCGCGCGCCGAGCTGAGCCAGCGACCGCCGCCGGTCGCGCAGGTAGCCGGGAACAGACGCCAGCACCATGCCGGCAAAGACCGAAGAGGTCACGAGACCGAAGAGCGAAAGTACAAGAAGAACGTGCGACATGCAGGTTTAAGAATACCCGGCTGGGGCACGCTGAGGGGCGAAGATTCCCCGCCGCGGGCGAACTAGGGCTTGCGCGGTGACGACTTGGCGACAACGGACGGGCGGCGAATCGGCACAATGGCCCCGGCGGAGCCCTGCGCGGCCTGCTGGAAGCGGGCCAGCATCTCGGTGCGCACGTACTCGACAAAGCTCTGCATCTGGCGGTTCATCTCTTCCATGCGCTCGCGCATTTGCAGGATGATGGCGATGCCGGCGATGTTGACGCCCAGGTCGCGGGCCAGGTTGAGGATGAACTCCAGCCGCTCCAGGTCCTCGTCGGTATAGAGGCGCGTGTTGCCCTCGGTGCGCGACGGCTTGAGCAGGCCCTCGCGCTCGTAGAGGCGGAGGGTCTGGGGGTGAATCTCGTACATCTCGGCCACCGCCGAGATCATGTACGCGCCTTTGGTCTTGCGTTTTGCTGCCATGGGGTTTTCTCGAATCAGATTACCTTAACTCGTTCGCGAAACGCTCCAGGTTCGGTCCGCACGTCCTTACAGCTTGTCAAAGAGCGTCACGCGCGGGTCCTGGTTGTTGAGCTTGGCCAGCTCGCGCATGATCTCGCGGCTGCGCTCGTCCTGGAGGTGCGGCACGACCACCGAGACGGTCACGATCTGGTCGCCGCGCTGGTTGGGACGCTGGGCGTTCTCGACGCCGCGCTCCCTCATGCGCAGCTTTTGCCCGCTCTGCGTGCCGGGAGGAATCTTCAACTGGGCGCGGCCATCGATGGTGGGCACGTCCACCTTGGCTCCCAAAGAGGCCTCGGGCACGGTCACGGGAACGGTGAGCTGAATGTCGTCGCCCACGCGCGTGAAGACCGGGTGCGTGCCGGTGCGGACGATGAGGAACAGATCGCCGGCAGGACCGCCGTTCGGACCGGCATTGCCCTTGCCCTGGAGGCGGATGCGCTGGCCGTCGCGCGTGCCGGCCTTGATGCGGAACTCGACCGCCTCCGAGCGGCTGACCACGCCCTCGCCATGGCAGGTGGGGCAGTCGTTGGAGATGCGCCCGGTGCCGTTGCAGCGGGGACAGGGGATATTGAACTTCATGCGCCCGCCCATCTGCGTCACCTGGCCCAGGCCGTTGCACTCCGGACATTGCAGGATGCCGCCGGTCTGCGCCTGGCCGTGGCAGGTGGGGCAGGTCTCCTGGCGGTTGACCTGGATGCGCGCCTGGCCGCCGCGAATGGCCGTCCAGAAGTCCACCGTGGCCTGGTACTCGAGGTCCGAGCCCGGCTGCGGTCCGCGCGCATGCTGCGGCTGCTGCGCACCGTTGAAGATGCCGGAAAAAATGTCTTTGAAATTACCCCAGGAGGACGAACCCGCGCCTGCCTGCGACGCCGCCGGGCGCCCCGGCCCGCTCTGGAAGCCGGAGAAGTCGAAGCCGTCGAAATCCACCGGAGAGCGGCCGCCCGCGCCCTGGCGCGCATAGGCCTCAGCCTGCGCGGGGTCGATCTGGTCGGAGTAGAAGCCCAACTGGTCGTAGACCTTGCGCTTCTTCTCGTCGCTCAGAATGTCGTTCGCTTCGGAGATTTCCTTGAACTTCTCCTCGGCGCGCTTGTCTCCCGGATTAACGTCGGGGTGATAGCGGCGCGCGGCCTTGCGGAAGGCCTTGCGAATCTCCTCCGGCGTAGCCGTCTTCTTCACTCCGAGCGTGGCGTAATAGTCCTTGTTTTGGGTCGTGGCCATAGTGTGGGTTACTCGATCTCCGGTTCAGCCGGGCCGCGGGTTCTCGGTTTCCTTCGAGCTCCCGCGGTCATTGCGTGCATCCCTATTCTAGAGACTCATCATGTGTTCCCGCTTTCTCCAGCGATGGGCACAAAATCAGCCGGTGCGCGGATGCGTGAGCACCAGGCAGCTTTCTTCGCTGCCATCAAAGGCCAGAATGCGTGCGGCAGCGTTGCGGAGAACAAAATCGGCGCGGGCAGTAGTGCAGTTGCCTATGCGCAGCCAAATCACCTTCGGTGGGCTCCCCAGCAGGAAACTCCGCCCTGCAAAATCGGAATCCTTGGAGACGATGACGAAGCCATTGTCCCGCGCATGCTGCCAAACCTCGACATCGGAGGCCCCGCTAAGGCCGCAATCTCTGAGGTGGACCGAGCCGGGATAGAGGTCGGAGAGCGCCGCCGCCAAACGAGGCGCCAGATTCTCATCAAATAAGAGTTTCACAGCTCGACGATCTCAAGTTTGCGCTCACGGTCCGCCGCGTAGGACAGACAGGCGCGAATATCCTGCTCGGTAAGGTCGGGAAAGTCGCCCAGAATCTGCTCGTGGGTCATTCCGCCGGCCAGATAGTCCAAAACGTCGTAAACGGTAATACGCAGCCCGCGGATACAGGGCTTGCCGCTGCGCTTGCCGGGCTCGATGGTGATGATCTTCGAGTAGTCCATGAGGTCTCTCCACGGTTGGCCGGAATGGGTCTAGTGTAGGCGCGTCTGGCGGCACGTGCAAAGTTGAACCGGCAGGTTTACGTTGCGATCTCCTGTAGGCGCTCGTAGAACCGTAATCCCTCGTGAAGTAGCGCAAATGGTTCCTTACCTGGAGAGTTCTGCGTCTGGACTGGTGGAACTGCAATTATGAAACCAAATGCGGCAAGCCGCGAAAGCGTGCTTTTCAACCCAATTTCGTCTGATCCGGCGCGCTGGCTTGCGACTCCCTGCTCGAAGCCGGATGCTTGCCAGTCTTTCCGCACATTGTCATACCATCGCTCAGGCCATTTTTTAGCGTCAGCAAGAATCTTCGATTGACGAGAGCAGATAAAACCCAGCGCTTGGATATCTCTGGCCTTCAACTCGACAGCGGCCCGCATCATGTCGTCGAGATTTTCAGGTTCAAGGTCGTCGGCGTAGACACAATCAATCGTGAGCGCCCCCAGGCGGATATGCTTTCTAGGGTCAGAGGTGCGGAGACCATGAAGAACGGCGCCGAGATAGGCGTTCTGAGCTTCTTGGCTTCGCAGTTGCGCCTCGAATGCATTAAGGCGAGCGTCCTGACCTTCAAGGTGTTTCTGAATTCTGGCGATCTCTGCATATGCGCCATTTTCGAGTTGTTCGACGACTTTTTCGACCGGCGTTTGGCCGCTTTTCAATGCCCTCGCAAACAGGTCTGCGCCGGGCACGCCAAATTGGCCGATGACATCGGCGATATTGCTTAGGGCATTGCAAACGGGCGATGTGTTCAACGACTCCATCGCCCGAGAACGCTGGAGTGCGGCCAGTTCGCCTTCGAACATGTTGGTTGGTCCGTCAATCGTCATTTGTCTTCTGCCTGCTAGTTAAAAAGGTGGGCGACAAACAGTCGCCCACCTCGCTGACTTGCCGACTTGCTGACTCGCCTACTTCTTGTCGTCCACGTCCACGTACTCGGCGTCGATGACGCCTTCGTCTTTCTTGGTTTCGGCGTGGGGCTCGGGCTCGACGACGGTGTCGCCGGGTTGGGCGGCCTGGGCGGCGTTGGCCTTGTACATGACCTCGGCCAGCTTGTGGCTGGCGTGGGTCAGCTTCTCGTGCGCGGCCTTCAGATCGGCCGAAGTGGGAGTGCCCTCGAGCACCTTCTTGGACTCGGCCAGGACCGACTCGACCTCAGTCTTCTCGGCGCCCTGGATCTTGTCGCCGGACTCCTTGAGCATCTTTTCGATGTTGTAGACCAGGCCATCGAGGGAGTTGCGGGCCTCGATCTCTTCGCGCTTTTCCTTGTCCTCGGAGGAGTGGGCGTCGGCGTCCTTGGCCATGCGCTCGACCTCTTCCTTGCTCAGACCGGAACTGGAAGTAATCGTGATGCGGGTGTCCTTGCCGGTGGCGTTGTCCTTGGCGGTGACGTTGAGGATTCCGTTGGCGTCGATGTCGAAGGTGACCTCGATCTGCGGAATGCCGCGCGGCGCCGGAGGAATGCCGGCCAGCTTGAACTTGCCCAGGGTGCGGTTCTGCGCCGCCAGGGGCCGTTCGCCCTGGAGCACGTGAACTTCAACCTCGGTCTGCGAGTCGGCGGCCGTGGAGAAGGTCTCGGTCTTCTTGGTGGGGATGGTGGTGTTGCGCGGGATCATGGACGTGGCCACGCCGCCCAGGGTCTCGATGGAGAGAGTGAGCGGGGTGACGTCGAGCAGGAGCAGGTCCTTGACCTCGCCGGCCAAGACGCCAGCCTGGACCGCGGCGCCGATGGCGACGACCTCATCGGGGTTCACGCCGCGATGGGGCTCCTTGCCGAACATGCCTTTCACCAGTTCCTGGATCTTGGGCATGCGGGTCTGGCCGCCGACCAGGACGACTTCGTCGATCTGCGCGATGGTGATGCCGGCGTCGGAGAGCGCCTTCTTGCAGGGCTCGAGCGAGCGCTCCAGCAGGTCGCCGACCAACTGCTCCAGCTTGGCGCGGGTGAGCTTGCGGACCAGATGCTTGGGGCCGGTGGCGTCGGCGGTGACGAAGGGAAGGTTGATCTCGGTCTCGATGGTTGTCGAGAGCTCGATCTTGGCCTTCTCCGCGGCGTCCTTGAGGCGCTGGAGGGCCATTTCATTGCCCTTGGAGGACAGATCGAGGCCTTGCTCCTGCTTGAATTCGGCAATCAGCCACTCGACGATGCGCTGGTCGAGGTTGTCGCCGCCCAGGTGGGTATCGCCGTTGGTGGACTTGACCTCGATGACGCCTTCGCCGACTTCAAGAATGGAGACGTCGAAGGTGCCGCCGCCGAAGTCGTAGACCACGATGGTTTCGTCCTTCTTCTTGTCGAGGCCATAGGCCAGCGCGGCCGCGGTGGGCTCGTTGACGATGCGCTTGACATCGAGACCGGCGATCTTGCCCGCGTCCTTGGTGGCCTGGCGCTGGGCGTCGTTGAAGTAGGCCGGAACCGTGATGACGGCCTGGGTGACCGGCTCGCCGAGATAGGCCTCGGCGGAGGCCTTGAGCTTTTGCAGAATCATGGCCGAGATTTCGGGCGGGGTGTACTCCTTGCCCTGGGCGAGAACACCCACGTGATCGCCTTGCTGGATCACCTTGAAGGGCACCATCTTCATCTCGTCGCTCACTTCGTTGAAGCGGCGGCCCATGAAGCGCTTGATGGAGAAGATGGTGTTTTCAGGGTTGGTGATGGCCTGGCGCTTGGCCACCTGGCCCACCAGCCGCTCGCCGCTCTTGGAGAAGGCGACGATCGAGGGTGTAGTGCGCGCACCCTCTTCATTTGCAATCACTTTGGGCTCTCCGCCCTCGAGAACGGCAACACACGAATTGGTGGTGCCGAGGTCAATGCCGATAATCTTTGCCATAGTTGAAATCCTGCCTGTTCCTGGAAAATGCTGACTCTATTAAGATGCATCATTGAGTGAGATAGTGTCAACTTTATTTGATTGAGATTCGATAAGCCTGTCTCCCGGGCCCCCGGTGGCCTGAACTGCCAGTCGGGGCGAGACCCCGAAGTGTTGCAGAGCGGCGGCCGCCGGCACTGGCTGGCCGGCCCCTCCATCGTTTACCCTCAGAAAAGCTTCCCGTATGCCAAACGCCGCCGCCCAAGCCCGCTATCCCCTGACCCAGGGCGTGAACCCGTGGCTGGTGACGGTCTCCGTCATGCTGCCCACCTTCATGGAGGTGCTGGACACCGCCATTGCCTCGGTGGCCCTGCCCTACATCGCCGGGAGCCTGTCGGCCTCGAACTCGGAGGCCACGTGGGTGCTGACCAGCTACCTGGTGGCGAACGCGGTCATTCTGCCGGCCTCGAACTGGTTTGCCCGGCGATTCGGGCGCAAGCGGTTCCTGCTGACCTGCGTGATCATCTTCACCATCGCCTCGTTTTTCTGCGGAGCGGCGCCGTCGCTGGGCGTCATTCTGCTGGCCCGCGTTCTGCAAGGGGCGGGCGGCGGCGCGCTGCAGCCGCTGTCGCAGTCGATCCTGCTGGAGAGCTTTCCCATCGCCAAGCGATCGATGGCCATGGCCGCCTATGGCCTGGGCATCGTGGTGGCGCCGGTGATCGGGCCGACGCTGGGCGGCTGGCTGACCGACACCTTCAGTTGGCGCTACGCCTTCTACATCAATATTCCCGTGGGCCTTCTGGCGGTGTACATGATCACCCGCTTCGTCCACGATCCGCCCTACATCAAGAACGCCAAGGTGGGCGCCTTCGACAACATCGGCTTCGGCCTGCTGATGGTGTGGACCGGCAGTTTGCAGATTGTGCTGGACAAGGGGCAGGAGGACGACTGGTTCGGCGCCGCGTGGGTGCGCTGGACGGTGGCGGCGCTGGCCACTTCATTTGTGCTCTGGGTCTGGCATTCCTGGACCCATCGCAACGGCCTGCTTGACCTGCACGTGCTGAAAGACCGCAACTTCCGCACCGGCTGCTTCCTGATTGCGATGCTGGGGATGTGCATCTACATCACCATCGCCATCCTGCCGCTCTACTACCAGGAGATTCTGGGCTACACGGCCTTCACGGCCGGCATGGTGGTGGGCCCGCGCGGGATCGGATCGTTCATCGGCTCGCCGGTGATCGGCATTCTGGGCTCGCGCATCGACCAGCGCAAGCTGCTCTGCGCGGGCTTTCTCGGCTTCGGCGTATGCTCCCTGATCTTCAGCATGATCAACCTCGACATCGGGCCCTATACGCTGCTGATTCCCATCACGCTGACCGGGTTTGCGCTGAGCTTTGTCTTTGTGCCCATGGCGACCATGATGATGGCGACGATTCCCAACAAGGAGATGGGCAACGCCACCGGCCTCTCGAACATGCTGCGCAACATCGGCGGATCGATCGGGATTTCGATGGCCACCACGGCGCTGATCCGGCGCGCCGCTCTGCACCAGACCGAGATCGGCGCCAACCTCACGCCCTCCAGCATGGTTTTGCAGCAGAAATCGCGGCTCATCGCCGGCTATCTGGGCCAGCACCTGGGCCCCGCCCAGGCGCGCCCCGGCGCGATGGGGCTGGTCTATGGACTGATGGAGCAGCAATCCGCCCTGATGGCCTATGTGGATGTCTTCCGCTGGACGGCGCTCTTGGCCTTCTTCTGCGCCGGCGCGGCGTGGCTCTTCAAGAAGCCGGTGAAACACGCGGCGCCGCCGCCGGGCGTGCATTGACAAAAAGTCTTGCAGGTCGCGGCAAAAACTCGATCTGGGCGCATCCATAAACGCTGGGCGACTTCAGGGGATCTATCTAGCCTCGGTGGACGACTCGTAGATTCGTCAATTCTCGGGGTTCATAATCTTACCGATTTCATCGTCCCCGTAATGATCCTTCAGTCTGCGAATGAAAGAGGGCTCCGCTGAATTCACGAACGCCAACATCCCACGTAGCTTCGCTGCGTCCTTGGGGCTTAGCTTCCCAGTCAAGAAGTGGTGAACTTGTGCGCGAATGAGTCGTTTCCTTTCGCGACCCAAAGAAACCTCGCCGCTATTTGAGAGGACCAAGCCCGTCACCCGCATGGAGCCGCCCCGCGACGCATGTACAGTCTTCTTCGTGTTGAGCTTCAGAAGCGGGTGCTTCATGCGTTTGCAGATCTCGGCTACTTGAAGCTCCACTTCCCGTAGCACATTTTGCCGGTTTGTAGAGAACGTGAGGTCGTCCGCGTAACGGGAATACTTGACCTTCTTCCTCGTGCAAAAGGCCTGAACCTTCTTGTCGAACTCATACATTAGGATGTTGGAAAGCATTGGCGATGAAGGCGCGCCGATGGACATTATCAGCTTGCCCTCCCTCCCACGATTCCAGAACAGAATTTTCTTTAGGTGGAAGATATCCTCAGAGCTCAGGTCAAGTTCCCAGTGTGCCGCAAGGAACGCCTCCAAATCGTCGGCCGTGATGGAGTGAAAGAAGTCCTTGAAATCCAGCTTGAGGAGGAAGTGATTCGATGCGTGCTTGGCTGCGTTTGTGCTGATGCTCCGGCGCTTGCGGTACGCCATCGCAGTTCCGTGGATCGGGAATTGGCGCAGCACATTTGCCATGACCCAGTACTGTATCGCCTTCAGTTCCCTCGCAGGCTGGGCAATTGTCCTCTTGCCCACCCCATCCTTTTTATCCACTTCATACACCTTGTAGCGATAGGGCGCAGAGCGAACGATATGCCTCAGAGTGGCCTCTGGGATCATTAGATCGTGCGAGATGGACTCCAGAATGCTCATTTCGGCGCCTTTTTCTTGGCCGCATCAAAGGCGCGAAGGCGATTTTGGTAATTTGGTCGCTCCTTGAGAGCCGCGAGAAGGTCCGAGCGAAGGCGCACGCGGTCGAACTGCCCCTCATCGGACCGTTCATACGAAACGAACCTTAGACCTCCGTCCGCCTGGGCGAAGTAATCATCTCTGCCTTCATGGGTCTTGCTAAGGAAATTCAATTTTTCCAAGAGGAACAGGTGTTGATGAAGCTCCTTGCGCGGTGTCTCCAGCCCGAGGCCGTTCAGAAGTTCTACTATTTCGGGTAGGCGCAACGCCCCACCCATGCTCACGAGGTCAGCGATCAGGAGCATTTTATGCCCAGCGTTCGCTCCATCGAACCTTTCTGAACGAGTTGGCGCGTTGACCGCGGGCTCAATTACCTGCTTAATGACGTCTTGCGACGCAAGCTCTGCGAGTTTAGGAACAATCTTCGGCTTCTTTGCACGCGACAACCACCTGAACGTGTAGAACCCTCCAGCTCCTGGATCGGATTCGGACTCACTTTCTACCTTGATCCTTGCAATTGGGCCGTCCATTATGAATGACTTGTCATCCTGGTAGGTCCGCTCCAAAACGGCGTGAAGCTTCATTCGGAGGCTGTTGACGAAGGAGAAGGCTCCGAGTTCCGTCATCGATCCTGGGCTCTCAACAATGAGCAAAATCAGCTTTGAGAGCGCGGCGATCCTCACCTCCAGATCGACAAGGTTCGTAAATCCTTCCGAAATTGGGTTGTGGTACCACTCTGCCGCTTCCTCGGCAAGCAGGACATCTGGCAGAAGGGCGCTGCTTCCCCTTTCCAGGCGGGCAATTAGAAACCCACGCAGGGAAGTGGAAGGTTCGCCGGGCTTTGGAATAGGTCCGCCGCAGAGAAATATTTTTCGGACGGGGTTCTGGACGGAACTCTTACCGATGTTGAGAGTCTTCGCAATTTCGGCTAGAGTTTGTGCCATCTTGAGGAGTGCTCTTTACCTCAGAGCTCGGCGGGAAGAAGCAAATTTTCTTGGCGCAGGGTTGCGCCGGGAAAATTTGCTTCTTCCCGCCGTAATCCCTACCAATCAAACACTGTCCGGCGAATCGCCAGACCCACAGATGGAACTGTGATGACACGTAAAGAGCAATTCCAAAATAGACGCCTCCCCAGGGGACCGTCAAGGTAAATTATGGCCCAAGTGCTCCTTCATCTGATTCTCAGTCGCGCCAAATCCGAACCCTGCCTGGTCAGTACTCGAAAACGCCCTTCCGTCCAGCAAAACATCCGCCTTCGAATCGCCGGGATCTAGCCCGCGTGCCCAACTCGCGCGGCGTTCTAGTCTACGCCGCATCGCCAAACACCCGCCCGCCCGCCTTGTGCACGGCTTCTGCTAACTGCCGGTCGAAGGTAGCCAGCGTCCTGCCGGTGCGCAGAACCAGTTCGAGGTAGGTGGCGTCATAGCCCGTCAGTTCATAGGTGCGGGCGAGGGAGAGAACTCTAGCCTGGGCCGCCGCCGGACGCATCGTGTCCTCCACAATCGGCAAGGTATTGATCAAGGCCATGAACGAGGCGGAAGTTGCCGGGCTGGCGCCCGCTCTCCGCTCGGCAGCCAGGACGCCGTTCACTACTTCGGGAAACCACAGGGCGGGCACCAGGGCTCCTCGGGTCTGGATCATCCCGAGAACCTCATCCGCCCATCGCTCTTCGATCGGATCCAAACGCCTGACCAGCCAGGCCAAGGTCACAGAGGCATCCAGAACAATTTCCATGGGGCGTCTTACTTTCTTCCTTCGCGAATCCACTCCAAAACCGTTTCCCCTGGAACCCCTTTGATTCGAGGGAAATTGAGCAGGCCCTCGACAGCCTCGTCGATGGCGCGCTGATTTCGGGCCTTCGTAGGCACAACGTCCGCCACCGCCCGCCCACGCCGGGTGATTGTGAAGCGCTCGCCTTGCTCGACCTTGCGCAGAATCTCAGAGAGCTTCGTTTTGGCGTCAAAGGAGCCAATTTCGGTATAAACGCCTTCTTCTGGCGGCATAAACCCTCCCACACGCCGAGCCAACCAACTAGATTACAAACTAGTTTACTCCAGTTTTTGCCGCGCTGGGCCCGGATTTCACCCGCATTGCTCAACGTCATTCCGCCCAGGGCAGGAAGCGGCGCATCTGTTCGTCGTACTGCTCGATGCGGCCGGTGAGGATGTCGTAGTACCAGCCATGGACGGTGAGGCGGCCATCGAGCAGCGCGCGCGCCACCGAGGGCTGGGCCCGGAGATTGAGGAGCTGCGCCACTACGTTGCCGCGGATGAGCGAGGCCAGTTCGGCGCTGTCGCCGTCGGCCGGGTTGGGCGGCTGGCGATGGGAGAAGGCCGCCTCGACATGGCTGAGCCAGCGGCAGGCCTTGGGCATGCTCTCCAGCCCCTTGCGGTCCAGCGCGGCCTTGAGCGCCCCGCAGTCGGAGTGGCCGCAGAGGATGGCGTGCTTCACGTGCAGCACCTCGACGGCATACTCGATGGTGGCCGTCACCCCGTCCACGTCCTGGCTGGTGAGCGGCACCACGTTGCCGGCGTTGCGGGTGATGAAGAGGTCGCCGGGGCCGGTGCCGAGAATCAGGTCGGGGACCACGCGCGAGTCGGAACAGGTGATGAACAGCCACTCCGGCGCCTGGGTTTCCGCCAAAAGGTGAAACTGGTCGCGTTTGCCGGGAAAAACCTCGGCCAAAAACCGCTTGTGCCCCTCGATCAACCGCTCCATCGGCCTCTCCTGTTTACCGGATGGGGGCTTCGCCTTGCAGCCCGCCTTTGCCCAGCGTACCGCACTGCGAGGCCGGGCTGATACCTTAGAGCGAAACCAGGGTCGATGGTTCCCAGCGGAGAGATTGCGAGGTCGCCGCTCCCTGTTGGTCGCGTCCACTTGAAAGCATCGTCTCAGGACACAGCAGCCCTGGTTTCGCTATAGTCGGTATCGGATTCTTTTCTTGGTCCGGTCCACAAAAAGCGAAGTTTGGCTTGCTGCCCTCACCGCACGGGCGGCAGCGCGTCAAAAAAAGAGGAGGGGGCGCACGGCGCTTCTGAACCTGATTCGAGAGAACAAGACAAAGGGGAGACGGGTCGATGAAGAACGGGACAAGGCAGGGCGGATTTGCGATAGCGGCGATTCTGTTGGCGGCATCTGTGGGCGCGCACGCCCAGACCGTCGACTCGATCGCCCCCGGCCTCAGAAGCCGCATCGACCGCATCGCCGCGCAGGTGCTGGAGCAGACCGGCGTTCCCTCCGCCTCGCTGGCCGTGGTCAAGGACGGCAAGCTGGTCTATACCCACGCCTACGGCAGCGCCCGGCTGGCCACGGAGACCGATGCCGCCCTGCCCGCCACGACGGAGATGCGCTACTCCATCGGGTCGATCTCCAAGCAATTCACCGCGGCGGCCATTCTGCTGCTCCAGGAAGAAGGCAAGCTGAGCCTGGACGACGCGGTGGGCAAGTATGTTCCCGGCCTGACGCGCGCCAACGAAGTCACCATCCGGCAGATCCTCTCGCACACCTCCGGCTACCAGGACTACTGGCCCGAGGACTACGTGATGACTCCCATGCTCAAGGCCGAAAGCGCGCAGCAGATTCTGGACGCGTGGGGGAAGAAGCCGCTGGACTTTGAGCCCGGCACGCAGTGGCAGTACTCGAACACCAACTTCGTGATCGCCGGGCGGATCGTGGAGACCGTCGCCGGCGAGCCGCTCATGGAGTTCCTCACGCAACGCATCTTTCGCCCGCTGGGGATGAAGTCGGCCTGGAACTCCGACGAAACCGGCCTGACGCAGGCCGACGCCACGGCCTACTATCGCCACGCCCTGGGCCCCCTGCGCGTGGCGCCCAAGGAGGGCCGCGGCTGGATGTTCGCCGCCGGAGAGCTGGCCATGACCGCGCACGACCTGGCCCTGTGGGACGAGAGCCTGATCGCGCAATCCATTCTGCGCCCCGAAAGCTACCGCCAGATGTTTGCCGAGGTCAAGCTGAAGAACGGCAAGGGCACGCACTACGGCCTGGGCGTCGAGGTGACGGACCGCGACGGGCGCCGCTCGATCGAGCACAGCGGCGAGGTCTCGGGCTTTGTTTCGGACAACGAGGTGCTGGTGGACAATGGCGTGGCCGTGGCCGTGCTGACCAACCAGGACGCCGTGGGCGCGGCGGCAACGATTGCGCGGCTGGCCGTTCCGGCGGTGCTGGGCGCGGGCGAGGACGGGACCGAGGCGGAACGGCAGGCGTTGACGATCTTCCACGAACTGCAACTGGGCACCATCGACCGCAGCCTGCTGGCGCCGAACCTGAGCGACTACTTTACCGCCGAGGCATTGGCCGACTTCCAGGAGAGCCTGGCGCCCCTGGGCGAGCCGCTCACCTTCCGCCAGAGCCGCGAGGAGTTGCGCGGCGGCATGACCTTCCGCGCCTTCCAGATTGTCTACCCCGGCAAGCGGCTGACGCTGACCACCTACACCTACCCCGACGGCAAGCTGGAGCAGTATCTGATCGCGCCGGTCGAGTAGCGGCAGGCTGCTGCCCGGCCGGTTCGAACCGGTTTGCAGATTATATTGAAAAATCCGATATCATCGGAATCCATGGCCACTCTCTTTGAGAAACTCAACCTCAAGGGTCACCAGGAGATCCTTGTCTTGCATGCGCCGGAGAGCTTTGCGCCGGAGCTTGCGCGCCTGCCTGTACTCCACATCCATCGCCACCTGGAATCGGTTGCGGAGATCGGCTTTTCGCTGGCTTTTGTCACCCGCCAGAGCGAAGTGGACGAACTGGCGGCGAAGATCGCCGCCCGCGCCCAGGGCGACGCCGCCGTCTGGTTCGCTTATCCCAAGGGCACATCGAAGAAGTACACATGCGACTTCAACCGCGACACGGGCTGGAAGCCGCTGAAGGCCGAGGGATTCGACACCGTGCGCGCCATCGCCATCGACCAGGACTGGACCGCGCTGCGCTTCCGGCGCGTCGAGTACATCAAGTCGCGATAAACCGGTTGCAGTAGATTTTCCCCAGGCAAAGAATCTGTCCCTTGGCCTGAACTGCCCCAAGCGGGCAGGCGCATGGGTGCGCCCAAGGGGCTCGCATCAACCCGCGCGGCCTTTGGCCAGCCGAGGGCCCGCACAGACACGAACGGAGGAAGACTCATGCAAAACACGCCGAATCCACTGCGGCCCGCACAGGCTGAGGTTCACCGCACCGCGCACGATCAGGATTTGATCGAGGTTCCCAAGCGGGCCAGGCTGGACCGGGAAGCGGAGGGAAAGACATTCCAGCCGCACGCTATAACCAAGTCTCCGACCGCGTGATTTCGTGCGTTGGAATGGAGCGCGATTCGATCCCAGGTCCCAAAAGCGGGACCTGGGGCACCCCGTAGGCAAGAACAGTGCATTACGAGGCCAAGTTGGAGAATGGCTTACTCGACTTGAAAGAGGCCGGGCATGACTTCGCCGGCTTTGCCTTCGACCACCTGGGTAAACGCCGAGGCGTTGAGCGGCGGCTCGGGACCGACGTAGACGGTACGCGCTCCGTTGACCCGCGCCCAGTGAACGAAGTTGGCTGCGGGATAGACCGAACCCGAGGTGCCGACGACCAGCATCAGCGTGGCTTTTTCGATCTCCCGCTCGATGCGCTCCATCTCCAAGGGAATTTCGCCAAAGAAGACGATATGCGGGCGCAGTCGTCCGCCGCAGGGGCAGCGGCCCACCTCGGACAGGCTGCCGTAGATCGCGCGATCCTCGACAGGCGGGCGGCCGCACTCGCGCTCGCAGCGGGCTTTGGAGAGTTCGCCGTGCATGTGCACCAGGCGCACCGAGCCGGCGCGCTCGTGCAGATCGTCCACATTCTGCGTGCAGAGAAAGAAGCGGTCGCCCAGCTTCGCTTCGAGTTCAGCCAGCGCGATGTGCGCCGGATTCGGCTGGGCCTTGGCGCCATCCGCGCGGCGGCCTGCGTAAAACTTCCATACCGCTTCCGGATTGCGCTGCCAGGCGTCGGGCGTACACACATCCTCGACCCGATGCCCGGCCCACAATCCGTCCGAGGTGCGAAAGGTGGGCAGCCCGCTCTCCGCGCTGATGCCCGCGCCTGTGAGTACGAATACACGATCGTCTGCTTGAACCGAAACCTTGCTCATGGTCTTCTTTCTTTGTCCCTGCGGAGCCGGAGTTTATGCAGTCCCAGTCTCAAAAGCAAGACCGGGTCCCCCGCAGACAGGCCTTGGCCTGCGGGGTGAAAGGTCTTGACCATCAGACTGGAACTGTTCACTGTCCACTGTTCCCTGTTCCCTACTCCCTGTCTTCACGGCTCCAGCAGAATCTTGCCCGTCGTCTTGCGGGCTTCCATGTCGATCTGCGCCTGGGCGGCTTCGGCCAGCGGATAGATGAACTCCGTGCGCAGCTTGAGTTGGCCTTTGGCGGCCCAGCCGAGCACGTCGCCGGCTCTCCATTCGAGTTCCGCGCGGGTGGCGACGTAATGCCAGAGCGTGGGCCGGGTGACGAAGAGCGAGCCCTTGCCGCTGAGCTGGATGAGATTGAAGGGCGGCACCGGCCCGCTGGAGGCGCCAAAGAGAGCCAGCAGTCCGCGCGGCCTGAGGCAGTTCAGGCTGCCCTCGAAGGTGGTCTTGCCCACCGAGTCGTAGACCACGTCGACGCCCTTGCCGCCGGTGATCCGCTTGACCTCCGCCTCGAAGTCCTGTTCGGTGTAGAGAATCACTTCGCTGGCGCCGGCCTCGCGCGAGAGCTCGGCCTTGGCCGGCGTGGAAACGGTGGCGATGACGCGCGCGCCGATCCGCACCGCCATCTGCGTGAGCAGCAGCCCGACGCCGCCGGCCCCGGCATGAATCAGCGCCGTGTTGCCGGCCTTGAGCGGGAAGGTGGAATGGGAAAGATAGTGCGCGGTCATGCCCTGGAGCATGGCTGCGGCGGCCTGCTCGGGGCTCAGCCCGGCCGGCACCTTGACCAGTTGCGCGGCGGGAACCAGCGCATATTCGGCATAGCTGCCCAGCACGCTGGTGGAGGCCACCGCTTCGCCCGCGGCAAATCCGGTGACGCCCGGACCCAACTCCTCGACCGTGCCCGCGGCCTCGCTGCCCGGGACCAGCGGCAGTGCGGCCTTGTACACGCCCGTGCGGAAATAGATTTCGATGAAGTTGACCCCAATGGCCTCGACGCGGATCAACACCTGCCCCGGCCCCGGCTGGGGAATGGGCAATTCGGCCAGTTGCAATACCTCCGGCCCGCCAGTCTGCTGAATTTGGATAGCTTTCATGTCACGGCCAGAATGCACCCTCAGGCCGGGGCTCTGCAAGCTGTCTGTGCCGAGAGTGCGCAAGTGCGATCCACTTTGCATCGTCCCCAGACACAGCAAACCCCGCCTGGGCGCATGCCCAAGCGGGGTTTTTCTATTCCCTGTTCCCTGTTCCCTGCTTTTTCAATCCCTGTCCGAAAGCAGGCTTTGCTCTTCCGGCGAAATCAGCCGCACCAGTCGATCGACGGTG
>Ga0181517_10002284_pt1 | contig 19783 bp, 16 predicted proteins | sample PEATcosm2014_Bin_31_FD_119748 | JGI IMG/M metagenome (GOLD analysis project Ga0181517, IMG submission 119748) | Peatland microbial communities from MTU Mesocosm Facility, Houghton, MI, USA - PEATcosm2014_Bin01_30_metaG | ecosystem: Environmental > Terrestrial > Soil > Wetlands > Peat | place... | reverse complement strand
TGGTCCAGTAATCTTGATCACAAGAAGCAATGAACACCTGAACCCGTTCCTGTAAACTGGCAACTGACCACGATTCACTTGTTCACTTATTCACTCGTTCACTGAAGGAAGACACCATGGCAAAGCTCTCGATTCGCGACATCGAACTGGCCGACAAGCGGCTCTTCATCCGTGTCGATTTCAACGTGCCGCTCACTGAAGACGGCGCGACCATCACCGACGACACCCGCATCGCGGCCACGCTGCCCACCATCATCTACGCTCTCCGCCGCAAGGCCAAGGTGATTCTGGCCTCGCATCTCGGCCGCCCCAAGGGCAAGCCGAATCCCAAGTACTCGCTGCGCCCCGTCGTTGACCGCCTGCGCGAGCTGCTCATCAAGGATCTCGGCGAAGAGGTCAACGTCGCCTTCGCTCCCGATTGCATCGGCGAAGTGGCGGAAGAGATGGCCGCTCAGCTTGAATCCGGCCAGGTGCTGCTGCTTGAGAACCTCCGCTTCCATGCCGAGGAGGAGGCCAACGATCCCGCCTTCTCCAAAGCCCTCGCCTCACTTGCAGAGGTCTACGTCAACGACGCCTTCGGCTCCGCGCATCGCGCCCACGCATCAACGGAGGGCATCACTCACTTCCTCTCACCCGCCGTCGCCGGCCTGCTGATGGAAAAAGAGATCACTTATCTCGGCAAGGCTCTGGAATCGCCGGAGAAGCCCTTTGTCGCCATCATTGGCGGCTCCAAGATCAGCGGCAAGATCGATGTCATCGACAACCTGCTCGACAAGGTCGATACATTGGTGATCGTCGGCGGCATGGCTTACACCTTCCAGCGCGCGCTCGGCGTCACCACCGGCAAATCGCTCGTTGAAGAAGACAAGATCGAGATGGCCAAAGCCGCGCTCGACAAAGCCAAGGCAAAAAGAGTCAAGCTGCTGCTGCCCGTCGATAACATCCTCGCCGACAACTTCTCCGCCGACGCCAAGACGCAGGAGTGGGATTGCTCGAAGAATTTCCCCGCCGACTGGCAGGGCCTGGACATCGGTCCCAAAACCATCGCGGAGATTGAAGAGGTCGTCTCGACCGCGCGCACCATCGTCTGGAACGGTCCGGCTGGAGTCTTTGAATTTCCCCGCTTCGCCGTCGGCACCAACGCCATCGCCCGCGCCGTCGCAGCCAATCGCGCGGCCACTTCGATCATTGGCGGCGGCGACTCGGTGAGCGCTATCAACCAGGCCGGCGTCGCCGACCAGATCACCCACATCTCCACCGGCGGCGGCGCCAGCCTTGAATTCCTCGAAGGCAAAAAACTCCCCGGCGTGGAAGCGCTGACGGATAAGTAAGTCAGTGGACAGTGATCAGTGAATAGTGGTCATTAAAAGCCGCATCCGGCCAGAAGTTCGGGCTGGATGCGGCTTTTTGGGATCGCAGGCATAGCGAATCTGCATTAAATTCCTCTTATACTACTAATGCTAGAGATTTTGAACTCCAAATGTATTCTCTGCTGGGGTATAGGTGAAGTCGTATTCTATTTCGCCGATAGGCACCTTATGGGGGCAAACTTGAACTACGGTGCGCCGCAAGATTCGCGAGTAGCGGCCTCTGCCGGTAAATGCGGGAAACTGCTGGGATTGGCAGGCGGCAAGGCTGCCGGCATCCGCCGCATTTCTATCGCCTTGATTACCGCTCTCAGCTTGATCGGCCTCATCGCGGCCCAAGCCGCGCCGCCGCCCGCGCAGGCAAAAAAATCACCAGAAAAATTGCCCACGCTGACCACGGTGCGCGCGGCGCATTCTTTGACCTCGGCTGAGGCCACGCGCGGCTATCCTGTCCATCTGCGCGCGGTAGTGCTCTACTACGCTCCGCGGCCTAATACCAATAAGGATGGAATGTGGGTTCACGATTCGACCGGAAGCATCTATGTCATCGTTCACAAGAGTGATTCCAAACCCACGCCTCCCGGAACGCTGGTTGAGATGACCGCCGTCACCAATAGCGGTGCTTTTGCACCCACCCTCAACAAGCCGACCTTCAAGGTGATTGGACACGTCGCCTTGCCGAAGACATCGGATCGGCCAAGTCTGGCCCAAATGATGGTCGGCGGAGAAGACGGCCAATGGATCGAGGCTGAGGGCATTGTTCATTCCGCCGCCGTTTATGACTATTATGTTTTGCTGCAATTGGCCATGACCGACGGCACACTTTCTGTCGGCATTGTGAAAGAGCAAGGCGTCGACTACTCCAGCCTGGTCGATGCCCAGATCCGCGTCCGCGGCAATCCCCACCCAGTGATGGATATAAGCCACAAACACATGATTGGCGTCCGTGTTGAATCTCCGGGGCTGATGGCGGTGGAGATTGTGCAAGCGGCGCCCAAAGATCCTTACAATACGCCCGCCATTCCCATCTCTCGATTGCTGCAGTGGGATGTGGCGAACTTGATGACTCATCGAGTGCATATACAGGGAAGCGTTACGATGCAGTGGCCCGGATCGTCGATTTGCATACACGACGCCGCCCAGGGCATCTGCGCGCAAACCAATCAAAGCACCCGTATGCGCAACGGCGAGTTGGTTGACATCGTGGGTTTTGTCCATCCCGATGGCAATGCGGCGGCGATGACGGACGCGATCTTCAGAAGCTCCGGCTCCGCTACAGTTGCGCCTGTATCCGCGACGCCAACAACTGCGGATGACATCCTGAAGGGCAACCATGAATCTCAGCTTATTCAGATCGATGGCCAACTGATCTCCCGCGATCTGGCCTCGGCCGATACTACGCTTCTGATCAACTCAGGAAAATATATCTTTACGGCAGTTCTTCCCGCGGGGCTGAGCGGATCGGAGACAAAAAAATGGCAGAACGGCAGCGTTCTGCGCATCACCGGCATCTGCTCGGTGCAGGTCGATATGCAGAAGGTCAACATGGACCAGGGAGACGCCGCGCCGAAATCATTTCGCGTTCTGATGCGCTCCCCCGCGGATGTGGTTGTTCTCAAAAAAGCCTCGTGGTGGACGCCGGTTCATGCCGTTATCCTGCTGTCTTTGGTATTGACCGCGACGCTGGGCGCGCTGGTTCTGGTGCTGATGTTGAGGAAGCGCCTGGAGCTACAGACAAAGTTGTTGCGCGAACAGGCGGACAAGCTGCACGAGAGCGAAGAGCGCTTCCGCCACATGGCGATGCATGACGCCTTGACGGGGCTGGCTACGCGCGTACTCTTGCAGGATCGCATGGATGTCGCGATGGAAGCCGCGCGCCGCCGTCAATCAGGACTCGCGCTGCTGATGATCGACGTAGACAAATTCAAAGACATCAACGATACCTTCGGCCACGCGGCCGGCGACGAGGTCTTGCGCGTTACCGCCGCGCGGCTGCGCGAGGCCGTGCGCAGGAGTGATACTGTCGCCCGCTTTGGCGGTGACGAATTCGTTGTGCTCTTTGCCGAATTGAGCGATCCGAGAATTGCCGTGAGGACTGCCATGAATATGGTGAAAACTCTGGCGGTTCCCATATCGTTTGAGAACCACGAGATTCCGGTCACCGTTAGCATTGGGGTCTGCGCCGCTTATGGGGACGAGCTTGACGCGACCATCTTGATAAAGAATGCGGATACTGCTCTCTATTGCACCAAGGCGCGCGGGCGAAACGGCTATTCCGTCTACACGCCGGAGTCAGATCCAGAGCTAACCGAGGCGCCGGTTAAGCAGCCCTCTCAGGAACTCGCCGCCGCTGAAATCGGAAACGGTTGAGCTGGACCGCCAAATTCTGCGGCCGGAAATCAGGTTGCGCGATTCAGCCACGGAGTGGAGATCACGTTCGATCGGCGGATGAGCAAGAGCAATCTTCGAGAGCGCAATCTCGTTAATCTCTACGATTACTGCTGAGGCTCCATGTTGTAGGTGAAGAGTGCGCGCAGTTCCAGGTACGGCCCGTGGAAGTCCCTCGGCAGCGGCGGGTAATTCGAGCCGGTCAGCGCGCCCCAGGCCGCGCGGTCCAGTGCCACGTCGCCTGAGCTGCCCTCGAGCACCATGCCTCCGTCCATCAACCGGCCATTGGGCAGCACCTTGAAGCGAATCATCACCTGGCCCGACTTCAGAATCGGCGGGTTCACTTCATCGGGAATCAGCGGATCCCAGGTGCGTCTCGTCTCCCAATACCAGCGCGCCAACCAGCTTTGAAAGTCCACACCCTGCGTGTCGGAGAGAATCTGCACACCGCCGGTTCCCGCGCCGGGATGCATCGGCAGCCTGCCGCCGGAGGGGAGATTGCCCGCACCGGGGCTGGGATTGCGCGCGGCATTCTTCATAGCGTCGCGCAAGGCGTCGGCGGGGTTCTGTGAGTTCATGGCAAAGCTGGGACGCGCCGGCACTGCCGCGGGACGAGGCGCTTCAATTTGCGATTGCTGGCTGGGCGGAATGGGCGGAGGAGGAGGAGGCGCGGGCGCGGCAGCTTGCGGAGCCGGTTCCGGCGCGGGCGGCGCTGTCTTTTGCATCTCATCCATCGTTTTTTTGTCGATCAGCGGATGCTGCGGAACCGGCTTGATCTCAACCTTGGGCTGAAACTTCGGCGTATCCATGTACGTAAATTCTTTGTTCAACTTGATCGCGCTGTTATCGACCACCACCGGCGCCTTGAAGACGTATTTGGGAAGCAGCAGGATAGCGGCAAAGAGCAGCGCATGAATCAGAATCGCCAGCCAGATGCCCTCGCGCAAGCGCGCCCAGCGCCGCTCGTCCTCCAGATCGCTGATGAGCTGCAGCAGCTCGTGGGTGTCGTAGTCCACCCAGCGCGAACCGCGAAGGCTCGGAGTCGCCGCCGGACGCTGCTCCTCGCCCGCAGCCGGAGGTTCAGAAGCGGCTTCGGCAGTCCCTTTGGTCTCGTTCACGTCGATTGGCGCTTCGTCGGTGGGCATTTGTCATTTTCCCCGGAGGCAGACGGGCCCGCTCTGCTGCAAGTCCTTTCTCTCTATTCTCTCATCTTGAGCAAATCACTGCCCATCGCCTCGGCCCGTACAATGGAATCTGATAGTAAGACGGATTTGCGGGCGGAAGGGAACCGGTTTGATCGCAGCTTTTCTTCGTTTATTTGCCAAGTGCAATCTTCTTCTGCTGCCTCTGCTGGCCAAGCTGGGGTTTTGGGGCGCGGGCGCGTGGGCGCTGCTGGACTCGTCCACCGTCCCCGTCCTGATGGACGCAATACTGGCCGCCTATATCTGGAACGACAAACCCCACTTCTGGCTCTATTGCCTGCTGGCGGCGGTGGGGTCGGCGATTGGCGGCCTGCTGCCTTACGGGCTGGGACGAGCCGGCGGCGAACTCTTCCTGCTCAAGCGCGTCAATCGCGAGCGCTTCGATCAGATGCGCCTGCGCTTTGAGCGTCAGGAGTTCCTGGCGATGATGATTCCCTCAATGCTGCCTCCGCCGACGCCCTGGAAGGCCTTCGTCTTTGCTGCCGGCGTCTTCGAGATGCGCGTCGCCCCCTTCATGCTCTCTGTCTTCTGCGGCAGATTGCTGCGCTGGCTGATTCTTTCTCTGCTGGTGCTCACGCTGGGTCCGGGCGTGGTCAATGTGGTGGCGCATCACGGACTCGCGCTCATGGCCATCGTCGGCGGTCTGGCTGTGATTGGTTTTGTCTGGTGGTGGATGCGAAGGAAACGCGCGGGCAAGCCGGGAGCCTAAAGCAGATTCATTGCGCGCGGAGCAAGTCGCTACACACACGAATGGGTGCCCCATGTCCCTCGCTGTCAAGTGCCGGGACATCCTTGCATTTGGGGACATGGGAATCCACGAACCTCAAAATGCCGAACTATTCACTGTAATGGAAGCTACTTTGCAGCCAGCGCCGTCTCGGTCCGCGCAGTGCTCATCCGCCGCGCCAGCACCGGAAGCCCGAAGGCAGCACCGGCAACAATCGCCGTCGAGAGCAGATCATTGCGATAGAAGGGCAGGCCGGCAACGTAGCAGATGGTGAGTCCGCTCAACGTATGCGGATACATCCAGCCAGTCGCCCAGACGGTAAAGTTCGAGAGCAGGAAGAACGAGGTCGGCCCCAGTAGCGCGCCCGCGCCCACGCGCACAACCGTAGTCCGGCTCTTCAGCAGAATCCGCCCCAGCCCCATCGCCATTAAGTACCACGCCCATGTAGGCAGATAGAGCTGCCAAGCGAAGGCGTAGTGGTAGCTGTAGACAGTGAGTATGTAGTCGGTGGCCATCAGCGCCACAAGCGGCGCCAGCATCTCTCTCCACGAACGCCGCGCGCCAAAATAAAGCAGCGCTCCGCCCACCGCGGTAAAGTTCCACCACCCGGCGTGGGGCAGCAAACGGCTCAACACAGCAACCAGCAGCAAAAGATAAGCAGGCATGGAACCTCTGTTTTTCTCGAATCAGAATTCCGGCGCATCCAGGGGAAGCGGCGTTCTTTCATTCTGCGGGTCGCGGGCCGCTGGGTCAACCGGAAAATTCACGTAGTGAACAATTATTTTCATGGCAAGCGATTTGCGCCGCAACCCGGAGGGCTGGGGCCAATTTCCCTCATTTCTTTGTCGCTCGTCGCTCGAAGATACTCCATATTCGTCGCTCCGCGCTCATAGAACTGAGGAAAATTGGCTCCCAGCGCCATCCGCGGGAAAGTTCATAACAGGCTCTAGGGTTGCGCCTCCAGCGTGATCTGCCGCCGGATGCTGAAACGCGCAGGTTCTCCGCAATCGCTCAATGCTGCATCGTTGCAATCGCGCTCCATCACCACGACAGGATTATCCATCGTTGCTGAAATGACTCGGCCCGTTGCAAGGGCGATTTTGATATTAGCCTCGAATGTCTCTTTGCCGACCTGGGCGGCAAACTTGCCATCCTGCCTCTTTTCCACCTCAACCCAGTTGTTTGCGGTGTCGCTTACTGAATTTTGCATCCAGTCCGCTGGAAACTTGATCTGAGTCTGCGCAGGAGGCACATGGCGAACAATCATGGTCGCAATGTTTGTTTTTTGATCGATCGACTGGAGAGTTATGTCGAAGTCGATGGAGTCCTGGCCAAGGACAATATATGTTCCATCTGCCCATGAGCTTGGCACTCCATTTTTCACGTAAACATGATCTCCCGCACGAGCTAGACCCTTCTGTCCCATGGCAAGTTGTGTGTCCGCATAGAACGCAAGTAAGTCAGTAATCGGTCCGATCAGAATGGGCTGAACCTTGCTCAGATCGGGGACGGTAAGCGTGTACCCCGAGGTAAGACAGAGAGGCTCCCTGAACGCCAGACTGTCTGGCGAAAGTAAAAATGGCTGGCCGTTCAAGCGCAGCTCCGGCCATGCGAATTCTTCAAAGAAAGCGCTAGAGGGGGCTTTCTTCACCAGTCCCTCAGCGCGAGCTTCGTAACGAATTGTCCGCTGGCGGCCCTGGTTGACGCCCGTCATCTTGTACGCTATCTTCTCGCCCTCTTGATAGTGGCGCTGCAACTCTGAGGCGGTTGGAGATTGCTCGGGCTTAGCGGTCTGAGATTGAAGATGCACCGGAAAAACGATGCCCAGAAAAGACAGAAGCAGTGCGGTGATAAATGGATTGTTGCGTTGTGTTACAAGTTTCATTTCATCTTCTCCTTCTTCCTGTAGACAGTGATGGCGTGCGACGCCCACTGAAGCTGCGCCTCGTAGCCAAGAATGCCGCACTGCAAAGCAAGCCTGCCAGAGTCCGGCATCTTTGGCGAATGATCGATAAAGAAATTCTTCAGCGTAGGAATGTAGATTTTGAGCTCGGATTCAAAAGATTGTAGGAACCGGAGCGTGGCCGCACTGCCCATCGCGCCATCGAGAAACGCAAATCGCAGCATCAGCTCATTGATTCCTCTCACTACGTCAGCCCGTTCGATAGGTTTGGTCAGCCATTTTTTCAGCGCGGCCACTCCGCCAGAAGTAAGACGCAAGACTTTGCGCCGCCGCAGTCCCGAGCCCGCCTCTATGATGCCCTTGATCAGGCCCATCTCTTCCAGCCTGCGCAAGGCCGGATAGATGGCTCCGGGGCTGTCACTGTAGCCCGCCATCGGCGTTTCCTTGAATATTTTGCGCAAATCATAGCCGGAGGCAGGCTTCTGATGCAGCATCCCTATCAAGGCGTACCCCAGCAATGCAATCTTCGGCCGGACCATAATACGAATAGTATCATTACGATTCATACTGTCAAGGGAAAATCCTCTCTCCGTATTTTTCCGGTTTTCTCATTAAAGGTGTTTGCGGATGCCGCATCGGGCGAGCTATAGACAGTCAATTTGTGCAATTCAACCTCTGCACTAGCCCGTTCATCACCTCATACACCACGCCCGTGGCCCTATAATTCACCTCATGGGCGAACGAGCCAACCCAGACCCCACACCGGCCCAGCGAGCCGCCGAACTGCGCGCAGAACTGCGCCGCCATGAGCACCTCTACCACGTTCTCGATGCGCCGGAGATCAGCGATGCTGAGTACGACGCGCTGATGAATGAGCTGAAGCGCATTGAAGCCCAGCACCCCGAACTTGTCACTCCCGACTCGCCTACGCAGCGCGTCGGCGGCAAGCCGGCTGAAGGCTTCAAGAAGGTTGCGCACTCGCGGCCCATGCTCTCACTGGACAACGCCTACTCAGCCGAGGAACTGACCGCGTGGGATGCGCGCTGCCGCGAGTTGGCTGGCGGGTTGCCCGTCGAGTATGTCGCCGAGTACAAGCTGGACGGATTGAGCGTGGCGCTGCGGTATGAGCCGACAACCGGCGGCGGCGCAAGGCTGACGACCGGCATCACGCGCGGCGACGGACAGACCGGCGAGGATGTTACCTCGAATATCCGCACCATTCGCAGTGTGCCGCTGGCGATTCCAGCCGAGAAGTTGACCGTGCTGGGTCTACCGCCCAGCTTTGAGGTGCGCGGCGAAGTGGTGATGCCGGAGGCTGCCTTTCAACGATTGAATGAGGAGCGCGAGCAGCAAGGCCTCGCGCCTGCCGTCAATCCGCGCAATGCAGCCGCCGGAACTCTGCGCACACTGGAGCCGAGCATCGTCGCCAATCGACGGCTGGAGTTCTACGCTTACTTTCTGCTGGTGGATGGCGAGTACTCGCCGTACGGGCAACATTTGACACTTGACACTCTAACAGCGCTTGGCTTTCGCGTGAATCCCAACCATAAACTCGTCGCATCGATCAAGGAGATGACCGGCTTCATCGATGCCGCCGAGGCAGCGCGCTCGACTCTCGGCTACGAAATCGACGGCGTGGTGCTTAAAATCGACGCGCATTCCACGCAGCAGCGCCTCGGCTCGACGGGTCGCGCGCCGCGCTGGGCCATCGCTTACAAATTCACCGCGCGCTCGGGAATTACACAGGTCAACGCGATCACCGTGCAGGTGGGCCGCACCGGCAAGCTGACGCCGGTGGCCGAGCTGACGCCGGTCTTCATCGGCGGCACCACCGTCAGCCGCGCCACGCTGCATAACGCTGATTTTATCGAGCGGCTTGGACTCAAGTTGGGCGATTGGGTCAAGGTGGAGCGCGGCGGCGACGTCATTCCCAAGGTCGTCGAAGTTGTCGATGATCCTGAGCATCCGCGCGGAGAAGTTGCTTTTGTTTTTCCGACGCACTGTCCAGAGTGCGGGAGCGCCGTTGTGCGCGCGGAAGGAGAAGTGGATTTTCGCTGCGTGAATGCGGATTGTCCGGCCAAGCTGCGCGAGAGCCTGCTCCACTTTGCCTCGCGCGGTGTGATGAAGATCGAAGGGCTGGGCGAGGCGGTAGTGCAGCAGTTGTTGGATAAGGGGCTGGTGAAGAGCGTCGCCGATCTCTACACGTTAACGAATGATGGCCTGCTTTCGCTCGAGAAAGAGGTTACCCGCTTCGACAAGAAATCAAATGAAATGAAGACGGTAATCGAGCGGTTACTTGGCCCAACAGCTATAAATAAACTCCTCAAGCAGATTGAAGACTCAAAGCAGGCGGGTTTGGCACGTGTCCTCATGGGACTAGGGATTCGTTTTGTCGGCGAGCGTACAGCCGAGCTCTTGGCGCAGGAGTTTGGAAATATCAAAAACCTGATGGACGCTGACGCTGAACGGTTGGAACCTATAGAAGAGGTCGGTCCCCGCATTTCCCATGCGATTATTGAGTTTTTCGCAGACAATGAGAACCGTGAATTAGTAAAAAAGCTTGCGAAAGCCGGTGTGGATATGACCGCCGAGAAGAAGCTGCGCTCGGCCAAGTTGGCGGGACTAACCTTCGTTCTCACAGGTACACTAACAACTCTCACCCGTGAGCAAGCCAAAGCCAAAATCGAAGCTGCGGGAGGCAACATTGTAACTTCGGTTAGCAAGAAAACCAGTTTCGTTGTTGCAGGAGAGGATGCTGGCTCTAAGTTGGAAAAAGCGCATGAACTCAATATTTCCGTGCTAAACGAGGCGGAATTGCTAGCAAAGCTAAGATCTGAAACGACTCCGAAAACAACTGAGGTAAGGTTGTTTTCGTAACTATGAATTCAGGAGATTGCAAGGAGAAGCAAGGACATGGATTTCGTGGTCATCGATGTTGAAACAGCCAACGCTGACTTGTCGAGTATCTGTCAAGTTGGTATCGCTTCTTTCCGCAATGGCGAATTGGCAGACGCATGGGTATCGTTGGTTAACCCGGAGGATTATTTTAGTCCTGTCAATATCTCCATTCACGGAATCGATGAGGATCAGGTCAAGGATGCTCCAATATGGGAGGGTGTATTTCCACTGGTCGCCTCTCGATTGCAGAACAGAATAGTTGTGTCACATACGCCTTTCGACAGACTGGCATTGGCCCGTGCATGCGACCGCTACGATTTAGAAGGATGTGAATGCACTTGGCTTGATTCTGCAAGAGTGGTGAGAAGAGCATGGCCGGAGTTTTCGAAATCAGGATACGGCCTCTCCAACGTAGCGGCACATTTCGGCATAGATTATTGCGCACATGATGCACTTGAGGATGCACGTTGTGCTGGTCTACTGTTACTCCGCGCTGTAGCCGAGACCGGGCTGAGTCCCGAACAATGGTTAACTCGTGTAGAACAGCCAATTTATTTAGGCAACAATAATGACGGTTCGAGCAGATGGCCGGTCCCGTGTAAGCGAGATGGCAATCCAGATGGCGAGCTATTTGGTGAGATTCTAGTTTTTACCGGAGCATTATCGATTCCACGCCATGAAGCTGCAGATGCTGCCGCCGCAGCTGGCTGTCGCGTTGATGACAGCGTCACAAAGCACACGACAATGCTGGTTATTGGAGATCAAGACTTGAGAAGGCTAGCAGGTCACGAGAAGAGTTCAAAGCACATAAAGGCCGAGCAACTTATTGCGAAGGGGCTTACTATTCGCATTTTGGGCGAGAGTGACTTTATGCGCATCGTTGCGCGTTCCTTCTCGCCAAATTGAATGGCGAGGAGGCCGGCTCCAAGCTTGACAAGGCGCGCTCGCTTAAAATCCCGGTGTTGGATGAGGATGGCCTGCTGGCGATGCTCCAAGATGCATCGGCCACGCACTGAGCCTCTCATCCCCGCATGGATAGAGGGTTCCGGAGTGGCGAACAAGGAAACTGGTAGTGGGAATCAACGGCGATACAGCGACAAGAATCAGCAACAAGTCCAGCAACATAACATCCTCCAAAGTCAAAACAAACTGCTATCAATCTCATCTGTCATGAACTGAAACGGCGGCGCGAGGCCAGCCCAGCGTAGCGCTCGCCCGAGCGCAGTTCGCGTTCTCTCTCCCGTTCCCAGGCTGCGGCGCGCCAGTTGCGTGAGGCGTAGCGCGGCGGTTCGCTTGCGGGAACCGGAAGCTCATCGAGGCGCTGACGCGCCGGCAAGGCAGCCACCAGCTCTATCGGCATAATCAACTGAGGACGCGCGGGCGCTGACGCGGGCGCGACGGTTGTAACAACGGGCGGGGTAGACTGCGCAACAGGCGGCGCAACCGGCTTGGGCGCGGCGATTAGGCGCGCGGAAGATTCGATCTCTTTGTAAGCTCCATCCGAAGTCAGACTAGTGTCATTGGTTGTGGCGCGCTCCACAAGTTCTTCATCTTCTAACTCGATTTGTGAGGCCCGTGGCGCGCGCACCGTCAAGGCTCTGGCCATAAAGTCGTCCACCAGCTTATGAAGGCAGGTCTGTCCGCAGAGGTGCTTCGACCCAGGGCGCAGGCGGTTGCGTGAGCTCCACCCGCTCACCCGCAGCTCTCCTGCCTGGTCATAGGCCACAAACCAGTGGTTCGTCTGCTTCTTCTCCGTTCCGCAGATGTCGCACGATATCGCCTGCCGGATCACCCGATCTCCCCCTGTCCGCACAGCGCCTTAGCGGCCTGGCCGATTCCCGTATTTCCCGTTATTCCAATGCGGCAGATAACCCAATCAGCGGCCGCAAGCGCGCGGACGGACCCTCAGAGAACGCTGAAAACCGTCCACCTTTATTTCATCGCGTGTCCTGCGGAATCAGTGAGGAATGTACAGAAAGAATCCAGGTGTGGAACGTATGTGAACAACGGGAGCAGGAATTGTCCTGAAATGGAACGTACGGCTGTATTTTTATGAATTGCGGAAAACCTGGAAGGGAGTACGGTATGGTCAGCTACGATTTTAAAATAATTCCCGCCGGCACAAGAGACAAGTAATTAGATCGGGCGCGGTTGAAGTCGCGCCCTTCTTGGATGACCCTCTATCACTGCGGCTTCGGGGCAAAGTAGCCCTTGCGCGTCCGTACCAGGTAGCGCCGGTCGTAGCAGTAAAGATAAATCGGGCGAAACGAGCCGTCTTCCTTGAAGTCCGCCGGTGTGTAGGTCAGCGCGTACTGGCTGCGCAACTCTTCTTCGATGGCGCTGAAACTCTTCGACATCTCCTCTACAGAAGGAGGAAAGAAGGCTTGCCCGCCGGTGTCGCCGGCCATCTGGATCAGCGCCTGATCGCCCTTGTTGCGGCTGGGCGTCCAATTTGTGCTGACTGCGTAGATGATGGTCTCGGCACGCTGGCACTCCTTGATGGCCTCGTTCAGATAGACACGGCTCTGATTATCCTCGCCGTCGGAGATCAGCACCATCGCCTTGCGCACCGGCTCTTGGCCGCGCGAAATTTCCATCAGCTTGTCGCGGCAGGCAGTGTAGACGGCATCAAAGAGCGCCGTGCCTCCACCGGGGCGTATCCGGTTGACGCCCGACTCAAGCGCATCGATGTTGTTCGTCCAGTCCTGGTCAATTGTCGGGGTCTGAGCAAAGTCCATTACAAAGGCGCGGTCGCTCTTGGCCTTCAAAATCTGCAAAAGAAAATCGGTCGCCGATTGCTGCTCGAACTCGAAGCGTGAGCGAATCGAAGTGCTGGAATCAATCACCAGGCCCACGCGCAGCGGCAGATTGATCTGCTGATGAAAGGAGGTCACCTTGGTAGGCGCCTTCTGGTCGTCGAGCAGCGTAAAATCGCTCTGCTTCAGGTTGGGAACATACTCCCCATTCTTTTTGGTCACAGTAAAGATGAGGCTGACCTCATTGACCTTCAGCGGGATCGTGTACCCGCCCGTATCGGCTGACTGATCGGCAGACTGTGCGGCTGGCGATTGCGCGGGCTTGGCCGCAGGCGCTGGTGCTGGCTGAGCGGCTGGCGCTTGTGCTGGTTGCGTTGCCGGTGAGCCTGCATTCGGAGTGGGCGCGGGTTGCTGTGCCTGTAGGGCGACTGCCGCAAGAGCCGCCGCCAGCATGAGTACGGAGAGTTTCTTGTTCATAGCACCTTCATTTTATCAATCGTGCCTGATCTGTGCGAGATTCCTGTCCGGTCATTTCTCCAACCGCTTCTGCCCCTCTTCCAGGCGTTCAAGAAAGCTCTCCAACTCCACCGGCAGCGGCGCTTCCAATTGGAGCAGCTTCCCAGTCCGCGGATGGGGAAACTCCAACTGCGCCGCATGGAGAAAGTTTCGCCCCAGCCGCAGCCGCTCCGGCTCCGCGTTGCGCCGCGCGGCCTTCGAGGTTGCGGCCTGTGAGGCTGCTTGATCCGTCAACTGCCCCGATCCGCCATAAAGCACGTCGCCCACCACCGGATGGCCAATCGACGCCATGTGTACGCGAATCTGATGTGTCCTGCCGGTCTCAATGCGAACCCTGACCAGCGTGAATTTGCCGAAGCGATTCTGGAGCCGCCGCACGACTTCGTAATGCGTGACAGCCGTGCGCGCATCGCCCAGTGGTTTCGTGGTCATGCGTGTGCGTCGCTGCGGGTCGCGGCCCACGTTGGCGTTGATGGTGCCTCTGGCCCTCTCGACGGCCCCCTGGACGAGCGCGATGTAAGTCTTCTTGATCTGGCGGCTCGAGAACATCTCCGCTAGCGCCGCATGAGCGCGGTCATTCTTGGCCACAATAATCAGCCCGCTGGTTGTCTTATCGAGCCGGTGAACGATGCCGGGTCGCAGTTCGCCTCCGGTCGCCGAGAGCTTGCTAAAACGAAACAGCAGCGCATTGACCAGCGTTCCGCGATTGCGCGCATCCTCGCTCTGCCCTGAGCCGGCGTGAACCATCATCCCCGCCGGCTTGTTCACTACCGCCAGATCGGTGTCCTCGTAGATCACATCCAGCGGAATCTCTTCCGCCGTGGCCCGGAGCGGCGCCGGATGCGGCTCGCCGGTGATGTCGATGCGCTCACCGCCGTGCAGCTTGAGCGAGGCCTTCTCGCTTTTGCCATTCACCAGCACATCACCCTGGTCGATGAGCAGTTGCACACGCGAGCGGCTCACGCCCTCAAGCTGCGCAACCAAATATTGGTCAAGCCGCTGTCCCTTGGCCTCCGGCGTCACTTCGATGTTGCGTAATTCAGTCAATGACTGCCTCATCCTTCTTCCATAGCTCAAAAAACTGGGTGCCCCGCCCTCGGCATATCTTTGTTCTTGCGCCTAGGGTGGGATTCCACGACACTCATCGGACTTTTTCCCCTCCAGCAGCACCAGCCCGCCAACCACCACCATCGCCACCGCCGCCGCCTGCGGCCCATCGATTGCGCCGCCCAGCAGTGAGCCTCGTCCCTCAGAGTCGCGCAGGAACTCCGTAAAAAAAACGATCACGCCCGCGCCTAGCAATAGCAACCCGGCAACTTCGCCCGGTTGACGCCGATACGGCAGCCAGAAATAAAGCAAGAGCGCAAGCGCAAGAAAAGCCAGAGCCGCGTACGCCTGCACCGGATGCAGGGCGACACCCAGCGGAGCGCCGCTCCAGCGCGCGGCCAGCGGATCAGTGTAAGTCACCGCCCACCGCGCCGAACTTTCGATTCCGAAGCCAGAACCGGCCAGCAGTGCGCCCAACTGCTCGAAGGCAATCCCCAGCGCCACTGGCGCGGCCAACACGTCGGCAGTTGTTCCCAGCGGCAGTCTCTTCCAGCGCCCAAATAAACTAGCCGTCGTGACCGCAATCAGCGTCCCAAAAGCCTCCAGCAATGGATGATGAATCATCGCAAGGCCGAGCATCCACGATGGGTGAAGGCGCAGATCAGCCCAGTTGAGCGCCACCAAGAGCAGCCGCGAAGCCACGAGCGCCGCGAAAAGCGACAGGACACACAGATTCCACACATAAGCGGCATTGAGCTGATGGTCGCGCGCTGTCCGCTCGGCCAGAAACAGCCCCAGCAACACCCCCACGGCCGTCGCCGCGCCATAGGACGGAATTACGATCGCGCCGAGATGAAAGAGAACTGGATGCACTGATGCCAGAATACGGCATTTAGCTTATGGGGCAGCAATATGGGTGATATGGAAAACAGGCGAAAGTATTTGCAGATAATTTCCGCTCCGTAGCGCACAATCAATCCATGACCACCAACCAAACCTCCGGGCTTTTTTACTGACAACTGAGAACTGACAACTGAGAACTGAAGGGTACCCCCTACCCCCCCTTTTACTGTGAAACTGTGAGACTGTGAAGGAATTGCTCTGTCTGCACGCGATTGCACTGCGCAGAAAAATAGAACCCGACCCGCGGGGCCGTGGGGTAGATGCGCTGGTGAACCCGTCCATAGACGGCGGAGCTCTCCGCGGTTCATTAGGCATTCCGGACTGGCGGACACGGCACACAGAACCGATTGTCGAGTTGAGCCCCTGTTCAAATGAATGTTGGTTCAACCAGCGTTGATCGCCCACCTGCTTTGCAGGCCGGTTTCTAGTGCGAATAGTATGTGTATGCGGGAAAAATTACAAGTCTTGTGGAGAATATGCCGTCTGTGTTACCGTTTTGAACCGCCGCTTTCGGGAAGCTCCAGCCCAAATCGGCGAATGAATCATTCGCTAGCCAACTTTGCGCTCATCCTCCAGCACCTCGTCCAGCATCCCGCGCAGGCTGGCCGCGCGGGCATGAGTCAGCCGCGCCGCGCCGCCTGCTGTCGATTGCGAGAGCTCGTCGGCAAGATTGAGCGCCGCCAGCACGGCCACGCGCAGCGAATCCACCGTGCGTCCGGCAGCCGCTACAGCGCGCATCCGCGCATCCACCAACTCGGCCAGGCCGCGAATATGCCCCTCATTCTCGCCGGAGAGATGGTAGGTCTGGTCGTAGATCTCGACGGTCACATACCCGGCGTGATTGACTGTTTGCACTTGAGTCATCTCCGGCCTCATACTTCCAGCGTGTCGAGTTGCGCCAGCAGTTTTTCTACGCGTTGCCGCACATGGTCGCGCTCGCCGCGCAGAGCGCTCACTTCCGCTTGCAAGCGATCCGTCAGCGGCGCCTGTTCGCGCAGTTTCGCTTCCAGTGAGCTGGCGCGCTCTTCCGCGTCGGCGCGAGCCTGCCGCTCCTGCTTTACCAGATTCACTGTGCGAACAATGCGCTCTTCCAGTGCTGAGAACTCGTCTACACTCATCGAGACGGAACTCGTTTCTACAGCGGGTTCAGCGGCTGGTTCCGCAACAGTTTCCTCAGCGCTTTCGTTCCGCTCCGCCTCTTCCATCACTTCCGAATTCCACAACGACTCGGACATCGAAATCCTCCACCAAATGCGCCTTACCCGTGCAGTATAGCGCTGGTTAAGCCTGTTTCTCGATTAACTGCGCAGCCGCGCCCCAACTTTGCCAACAGCCTCCACCAGTCGCGCCTGGAAGCTCTGCAACTCCTCCTCGCGCAGCGTGCGATCCGTGGCCTGAAAGGTCGCACCCAGCAGCAGCGTGTACTCGCTCGCGCCCAGCTTCTTGTCGCGGAAGACCTCGCGCGCCCGCCACTCCACCAGCTCGGGAATCCGCAGAGCCGCGACCGCTTCATCAATCTTCTCCCACGCGATGCTCTCGTCGAGCACTAGAGAAAAATCGCGGCGCACCGGCTGGAAGCGCGAAATCTCCTGCGCAATAGGCTGGCGCAACGGTAATTTATAAAGCCGGTCAAGATAGAGCTCGCCGACCAGCACCGGCTCCTTGAGCTTGCGTACGTTGGCCTGCGTGGGATGCAGTTGTCCGAACCAGCCCACGGTCACGCCATCAACTGTCACTCGCGCCGCGCGATACGGATGCAGCCAGGGCGGCGTCAGTCCGGCGTCTGCGTCGAAACGATCAAACCCAACAGCCCGCGACTGGAAGCGCGCTATCACCTGTTCCACCACGCCCTTCATGTCAGCAAATTCAATCGCCCGCGCCGCGTGCAATGCGGAGTGCTCCGGCAAGCTGCCCGCCGCGCCAAAGGAGAGCGCAGGCCGTTCATCGACTTTTTCAGTACTCCCGCTGAAGACCGTGCCCAGTTCGAACAAGCGCACATCGCTCACATCACGATGCAGATTGCCGGCGATCATCGCCAGCATTCCGGGCACCAGCGAAGGCCTCAGCACTCCCGCTTCTTCACTGAGCGGATTACCCAGCGGAACCGTCAGTCCCGGCTGCGGCGCCGTCAACGCGGCCTCAGCCGCCGAGCAGAAGGTGCTGCCAATCGCCTCATGAAAACCCGCTGCGAGCAGCGTCTGGCGAACTGCAGCCTCTTTCTCCGCCCAGGGAAGCGCGCGCACACCTTCGCCAAACGACGGCAGCGTATTCGCAAAGCGGTTGTAGCCGTAAACCCGCGCGACCTCTTCGATCAGATCAATCTCGCGCTCCAGGTCGAGACGCCAACTGGGAAGCGTCACCAGCCAGGCTGACTCGCCGGCTCGCTGACTCGCTAATCCGCAGCCCAGCGCGGTCAGCACGCCTTCGACCGTCTGCGCGGTAATTCCCTCCGCGTCGATCGTCGCGCCCAGAATCCGCCGAACCTCACTCAGCTTGAGCGAAACCGGCTTGCGATTGGCCGTACGCGCTTCGATGGCAGGTACGCGCACATCAACCAGCTCGCCTTCGATGTGGCCGCCATTCGCCAGCAGAATGCTGCTGACTATTGCCGATGCAACTTCGGCGGCGTTGTAATCCGCGCCGCGTTCGAAGCGATGGCTGGCGTCGGTATGCAGCCCGTGCCGGCGCGCCGTCCTGCGAACCGCGACTGGATCAAACCAAGCCGCCTCCACCAATACATTTTTGGTCTCCGGCGTAATCATGGAATCCCAGCCGCCCATCACTCCGGCCAGCGCCAGCGCTTTCTTGTGATCGGCCACAACCAAGTCTTCTGCATCGAGTGTGCGCTCCACGCCGTCGAGGGTCTTCAGCCGCTCGCCTTTCTTCGCGCGCCGCACAATGATGCCGCCATCGACTTTGTCCATATCGAATGCGTGCGTCGGCTGGCCCATCAGGAGCCAGCAGAAGTTCGTCGCGTCCACGGCGTTCGAGATTTGCTTTTGTTCGAGCAGCCCAAAGTAAGTGGCTGCCTCAGCGCCCGCAAACCAATCTCGCGATTCGCCAATCTTCACATCACGCAGCACACGCGCTGTAAAACGCCCGCAAGCGTCTTCAGCCTCGATTTTGACTGAAAAGTCCTTGCCGGACGGGCGGGCTTTTGGAAGTTTGAAATCGAGCGGAGGCAGCGCCAGACCATAGATCGCCGCCGCCTCGCGCGCCACTCCGTAGTGGTTCATCGCATCGACGCGATTGGTGGTGATGTCCATCTCGTAGAGTGAACCATTGCCCGCACCGAGATCATAGATGCCCTCGACGGCGATGCCGCGCAGGGTCAGGTCTTCGGCGAGTTGCGCGTCGTTCACCGGCAATCCGGGCAAGTATACGCGGAGCCATTTCGTCAGTATCTTCATGCAAATTGTCCTAAAAACCGCATATCCCCCGCGTAGAACGACCCAATCTCGCTGACGCCGTACTTCATCATCGCAATGCGCTCCACACCCATGCCAAAGGCGAAGCCTGAAATTTTCTTCGCATCGTAGGCGGGCTGCTTTTCCGCCGCGAAGGCAAAGACCGCCGGGTCCACCATGCCACAGCCCAGCAGCTCAATCCAGCCCGACTGCTTGCACTTGCGGCAGCCCTTGCCGCCGCAGAAGATGCAACTGATCTGCACGTCGGCGCTCGGCTCCGTGAAGGGAAAGAAGGAAGGGAAAAAGCGCGTCTTCACAGCCGATCCAAAGAGAGCCTTCATCGCATGGTCGAGCGTTCCCTTCAAGTCGCTGAAGGTGATATTCGTGTCCACGCACAGCCCCTCGACCTGGTGAAAGATCGGGGAGTGCGTGGCATCGGCGGCGTCGTTGCGATGCACCTTGCCGGGGATCACGATGCGTACCGGCGGCGGCTGCGACTCCATCGTCCGCATCTGGACTGGAGATGTATGGGTGCGCATCAAGAGGCGGTCGCGCTGCGGGCGGCGCTCTTGCGCGGCGACGACCAGCGTGTCCTGCGTATCGCGCGCGGGATGACCGGGAGGAAAGTTCATGCTCTCGAAGTTGTAGTAGTCGGTTTCGACCTCCGGG
>Ga0181517_10002283_pt1 | contig 19789 bp, 14 predicted proteins | sample PEATcosm2014_Bin_31_FD_119748 | JGI IMG/M metagenome (GOLD analysis project Ga0181517, IMG submission 119748) | Peatland microbial communities from MTU Mesocosm Facility, Houghton, MI, USA - PEATcosm2014_Bin01_30_metaG | ecosystem: Environmental > Terrestrial > Soil > Wetlands > Peat | place... | reverse complement strand
CAAACCGTGACCTGCGAGGTAGTTTTCGATCAGCCCAAACCGGCAAGCCTGCATTGGGTCTCTCCGGAGCAGCCTGAACGGCAGGCGTGGCCGGGCAAGCTGGAGCTTGCGCCGGGTTCCGCGGCGGTGGTGCTGGAAGGCTAGTGCAGCGACTGCTGGCTTTCGCCCACCGTTGTATCGATGGGAAGAAAGATCCGGAATACCGTCCCGCGGCCAGCTCGGCTGCGTACACGAATTGCGGAGTGATGCTTTTCCAGAATCCCTTTCGACACCCACAAACCCAACCCGGTTCCCTCCTCTCCCTTGGTCGTCACAAAAGGATGGAAGAGACGGTCGAGCATATGCCGGTCCATCCCGGTTCCGTTATCGGCAACCGTGAGCTCCACGCCCGCGCGGCCTGAACGATCGCTAGCCTCGCGCACGGCCACCACCAGACGGCCATGGCGGGGTAGCGCGTCCAGGGCATTGCCTATCAGGTTGGTAACCACCTGTTGAATCTCGCCTGGCTGGCATAGCACTTTCGGTGCTTTCCGGTAGCGGCGCTCCAGTTGTATCTCGCGCGCCTGCACTTGTGTCTCGTTGAAAAATAGCACCGACTCGATCAGTTCTTCCATCGACGAATATATCGGAGCGTTGTGCTGGCGATAGAACTTGAGGCTTCGCGCTGTAATGTGCGATAAGCGTCGCAATTCCCTGTCTGCCAGTTCCAAAAGGTTCCTGGTGTTCTCTGTCGCGGCCGGATCCACTTTCGCCAAGTACAGCAGGTTCGTAACTGCCGCAAGCGGATTGTTGATCTCATGGGCGATGCTCGCCGCCAGCCGCCCGGCCGCTGCAAGCTGCTCTGACTTGCGCAGCGCCTCTTGTGTCTTTCTCACTTCGGTCACGTCCCGCGCATACATCGCAATCCCCTCGCCGGGCTGCGGATAAACGCGGTATTCAAACCAGCTCTCCAAAGGCTCGAAATAGTATTCGACTTCAACCGCAACCCGTTCTTCCATTGCCCGCCGGCAACAGGTCTCGACAACCGTTCCACGAAGCTCCGGAAGCAGTTCCCAGATGTTTTCCCCCAAAAGCTTCACGCCCATACGAGCTTCAATCTCCGCGCCGGCGGCATTCATATAGGTGAACTTGAAATCGCGGTCGAACGTGAAGAACACCTCGGGAATATGTTCCAGCGCCTCCCAAGCATATTGTTTTGCTTTGTAGATCTCGCGGGTGAAAGCGGCCTCCTGCTCGATTGCCGCTTTGCGAAGACGCGCCAGCTTCAACTGCGCTTCCACGCGAGCCACAACTTCCCGGGCGGTGAATGGCTTGGTCAGGTAGTCGTCGGCACCCGCGTCAATTCCCTCCAGGCGCGCCTCCTCTCCGGCTCGTGCCGACAGCATGATCACCGGAATCTGCCGCGTGGCCGTACCGTGCTTCAAGGCATCGAGAAACGCAAATCCGTCCATCTGCGGCATCATTACATCGGTCAGAACCAGGTCTGGCATGAAGCGCTTTGCCATTTTCAAAGCATCGGTGCCGTTATCCGCCAGCATTACTCTGAATCGCCCGCCCAGCAGGCGCAGAACATACTCCCGCATGTCGGCGTTATCGTCCACCACCAGGATTACCGGACGGGGTTCGGTACTCCCCGTAGCGGCAGGGCCCTGGGATCCGTCGCCCCGGGTTCCGGAAGTCACCTCCCCTTTCAGATGGTCCTGCCCATGGAGCCAACCATGCGCCTCGCGCACAAACGCCAACGCTGTCCCCTGCAGTGCAACCGGGTTTACGCTCTTGGCCGCAACCTGGCCGCGTGAAAGGTGCTGGCGTCCGAAAGGCAGGTTAATGGTGAATGTAGTGCCCTTGTCCAGCTCACTCTCGACACCGATGCTCCCCCCATGCATTTCCACCAGTTCCTGTACCAGCGCCAGTCCAATGCCGCTGCCCTCATGGCTGCGCCGGCGCGCGCCCTCGATACGCACAAACCGTTGAAACAGGCGGGGAATATCCTCTTCGGCAATGCCGGTTCCCGTATCTGTCACGCTCACCTGCGCGGCCGTGCCCAGGTTGCGGATCCGCACTCCGATCTCCCCTTCGAAGGTCGACTTCAGCGCATTCGAAAGCAGATTGAGAAGGATCGTCTCCCACATCTCCCGGTCCACGTACACCGGCTCGGTGAGTTCCTGGCAGTCCACCACCAGTTTCAATCCCGCCCGCTCTGTCGCCGACCGAAACACGCTGGCGAGCTGGGATGTGAATACTGAAAGGTCGGTGGCTTCATAGGTTGCGCGCAGCCGGCCCGTCTCGATCCTGACAAAATCCAGCAGCCCATTCACGAGTTTCAGCAGCCGCAAGGTATTGCGGTGGACCATTTCAACCAGTTCCGGCGCCATCGGAATCTGGCTGGTCAGCGCATCCTCAATGGGGCCAAGGATCAGTGTTAGCGGGGTTCTTAGCTCGTGGCTCACGTTGCTGAAAAATGCTGTCTTGGCGCGATCCAGTTCGGCCAGCGCTTCGGCTCTCTTCTTCTCTTCCTCGTAAGCCTGGGCATTCACAATGCTGGCTGCAAGCTGCCCTGCAACCAAGTCCAGAAAATCGCAGTAACTGGCATCGGGTTGACGGTAGGGATTGAGCGCCGCAATAAAAATGCCCGCCGGTTTTTCCTGCCCTTGCCGGGCAATCGGAACCAGTCGGGCACGCGCCGGCGGTATATCCCAGCAGCCCTCAGGCAGGCTCGGAAATAAATCCTTCAGATTCTCTACCGTGATGGCGTGGTTGGCCGCCAGAACCTCATGAATCGGCCACGGCGCGGTCTTCGAGCCCGCCTCAATGCTGGCCGGCGCCGCTGGATGTCCGGTGTCGATGCCGGTTTTTGCAACCAGCCTCAGCTTGCCGGAATCCTTTTCGAACAGGTAAGTCAGCGTGCAGGGCATGTCCTTCTGGCCGGCAACTCCGCGCTCAATGGCTGAGAAGACTTCGCCCTCGGTAATCGCGCCTGCCAGGGCTGCCGAAAGCTTGCTCAGCGAGGCAAGCTGCCGCTCGCCGATCACCCGAGCCGTGTCTTCCATCACCACGCACAGCATCCCAGCGATGCGTCCATCGGACCCCGCCAACGGGCTGTACGAAAAAGTATGATAGGTCTCTTCGGGAAATCCGCTTCGCTCCAGGATCAACAGCAAGGCCTCATCCCACGATGCCTCGCCCGACTCCATGACCTTGAAGATGCGCGGACCGATGTCTTTCCATATCTCATGCCACACTTCGCTTGCCGGCTTGCCCAACGCCCAGGGGTGTTTTTTGCCCAGCGTGGCCCGGCGGTATGCGTCGTTGTAAAGGCATGTGAGCTGAGGGCCCCAGGCCATCCACATCGGAAAGCCCGAAGTAAGAAGAATCCGCACCACCGTCTTCAAATTGTCAGGCCAGGCAGCGGAAGGCCCAAGGGACGTCGTGGCCCAGTCAAACGCGCTCACCAACCCTGCCATGCTCGGATCGTCGGTCACTGGTTCGAGCGGCGCCACAGCTGGATCTTTGGATTGTCTGGTCTCGAGTTGCACTGGCCCTCTCTCGGGTCTGTGGCCGCCGGCCCTGAAGACGTGGCTCTCTTTGCTGCGCGGCAACGAGGCCGGTCCGCGCAGGACTGTCAACATGAACAGCAGCACATTCCCGCCTGGGTGCGGCACCCAATCAGATGCGGAGCTCTGCAGTTCTGTTGCCCACAAACCTTGCCCTCATCCCCGCATGGATTGGCATCCTGATCCATAGCCCATGTATCCTCAGGCCATGCACCAGACCGCTTCTCCATCCCCCGCCGGCGCCAACTTGCTTGAAAACTCAGCGTCCTCCTACTTGCGCTCGGCGCGGCATCAACCGGTCAAGTGGCATCCCTGGGGCGAGGCGGCTTTTGCGCTGGCCCAGGCTGAAGACAAACCCATTCTGCTCGACATCGGTGCGGTGTGGTGTCACTGGTGCCACGTCATGGACCGCGAGTCCTATGAGGACGCCGAAGTGGCCGCGCTCATCAATGAACACTATGTGGCTGTGAAAGTCGACCGCGACGAACGCCCGGACATCGATGCGCGCTACCAGGCTGCCGTCGCGGCAATCAGCGGCCAGGGAGGCTGGCCGCTTACGGCCTTCCTTACCCCCGATGGGCGGCCCTACTTCGGCGGAACCTATATTCCCCGCGACGACCGCTACGGCCGGCCCGGCATCAAGCAGGTATTGCTGGCTCTTGCGCAAGTGTGGCATGAACGGCGCGACGAAGCATTGGAGACGGCCGTAAGCGTGATGGCCGCCATTGAACACAACGAAAGCTTCTCCGGCCGCGGCGGCAACATGTCGCTCGCCTTGGTTGATAAGATCGCCGGCTCAGCGCTGGCCAAGCTCGACCCCCGCAATGGCGGCTTCGGTTCTCAGCCCAAATTCCCGCATCCCGGCGTGCTCGACCTGCTGCTTGAAGTGGCCATGAACCGCGACAACGAGCAGGCCCGCGAGGCCTTTGAAATCACCCTGGAAAAGATGGCTCGCGGCGGCGTCTACGATCAACTTGCCGGCGGTTTCCATCGCTACAGCGTCGACGAGCATTGGATCGTGCCGCACTTCGAAAAAATGCTCTATGACAACACCGAGCTGCTGCGCAATTACGTCCATGGCTTCCAGAGCCTGGTCCGCGAAGACTTTCTCCATACCGCGCAGCAGATTGTCGGCTGGCTTGACTCGACCATGACCGATCGCCTCCGCGGCGGCTTTTATGCCTCGCAGGATGCCGACATCAACCTCGACGACGACGGCGACTACTTTACCTGGACGCTCGATGAGGCGCGCGCCGCGCTGCGGCCCGGCGAGTTTGAGTTTGCGGCCCGCTATTGGGACATCGGCGAACTGGGCGACATGCATCATAACCCAGCCAAGAACGTGTTGCATGTAAAGCACTCGCTGGCTGAGGTTGCTCAGCAGATGGGTCTGGCAATCGACGGCCTGCGGCCGCTTCAGGATTCAGCTCGCGTCCGGTTGCTTGAAGCGCGTACCCAGCGCCCCACGCCGTTCATTGACCGCACGCTCTACACCGGCTGGAACGCAATGGCCATCTCCGCCTACCTTGAGGCGGGGCGCGTTTTGCGCGCCGATGCGACGCGCGACTTTGCCCTGCGCACCCTTTCGCGGCTCTTGAACGAAGCATGGGATGGAGCGCAGACGCTCAGCCACGTCATCGCCTACCCGCCTGAAGCGCCATCAATCGAAAAGACCCAAGGCAATCTCGACGACTACGCCTTTACCGTCAACGCCTGCATCGATGGCTGGTTCTCAAGCGGCAACATGAACTTCTACCACGCAGCCGTCAAGCTGGCCGACGCCATGATTGCCTTCTTCTACGACCGCACGGCCGGCGCCTTCTGTGACACCCCCGCAACCGCCAGCGGAACCCAACCGCTGGGCGCGCTGGGCGCACGCCGTAAGCCTCTGCAGGACTCGCCCACCCCGGCCGGCAATCCCACCGCGGCCTCGGCGCTGCTGCGCCTTGAGGCTCTCAGCGGGCGTAAGGAGTATCGCGATATCGCCGAAGACACGCTGGCCTCGTTTGCCGGAATCGTGGAGCACTTCGGTCTCTATGCCGGCAGCTACGGGCTGGCCCTGGAGCGGCTGCTGCTCGATCCTGTTCAAGTCGTTGTGGTAGGTTCGGGCCCTGAAGCCGCCCGGCTTGAGGCAACGGCCATCGCGCGCTTCGGCGTCAACAAGACCGTGATGCGCATTGCTCCGTTTCGCCTCGTGCCGGGAGGGATCCCCGAAGCGCTGGCCGAAATGCTGTTGCAGGTTCCCGCGCCAAAGGGAGCAGAGGTTTGGGCAATCGTGTGCCGCGGACGAACTTGCCTGCCGCCGATTACCGACGCTGAGGCGCTGCTTGAAGCTCTTGAACTGCCCGGCTGAAGCCCGGGCGCCGCGCGGCTCCGATGATAGCCGCTATTCGCCACCAAACAAATTGCTCTCCTGCGGCTTCGGCGTTGCAGTCGGGTCATGCACTGTGACAGGCTCTGCCGGCAGCGGTTCGCGCCCGTTCCGCTCCCCAAACGCGTTGAAGACCCGGTAGGGATCGCCGGGCAGCAGGTGGTGCTGCTCCAGCGCCAGGCGCACGCGACGGCGGAATTCCCGCATGGGCTCGAACTGCGCACGCGCCACAGTTTTGAATACCACCGGAATGATCAGCTCAGAGCCTTTGATGGCGTCCACACCGAGAACCTGCGGGTCGGCCATGAAAACGGCGCGGTATTCCTGGCTGTTCCGCAGGTCCATGGCGATGCCTTCCAGCAGCGGAACCACCTTGTCCGGGTCGGCGGAGAAGTCAACGCTCACGTTCACCTGGGCCACCGAGTAGCCTGCGCTGAGGTTGGCCACGGTGCCGATCTGCGAGTTGGGAATCACGTAGAGCGTTCCGTCCTGGTCGCGGACCGTGGTCTTGCGCAGGGTCATGAACTCCACCGTCCCGGTTACGCCCGCCACGCGCACCGTATCCCCCACGTTGAATTGGTCCTCGATGAGGATAAGCACGCCGTTCAGCATATCTTTCACGATGTTCTGCGCGGCCAGGCCGATGGCGATTCCCGCCACCCCGGCTGAAGCCAGCAGCGGCGCGAGATTGACTCCCAGCGCGTCTAAAAACTGCAGTCCGGTGATGAGCGCGATGATGGCAAAGCCGGTGTTTCGGATGACGCCGGCCAGCGTCTTCACCTGCGAGACCCGCAACGGGCTGGCCGCATGCTGCTCGGCCACGCGGATCATGTGATGGGTGATAAGCCGAAGCATCCTGCTGAGCAGAATGGCGATAACGGCTACCAGCAGTAAGTGCGGCAACCTGAGGCGCACGAACTCCTGGGCGTCCACCGCCCACTCGTCCAGCACTTTGCCCAGGAACCGCCCTTCCGAGAACCAACCCATTCTTGCCGCCAGGTAAAAAGGATGCATGCCGATCTCCACTTTCTAGACTAGACTGTCGGCAGGAAGGTTCGCAGCCCGATTCCGGGAAAGCGCATCATACTCCACAGCACGACTCGAATCGCGCTGCCAGGCAGGTAGTCCCCCATGAAAGCAGAAAAAGACCAAGTTTCTCTGCACAAGGGCCGCAGCGCCAGGCTCGCTGGACTTTCGCCGTGGCGTCAAGGAAGGTGGGCACTGATTTGCGTTGCGGCCGCCTTCTTCCTGGCCGGCGCAGCCCGGGCCGGGCAGCAGCCGCAAGCCCCGGACGCAAGCCACAGCACTCCCGATCCTGGTCCAGAGGCAAAAGGCGCAGATGCCGGAGACGCGCAAATCAAGGCGACGGATGAAAAGACTCCGCAACCGGCCGGCAATGCGACCAACGCGCAACACACCAGGCAGATAGCCGACGACAGCGCAAGACTGCTGAAGCTGGCTACCGACCTGAAGGCCGAGGTGGACAAGACCAACAAGAACACGCTCTCTCTGCGCGTGATTCGCACCGCCGACGAGCTTGAGCATCTTGCCCATAGTGTGCGCGAAAAGATGAAACTGACGGTCGCCAACAATTGAGGAGGGTCAGCGATGTTTGAAACCTTGCGGAAGTTTCGAGACTCACTTGAGACGCCGATTGCAGGTCTGACATCCTCATGCAGCACCGGCAGAAAGCGCGTTGCGGGCAGCACGCGCCGCTCTTTAGCCCTCGCGCTGTTGCTTGCTTTACCCGCCTTGACGTGCGCTCAAACGCGGACGTTACCGTTACATGGCCCGCCTGACGCTTCCAAAAACACCATCGACCCCACCAGCCCCATGAACGACGCAAGCGGCGCCCAGGACGAAAAACTGGTGAAGATGCTCAATGCCGCACGGCAAAGCACCATGGTCTCCGACGCCGAGAAACTGTTGAAGCTGGCCCGCGAACTGGATGCGGAAATTGCCGCTTCGAATTCTGCCTCGCTGACTCCGGCGCAGTTGCGCAAAGTCGCCAGGATTGAAAAGCTGGCGCATAGCGTCAGGGTTGGGATGAGCACCGTAGTGCGGGTCGATGATCCAGACCAGGTTTCTTTTCCGTTACCCAAGTAGCACGACCAGGAATTCGGGCTTCATTTTGCCAGTCAACCCATGGTGAGCGGGTTGCGGTTGACGAGGTTGCCGTGTTGGTACAATGAACCCAGGCTTTCCCAACATCGCCGCCATTTTTTTCGACGAACACCAACATTGAGGAGCAACGGGAATGGAACTGGCACTTTCCAGTGCTCGCGCGTCCGTGCCGGTAGCTGCCGGCAATCTGACTCCGCAGCAGATGATCGACATCTACCGGCTGATGTATCTTTCCCGCCGCATAGACGATCGGGAGATTCTGCTCAAGCGGCAGCAGAAGATCTATTTCCAGATCTCCGCCGCCGGCCATGAAGCACTGCAGGTGGGCGCGGGACTGGCCCTCCGCCCCGGCTACGACTGGTTCTTCCCCTACTATCGCGACCGCGCCCTGTGCCTGGCGCTGGGCCTCTCGCCCACCGATATGATGCTGCAAGCCGTGGGCGCAGCCACCGACACGGCCAGCGGCGGACGCCAGATGCCCACCCATTGGAGCAGCCGAGCCCTGAATATTGTCAGCACCTCATCCTCCACCACCACGCAGTTGCTCCATGCCGTAGGCTGCGCCGAGGCTGGCCGCTACTTCAGCCGTCACCCCGAGGCGGCCGCGAAGGTCGAGGGCGACTACCGCGCCTTCCGCGACGTTAAGTTCCAGGGCGACGAAGTGGTCCTCACCTGCGTCGGCGAAGGTTCCACCTCCCAGGGAGAGTTCTGGGAAGCCCTCAACACTGCGTCCAATCAGAAACTCCCGGTCATCTTCTGCGTTGAAGACAACGGCTACGCCATCAGCGTGCCGGTCGAAGTGAACACCCCCGGCGGCAATATTTCACGCCTGGTCGCCAACTTCCCCAACTTCCATTTTGCCGAGATCGACGGCACCGATCCCCAAGCCTGCTATCACGCGTTTCAGGCGGCCGCTGCCCACTGCCGCGCCGGCCTGGGTCCGGCCTTTGTCCACGGCCACTGCGTGCGGATTTACTCCCATTCGCTTTCGGATGACGACAAGCTTTACCGCTCGGCTGCCGAGCGCGAGGCCGACGCCTTGCGCGACCCCCTGGCCCGCATGCAGATGCGCCTCTTGCGCGAAGGCGTCCTCACTGAAGAGCAGATCAACGAGTTGGAGCAGGCCGCCGATCATCAAGCCAGCGAAGCCGCCGAGTTTGCGCTCCAGGCTCCCAGGCCCAGGGTCGCCGATATCGGGCTGCACGTCTACTCCGAAGACCTCGATCCCACCAGCGCAGCCTTCGCCGCCGAGCAGTCTGAACCCGCCGGCTCTCATCCCGGCAAGGCGCACAGCTCCCAGGGCGCGCAGCCGCACACCATGGCCGACCTGATCAACGCCTGTTTGCACGACGAGATGCGGCGCGATTCCCGAATTATTGTGTACGGCGAAGACGTGGCCGACGCCAGCCGCGAAGAATGCCTCTCTGAAGTTAAGGGCAAAGGCGGGGTCTTCAAGCTTACCGCCGGCCTGCAAACCGAGTTTGGTTCCGAGCGTGTCTTCAACTCGCCCCTCTGCGAGGCCAATATCGTGGGCCGCGCCGTGGGCTACGCCGTGCGCGGCATGAAGCCGGTCGTCGAGATTCAGTTCTTCGACTACATCTGGCCCGCCATGCACCAGATCCATAATGAACTGGCGCTCATGCGCTGGCGTTCCAACGGCGTCTGGGCCTCCCCGGCCGTCATTCGCGTGCCCATCGGCGGCTACCTCACTGGCGGCGCCATTTATCATTCGCAGTCGGGCGAAAGTATTTTTACGCACATTCCCGGCCTGCGCGTGGTCTTCCCGTCCAACGCGCTTGACGCCAACGGCCTGTTGCGCACCGCCATCCGCTGCGACGATCCGGTGCTCTTCCTTGAACACAAGCGGCTCTACCGCGAAACCTGGGGCCGCGCCCCGTATCCGGGCCCCGACTTCGCCATTCCCTTCGGCAAAGCCAAAATTGTCCGCCCCGGCTCTGACATCACGCTGGTCACGTATGGGGCTATCGTCCCGCGCGCCTTGCAGGCCGCCGAGCGCGCGCATCGCGACCACGGCATCGACGTCGAACTCATCGATCTGCGCACCCTCAGTCCCTACGACTGGGAGGCCATCGCCACCTCGGTCCGCAAGACCAGCCGCGTCATCGTGGCTCACGAAGACATGATCAGTTGGGGCTACGGTGCTGAAATTGCCGCGCGCATCGGCGATGAACTCTTCGACTCGCTTGACGCCCCGGTGCGCCGTATCGGCTCCATGGACACCTTCGTCGCCTATCAGCCCATCCTTGAAGACGCGATCCTGCCCCAGCCCGAAACCATCCTCAAGACCATTCTCGATCTGCGAAAATACTAGATGACAGTCTTGCCCCCGTTCTATAACTGGGCACGACTTACGGCTTACGGAAGAGTCATCCAGAGTCGCATGAAGTGTCAGGGCACGACTTCAGTCGTGCCACTAACCGCAAAAACGAATGTGGGCTTTACAGGCTGCGGAAAAAGTCCGAGTTTCTTGCAGAATACGCGAAAAGCATACCTCAGGGCCTAAAGGCCGCGCTCATTGGGTTGGGTTTATGTCCGGGATAAATCCCGGACCTACCGCCCGAATGAGTTTTTCCGCAGCCTGTTTAGCCCCTGCTTCACTTCTCTTGGCCTGAAGGGACTTGGGACAACACCACCTTCAACCACCCGTTCAAAGAGAGCGCAACAACGTGCAGCCAGACACCTCGGTAAAAAGAGTTCTCATCTACCGCCTGGGCAGCCTCGGCGACACGGCCGTCGCCATGCCCTGCTTCCACTTGATTGCGCGCGCCTTCCCCGGTGCCAAGCGGGTGCTTCTTTCCAACTTCCCCATCCACGCCAAGGCCCCGGCAGCGGCCGCGGTGCTGGACGGCTCCGGCCTGGTCAGCGGCTACATGAGCTACTCCACCGGCTCGCGCAGCCCGATCGACGTTCTGCGCCTGATAGGAAAGGTTCTCCGCTTCCACCCCGATCTGCTCGTCTATCTCACCGCTCCGCGAGGCGAGAAAGCGGTACGGCGCGATGCCCTGTTCTTCCGTCTCTGCGGGATTCGCCGCATGGTCGGCCTTCCAGAAGGCGACCTGGCGAAGAACAGTTTTGATGCAGCCACCGGTCTTTGGGAGAGCGAGGCTGCAAGGCTCCAGCGATGCGTGAGGCCTCTCGGCGATGCCGCCATGCACGACCCGCAAAACTTCGACCTCCGCCTCACCGATGCCGAGACCGGCAAAGCCAGCCAACTGCTGGCGCCGTTCGAAGGCCGTCCCATGATCGCCTGCGGACCAGGCACAAAGATGCAGGCCAAGGACTGGGGCCAGGACAACTGGCGGCAACTGCTCACTCGGCTGCACTCCAGGTTTCCGGAGTACGCGCTGGCCCTGATCGGTGCGCGCGACGACTTTGACGCCGCCGAGCATGCCGCCGCCCCTTGGAACGGTTCGAAGATCAACCTCTGCGGCAGCCTGACCCCGCGAGAGACCGCCGCCGTTCTCGCCCATGCGGAAGTCTTTCTCGGTCCCGACTCCGGCCCCATGCACCTGGCGGCCTGTGTCGGCACTCCCTGTGTCATCGCATTTTCAGCCCGCGGATTGCCCGGGGTCTGGTTTCCCGCTGGCCCGCAACACCAGGTGGTCTATCACCAGACCAGTTGCCACGGTTGCCAGTTGGAAACCTGCATCACCGAGAATCGCCGCTGCCTCACGTCCATCACCGTTGACGAGATGCTTGATGCAGCGGTTCGTGTCCTTTCATCTATCTGCTAAGAACCAAAAAACTGCGGTCCCGCAAGCCGCCCGGTGGCGCCGGCGTCCCGGCTGGCCGTTGCCTGGGTCTCCCGACTCACGCCCCGGGATCGCCGTAGGTAACCTTATTTAACGATTACCGAAATGCGGTTTAATGATTACTACCGGTTAGGGGGGTGGGGGTCAAGCGGCTTTGCGCTTGGGTTCTTTTGGCTCGAGGCGAAGGGCGCCAATGGCCACCTGGGCGGCATAGAGGAGTTTGGGGGCCTGGATGGGGTGGATGTCTTCGCTGATCATGCCGTGGGTGACACAGGCGATGAAGTCGCGGATGTTCTGGTATCCGGAGAGGTCGGGCAAGGCCTCGCAGTAGGCGTCATGAGCGCGTTTCATGGTGTCGTATTTGTCGAGTTTCATTGCCCGGCTTTCTTCAAGGGAGCGGTAGCGGGCTGCGCAGCAGCGCTGAACGGCAGTGTTGAGCATGGGGGTGTCGGGGTTGGTTTCGCCGGCGAGGTTGGGGGTGGAATCGCTCATTGGTCTTTCTCCTGAGGATATTGTGCGCGGACGGGGCTTAATTATCGGCAAATTGGGGGGCGAGAAATTGAGAGGAATCTCAAGGCGGATGAGACCGTTTTATTTGGGTATATGAATTTCGGCGAAGGCGCTTTTGGTTTTCGCCCAATCTTCGCTCCTGGGTTATAATTTCGCCATGGACTTTCAACTCGTCACCAGCTACAAACCCAGGGGAGACCAGCCGCGGGCCATCGAGGAGCTTGTGCAAGGGCTGGCTGCGGGCGAGAAACACCAGGTGCTTTTGGGCGTCACTGGGTCGGGCAAGACCTTCACCATGGCCAAAGTGATCGAGCAGAGTAACCGGCCCGCGCTGATCCTGGCTCACAACAAGACCCTCGCCGCCCAGCTCTATCACGAGTTCAAACAATTCTTCCCCGGCAATGCAGTCGAGTACTTCGTCAGCTACTACGACTACTACCAGCCCGAGGCCTATATCCCCGCTGGCGACCTCTATATAGAAAAAGAAGCCACCATTAATGAAGAACTCGACAAGCTGCGCCTCTCCGCGACTCGTTCGCTCTTTGAGCGTCGCGACTCCATCATCGTCAGCTCGGTCTCGTGCATCTACGGCCTCGGGTCTCCTGAAGCCTATTACGGCATGCTGCTGCTGTTGGAGAAAGGCCAGCACATCAGCCGCAAAGACATCACGCGCCGCTTGGTCGAAATCCTCTACGAGCGCAATGATGCGGATTTCCGCCGCGGCACCTTCCGGGTGCGCGGCGACGTGATCGAGGTCTTCCCCACCTACGATGAAACCGCCTACCGCATCGAGATGTTCGGCGACGAGATTGAAAGTCTGTCGCAGATTGACCCGCTCTTCGGCACCGTGAAGCAGAAGTATTCGCGCCTGCCCATCTACCCCAAGAGCCACTACGTGATGCAGCCAGAGCGCAAGGCAGAAGCCATCGAGACCATTCTGGCCGAGCTCAACGAGCGAGTCGCCCAACTTGAGTCCGAGGGCCGCATGGTCGAGGCGCAGCGCGTCCATCAGCGCACCCGCTTTGACCTGGAAATGATCAAGTCAATGGGTTATTGTCACGGCATCGAAAACTACTCGCGGCACTTCAGCGGCCGCCTGCTGGGCGAGGCGCCGCCAACGTTGCTGGACTACTTTCCGCGCGACTTTCTGCTCTTTGTAGACGAGAGCCACGCGACGATTCCGCAGGTTCACGGCATGTGGTTCGGCGACCGCAGCCGCAAGGCAAACCTGGTTGACTACGGCTTCCGACTTCCCTCGGCCATGGACAACCGGCCGCTGAAGTTCGAGGAGTTCGAGAACCGCATCCATCAGACCATTTATGTTTCCGCAACGCCGGGGCCCTACGAGCTGACGCGATCCGCCGGCGTTGTAGTAGAGCAGGTAATCCGGCCAACCGGTCTGGTTGACCCGGAAGTCGAGATTCGCCCGGTAAAGGGCCAGATTGACGATTTGCTGGCCGAGATTCGCGACCGGGCCAAGCGCAACGAGCGTGTCCTGGTAACCACCCTCACCAAGCGCATGTCAGAGGATTTGGCCGGCTACTACACCGAGGTGGGCGTACGTTGCCGCTACATGCATTCTGAGATTGAGACCCTGGAGCGAGTGAAGCTGCTGGCCGGCCTGCGCCGCGGCGAGTACGACGCGCTGATCGGCATCAACCTGCTGCGCGAGGGCCTCGATCTGCCCGAGGTTTCCCTGGTGGCAATTCTCGACGCCGACAAGGAAGGCTTTCTGCGCTCGGCCGGGTCGCTGATCCAGACCATGGGCCGCGCGGCGCGGCACCTCGAGGGCAAGGCAATTCTCTACGCCGACCGCATCACCGACTCCATGCGCCGGGCGATGGACGAGACCGACCGGCGGCGCACCGTGCAACGGGCCTATAACGAGGAGCACGGCATCACGCCGCAATCCGTCATCAACAAGATGGACATGGGTCTGGCCGAAATCATGAAAGCGGAGTATGGCGAAGTGGCCGAGGAAGAAGCTGCCGGAATGCCGACCTTCGCTTCGCAGACCGAACTCGACGCCTATATCGCCAAATTGGAGACCGAGATGCGCGACGCGGCCAAGAAATTCGAATTCGAGAAAGCCGCCAAATTGCGCGACACCATCAAGGAACTGCGGGAAAAGGAATTCCTATTCGGATAGGTTACTTCCACGCGCGGTTTGCAGGGGTCTGAGCAACCGATACAGGCTCCGCCCCATCCTAGCTGCTTAGTTAGTAAATACAAACCTCCGGCGCGCCCGCCAGCCGAGCAGGAATCGGGGCTTATGCCGACAATTCTCTTAGTGGACTACGATCCGCTCCAGGCATTTTTGCGCAAGTCCATCCTGGAGCAACAATTCCAGGACGTTTGTCGCGTCAGCGACGCCGCCGAAGCTCTTTGCCTGGTTGAGCAGCCGCGATTTGCCTCAAGACTTTCCCTGGTGATTGCCGGCCACCAGATGCCGGGCATCGGCGGCCCGGAATTCGTCTCCGAACTGCTTCGGCGTATGCCCGACCTACCGGTGCTGGTGCTGGGCGGCGGCTCCGAAACGGCCAGCGACTATCCTGGGGATTCCGTGTGCTTTCGCTCCCGGCCGATCGCCAAAGAGGAACTGCTGGCCCTGGCTGGCCATATGATCGCGCGCGACCATCAGGATGCCGCCTGAGCGCATTCGGGCCTGGATGAGCATTCGATCTGCCGTTTCATCCGCCATTCGCACCCCTCTCGGCGTGTGATTCAGATCACACGCTTAAGGCCCCATACAGGTAGAGAATTGGCCTGTCGGTAGGCCGACGGACTCCCCGTCCGCGTGCGAAAATCATCGTGGAGTCCCCGAATTACAGTGGAGCGGTTTCCCCGGAGTTTGTGCGGCGCATCGTGTGTCGCGCAAGGCCAGCTGGAGCGGCTTCGACGGATTAAAACTGGAGAACCGCAAGTGGCTACGTTTGGAAGTCTTGCCCTACTCATTGCATTAGCATTAGCCGCCTACAACCTGCTGGCCGGGGCCGTGGCGCTGCGGCTGCTGACTACCGGGCAACCGGCGCGCATCCAGCCGGAGCGGCTTGCCGATACGGCGAGGCGGGCGGGAATCGCCGGCTTTGTCGCGGTCACAGCAGCCGCCTTCGCGCTGGTCTGGTCGGTTTTCGCCAATGATTTTTCAATCACCTACATTCTGGAACACTCTAACCGCGACCTGCCCGGCGCTTACAAGTTCTCCGCACTGTGGAGCGGGCAAGAGGGTTCGCTGCTGCTGTGGGCCTGGCTGCTTGCGGTATATGGCTTTGTGCTGCGCCTCACCCACAAAACCGATGTAAGGCTCTATGCTTACGCGGGGACAATTCTAGCCGCCGTCCAGGTCTTCTTTCTGGCGATTCTGAACTTTGCCGCGCCGCCATTCTCGCTGATGAAGGGCGCCATTCCAGAGGACGGCAACGGGCTTAATCCGCTGCTGCAGTATCCAGAGATGGTGATTCATCCTCCGCTGCTTTACCTGGGCTACGTGGGGTTCACCATTCCCTTTGCCTTTGCGCTGGGCGCGCTGATGATGCGCTATCCGGGAGAGAAGTGGATCAAGATCACCCGCGCCTGGACGATGGTCACCTGGCTCTTCCTCACCTGCGGCATCTTCCTGGGCATGCACTGGGCTTATGCGGTTCTAGGCTGGGGCGGCTATTGGGGATGGGACCCGGTGGAGAACGCCAGTTTCATGCCCTGGCTCACCGGAACTGCATTTCTGCATTCAGTGATGATGCAGGAGAAGAAGGGGATGATGAAGAGCTGGAACGTCTGGCTCATCTTCTCCACCTTCCTGCTGACGCTGCTGGGCACGCTGCTGACCCGCGCCGGACTGGTGAGTTCGGTGCATGCATTCGCGCAGTCATCCATCGGCAACTGGTTTGTGGCCTTCATGGTGATCGTGCTGGCGGTTTGCGTGTTCACCTACGTTTTGCAGCGGAAGCACCTGAAGAGCGAACACCACCTGGAATCGCTGGTTAGCCGCGAGTCGAGCTTTCTATTCAATAACCTCGTGTTGTTGACTGCGTGCTTTGTCATTCTCTGGGGAACGTTGTTCCCCATCCTCAGCGAGTACGTGCAGGGCAGCAAGGTAACGGTAGGCGCGCCGTTTTATAACCGGGTGGCCGTGCCTATTGGGTTGTTCCTTTTGTTCCTGACCGGCGTGGGACCGCTGCTTCCCTGGCGGGCTACATCGATCAAGAGCATTCGCCGCAACTTTATTTTGCCCATCGTCGCGCTGTGGGCCACGGTCATTGTTTGCCTGGCGGTGGGCGTGCGGCCCTGGAAAGACGGGGCATTCGACAGCGGAAACTTCTATGCGCTGGTGGCCTTTGCGTTGTCGGCAAGCGTGTTTGCCGCCATCGTGATGGAATTCTTGCGCGGGGGAGCGGTGATCGCCAAGCAGACCGGGCGGAACCTGCTGGTGGCCACGTGGCTGTTGACGCGGCGCAACACGCGGCGCTACGGCGGCTACATCATCCATATTGGCGTGGTGATTGTGGTGGTGGGCCTGGCCGGGGCAGCCTTCAACCGCAACGTAGAGCAGGAAATGGCGCTGGGCGACAGGCTAAACATCGGCCCCTATACGCTGCAATCGGTTGGCGGGACCCAGGACACCAACCCCAACTACGATTCGTGGTATGCGGTGCTGGATGTCTCGGAAGGCGGCAAGAAGGAATTTCAAATGACGCCGGAGAAACGCGTTTACCACGCCAGCGGACAACCGCAGACCATGGTGGCCATTCACTCGGTGCCAAGCTGGGACTTGTACGTGGTGTATGAAGGCGCCAACCCCGACACCGGGCAGCCGATCATCAAGGCCTTCCTCAATCCGCTGGTGGGATGGATCTGGGCCGGTGTGGCGCTGATGTTCTTTGGCACGCTGGTGGCGCTGGTTCCGAGCCAGAAGCCCGCCGCACAAAAAGGAGCCCAATAATGGGTGGTGCTTGCGCACGCGTGAACTTTTGGATGAGAGCAGTGGAAGTAATGGTGCTGGCCGTGGCCGTATGTTTTTCGCTGGGGGCCACGGACGCAAGTTCGCGATTCAATGACCTGGGCCACCGGCTGATGTGCACCTGCAGTTGCGCGCAACTGTTGGGCGAGTGCAACCATGTGGGCTGCCAGGAGTCTGGCCGCGAGCGCAATGAACTGACCGCGGCCATTGCCGCCGGGCAAAGCGACCAGGAGATTCTTGCCGCCTTTGCCACCAAGTACGGAGCAACCGTGCTGGCAGCGCCGACGGCCCACGGCTTCGACCTGGTGGCTTGGGTGGCGCCGTTCGCCGTGTTTGCCGCGGCGTTGCTGGGCACCATTCTGCTGGTGCGGCGCTGGTCGGTGGGCAAGACGCAGGTGGCTGCCGCGGCTGACGAAGATCCGGCCGCCATTGCATTGCGCGAGAAGATTCGCAGGGAAACAGACACTAACAACGATGGAGGGTTTTAAGCCATGACTGAATCCCTGGGCTTGATTCTTGGTGCAATTCTGACGCTGGTGCTGTTGGCATACACCTTCTGGCCGGAGAACATCTTCGCCAGCCAGCGGGAGAAGACGCACCTGGACTACCTGCTGGAGCGCAAGGACCAGCTTTACGAAAACCTGCGCGATTTGAGCTTTGAGTACCGTGCCGGGAAGTATCCTGAAGAGGATTTTGTTGTGCAGCGGACTCAGCTTGAAAACGAGACGGCGCAACTGATGGCGGAGATTGAGCGGTTGCAGCAGGCGTGAGCAGGCTGGCTTGAAGTTGTGGTTTCCCAGGTGACGTGAGCTTTGGCCCATAGGGGAGTTCAGCAGGGGCTAAAGCCCGACGTTGATGTGAAGCCGTTCGCGGCACGACCGAAGTCGTGCCCTGTTACAAAGCTCTTCGCAGTTAGCCCTCTTTCCGCAACCTGCGAAGCCGCGCCTTTTTGAAGACAAGAGGAATCAGAGACAGCGATGAATTCGACAAAGTTTCTTCTCCGCACTTTTGCTTTGAGCCTGCTGTTCGCGGGCACGCTGGCCGTGGCCGCACCTGTCACCGGCACGGTGATCAACAAGACCACGGGCAAGCCGGCCGTGGGCGATCCCGTGGTGCTGGTGGACGTACAAGCCGGCATGGGCGAAGTGGCAACCACCACCACCGACGCCCGCGGACACTATGCCTTGAAGACGCCTGGCAACAGCAATTACCTGGTTCGCGTGACGCACCAGGGGAGCACGTACTTCATCGGCGCTCCCCAAGGCGGCGGCTCGGGCGACCTGACGGTCTATGACGTGGCCGCCAAAGTGCAGGGGGTCTCGATTGAGGCCGACGTGCTGGAGATGGAAAGCGATAACGGCCAGCTGCGGGTGATCGAGCGGTACTTTGTGCATAACACCAGTTCGCCGCCTTTGACGCAGTGGAGCCAGCGCTCGTTTGAGATTGTGCTGCCGCCGGATGCGGTGCTCAGTGGAGCGGAGGCGCAGCGGCCCAGCGGCCTGCCGACCGGCATCAAGCTGGACTCGAATGGCGCCAAGGGGCACTACTCCTTCAACTTCCCTATCCAGCCGGACCAGGGCGACAAGAGCACGCTGTTCCAAATCAGCTACTCGGTGCCGTATAAGAACGGCAAGTTTAACTTCAAGGCCCAGATGCCGCTGCCCACTGATAATCTGGCGGTGCTGCTGCCCATGAGCATGACTTTTGCGGGCGGCGCGGGAGCGGAGTTCCGGTCAGTCAAGGAAGACCCCGGCATTCAGACCTTCATCGCCAAGAACGTGGCCCCGGGCAAGGTAGTGGAGTACTCCATCTCCGGCAGCGGTCAGATTCCGCGCGAACAGCAGGGAGCGCCGGCAGGACAGCAGGCAGACACCGGCATGGGATCGCAGGACGGCAGTAGCCCTGATGCCGGAGCTCCCCGTCCCGGAGGGGGCATCGGCAACCCCATCAACACCCCCGACCCGCTGAGCAAATACAAATGGTGGATTCTGGGAGCGCTGGCGCTGCTGCTGGCCGCGGGTGCGGCGCTGCTGCTGCGCAAACCGGCGGAGCTGCCTGCGGGAGTAGTGGTTGCAGAGGCCGCAGCTTTGCCAAAGGCCGCGCTGGCCGCTCCAGTAAACAGGCAGGGTTCGCTACTGGACGCTCTGAAAGAAGAGATGTTTGCCCTGGAGAGCGAAAGGCTCTCGGGAACTATCAATCCCGCCGAGTACGCCGAAGTGAAGGCAGCACTGGAGACGGTGCTGCGGCGGGCGTTGAACAGGAAATAGCAGGTGAGCAAGTCAGCGAGTCGGCGCGTCGGCGGGATTTCGGTTTGCCGGCTCGCTGACTCGCTTCCTTTTACCAGGACGAGGTAAGAGAACCTCTGAAGAAGTCTCTCTCTAGTACCTAGTTGCATAAGTTGGCGTACAGTGTTTTGGGATGTTTCTGAAAGACGACCTGCTTCTTCCATTCGAACGGGTGTGCGGTCTGGTTGTAGGCAGCGATGAAGTCGTCCATGTGT
>Ga0181517_10002282_pt1 | contig 19802 bp, 15 predicted proteins | sample PEATcosm2014_Bin_31_FD_119748 | JGI IMG/M metagenome (GOLD analysis project Ga0181517, IMG submission 119748) | Peatland microbial communities from MTU Mesocosm Facility, Houghton, MI, USA - PEATcosm2014_Bin01_30_metaG | ecosystem: Environmental > Terrestrial > Soil > Wetlands > Peat | place... | reverse complement strand
GCTCCCGGCATTCTGTGCAACCTGCGGGGCCTCGAATACCAGCGCCTGCCAGCACTGTCAAGCCCCAATTGAAGTCGAGTATCCGGGAGGTACGCCCGGATACTGCGGCGGTTGCGGCAAGCCCTTCCCTTGGACCGAGGCGGCTCTCTCGGCGGCGAAGGAATACGCCGATGAGCTCGATCAGTTGAGCCCAGAAGAAAAGACCGTACTGAAGGGGACCTTCGACGATTTAACCGGCGACACGGCTCGCACGCCCTTAGCAGCCAGCCGCTTTAAGAAGCTCATGATAAAGGTTGGCCCGGTCGCCGGAGGCGCGCTGCAGAAAATCGTTGAGACCCTTGCGAGTGAAGCCGCCAAGAGAATGATGGGACCCTGAAGCCGGGCAGCCGGCTTAAGGGAACGCTCTGGGGGATGCCCAACGGGTGGCGTGAAGCGTGAGACGCGACCGCCGCGCTACCGTGGATTTTGCTCTAGAAACGCGTTGAGAAACTTGTCGACCTTATCCCGCACCGACTCTCGACAAAACGTCCGAAGGTCACGCAGGTCCACCGTCCCAACCCCTCGCCTCGACCACGTCGGTGCCATCAAGCGTATATTTGGATCGCGCTCTAAGAGAACGGGCTGGTTGAATTCGACCCCTATAGAAACAGCGTACACACCCTCCGACCGCCCATTCGCGTAAAACAACTCCTGCAGGTTTACATCTATGTAAAGGTAAGCCCCCGGGGAGCCTCCCACTCTGATGCCAGCTTGCCGACAGCGTAGTTCGACATCTGTCTGAAAGTCACCCCGTCTTAATCCCGGAGGGGCATTCGGGATGTCCTCGACGAGAACGTCAAAGGCCTTTACTCCGCGCAGTGACAGCCGCGAAGAAGGATCATCACCCGCCCCGATCAGCGGCACGCCGAGGGAAATCAGCAGACCAGCCGCGAGCATGGACTTCATTGCAAGATGATACCTCTCTTATTGTAAAATTGGGGCATGACCATCGATCTCGCCCGCGAACAGCTCCGCGAGGTGCCGGATGACGAAAATATAGCCTTCTCACACTTTCATTTCGGCGGCACCGTAACCGCGAAGCAGGTTCGTGATGCAATCTCAGGAAGGCCGGGGAACGACCACGTAAAACTGTGGGGAGACGTGGAGAACCCGAGCATAAACGTTTGCACCACGCGCGAGCTGGGCATATTCTTCTGCTTGGGATGAACAACGCCTCTCGGCGTACCTATCTCCCGCGAGCCCCTTACCGTTCCGCCAGCGTACTCCGTTTGCGGCCGAAGGGGAAGTAGATGGCGAGGCCGATGGCCAGCCAGACGAAGAAGCGCAGCCACGTCTTCAGCGGCAGACCCATCATCAGCACCAGGCAGCAGACGATCGAAATGATGGGGAAGAGCGGTACGAACGGCACGCGGAAGGAGCGTGGTCTTTCGGGCTGCTTCTTGCGCAAGACGATTACGCCCAGCGACACCAGCACGAACGCGAAGAGCGTGCCGATGTTCGATAACTCGGCGAAGGTGTCGATGTCCCAGATGCCGGCTGGAATGCCCACGAAAAAGCCGGCAATCCAGGTGCTGATGTGGGGCGTCTGGAACGTTTTGTGTACTCTCGAAAACAGCGCCGGCAGCAGGCGGTCGCGCGACATCGCGAACCAGATGCGCGCCTGCCCGTACTGATACACCAACAGCGAAGACAGCATGCCCATCAGGGCGCCGGCGGTGACGATGAGGCGCAGGCGGTCGTAGCCGAGTGCCTTCAGCGCGTCGGCCACCGGCGAATCGGTATTGAGCGTCTGGTAATTGGCGATGCCGGTGAGCACCAGCGAAACCGACCCATACAGGATGGTGCAGATGATGAGCGTGGCGATGATGCCGATGGGGAGATCTCGCTGCGGGCGGCGGCATTCCTCGGCCGCCGTGGAGACCGAATCGAAACCGATGTAAGTGAAGAATACGATGGAAGCGCCGGTGAGGATGCCGGGAAAACCGTGCGGCGCGAACGGGTGCCAGTTGCCGGGCTTGATGGCGCCGGCCGCGCCAATGCAGAAAATCAGAATGGCGGCTATCTTGATCGCCACCATCACGGTGTTGGTTCCCGCGCTCTCGCGCACGCCGCGCACCAGCACCACGGTCACCAGCATGGTGATGAGCAGCGCGGGGACGTTAAACCAGCCGGCCGGTCCGCCGGCCGCGGGAAATGGCGGAAAGGCCCACTGCTGCGGTAACTGAAAGCCGAGTAAATTCTGAAACAGGTCCTGAAGGTACGCAGAAAAGCCCACGGCCACCGACATGTTCGAAACGGCGTACTCGAGGATCAGGTCCCAGCCGATAATCCAGGCTACGATTTCGCCCAGGATGGCGTAGGCGTAGGTGTAGGCGCTGCCGGCGATGGGAATCATCGACGCCAGTTCGGCGTAGCACAGGCCGGCGAAAAGGCAGGCAATCGCCACCAGGGCGAACGACAAGGTGATGGCCGGACCGGCGCCGGGACGCCCCAGTTGCGATCCGGCGTGCGAGCCGTGGAGGACCAGGTCGATCACCGTCGCCTCGAGGATCGATTTGATGGGGATCACCTTGCCCGCGGCGGCGGTGCCGGTGAGCGTGAAAATGCCGGAACCGATCACCGCGCCGATGCCGAGCGCGGTCAGGCTCCAAGGGCCCAAGGTGCGCCGCAGGCGCTGGCCCGGGTCCTCCGACGCCGCGATCAAAGCATCGATGCTCTTGGTTCGAAAAAGGCTCACTTGAGGATCTCCCGGCCTGGGCAGTGGGACGAACCGATGTATTTGAGCTGACCGCCTTGCCGGGCGGGCGCGCAGCGCGTTCCTCACGACGCTACCGTCGCAATCACCGGCCGCTCCCTAACGGTCGCGGCTCAGACCGATGAGCAATGACCCTAACGCTTGCGCTGGCCCTGCACCTGACGGCGGATCTTCTTCTTGAGCGACCCGCGCGCCACGCCGGCGGCGCGCTTGGCCTTGGGAGCCGCCTTCTTGCGGGCCGTCCGCTTGATTTTCTTCCGTTCCAGCTTGTCGGTTACCTTCGTGGTATTCATCCGTTCCTTTTCAATCCCGCGTACTTTTCCACCAGTTTTTTTAAACCGTAGCGAGGGAAATTAACTGTGATCTTAGCATTATCGCCGTCGCCTTCGCGGCGCACCACGGTGCCGGTGCCGTACTTGGGATGTTCGACGATGGTGCCCGCGCGAGCCCCGCGGCGAACCGGCGGGGGAGCCACGGGCAGCGGTTTGGAGGGCACCGGCGGCCGCGGCTGCGGCGGCGAAGCCACCGGCGCCGGCGCTTTCGGTGCGCCGAAAGGCATGCCGCGCTGCTCGAAGAATTGCGAGATGTTGGACACCGAGTTGTACGTCTTGCCGGTAAACGTGCTGCGCCGGGGGCTCTGGCGCACATCGAACCGCTCGACGGTCAGGTCCACTTCGCCCGGCTCTTCCTGCGGTCCCAGATTCACCAGCAGTTCCTCGGGGACCTCGCTCAAGAACCAGGAAGGGGTGGAGCGCTCCTGTTCGCCGCCTCCGTACCGCCGGCGGTACTTGGCCCAGGTCAGGATCAGCCGCCGCCGCGCCCGCGTCATTCCCACGTAGCAAAGCCGCCGCTCTTCTTCGAGCGCCTGTTCGGAGTTCATCGAGCGGCTGTGCGGAAACAGGCCCAGCTCCATGCCGGTCAAGAACACCACCGGGAATTCCAGCCCCTTGGCGTTGTGCAGCGTCATCAGCGTGACGGCGGCGCTCTCGTCGTAGGTATCGGCTTCCGCCACCAGGGCGGCGTGATCCAGGAAATCGGACAGCGATTCGCCGCGCGACTCGGCTTCGGCGGCGGCGCTGCTGAGTTCGTCCAGGTTCTCCAGGCGCGCTTCGGAATCCGGTGTCCGCTCCTGCTCCAGCATTTTGCGGTAGCCCGTGCGCTCCAGCACGAAGCGGATCACCTCCGGCAGCGGGGACGCGCTGGCCACCAGCGAGATATCCTGCATCAGGTTGCGAAACAGCACCAGCGAGGACTGGGAACGCGTGGAAAGCCCGCGGTCATCGATCACGCCCTGGATGGCGTCCCACAGGCTCAGCCCGAGCTCGCGCGCGTGGCGCTCGATCTGTTCGACCGTAGTCCGGCCAATCCCCCGCGCCGGAGTGTTGATAATGCGCAACAGGCTGGTCGAATCGGTCGAGGAACTCGCCAGCCGCAGGTACGCTACCACGTCGCGGATTTCCGCGCGCTGGTAAAAGCTGAAGCCGCCCACCACCTTGTAGGAACGCCCGTAACGCCGCAGCGCTTCCTCGAGCTGCCGCGATTGGAAATTGGTGCGGTAGAGCACCGCTACGTGGTCGTCGGGGTTGGCCACCAGGTGCTTTTCGATCGTGTCGGCGACGAACAGGGCCTCGTTCTCGGAATCGAAACCCGCGTACAGGCCCAGCAGGTCGCCGGCCGCCGCGTCCGTCCACAACTTCTTGCCCTTGCGCTCCTTGTTGTTCTCCACCACCTTGGAAGCCGCCGCCAGGATGTTCTTGGTCGACCGGTAATTCTGCTCCAGCCGGATCACCCGCGCATTGGGATAGTCGCGCTCGAAATCGAGAATGTTGCGAATGTCCGCTCCGCGCCAGCTATAGATGGACTGGTCTTCGTCGCCCACTACGCACACGTTGCGGTGTTCTTCGGTCAGCAGGCGCATCAGTTCGTACTGGCTGCGATTGGTGTCCTGGTATTCGTCCACCATCATGTAGCTCAGGCGCCGGTTCCACGCCTGGCGCGTCGCGTCGTCGTGCCGCAGCAGACGCACCGCCTCCAGCAGCAGGTCGTCGAAATCCAGGGCGTTGGAATTGCGCAGCGTCTTTTCGTAGTCCTCGAACACCGCCGCCAGCGCCTCGGTCTCTTTGTTCGCCGCCTGCTTGTAAAGATCGGCCGCGTTCTGGTTGGTATTTTTCGCGTGGCTGATGCGCGCCAGCGCGGAGCGGTACTGCATGAATTCCTTCTCGGCCAGCCCCAGCGAACGGTAAGCCGACTTGACGATCGCCACCTGGTCGTCGTCGTCGTAGATGCTGAAGCGGCGCGTGAAGCCGGGCCGGATGCGCGCCAGCGGTTCGCCGTCGCTGCGCAGCAGCCGCACGCAGAAGGAATGAAACGTGGATACGCGCGGCTCGGAATCGAGCGGCGTGTCGGCCAGCAGCGACGCCACCCGTTCGCGCATCTCGCCGGCCGCTTTGTTGGTGAAAGTTACGGCCAGGATGGCGGACGGCGGCACGTGCCGGGAAACGATGATGTGCGCGATGCGGTGCGTGATAACCCGCGTTTTGCCGCTTCCCGCTCCCGCGAGGATCAGCAGCGGCCCTTCCGTACAACTCACCGCCTCACGCTGCTGCGCGTTGAGCCCTTTGAGGAAATCCATCGGTGGGATAGTTTATTTTATCATGCCGCCGCTTAGTAGCCCAATTTCTTATCCACTAAATTGTCGAGTGGCTGGCCTTTCTGGAAGCGCGCGAAATTATCGAGGAAGAGTTGCATGGCCCGCTCCAGCCAGTCCGCGGTGTGGTCGGCCGAGTGGGGTGAAAGCAGCACGTTGTCCAGGCGGTAGAACGGGTGACCCTCCGGCAGCGGTTCGGTATCGAACACATCCAGCACCGCCCCGCGGATACGGCGCCGGACGAGCGCGCGCACCATGGCGGCTTCGTCGATCACCGGCCCACGCCCGAGGTTGATCACTACCGCCGTTGGCTTCATGGCCGCGAACTCCCGCTCGCCGATCAACCCGCGCGTTTCGCCGGTGAGTGGCGCCGACGCCAAAATGTAATCCGCCAGCGCGATCATCTCGAGCATCCGCTCCGGCGTGTAGATTCGCTCGGCGTAGGCATCTGTGACGCCGGCTCGAAGCGCATGCCGCTTCACCGCGACCACCTGCATCCCCATCGCTCGCGCGCGCGCCGCCACCGCACGGCCGATATCGCCGTAGCCGAGGATACCCAACGTCTGGCCGGCGATTTCGACAATGTCGAACTGCTCCCACTTTCCCGCGGCCTGGTTGCGAATCATCCGCAGCAGGTCTTTGGCAAAAAACAAAATGCCGGCCAGCGCGAATTCCGCCAGCGATTCGCTGAATACGCCCGACGCATTGGTGAGCGCCGCCGCGCTTTCCACCAGCTCGGGGAACAGCAGCCCATCCAGGCCGGCCGAACGCGTGTGAACCCAGCGCACGCGCGGGCAAAGCAGAAAAACCTCGCGCAGCAGGTCCCCGCTGCCGGACCAGTTGAAGATGACGTCCGCGTCGGGCGCCGCCCGTTCGAAGGCTTCGACGCGTTCGCCCACCGCGATGCCGGTTTCCGCCGGCAGTTGTTCCAGCATGGCAAGCTGCCGCTCCGCCGGATTCGCCAAGACAAGCACCGTAAGATCGCCCATGGGAAGCAAGCTATCACAGTCTTGGTGGGGAATGCTTTAGCTTGCCCAGGACACAGAGCCACTGATGAACACGGATCAAAGAAGAGGGTCTCTATCCTCATCTGTGGCCCGTCGTGCTTTGGTGTTTTTCGGCAAGCTAAAGCATGCCCCACCAATGGCGCACGCGTCGCGCCATGTTAGCATGGTTTTTCCAACTACCTTGATCAAAGCCGTCAAAGGAACCAGGGACTTACTGCCCCCATTCACGGAAAACTGGAATGCCGTGGAGCGCGAGGCCAGAGCCGTGTTCCGCGCTTACAACTATGGCGAGATCCGCACGCCCATCCTCGAAGAGACGCAGTTGTTCGCGCGCGGCGTGGGCGCCGACACCGATATCGTCACCAAGGAGATGTACACCTTCGACGATCGCGACGGATCTTCGCTGACGCTGCGCCCGGAGAACACGGCTTCGGTGATTCGCGCCTATATCGAGCACCGCCTCGATCAGCGGCCGGGCGTACAGAAGCTCTACTACATAGGCCCCATGTTCCGGCGCGAGCGTCCGCAAGCGGGCCGCTACCGGCAGTTCTATCAAATCGGCGCTGAAGCCATCGGCTCGGAATCGCCCGCGGTGGATGCGGAAGTGATCGAGATGGTGATCGAGATCCTCGCGCGCGCCGGGCTCACCGGCTTCCAACTGCTGATCAACTCGGTGGGCGATCACAACTGCCGGCCGCAATACGTGGAGAAACTGCGTACCGCGCTGACTCCGGTGGCGGCGAGCCTGTGCGGCGATTGCCAGCGCCGCGCGCTCACCAATCCGTTGCGCGTGCTCGATTGCAAAGTGGAAGCCGACCAGCCCATCATCGAGAAGCTGCCCAACATTCTCGACCACCTGTGCGACTCCTGTCGCGTCCATTTCGATGCGGTCAAGCGCCACCTGGACGACCGGGGCCTCGAGTATACCGTCCGCCCGCGCATGGTACGCGGCCTGGATTACTACATGCGGACCACCTTCGAGGTGGTGCATGGCGCATTGGGCGCGCAGAATTCCGTGCTGGGCGGCGGGCGCTATGACGGCCTCGCCGAATCGCTCGGCTCGAAGATACACTCGCCGGGCATCGGATTCTCCATCGGCGAAGACCGGCTGGTGATGAGCGTGGGAGATCGGGAAGCCAGTGCGCTCGATCTGTGCATAGCCCCGCTCGGCGAGCCGGCGCTGCGCCACGCCGCGTTGCTGGCGCGCGATTTGCGGCGCGGCGGTGTCACGGTGGAAGTCGCCGAGGGCAAGCTCAAGCGCACCCTCGAGCTGGCCAACAAGCTGGGCGCCCGCTTCACCCTGATCGTGGGCGATAACGAAATCGACGCCGGGCGTTACGCGCTGAAGGAAATGGCAACCGGCCGGCAGGAAGAAGTCACGCGCGACGAGATCGCCGGCAAGCTAGGCGCCGCGCGGAATTGAGCATCGATATGGAAACTTCGGTAACACTGGATTTCTTGGGCGAGCTTCGCCGCACGCATTATTGTGGAACGCTGCGCGCCGGCGACGAAGGCAAAACCGTCGTCCTGATGGGCTGGGTGCACAGCCGCCGCGATCATGGCGGCGTCATCTTCGTCGATCTGCGCGACCGCGACGGCATCACGCAGGTGGTCTTTCATGAAGACGTCGCCCCGGCCGTGCACAGCCGCGCCGAGCAGGTGCGCCCCGAGTACGTGATCGCCGTCGAGGGCAAGGTGGCTCTGCGCTCCGCCACCAACCTGAATCCGAACCTCCCCACCGGCGAAATCGAAGTTGTGGCTTCCAGTATCTGGCTGTTGAACGAATCGCGCACGCCGCCCTTCCCCATGGAAGAGCAGGTGGACGTCGCCGAAGAGGCCCGCCTCAAGTACCGCTTTGTGGATCTGCGCCGGCCGCGCATGCAGCGCAATATCATTCTGCGCTCGAAGATCGCCTTCGCCGTTCGCGAGTATCTGAACTCGGCCGGGTTCCTGGAAATCGAGACGCCCTTCATGACCCGCTCCACGCCGGAGGGCGCGCGCGATTACCTGGTGCCTAGCCGCGTGCAGCCCGGCACGTTCTACGCGCTGCCGCAATCGCCGCAAATTTTCAAGCAGCTTCTGATGGTGGGCGGCTACGAAAAATACTTTCAGATCGTGCGCTGCTTCCGCGACGAAGACCTGCGCGCGGACCGCCAGCCGGAGTTCACGCAGATCGACCTGGAAATGTCCTTCCCGCAGCAGGAGCGCATTTTCGAAGTGATCGAGCCGATGTTGAAGTGCGCTTGCGCCGTGGCCGGATTCGAGATCGCGACGCCGTTCCCGCGCATCACCTACGCGGAAGCCATGCGAAGCTACGGCAGCGACAAGCCCGATTGCCGCATCCCGCCCATGCACCCGGTCGCGGACCTGGCGCCGGAACTGGCTGCCAACGGATTGCCGCTAGTCGCCATTCACATTCCCTCGACCGGCGTTGCCAGCCGCAAGGAACGCGATGAGCTGAAGGCCTTCGGCCAACAGCTTGGCCTGCGCGTCTATGACGATTTCAAGCGCCTGGAGCGCGACTATCCCGCGCCCATGGCGCAAGTGCGCCAACGCACGGGAGCGCAGGAGAACGACCTGCTGGTGCTCGCCACCTGGGCTGGCGAACCGAAGGGCCAACTCCCCGAACGGACCGTATACCAGGCCTGCGGCCAACTGCGGCTCTACTGCGCGCAGAGATTCAACGATCGCCACAAGCTGCTCGATCCGAAGAATTTCCAGTTCCTCTGGGTGGTCGATTTTCCGATGTTCGAGTGGGACGAGGAAGAGAATCGCTGGAACGCCGCGCACCATCCCTTCACTTCCGTGCACGATGAAGACCTGGACAAGCTGGTCTCCGATCCGGCGCGCTGCCGCGCCAAGTCCTATGATGTGGTGCTGAACGGCGTCGAGCTCGGCTCCGGCTCGATTCGTATCCACCGCCGCGATGTACAGTCGAAGGTGTTCGCCGCGCTCGGTTTCAGCGACGAGGAAGCGCGCCGCCGCTTCGGCTTCCTGTTGGACGCGCTGGAATATGGCGCGCCGCCGCACGGCGGCATCGCGCTGGGCCTCGACCGCCTGGTGATGATTCTGGCCGGCGAGAGCTCCATCCGCGATGTCATCCCGTTCCCCAAGACCGCGCGCGGAACGGACTTGATGTGCGAGGCGCCGGCGCCGGTGCCCGAGCGGCAGTTGCGCGAACTGGGCATCACCTTCCGCGGGAGTAAATAAGGGGGGCCGACCGCTCCCTATAGTCGCGGCTCCGATGCGCGTTACTGGGGCAGCGCCGCCGCGGCCGCATCCAGTTGACGCAGTTGCTGGCGGACGGCGTCGGCGTCGTTCGCCTTGGGAGCCTCCGTCAGATATTCGCGGAAGTACTTGGCTGCCTCGGCATTTTGGTTCTTCCCCACCAGAATCAGGGCCAGCACAACGTTGAGCCGCGGAATCCTGTGGTCTTTGTCGATGTGCAGCCCTGCGCGCGCCGCGCTCTCGGCGGCCTCGGTGTGATTCAGCCTCGCGTTGGCGACCGCGTTAAATAGGTATGCCCCCGGAAAATCGTCGGGATCGAGGGCAATCCAAGCCCGGGAATACGCTTCGGAGGACACCCAATCCCGATTGTGGTCGGCCAGCGTCGTCAGACTCTCATAGGGCCTGATGTATTTGGGATCGCTCGCCAGAGCCTGCTTCCAGGCGTCATTGGCCCCGGCGGCGTCGTTGCCCCTCTGGCGCAAATGCCCGAGCTGGTACCAGGCGATCGCGAACTTCGGGTACGCTTTCACCGCCTTGGTGAATTCGTCCGACGCGGCCTGCCATTTCTGTTTCGCCAGCGCGTCGAGTCCGCGGTCGTAGGCCTTTCGGGCGTTAGCCGGGGCCTCCAGCGTCGTCGCGCTCACGGTCAATGCGCTGGCACGGGACAGCGGATGCAGCGTGATAGTGCCGAGGCGGCCGTCGTCGGAGCGGCTCTTCACGGCGATACTGACCAACTCCGACCGATAGCCGGCAAGCACAGCTTGCAGTTCGCAGTCGCGCAGCTTGGCAACCACCGGCATCAGGTCCTGGCTCCCTGCGGCGATGGGCTTCATGAGGCCCGCTGGAGGCGCGCTGTTTTGTGACGCATCCGCTTGCGATGCTTCATTCTTGCCGGCGTCCACCTCAAAACTGAAATGTCCCTTAGAGTCGGTCGAGGTTTCGAACCGGGATTGGCCGTTGCACACCCGGTAGATGGCAACCGGCTCGGGAGGCGGGGATGCATCATCGAGCCTCACGTCGCCCGAAAAGAAAAATGTCTTGTCACTCTCGGGTGCCTGTGGCTGGCTCGACGCTGGCGGACCCTGGGCCTCTGCCAGACCGGCCAACATCACGAACGCCAACGCCCCAATTCGATTAGCCATACAGCCTCCTAGCGCAATTGATTCAATTATGCGCCTGCCGGATGCCAAAAAGGGAACCGGGCTGGTCAGGGGTGCCATATGGCGCCGGCTCAACTCCCGGAAAAGCCCCAGTCAGCGGGCGGCCCGCTTCAGGGGATCACGCGCAGGCTCTCGCCCGGTAACTCGAGAGACAAGCCCTTGTTATCGCCGAGCGCCGCGAACTGGCTGAGGGAGAGTTCGGCCACCAGGGGGCCGGCGAATTCCAGTCGCACCGATTGCGCTCTGGCGGCGATGCGGACCAACTCCGCCGGTATCACGTTTGGCGCCGGCGGCGAATCCGCGCGTCGCGGGCGCACAGCCGCGGCGCGGATGGCCACCCACACGCGGTCGCCGCGCAAATGGCCGGGAAGATAAGGCACGGCGAGCGAGAAGCCGCCGAATTCCACGCGGCTCAGGTTGGCGGCGCGATCGAGCGTGGCGATGGTACCTTGCCAGAGATTCTCGTAGCCGGCCAACCGCGCCGCTTCCGCCGTTGCCGGTTGGTCCAGGACAGTCCGCGGAGCGCCACGCTGCACGATGCGGCCATGATCGATCAGCGCCATTTCCGCAGCCACCGTGCAAGCCAGGTCGAGGTCCCGCGCAGCCATCAGGATAGGGCCGCGGAAATGGACGCGGATCAGGTCGAAGAGCGCGCCATCGATGCCGGCATCGTCGGCCAGCAGCAACGCGGGTCCACCGATCAGCCCGCGGGCGATCGAGCAGCGCAGCCGTTCGGTTGCGCCGGCATCGGCGGGCCGCAGCGCGGCCGAATCGGCAATGGCGAATTGCTCGATGGCTTCGGCCACGCGGCGGTGACGTTCGAGGCGCGGCAGCCGGCGCGCCGCGAACTCCAGGTTCTGCCGCAGCGTTCGATGCGGAAACAGCGAATCGGATTGCGAGACGTAGCCGCAGCCGCGGCGCCCCGGAGGCAAATTGACGCGCGCCTGGCCATCGAACAGGATGGCATCGTCCAGCAGGATGCGGCCTTCATCGGGCGTGGCCAGGCCGGCGACCATTTCGAGCAGCAGCGTTTTGCCCGCGCCCGGCGGGCCGATCAGCGCCGTGATACCCGGTCCGAAGCTGAAATCGGCTTCCAGGGCGAACGCTTCCGGGATGCGCTTCTTGACGCGAAGGCTGGTCATCGGCCGGCCTGCCGTTCCGCGATTGCTCCGGCTTCGCGCCCCAGCCACAAAGCCAGCGCGTTTCCGGCCAGAGCCGTGAGCAGGATGGCGGCGGCGGGTGGAGCGCTCAGGCGGCCGCCGATCCATAGCGCCACCGCGACCTCCAGCATCGTCTCCGCAAACACCTCAGCCGCCGCTCGAAGCGCGGCCCGGCCCTCGAGCGGCAGCGCCAGGGTCCAGAAGATCGTCAAGTCGGTAGCGCCGGTCATGCGCGCCGCTTTTACGCAACCGGGATTCAGGCATTGAAAAGCCGCGCGGCACGCCAACAGTGTGTAGGGAACCGCGCGCACCAGGCCCGCCGCAACGGCCACCGGCCAGGTGAACGCCGGCACCGCCAGCGACGCGACGATCACCGCCGGAACGCTCGCCAGAAAGCGCGCCAGCAGCGTGACCACCGGCCAGTTCCGGCGCGCCAGCAGCCACGCAGACCACGGCGCCACCACCAGCGCCAGGACGCTCACCAGCAGCGCCACGCGCAGGCCGATCCACAACGGCGACCAATCGGCTGTCATGCGGGACCTTCAATTATAGCGGCCGGAAGCGGGCGCTGAAGTGGCGCAGAAACGGCGGCTCCTCGGCGATCTCCAGTCCGCGTATGTCGCGCTTGCGGGCGTTGACCTCCAGCACCGCTTCCACTACGTAGTCGATATGGCTTTGCGTGTAGACCCGGCGCGGAATCGCCAGCCGCAGCAGCTCGTGCCGCGCCGCCGCGCCGAACATCAGCGATCCGATCTCCACCGACCGTATTCCGGCGTGCCGGTAGAGTTCCACCGCCAGCGCCTGGCCCGGAAACTGGTGCGGCGGGATGTGCGGCAGCATGCGGGCCGCATCGATATAGATGGCGTGGCCGCCCGGAGGCTCCACGATCGGCACGCCGCGGTCCGCGATGTGGCGGCCCAGGTAGCCCGTCGAGGCGATCCGGTAGCGCAGGTAATCGGGATGGAGGATTTCCTCGAGACCCACCGCGATGGCGTCGAGATCGCGGCCGGCCAGCCCGCCGTAGGTTGGAAACCCCTCGGTGAGAATTAAGAGGTTGGTTTCCTGCTGGGCCAGCCGGTCGTCATTGGTGCAGAGAAAGCCGCCGATATTGGCGAAGGCGTCTTTCTTGGCGGAAAACGTGCACCCGTCGGCCAGCGAAAACATCTTCTGGGCGATCTGCTTCGGCGTCCAATCCCCGTACCCGGCTTCCCGCTCGCGGATGAACCAGGCGTTCTCCGCGAAACGGCAGGCGTCCAGGTACAGCGGGATGCCGTGGCGCGACGCCACCCGCTTCACCGCTTCGATATTCGCCATCGAGACCGGCTGGCCGCCGCCGGAATTGTTGGTGATGGTCAGCATCACCAGTGGAATCTTCTCCGCGCCTTCGCGCGCGATCAGAGCTTCCAGCGCGGCGGCGTCCATGTTGCCCTTGAAATCGAGGCGCGCCTGCGTATCGGCCGCCTCCGGGATGGGCAGGTCTACGGCGCGTGCGCCAGTGAATTCGATGTTGGCGCGGGTGGTATCGAAGTGCGTGTTATTGGGCACGATGTGGCCCGGTTTGGTCAGCACGGTGAACAGGATGCGCTCCGCCGCGCGCCCCTGGTGCGTTGGAATGATGTGGCGAAAGCCGGTGAGCGCTTCCACCACCCGCCGCAGGCGGTGGAAGCTCTCGCTGCCCGCGTAGGATTCGTCGCCACGCATCACCGCCGCCCATTGCTCGGTGGACATGGCCGAAGTGCCGGAATCGGTGAGCAGATCGATCAGGATGTGACGGGCGTCGATGAGAAACAGATTGTAGCCGGCCGCTTCGAGATAACTTTCGCGCTCTTCCCGGCTGGTGTAGGTGAGCGGTTCCACGCTCTTGATGCGGAACGGTTCGATGATGGTGCGCACGCCAATATTATTTCACCCAGCGCGGGTCGCAGATCTTCTGCTGCTTATCCAGGCTGCTCATCCGGCGACGCTACGCCGCAGGGAGCGCTTCACTTGGCGGGCGAAAGGATCGCGACGGTTCCACCCGAGGGCGCCAGCTTCAGTGGCAACGTGTCGGACCGGCGCACGGTTTTTTCGCTCTGAACCAGGTGCCCGGCGTTCTCGCCGGCGTCGGGAGCGTCCTCCCACAGGGTGACTTTCCAGTCGCCCTTGCCCAGGAACTTCAGCGGCGTCGGCAATTCGCGAGCGCTGCTGTCGGTGATCGCGGCCAGATACCAGTTCTTCCCGTTGCGCCTCGCCTCCACCACGTATTTCCCCACCTCGCCGGCCAGGCCGCGGGTTTCGTCCCAAACGGTCGGCAGACCCTTGAGGAAATCCATACCGGGCAAATACTTGCCATCTTTGTCTTTGTAATCGTCGGGCGAATCGCAGGCGACCGTGAACGGGCTCTCGATGAGGAGGAACATCGCCAACTCGCCGGCGCGGGTGGCTTGCACTTCGGTGGGCTTCGTGCCGCTGTGAAACTGCGATGGCTGCCGGTTGGCGAACCCGCCCGGCGTGTAGTCGCCCGGGCCGGCCAGCACCCGCGTGAAGGGAAGCGTGGCCCTGTGCTCGGGCGTTTCCCTGGCGCTCCACTTGTTGTATTCGTTGCCCTGGATGCCCTCGCGCGTGATCTGGTTTGGCCAGGTACGTCCCAGGCCGGTCGGCTTGAATGCGCCGTGGAAGTCGATCAGCAAGTGGTTCTCCGCCGCCGTCCTGGCGATATCTTCGTACCACTTGACTGCCCACTGGTCGTCGCGATCGATGAAGTCTATCTTCAGTCCCGCCAGGCCCCATTTCTCGTACATGGGAAAATCCCGCTGGTAGACTTTGCTGTCGATGAAGTCGTTGAAGTGGAACCACAACCAGATGCGTACGCCTCTTTCCTTGCCATAGGCCACCAGCTCGGGCACGATCGATTTATCGCCGATCTCCGACAATTGATACGGCCAGTTCATGTCGGCGGCAAGCTGAATGTACTGTTTGAGGGTTGGGAGGTCGTTTCGCCCCACGTTGGGCCACCAGGTACCCCAGGACGACATGCCCGGCTTGATCCAGGAGGTGTCGGCGAGCTGGCTCGGCGTCGCGAGGTTCAATACCAGGTCGCTCTGAATGAGATCGGAAGGCCGGCGGCCGATGATGAACGTCCGCCACGGGGAATTGTGGGGAGTCTGAGCCACCACCAGGCCTTTCTGAGTCGGGACCAGCGGCGTACCGGTTGGCGGGCCCGATGGAATCCCCGCCGGCGTGCGCGGCGCCCATGGCAGCGCCGGTATCGGGGGAGCCAGTTGCGCCTCCAGCGTATTCTTCGCGCCAGCCTTGAGCACGAGCCACATGGCGGACCAGTCGAGCAGGTCGGACTCGGTGATGGCGACATACGCCGCGGGTGTCTGGACCAGAAACGGCAGTCCATGCTTGAAATCCGGGTTCAGCCCGGAAAGCTTGTTGGGCAGGTATCGCCATTCCTGCGAGCCGACGAATCCGCCCTCCGGGCGGGTGGGGCCCTCCGGGTTGTTCCAGCCCGCCCAGACTGGGTCGTCGCCGGTGAACGTGAACTCGGTGGCGTCGCGCGTGACGACAAAGGAATCCATTCCGGGCTGCTTGGGAAGAACCAGGCGGAAGGCCACGCCGTCGTCGTATGCCCGCGCAACCACGCCAAAGGCGCGATCGTCTTCTTTCAGCGTCAGGCTCAGTTCGTTGTAATGGTCCCGCACGTGCCGGCGCTTACCGAATTGATCCTCCCAGTTGCTGTCGACCGATTTCCGCGTTTCGCTCTGCACGACGGGTTTCTCGCCCAGCTTCACGTCGTCGGCCAGTTCCAGCCCAAGCCGGGACCGCAGCAACGCCGGCTTGCCGTCCACGGTGATGCTGTAGCCCAGGGGAGCGTCGGTGTGAATGGTGATGGCGATTTTTCCGTCGGGCGAGCGAACTGCGCGCGCCGCCGCGGCCTTGGCGGCCGCGTCTGGCGCGCAGTAGAGCCAGGCAGCTCCAAGGAGAACGCCAGCGTACACAGATAGTCCACGGATACTCATGACCTCACTCCTATCAACGTGCGATCCTCGATCCGCATGGGCCCCGAAGTGACATCGCAGCCCAGCTCGTCTCCAGCGAGCCCCGGATCCTATAGCCCACTTCAAGAGCAGCGCGTTCACCATCGCCGGTGCACTGAAATCGCCGCTCGCCCGTCCTCAATGCCGCGTCTGGTGCGCGGCTGCTTCCCAGCGGCCGGCCATCAGGTCGACGAAGCTGAGCCACGCGCTGTCGGGGTGCTCGAGCTGGTGGTAGAGCGTGACGTATTCCGGCTTCTTCATCCCCATGCCGGCGAACGCCAGAAAGTAAATGCCGTCGGTCTCGAATTCGGCGATCTGCTCCTTGTCCCATTTCTTCCGGTCGGCCAGGTGAGGAGCCAGGTACGCGATGACGGTTGCCAGGGTGGCCCCGCCTTTGCCCTGCGTGCTCCACAGGTCCACGCCCTGCGCCTGCGCGATGCGGCAGGTGGTGGCCATTCCTTCGGCGTTGAACGCGGAATACGTGAGCGAGCGGTTGCGCTCCTCTTCGCGCGGGGCGCTGGCCTCGGCGCCAACCTGCCGCGGGAAGACGGAATCGCGATAATAATTGAACGCCATCTGCCCGGCGGCCTTGTCATCCAGGAAGGTGGCGATGGCCGCCAGTTGCGCAGTCCACCAGGACGCGCGGAGGTTGCCGCTGCTCTTCTCGTCGCTCGCGGTCTTGCTGCGCGTGAGCCAGCGCAGATAGTCCTCGAACCATTTATGCGTAGCGGCCGCTTCCTTGGCGTCCCACTGCCCGCTCTGCGCCAGGAATTCCATGCCCTGCACGGCGCGAACGAAAACCCGGCCGTCGATGGTGCCGCCTCTGGCCTCATTGAGGCCGCGGATAGCCTGCGAGTATTCCAGACTCGGATTCATGCGCGTCTTGGGGTTGAGAAACCAGGCGTTGATCAGTTGCGCGGCGCGCCGGCCGTAGCGCGGATCGTCGAGGAAAAAAGATGCCGCGCCCAGCGTGAAGATGGAATCGCAGGTGGCGTCGAGGCCGGTTTTGTTGGCCGTGAAACGGTCCGCGTTGACGTGGCCCTCCCGGCGGATCCAGGGGGCGGCGGGATTGGCCGGGTCGGGCCACCAGAAAGGCGCTTCGCCGTAGTAGTCGTGCGCATCCAGGTTCAAGCCCGCCGGGCGGTCCGTGGTGACGCTCCAGGGGCCTTCGCGCAGGCGCTTGTCGGCTTCCACGCGCAGGCGGCGGACCGCATCCAGCGTCCAGGGTTCCTTGCGGAGAATGGCGCTGTGAATAGGTTCGGCCTCATCCTCGGAGAGCAGCGTCATGGGGACGCTGGCAGCTCCCAGGCCGCAGGAACACAAAATGAGAAACCCCGCGATTCTCATTACTGAGATTGTAGCCGATGGCGCGGCGTTCACCGCGCGCGGCGCTTTCGCTCGGCGGCGCGCACCTGCGCCTCGTTCATGCCGAAGTAGTGGGCGATCTCGTGCCATACCGTGCCGGCCACCATCTGCGCCAGATGCTCCGGGGAGCGCGCCAGGCGTTCGTGAGGGCCTTGGAAAATCACGATGCGGTCCGGCATGGCGAAAGATTCGAACACGCTACGGCGGGTAAGCGGGCGGCCTTCGTAGAGCCCGAGCAGCGTGCCTCCCCGCGGCACCCGGCCGCGCGCCAGTTGTTCCGGCGTAGGCTCTGCCTCCACCATCAAGGCCACGTTCTTCATCCGTTTGCGAAACCGCGCCGGGATGCGAGCGAACGCCTCAGCCACCAACCCGTCGAATTCGTCGGGACGCATGGAACTTGCTCCGCCCTGTTATTCTACTGGTTTGGGCAACAGCGATTCGCAACGCGTGGTGGTGGCTATCGACGGCCCGGCCGGAGCCGGCAAGAGCACCATCGCCCGGCGCCTGGCCGAGCGGCTGGGTTTCACCTACATCGATACCGGCGCCATGTACCGCGCAGTGGCGCTGTGGGCGCTCCGCCAGGGCGTCGATTTCGCCGACCAGCACCGCATGGAGCAGCTGGCGCTGGCCTCGGAAATCGAGCTTTTCCCGGGCCACATCCGCCTCAACGGCGAAGACGTCACCGAAGCTATTCGCACGCCGGAGGTCTCCAATGGCGCCTCCCGCGTGGCGGTGATCCCCGGCGTGCGCCGCGCCATGGTGGCCAAGCAGCGCGCCATCGGCGAGACCACCAGCGTCGTGATGGAAGGCCGCGACATCGGAACGGTCGTCTTCCCCGACGCCCAGGTCAAGATTTTCCTCGACGCGCAGCCCGGCGAGCGCGTGCGGCGCCGGCTGGCCGAAGTGCGCGCCAAGGGCGAATCCATCGCCGAAGAACAGTTGGCCGCCCAGATCAGCGAGCGCGACCAGCGCGACAGCACGCGCGCCGATGCGCCATTGGCGCAGGCGCCGGACGCGGTCTATCTGGATTCCACCCCGCTCGGCATCGACGGCGTCGAAGAGGCCATTCTCAAGATTGTCCGCTCGCGCGTGACCAACGGGAAGGAGTTCCATTGACCGATCTGCTCGTGATGAAATTCGGCGGCACCAGCGTGGGTTCGGCCGAGCGCATCCGCGTGGCGGCCGGCCTGGCCGCGGCGGAGCGCACTCGCCGCCCGGTGGTGGTGGTGGTCTCCGCCATGTCCAAAATCACCGATCTGCTGCTCGGCACCATGCGCCACGCCGAAGCCGGCGACCGCGCCGGCATGGACTCCAACATGACTGCCTTGCGCGCGCGCCACGAAGAGGCCTGCCGCGAACTGCTCCCGGAGCCGCGCTGTTCTAAAGTGCTGGAGCGCGTGCACGAGCTGATTGCCGAGTTTGAACGAATCGTGGGCGGCATGGCGATGCTGAACGAGCGGCCGCCGCGCTCGGTGGATGAAGCCGTCGCCGTGGGCGAGCGGCTCTCCGCTCTCCTGCTTTCCGAATACCTGATGAGCCAGGGCGTGCCCTCCGCCGCCGTCAACGCCTGGGACGTTTTGGTCACCGATGCCGTGTTCGGCAACGCCAGCCCGCTCATGGAACCCACCCGCGAGAAGGCACGCGCCCGCGTGCTGCCGCTGATCGAGAGCGGCGCCCTACCGGTGATCACGGGCTTCAATGGCGCCACCGCGGACGGGCGGCCCACCACGCTCGGCCGCGGCGGTTCGGACTTTTCGGCGTCGATTCTGGCCGCCGCGCTGGATGCTTCCGAGCTGTGGATCTGGACCGACGTGGATGGCATTATGAGTGCCGACCCGCGCCTGGTGCCGGACGCGCAAGTGCTCGACGAAGTCACCTACGCCGAGGCCGCCGAACTTGCTTATCACGGCGCCAAGGTGCTGCACCCCAAGACGCTCGCCCCGCTGGTGGAGCGCAAGATTCCGGTGTGGAGCAAGAACAGCTTCGCTCCCGAAAAACCCGGCACGCGAATCGTGCCTACCGTGCGCGAGGGCTCCGGCGCGCGCGCGGTGGCTTCGATGGCCAACGTGGCGCTGGTATCGATTTACCCGGCGAGCCCGGAGCTCAACCCGGTGCTGGTGATGGCGCGCGCTCTCGATGCACTGGCGCGTGCCGATGTCGAGGTGCTGATCGTCTCCAGCTCCAGCTACCGGCAGAATTTTTGCTTCCTGGTCCGGCATGAGGAGCTCGACCGCACCGTGCAGGCGCTCGAATCCGCGCTGGCGCTCGAACTGGCGCACGGCTATGTCGACCCCATCCGCATCGATCGCAACGTGGGCATGCTGGCCGCGGTCGGCGAAGGCATGCAGGGCAAGCCCGGTCTGGCCGGGCGCATCTTCACCGCCATCTCCCGCGTGCAGGTGAATATCATCGCCATCGCGCAGGGATCGAGCGAGCTGACCATCGCCGTGGTGGTGCG
>Ga0181517_10002279_pt1 | contig 19810 bp, 17 predicted proteins | sample PEATcosm2014_Bin_31_FD_119748 | JGI IMG/M metagenome (GOLD analysis project Ga0181517, IMG submission 119748) | Peatland microbial communities from MTU Mesocosm Facility, Houghton, MI, USA - PEATcosm2014_Bin01_30_metaG | ecosystem: Environmental > Terrestrial > Soil > Wetlands > Peat | place... | reverse complement strand
CTCGAGGAACTCCTTGATCTCCTCGAGCTCCTCGACGGTCTCGTCGATGCCGGCCACGTCCTTGAAGGTGACCTTGGGCGCATCGACGCTGACTTGCTTGGCGCGGCTCTTGCCGAAGCTCATGACCTTGGAGCCGCCGCCCTGCATGCGGCGCATCATGAAAATGAAGAACCCGATGATGATCACGAGCGGCAGAAGCAGCGTGAGCAGGCTCGTCCACGAGGAGCTGCCGCTCTTGGCCGTGACCGCCACCGTGGGGTGCTGGGCCAGCAGCTGCGAGAGCTGGGTCGCGTCGGGGTAGTTGATCGTGTACGTCGTCTTGCTGGGGTCGTTCAGAGCGACCTGGATCGTCTGCGCCGTGGTGTTGACGAGCACCGTCGACACCTCGCCCCTGTTCAGCTGGCTCACGAAGCTCTGGCTGGTGCCCTGGAAGGGATACTTGACGTTGCTGCCGCTCTTGTTCTTGATGACCGCATCCACGACCACAATCAAGATGACGATGATCAGCAGGGGGATGATGACGCGCCGCAATCTGCTCACGTCGGCTCTCTCTTCACTCTCGGGTACAGGACTTCCGGGCCCCTCTTTGTTCCTCGTATCGAGGCTGGTCAATCACGCGCCGCTCAAGCGGCGTGGGGGACCGGCACCAGACGCTCCAGATGAGCGCCATGGCCCGCCGGACTGCCGCCGACGCAAAACAGCGGCAAGCGACGGGACCCTGCGAGTGGCGCACGCGCCGCTCGCAGGGACTATACCCATGCTACGCCGCTCGGGGGCCGGTGCGCGACCTTTTATCCGTCGATCGACTGCGTCGTCGCCGCTCAGGCATGCGTGACTACGTTGTAATGCCTGTCCGTCGATCGACTGCGTCGTCGCCGCTCAGGCATGCGTGACTACGTTGTAATGCCTGTCCGTCGATCGACTGCGTCGTCGCCGCTCAGGCATGCGTGACTACGTCACGCGCCTAGTCCGCGAGGGCGTCGGCGATCACGTGGGCCGCGTCGTTGATCGGCACCGCCGTCCCGGCGCCGCGCGGGTCGCCGGCCGGAGCGCCGGCGCCGTCGACGACGGCCAGCACACGACCGGCGGCGTCGAAGAGCGGAGCGCCCGACAGACCGGCCAGGGACGGGCCTGAGAGCACGATCGCCTGCAGGGTGACCCCGCTCGTCGCGCGCACCAGGCGCCGCGGGGCCGTTACGACGAGGGTGGCGGGCGTCGGCGACGCGGCCAGCGGGTCGCCCAAGGCGGTCAGCGACTGCCCGGCGCGCAGTGCGCTCGAGTCGCCCATGGGCAGGACGACGAGACCTGCCGTCTGGGCAGCGTCGACTCTGATCACGGCAAGGTCGAGGGCCGCGTCGACGCAGACGATGGCGCCGACGGTGCGCCGTTCCTGCCCGCCGGCCGTCTTTGCGATCACGGTCGCGGTCTTGGTGATGCTGCCGTTCTGGTCGACCAGGCGTGCGCTCGTCAGGATCAGGGTGCTCGACACGGCGAAGCCCAGGCCGCGCGGCCCGGCGCCGTTGTCGACGGCGCGGGTGGCGCCCGTGGCGGCCGGCGCCACGGCGATGACCTGCACCACTCCCTGCCCGTAGCGCTGGGAGACCTGCTCCGCCGTCAGCACCGCACCGGGCGACGACGAAGCGCGCGCGCCGGCCTGGGCGGCAGGCTGCGGCGAGCTACCGCAGGCGGCCATCAAGCAAGCGAACGCCACAAGGAGCACCCCACTGCCAAGAGCCGGCACGATCAGCTTGCGCATGGACACTCTCAGCCTCCTTAAGTCCCGGGCTTCATTCCCCGACTGTCGACGGGGTCTTCGCCGAACGCCGTTTATCGGCGGCAGGGGGGCGGCGCACTCTTGAGGCGGCAGTGGAGGGCGGCGGAAGGCCGAGGTGGCGGCGGAAGGCCGAGGTGGCGGCGGAAGGCCGAGGCGGCGGCGGAAGGCCGAGGCGGCGGCGGAAGGCCGAGGTGGCGGCGGAAGGCCGAGGTGGCGGCGGACCATGGGGCCGAGTGCCGCCGGCCAAGACCTCGATGCGACGTTTGTCAGGCGCGCGGCTGCGGCGAGAAGGGCAGCAGGCGGCCGGGGGCCGAGCCGCGCGACGAGTCGGCAAGCAACAGGGCGTGGCGCACCCTGTCCTTGCCCGCCGCTTTGGCCTGATACATGAGGGCGTCGGCGGCGGCGAGCATCTCCTCGACCGAGTCGGGGGCGCGCCCATACGACGCCAGGCCGATGCTGCAGGTCGTACCGGCGTCGCCGATCGTGGAGACCCTGGGGAAGGCCTCGCGCAGGCGCGTGACCAGCGGCAGGGCGGCGTCGGCTCCGGTCTCGGGCATGACGATCACGAACTCGTCGCCGCCGATGCGGGCCACGGTGTCGACCGAGCGCGCCGTGGCCAGGGCCAAGGTGGCAAGGGCGATGAGTGTACGGTCGCCGGCGTCGTGGCCCAGGCGATCGTTGGTGCCCTTGAAGTCGTCGATGTCGATGTAGGCGAGTGAGAGCCCGTGCTGAAAGCGCCGGCTGCGCTCGATCTCGCGCGCGGCGACGTCGCGAAAGGCGCGCAGGTTGGCGACTCCCGTGAGCTCGTCGAGCCCGGCCTGTTCTTCGAGCCGGGCTACGAGGTCGCGCACCTCTCGCATGAGGTACAGCACGATGCCGAAGACCGCGAGGCGCACGACCGCGTTCCACAGTGCGACGGCCGGCGAGCTGTAGTGGTAGTCCGAGATGACCGCGGCCAGGAAGGTCGCCGCGACCACCGCCGCGCCGTAGCCGGTCGATTCGGTGCCCCAGGCGACCAGCATGACGGGCAGCAGGTAGAAGATGCTGAGCGCCACGTGCGGGCCGGTGACGTAGTCGAGCCCGCCGATCGCCACCACGAGCCCCAGGCCGATCAGCAGCAGCACCGGCCGCGGCAGCCCGGCGAGGCGCTTGCAGAACGCGCTCAGCAGGGCCACCGGCGGGTCAGGCGGAGTGTGGCCGGCAGAGGCTTGGGCCGCACGAAATAGCTGGGGAGTCGCATGTCTCTCGCTATCGGCCCCCGCGGCTCCGAACTTGATGTTGGTCGCCGCTAGACCGTTGCCAAAGGCCGACGCTGCTGGTTTGGGGACGCCGCGCTTGCGAAAGACCCTCCGCGATACGAGCACGGGCGCGCCGGGCGGCACGTCTGCCTTACGGCCCCGCGCATGAACGAGCGTCGGCGCAGGAGAACGTGTGAGCGCAAGCGTCGCAGTCCCCGCAGAGGTCGCCCGCGGCGAGCGGCGGGTGGCGCTGGTGCCGGCGGCGGTCGTCAAGCTGGCCGCCCGCGGCATCGAAGTGGCGGTCGAAGCCGGCGCCGGGCGCGGCAGCTACTTCGCCGACGACGACTACGCGCAGGCGGGCGCCGCGCTCGTAGCCTCGACCGCCGAGCTCTGGGCGCAGGCCGAAGTAGTCGTCAAGGTGCGGCCGCCGCTGCCCACCGAGATCGAGCTGTCGCACCCGGGGCAGCTCCTCGTGGGGTTCATGGAACCGGCTCGCGACCTTGGGCGCGTCGCCCGTCTGCGCGACGGCGGAGTGACGGCGCTCGCCATGGAGCTGCTGCCGCGCGTCACGCGGGCGCAGTCGATGGATGCCCTCACGTCGCAGGCCTCGGTGGCCGGCTATCGGGCCGCGCTCATGGCAGCGTCGGGCCTGGCGCGCTTCTTCCCCATGCTCACCACGCCGGCCGGCACCATCCGCCCGGCGCGGGTGCTCGTGCTGGGCGCGGGCGTCGCCGGCCTGCAGGCCATCGCCACCTCGCGGCGCCTGGGCGCAGTCGTCGAGGCCTACGACGTGCGCCCCGCAGCCAAGGAACAGGTCGAGTCGCTCGGCGCGAAGTTCGTCTCGCTGGGCGTCGATGCCTCGGCGTCGGGCGGCTATGCCCGCGAGCTCACCGCCGACGAGCACGAGTTGGAGCGCAAGCTCATCGCCGACCACGTGGCGGCCTCTGACGCGGTCATCACCACGGCCGCCATTCCCGGCCGCCGCGCGCCGCTGCTGGTGAGCGCCGCCATGGTCGAGGCCATGAAGCCGGGCGCGGTCCTGGTCGACCTGGCGGCCGAGGGCGGCGGCAACTGCGAGCTCACCAGTCCCGGCGAGACTGTCGAGCACGGCGGGGTGACCATCTTCGGGCCCCTCGACCTGCCCAGCCTGCTGGCGGTGAACGCGAGCGAGACCTACGCCCGCAACATCTCCGACTTCCTCGGCCTGCTGATCCACGACGGCGAGCTCTCCCCCGCCTGGGACGACGAGATCGTAGCGGCCAGCGTGCTCACGCGCGACGGGCGCATCGTGCACGAAGCGACACGAGCGGCGGTCGAGGCGGCGGGCGGCCCGCCGGGTGGCGGCCCGCCCGACGCTGATAGCGGCGCGCGCGACGCTGATAACGGCGCGCGCGACGTGCAGACCGGCACTCGCGGACAGGAGGCCCCGGAGTGAGCGGCTGGAGTGCCCTGTACATCTTCATGCTGGCCGCCTTCACCGGCTACGTGATCATCGGCGCGGTACCGGTCATCTTGCACACCCCACTCATGTCGGGCGCCAACTTCGTGCACGGCATCGTCCTGGTGGGCGCCATGGTGACGCTCGGTTTCGCGCACGGCGCCCTCGAGGTGGCGATCGGCGTGTTCGCCGTGGTGCTGGCCGCCATGAACGTGCACGGCGGCTATGTGGTGACGGTGCGCATGCTGTCCATGTTCAAGAGCAGCCACGACCGCACGGCGACGCAGCGGTCCGGCGGCGGGGGCGACGCTGCCGCCGGGGACGAGCCCGTCGCGCCCGGTCCCGACGACGCCGGCTCGCCCGGCCGGGCCGCGGCGCCCGGCCCATGAGCGCCGTCGACGAGGTCATCAAAGCGAGCTACTTCGCCACCGCGGCGCTGTTCATCGCGGGCCTGCGTAGCATGAGCTCGCCGGCGACGGCGCGGCGCGGCATCGTGTGGGCCGGGGCGGGCATGACCGTCGCCGCGGTCGCCACGTTCTTCACGCCGGGCATGCATCATCTCCTGCTCATGGTCGGCGCCATCGCCGTGGGCATGGGCCTCGCGCAGTGGTCGGGGCGGCGCGTGCCCATGACCGCCATGCCGCAGATGATCGCCCTCTTCAACGGCATGGGCGGCGGCGCGGCGGCGGCCATCGCCGCCGTGGAGCTCATCAAGGGCGGCGGGTCGGTCGCCGCCCAGCGGCCTGGCGACGTCGCGGTGCTGGCCGTCGTCGGGGCACTGATCGGCGCGGTGTCGTTCGGCGGCAGCCTGGTCGCCTTCGCCAAGCTGCAGGGCCTCATCAAGCGGGTGCTCGGCTTTCCCGGGCAGAACGCGGTCGACCTGCTCGTGCTGGCGGTGGCCGTCGTCGCCGGCGTGCTCGTCGTGCTCGGCGAGACCGGCACGATCAGACACTTCGGCACGCCGCTCGTGCTCGGCTTCACCGGCGTGGCCTTCGCCTTCGGCATCCTTATGACGCTGCCTATCGGCGGCGCCGACATGCCGGTCGTGATCTCGCTCTACAACGCGCTCACCGGCCTGGCCGTTGCCTTCGAAGGCTACGTGCTGGGCAACCCGGCCATGATCATCGCCGGCATGGTGGTGGGCGCGGCCGGCACCATGCTCACCCAGCTCATGGCCAGGGCCATGAACCGCTCGCTGGCCAACGTGCTGTTCAGCGGCTTCGGCGGGGCGCCGGCCGCGGCCGGCGTCGCTGCCGGCGCCGCCCGTCCGATCGATCCGAGCGACGCCGCCATCACCATCGCCTACGCGAACAAGGTGATCATCGCGCCGGGCTACGGCATGGCGGTCGCCCAGGCCCAGCACAAGGTGTGGGAGCTCGCCCAGCTCCTACTCGACAAGGGCGTGCGGGTCAAATTCGCCATCCACCCGGTGGCGGGACGCATGCCGGGTCACATGAACGTGCTGCTGGCCGAGGCGGGCGTGCCTTACGACTACATCTACGACCTCGACGACATCAACCCCGAGTTCGCCACGGCCGACGTGGCGCTCGTCATCGGCGCCAACGACACGGTGAACCTCTCGGCCAAGACCGACCCCGCGAGCCCGATCTACGGCATGCCGATCCTCGAGGTGGGCCGGGCGGCCAACGTCGTCGTGATCAAGCGCGGCGCGGGCGCGGGCTATGCCGGCGTCGAGAACCCGCTCTTCTTCGAAGACAACGTGCGCATGCTCTACGGCGACGGCCAGGAGGCCGTCGCCGAGCTGATCCGCGGCATCAAGAGCGTCTGAAGCGGCGCTGAGGCGCGTCGGCCGCTCCGCTCCGCGGCCGGCGGCGGTCGCGAGGCCGGACGCCGCGGCACTCGGCCCTTCAGCTCACCGGCGCCTCGGACGCGTAGCCGCCGGTGGCTTCCCAGTAGCCGATGGCGCGTTGCGCGGTGACTTCGACGCGCACGACCCACTTCACGTTCTTGTAGCCGAGCTGCGACGGAATGACGAGGCGCAGCGGCCCCCCATGCGCGGCCGGCAGCGGCGCCGCGTCGAGTGCGTCGGCCAGCAGCGTCTCGGGCGCCTGGGCTTCGACCAGGCTCAGGCTGTCGGTGTAGCGGCCGCTGTAGGCGTGGAACGTGACGAAGCGCGCGCCCGCCTGCAGCCCGGCCCTGTCCAGCAGCTCGGAGACGCGCACGCCCTCCCAGCCCAGGTGGTCGACGCTCCAACCCTCGACGCAGTGGAAGGTGCGCGTCTCCTGCGTGCGCGGCAGGGCCAGCCAGGCGCTGCGGTCGAGGCGCAGCGGGGTGTCGACGAGACCGTCGACCTCGACGATCCAGTCCGCCGCGGCGCGGTCGGGCGGCCCTTCGACATCGAGCACCGGAAAGCCGGCGAGCAGGCCCGACGAGTCGGAGCCGGAGCCGGAGCGCGACGAGCCCCCGAGCTTCAGGCCCACCGCGGCGACCGCGGCGACCGCGGCGCCAGCGCCGAGAACGAGGAACCAGCGCCGGTTCAGGCGCATGGAGCGCTCGCCGCCGGGGGCGTCGGCAGCCTGACCGTCGGCCGGGGCCCAGAGCATGGCCAGCAGCTGGGCGAAGCGGCGGCGGTGCAGCACGACGTGGGCGACCACCGCCACCACGAGCGCGACGGCACTCCACTCGTGGACGGTGCGCCATTGGCCCAGCGAGCCGCTGAACACCGGCAGCAGCTTCGCCGGCGCGAACAGCACGAGGCCGCTCACCGCGGTCGCCACGAAGGCGGCCGTAGCGAGCACGACGACGACGAGCTGGATGGTGGTCCTTCTCATGCGATCCTTACGGGCGGGCCGCCGGCGGCGAGCCGCCCTTACATCAGGGGCAGCAGGTGCGAGATGGCGCCGCCGATCACGAGCGCGGTGGCCACGGTGCCGGCGCTGATAGTGGCGGCGCGACGCCAGCCGAGCTCGTGGCCCAGCATGGCGATCGTCGCCACGCAGGGCACGAGGATGGAGGCCACGAGAGCGTAGACGACGATCTGGTGAGGCGTCATGAACGTGCGCAGGTTATACGCCCGACTGCCGTAGCGGGCCACGGCGAACACGACGAGCATCTGCAGGGCGAGCTCTTTGCGCAGCACACCGAGCAGCAGCGTCAGTCCGGCTACGGCCGGCAGGCCGAGCCAGCCGACGACGACCGGGTGGAGCGGCCACTCGAGATGCCAGATCAGGCCCGTCTCGTAGAGGGCGCCCAAGGCGAAGCTGCCGATCAGCATGATGGGCGCGGCCGCCCAGAGGAAGGTGCCGAAGCGCTTCCACGTTTTGACCGCCACGAGGCGCAGCGAGGGCCGGCGGAAGGGAAACATCTCCATGACGAGCCCCTCGGGCTCGCCCGGCAGGATGCGGTTGAGCAGCACACCGGCGACAAGACCCACGAGCCCCAGCACGCCGAAGACGAAGAGCGCCCACTGCCAGCCCACGAACAGCGAGACCGAGCCCAGGATCACCGCGGTGCGGGCACTGCAGGGCACCAGCACGACGAGCGTGCAGGCGATGGTGCGCTCGCGCTTGGTCGACAGCACGCGGGTGCCCATGATGGCCGGCACGTTGCAGCCGGCGGCGGCCATGAGGGGAATGACGGCGCGGCCGTGCAGGCCGAAGAGGTGCATGACGCGGTCGGCCAGAAAGGCGGCCGCGTTCATGTAGCCCGAATCTTCGAGCAGGGCCAGCACGAAGTAGAAGGTCAGGATGTAGGGGATGCCGACCGCCAGGGCGGCGAGGATGCCGCCGTCGAGGCCCCAGAGCAGCGTACCGGCCAGGGCGCCGTAGCCGAACAGGCTGTGCACGGCCGACGCCAGCACCGGCGACGCCGTGGCGCCCCACAGCGAGGTCAGCAGCCTCGACAACCAGCCGCCGACGAAGAACAAGAAGGCAAACACCGAGGCCAGCACGGCCAGCAGGATGGGCACGCCGGTGATCGGCGAGGTCGTCGCCGCCCAGTAGCGGTCGGCGGCGGGCGCAGCGGCCTGGCCTTCGGTACAGGCTTCGGCGACCGCGGCGGCGGCGGCATGACGGGCGGCCGCTATGGACACGGCGAGCGTGGCGCGCTCGGCCGAGGCGACGATGGCGCTGCCCGGCTCGAAGGCCGCCGTGAGCTCGTCGTCGCCTTCGAGCAGCGCCAGGGCGGCGGCGCGCGGCGGCAGCCCCTCGGGCACGGCGCGCGGACTGTCGGCGAGTTGCGCTTCGAGGTCGGCGACCTGGGCTTCGATACGCTCCGAGTAGCGCACGGCGCGGCCGCGCCCCAGACCATCGCTGCCGGTGGCCACCGCGGCGGCCGTGGCGACGAGCTCGTCGAGCCCCTCGCCGCGCCGCGCGACCGTCGGGATCACCGGCAAGCCGAGCGCCTGCGAGAGGGCGCGTGGGTCGATGCGCAGCGACTGGCGGTGGGCCTCGTCGATCAGGTTCAGGGCGATCACCACGCGCGGGCCCAGGTCGACGATCTGCAGCACGAGGTAGAGGTTACGGGCGAGGTTGGTGGCGTCGACCACGGCGATGACCACGTCGGGCTGCCAGTCGAGCAGCCCGTGGCGCGCCACCCACTGGTCTTCGGAGACGGGGTCGAGGGCGTAGGTGCCGGGCAGGTCGATGAGCTGCACCTCTTGCCCGGCCCAGGTGGCCGCGGCGACGTTCAGGCCGACGGTCATGCCCGGGTAGTTGGCGGTCTCGACCGCGGAGCCGGTGAGGCGGTTGAAGAGGGTGGACTTGCCGACGTTGGGATTACCGGCGAGCGCGACCACCAGAGCGTTCGCCGAGCGCCGCTCGGTGCTCAGTGGGGTGCAGCAGGCGGTCGCCACCGGGGGAGTCCTTACGCCTGCACGAAGATCTTGCCGGCGACCTCGCGCCCGAGTGCGTACCGGGCGCGTCCGACGCGCACCAGCAACGGTCCGCCGAACGGGGCGACGTCTTCGACGGCGACCGCCGTCTGGGGCAGCAGGCCGAGCGACGACAGGTAGCGCAGCAGCTCGGGCTGCTCGTCGGAGACGAACGAGATGGTGCTCTTCTGCCCGGCCGACAGCTCGGCCAGAGGCCGCGCGTGCTCTTCGGGAAGGTCGCCGTCGGGCGTGGGGATGGCGCGACCGTGGGGGCAGGTCTGCGGGTTGCCCAGGTGCGCCGCAAGGCGTTCTTCGACCTCGTCCGAGAGGACGTGCTCGAACTTGCAGGCTTCGTCGTGCACCTGGTCCCAGGGAAGATCGAGGTAGTCAGTGAGGAAGCGCTCGCTCAGGCGGTGGCGACGCACGAGGCGCAAGGCCTCGCGGCGGCCCTCTTTGGTGAGCAGCACGTGGCTTGCCTGGTCGCGTTCGACCAGGCCTTCGGCGGCCAGGCGCGCGACCATCTGCGAGACCGAAGGCGCCGCCAGGCCGAGCTCGTCGGCCACGCGGCCGACCGTGGCGCCCTCGGGCTGCTGGGTCAGCTTGAAGATCGCCTCGAGGTACTCTTCGCGACTCTCACTACGTACGGCCATATCGGCTCCCTTCGCTCCTCGCTTAGGATAGCCTACCTGTCCGACTTCGGCAATGTGATAGCGAACCCTTAGTTTGCGCTCGCAGGCGGTGCGCGGCGAAGCGATACCACGTTGTTCGTAGCGACGAAGCCCGGCCCGTCGCGAGCCTATGGCCCGCCGTCGGCCCGGCCCCGAAGACCGTCGCGAGCGCCTGAGCGCCTCGACCCGTCCCGCCCACCCCGGTTGGCGCTCGACAGGGGCTTGGGAGTACCATGTGACGTGGGGATGGAGTCCCCCATTGAACGCCCCGCCCGGGGCTGATGGCTCCTGTCGCGCTTTACGCCAGCGCCCACAGGGCCATCATCAAGGAGGACTTCGTCATGCAGCACCTCTTCGCCATCGCCACGCTCTGGCTCGCCCTGGCGGTGGTCGCCGCCGTCATCGCCAACCGCCTGCACATCGCGATCGCGCTTGTCGAGATCTGCGTGGGCGTGGTCGTAGCAGCGGTCGCCACGCACTTCGGCTGGTTCGACGGCCTCGGCTCAAACCAGCAGTGGCTCCAGTTCCTCGCCTCAACGGGCGCGGTGATGCTCACCTTCCTGGCCGGCGCAGAGCTGGACCCCGCGGTCATCCGCACCAAGCTGACCGAGGTCTCGGTCGTCGGGCTGGTGGGCTTCGCGGCACCGTTTCTCACCTGCGCGGCCGTCGCGTACTGGGTGCTGGGTTGGAACAGCCAGGCCAGCCTGCTGGCCGGCGTCGCCCTCTCCACGACCTCGATGGCGGTCGTCTACTCGGTGATGCTCGAGACCGGCTTCAACCGCACCGCGTTCGGCAAGGGCATCCTGGGCTCGTGCTTCATCAACGACCTGGGCACGGTGATCGCGCTCGGCCTGCTGTTCGCGCCGTTCACCTACAAGACCGTCGTCTTCGTCGCCGCCACGGTCGTGACGTGCGTCGTGCTGCCCTTCACCATCAACCGCATGACGCGCATCTACGGCCACCGCACGGCCGCCATCCGCACCAAGCTGATCATGGTGGTGCTCCTGGGACTCGGCGCGCTCGCCTACTGGGCGGGCAGCGAGGCCGTCCTGCCGGCCTACATCGTGGGCATCGTCCTGGCCGGCGGCGCCGCACAGGACCACCACTGGATCCGGCGACTGCGCACGCTGACCGTCGGCTTTCTCACGCCCTTCTACTTTCTGCGCGCCGGCACGCTGGTCAGCGTGAGCGCGGTGGCCGCGGCCCCGCTCGTGGTGCTCGCGCTCTTTGCCGGCAAGGTCGGCGCCAAGATCTTCGGCCTCTTCCCCGTCGTCGGGCGCTTCCGCCGCGAGCGCAAGGAGCGCTGGTACTACACGCTCATGATGTCGACCGGACTCACCTTCGGCACGATCTCGGCGCTCTACGGCCTGAGCCACGGCATCGTCACCCAGAAGCAGTACTCGTACCTGGTCGCCGTGGTCATCGGCACGGCAGTGATCCCCACTATGATCGCCAGCCTGGCATTCGTGCCGCGGCACCTGCTGCCCGCCGCGGCGACCGCGGTCACGGTGGACGACGCGGCGGCGGCGGCGCGCGAAGAGCTCGACCTCGAACAGGAAGAAACCGAAGAGGTCACCGAAGAAGGTTGAGCGCCAGGGCGGCCCGCGCGCTGCCTAGCCAGACGCCTGTCCGCTTACAGCAGCGCGGCGAAGCGGCCCTCTTGCACCGCGCTCGCCACAGCTTCGATCTCGGGCGCCAGGTAGCGGTCTTCGACCAGGTGCCTGGCCAGGCCGCGCACCACGGCGTGCGCCGCGGCGGTGCCCACGCCGGGCTTGAGGGGCGCCAGCAGGTCGATCGCCTGGGCCGCGCAGAGCGCCTCGATGGCGAGGATCGAGTACACGTTGCGGGTCACCTGGAGCAGCTTGAAGGCCGCCGTCATGCCCATGCTCACATGGTCTTCCTGGTCGCCCGACGAGGGGATCGAGTCGACGCTCGCCGGGTGGCACAGCACCTTGTTCTCTGAGACCAGGGCGGCGGCGGTGTACTGGGCGATCATGTAGCCGTTGTTCAGGCCGCTGTCGGCGGTGAGGAACGGCGGCAGCTCGGACAGCGACGCGGTGAGCATGCGAAAGGTGCGGCGCTCACTGATGCTGCCGATCTCGGAGAGGCTCATGGCGGCCAGGTCGAGCGCCAGGGCGAGCGGCTCGCCGTGGAAGTTGCCGGCCGAGATCACCTCGCCTGAGTCGGGGAAGATCAGCGGGTTGTCGGTGACCGACTCGATCTCGACCTCGGCGACCTCGCGCAGCCAGCGCAGCGCGTCGCGACAGGCGCCGTGGACCTGGGGGATGCAACGGATCGAGTAGGCGTCCTGCACCTTGTCGCAGTTCAGGTGGCTGAGGATGATCTCGCTGTCGGTGCACACGGCGCGCACATGGGCGGCCGTGAGCAGCTGGCCGGGAATCGGCCGCAGGCGCTGGATGCGCTCCTCGAAAGGCCCCACCGAGCCGCGCAGGCCCTCGAGGCTCATGGCCCCGATGACGTCGGCCGAATCGAGCAGCGCCTCGCCGTCGGTCACGGCCAGGCAGGCGATGGCCGCCATGAACTGCGTGCCGTTCAGCAGCGAGAGGCCCTCTTTGGCCTCGAGCGTGATCGGCGCGATGCCCGCCGCGGCGAGCACCGGGCCGGCCGGCACGCGCTCGCCCGCGGTGGTGAGAAACTCGCCCTCGCCCATCATGGCCAGCACGACGTGGGCCGAGGGGGCGAGGTCGCCCGATGCGCCCAGCGAGCCGCGCGACGGCACCCACGGCACGAGGTCGGCGTTGAGCAGCTCGCAGAGCGTCTCGAGCACCTCGGTGCGCACGCCCGAGTAGCCCTTGGCGATCGTGCTGGTGCGCAACAGCATGGCCGCCCGCACGACGTCGCGCGGCAGCGGCTCGCCGACGCCCACGGCGTGGCTGCGGATGAGGTTGCGCTGCAGCTTGCGCACCTGGTCGAGCGGGATGCGCGTGGTGGCCAGCAGGCCGAACCCGGTGGTCACGCCGTAGACCACGCTGTCCTCGGCGAGGATGCGCTCCACGACGGCGCGCGCAGCGGCGACGCGCTCGCGCGCCACTGGGCCCAGGCCGACCGTGCGCCCGTGGCGGGCGACGTCGGTGATGTCGCCGATGGTCAGGGGCCGTTCACCAAGAATGAGCTGGCTCATGATCGCGGATCCTTAGGTTGCGGGCTGCGGCGGCGGCTCGTGTTGCGGCCGCGTCGTTACGCGCATCTGGCGCGGCGCGATGCGCACGGTCAAGGGTACCACCACGGCGGTCGTCGGCGGCCCACCCACGACCTCGCAGCGCCAGTCCCCGAAGATCGAAAGCTGCAAGCCGCGGCCCCTCCAGACACCGTCGACGCCGCGCCGAGGCCCAGATCGGCGCCCAGTCCCCCGTGGCCGGGCAGCGTGAAGTCGAGCGCCGCGGAGACGGTTGTGTCGAGGAGCTCGACCGACGAGAGTCGTGGGTCGGGAGCTTCGGTGAACGAGAGGGTGAGCTGGTGTGGCGGCCGGGCAAGCGACTCACCGGCAGCAGGCCGCGAGCCGGCGAGCAAGGCGTAAGCACTCGCCCTCGGCGTCGAGGCACCAAGGCAGGCGAAAGCAACGACGGCCGCCACGACTCCAAACGTGAGGAGCGGACGGCTCACGATGTCAGGCGCGAGCTCGCGCGCAGCATCGGCAGCGGCCGGGTGCGGACGTACCGACGTTGGGCGCACCGACGCCCGGGCCATGCGGCTGCCGGGTGCGGGCGTGGGGCCGGCCGGCCTGCGAAAGACCGGCCGCGGATCGCGCCCCCGTGTGCGGGGGTGCGCCGGGTCGCTTACCTTCTGCGGCCGCGGCCCCCGCCCTCGCGCAGGTCTCTACCGACAGTCGCGTACGGAAGCAGCGCCATCTCGCGGGCGCGCTTGACGGCGACGGCGACCTGACGCTGGTGACGACGGCAGGTACCGGTGACCCGACGCGACTTGATCTTGCCGCGCTCGCTGATGCAGCGACGCAGCGCGTCCAGGTCTTTGTAGTCGACGCCGACGACCTTGTCTTTGCAGAAATGGCAGTAACGACGTCTCGTGGGGTCGAGCGGGCGACCCCTCTTTCGGTCGGGACGTGGTTTGCCTTTGGAGCTCGGCACGTTCGATTCCCTTCAGCAGAGTTGGTGTGCAATAAAAGGCGCTGCCGCCGCAACCGTGATCTGCGCCGCGGGCGGCGTGGTGACGACCTTAGCCGTCAGCGACGCCCGCCGCGCCGGCGGCAAAGCCGGCGCAGCGGGCGTCGCGTGGGTCTGCTTGGCTCAGACAGGCCTGACGTTGACGGCCTGCGGGCCCTTCTGACCTTCGGTGACCTCGAACTCGACGGCCTGATTCTCGTTCAGGGTGTCGACACCAGGGGCGAGCGAGTTGACGTGCACGAACACGTCTTTACCCTCAGCCTGCTCGATGAAGCCGTAGCCCTTCTGACCGTTGAACCACTTTACTTTGCCTTGAGTCAACCTGTTCTCCTCGTCTCATGAGCGTGTCCGCGGCACCTCTGTGGGGCCGCGGTGGGCGCTCCTCACTATCGCGCCGCTGGCGGCCTATGATACACGACCGCGGGCGGCGAGCTTCTAGACTACGCTGCTTGCGTACAGAAAGACAATCCTTCGAGCGAATAGTTGCCCGGCGGGGAGCCTGCGAGCGCCCGCGACGCCGTAAAACTCTGCTCGCCCGTGGCCGTCCCGGTCAGCCGTGGGCGATATTGACGGCGCGCGCGACGACCACGGCAAGGGTCGCGAAGGCCAGCAGGTTCTCGGCACCCATCACGAGCTTGGCTCTCATGGTATACGGCATCACGTCTGTAGGCGAGAAGGCGATCGCCGCTGTGAGCGAGACGTAGAGGTAGTCGTAGAAGCTCGGCTTCCAGGTGGGCGGCGCGATGCCCTGCTGGTCGGTCTGCTGCTGCGGGAAGACGAGATCGGGGTAGCGACCTTCGTAGCCGCCGGCCCGCGACTCGGGGCCGCCGCCGTCGACCTCCCAGTACATGAGGGCGAAGATCGCGACGTTCACAAACCACAGGGCGACCCCCGCCGCCAGCAGTCCGGCCGGTCCGAGCCCGGAACCGACGAACACGCCGTGCACGAGCAAGACCAGGCTCGCCCCGTTGGCCGCGACGAGCACCACGACGAGAGAGTACGACAGGGCACGGGCCGCGGGCCGCGGCTCGGCGCGGCTCTCGTAGACCGCGATCGAGGCGATCAGCAGGACCGTGGCGATGCCCGGGAAGACCCAGACGGGCCGCAGGGCAAGACTGTGAGACACCCAGGTCTGGCCCGCGATGATAAGCAGCGCCACGGCAATGATCGGCCGGCGCGACTCCGTCGGCGTCACGCACCTCCACTGCGGCTCTGCCGCCATCTTGTACTCCCCTTCTTTTGATGCGCAGAGTCCGCCCCGTCGTCGAAGGCCGTCCTCGCGCGGTGATCGTCTGGCCGTGCGGTCCCGACTCTGCCGCCTGCTACCTTACCCCGCCACCGCCATCGTAGTTTGTGGCGGCCTCCGTGTGGTGACAAGACGAGCATGACGAGCGAACCGACACCTGCCGCACCGGTCGCCGAACGCGTCCGGCGCGAGATGTCCGACGAGGCGCACACGCTGATCGAGGCGGCGCGCACCGACGGACTCACCCTGCGGCTGCTCGGCGGGCTTGGCGTGCGCGAGCATTGCCACAGCGTCCAGCTCTGCGCGCGCGACTACAGCGACCTCGACATGGTCGCGCCGTCAGCCGAGGCGCGCCGCCTGCCGCAGCTGTTCGCCCGGTTCGGCTACCGCGAGAACACAGACGTGGCCGTATCGACGGGCGCCGGCCAGCTGCAGTTCGTGCGGCCCTGCCGTCACGGCACCGAGCGGGCGGGCGCGGCCCACGCCGACGACCACATCGACGTCTTCCTCGACACCTTCCGCATGGATCACGATATCGCCCTCAAGCGCCGCCTCGAGCTCGAGCCGGTCAGCCTCTCGCTGGCCGACCTGCTGCTGACCAAGCTGCAGATCTTCAGGCTGAACGACAAAGACATCCGCGACATCGTCACCTTGCTCGAAGGCGCCGAGGTGCGCGACGGCGACGAGCCCGGCACCATCGACGCGCGCTATATCGCGGGGCTGTGCGCCGACGACTGGGGACTCTTCTACGACGTCGTCAAGAACCTGCAGCGCGTCGACGAGCGCGTCGGACGCCTGGGCCTCGCCGACTCCGAGCTGGCGCGCGCGCGGCGCGGCCTGCTGCGCCTGATCGCCGCCATCGACACCGCGCCTCGCAGCCTGCGCTTTCGCCTGCGCGCCCGCATCGGCACCCGCGCGCGGTGGCACAGCGAGCTCGACGACCAGGAGTGACGCATGACCGAGGAGGATACCGTGAACGAGCAAGAGGTCTTCATTGCGGCCGAGAGGGCGCTCGGCAGCGTCGTCGAGCTTATCGACGGCGACCAGTGGGGCCGCGTCGTGCTCGACAGCTGGACGCGCAAGCCGGGCTCGACCCTGCGCGAGGTCATCAACTACCACGCCTACGACGACGCCTGGGTACCCGACGTGCTCGCCGGCAAGACGATGGAGCAGGTAGGGCACAGCCACGACGGCGACCTGCTCGGCGTCGACCCCAAGGCGAGCTTCGCCGCGATCGCCGCCGCGGCGACCGCCGCCGTGCGCGCCTTCGACGATCTCGACAAGACCGTCCACCTGTCCTACGGCGACTACGCGGCGCGCGAGTACCTCAGGCACATCACCTACTTCCGCGGCCTGCGCGCCTACGACCTGGCGCGCTTCATCGGCGCCGACGCAAGCCTTCCCGACGATCTCGTGCGCGGCCTGTGGAGCGAGATCGCGCCGGTCGCCGAGGAGTGGCGCCAGCTCGGCGTGTTCGGACCAGCCGTCCCGGTGGCCGCCGACGCCCCGTTGCAGGACCGCCTGCTGGGGCTGGTCGGTCGCCTCGCGGCCTGAAGCGGCGGGGAGCGCCCGGCTCGCGCTCTGTCTCGAAGCGCGGGCCACGGGGAATCATGGCGGCACGACCGGCCGCCGGTCGTGAAGGCCGAGAACGAGAAGGTCGCGGCGATCGACTTCGCCACCGCGGTCGAGGCCCAGGCCGACGGCGCCCGGCGCGCCGAGATCAAGAAGGCCGAGGGCACGCGGCAGGCCAAGATCCTCGAGGCTCAGGGCGAGGCCCAGGCCATCCAGTTAGTCAACGAGGCCGCCGACAAGTACTTCGTGGGCAACGCGCAGATGCTGCGCAAGCTCGAAGCTGTCGAGCGGGTTCTCTACCAGAACGCCAAGATCGTGGTGCCGGCCGACACCCAGCTCGTCAACGTGATCGGCGACCTGGGCGGCGTGAGCCCCGAAGCCGCCGACCGGCTGCCCGCGAAGTTCACGGCGGTCAAGTAGCACTCGGGGGTCACCTGTCGGCGGCCGACCGCTGGTCGGCGCCGTCGGCGGACAGCGCCCGGCCCACCCTGTCGGCGGGCCGCGCGCCGGCCTACCTGTCGGCGGTGGCGCTCTCGCGGCTCAGTTCGACGACCGGCTTGTACCGACGCTCCACGAGAAAACGCCGCACGCGCTTCTCGAGGTAGTCACGCGTCTCGCGAAACAGGGCCAGGCGCTCGTCGTCGGTCACGTCGGCCAGCGCCGGGTCGTCGAGCGGCCAGTACTCGCGCGTGCCGACGCCGGGGAACATGGGACAGCCCTTCTCGGCGCGGTCACACACGGTGATGAGGAACTCGAACTGCGCCTTGCCCATGTACTCCTGCATGGCCTTGGGGCGCTGGCCTGAGATGTCGATGCCGCGTTCGGCCATGACGCCGACCGCCAGGGGGTGCAGCTCGCGCGGCACTGAGCCGGCGCTGTATGCCTCGAAGGCGTCGGCGGCCAGGACACGCAGAAAGCCTTCGGCCATCTGGCTTCGCGCACTGTTGCCGCTGGAGAGAAATAGGACCCTCTTGACCACGACTGCCTCCCGACACATTACTGACGAAGATGATATTACCCGCCGCCAAACCCGGCCATGACCGTCGGAGCCTGCCGGTGGGCGCCCTTGGCCGGTCTAGGCCGCCGATCGACTTCGTCGTCGTCGCTCAGGCGTGCGTGACTACGTCGCGCGCCTAGTCGAGGAAGTCGCGCAGATGCTGCGAGCCGTGGCAGCTGCGCAGCTTGGAGATGGTCTTGGCCTCGATCTGGCGGATGCGCTCGCGCGTGACGCCGAAGGCCTGGCCGACCTCTTCGAGCGTGCGGGGCTGCTCGCCCTTCAAGCCAAAGCGCAGCTCGATGACCCGCCGCTCGCGGCTCGTCATCATGGTGAGCAGGGCGTCGAGCTCCTCGCACTGCAGCGTCTCGCTGACGGCCTGCACCGGCTCGACCGCGTCGTGGTCTTCGATGAAGTCGCCGAACTGCGAGTCGCCTTCGTCGCCGATCGGCGACTCGAGGCTCACGGGCTCCTGGCTGATCTTGATGATGTCGCGCACCTTCTGCGGCGTGGTGCCCATCTCGCTGGCGATCTCTTCGGAGGTCGGCTCGCGGCCGATGTCCTGCAGGACCTGGCGCTGCACGCGGATCAGCTTGTTGATCTGCTCGACCATGTGCACCGGCACGCGGATGGTGCGGGCCTGGTCGGCGATGGCGCGCGTGATCGCCTGGCGGATCCACCAGGTGGCGTAGGTCGAGAACTTGAAGCCGCGGCGGTAGTCGAACTTCTCGACGCCGCGGATGAGACCCAGGTTGCCCTCCTGGATGAGGTCGAGGAACGGCAGACCGCGACCCACGTGGCGCTTGGCGATCGACACGACGAGGCGCAGATTGGCCTCGGTCAGCTTGCGCTTGGCCTCCATGTCGTGGCGCTCTATGCGCTTGGCCAGCGAGACCTCTTCGGCGGCCGTGAGCAGCGGCACCTTGCCGATCGCCGTGAGGTACATGCGGACCGGGTCGGTGCTGGGTGTCTTGATCGACAGGTCGAGCGCCGGAGGGTCTTCGAGGTCGCCGGCTTCGGGAGCCTCGGCCACGGGAGCCTCGTCGCTTTCGAGCAGCTCGATGCCCTGATCGGTGAGAAGCATGAAGATGTTCTCGAGCTGATCGGGCGTGAGCTCGACGTCGTGGAGCGCGATCGCAATGCGGTCACTCGTCAGATAGCCTTGTTCGTGGCCTTCGACGACCAGTTCGCGTACTTCTTCGATGACTGGTTCTGCGGGTTCCGATGTGCCGCGGGTCACGGGCGAGGCGGTCATTGTCATTCTTGCTCCTCACGCGAAGCGCCGTGGCTCTTGGGAACGTGCGGCCGGGGGACCACACCGCAAGCCACTGCGGCTTCGAGGTCATCACAGGAAACCGGGTCGACACCGGCCAGGCATTGGTCGATCGGGCAGGTTCGGCCAGCTCGCGCCCATGCCCGGCGCACCTGACCACCTCGCCTATAGTACCCGCCTCGCAACGCCCGCGCCAATCCGCCCGCCCGTGGCGGCCCCGTCAGGGCCGGACCGCGGGTCGCCTGCCGCCTGGCGGTGGGACGGTGCCGCTCGCTCGACCGCCTGTCTTCAGCCGCCGCGCGCTTCGCTCCACACGAAAGTGCCGGCCTGCAGGTCGTCCAGCGCCTGCTGCAGCTCGGCGCGCGTGTTCATGACGAACGGGCCGTAGCGCGCGATGGGCTCGCCCAGGGGAGCGCCCGAGACCAGCAGGAAGCGCACGGCCTCGTCGTAGGCGCGCACGCGCACCTCGTCGCCGTCCTCGAACACGATCAGGCCGGGAGCGCGCACGAGCGAACCGTCGAGCTCGCCGCGATAGCCCAGGTCGCAGGCCACACCGAACTCGCCCTCACCGCGAAAGACGTAGGCGAAGGCCGCATGGCCGCGCGGGATGGGCTGCACGAAGTCGGCCCCGGCG
>Ga0181517_10002276_pt1 | contig 19831 bp, 16 predicted proteins | sample PEATcosm2014_Bin_31_FD_119748 | JGI IMG/M metagenome (GOLD analysis project Ga0181517, IMG submission 119748) | Peatland microbial communities from MTU Mesocosm Facility, Houghton, MI, USA - PEATcosm2014_Bin01_30_metaG | ecosystem: Environmental > Terrestrial > Soil > Wetlands > Peat | place... | reverse complement strand
GAGCGGCTTCCTGTTACAGTGGCGCGGGCGGCACGCGCTGCTCGATCCCTACCTCTCCGATTCGCTCACGCGCAAGTACGCCGGCACCGCGACGCCGCACGTGCGCATGACGGCGCGGCCCATCGATCCAACGCGGCTCGATTTCGTGGACGTGGTGAGCGCCAGCCACGCGCACACCGACCACATGGATCCGGACACGCTGCGGCCGATGTTGCGGGCGAAGCCGCGGCTCCCGCTGATCGTTCCCGCGGCGGCGCGCGAGGTGGCGGCCGAGCGCCTGGGCGTGCCGGCTTCCTCGCTGATCGGACTGGACGACGGCGCCTCGGTTGAGGTCGGCGGTTTCCGCTTCACCGCCGTGGCCTCGGCGCACGAGACGCTTGAGTGCGATGCGGTCGGCCGGTCGCGCTATCTGGGCTACGTGGTGCAGTTCGGGCCGTGGTCGATCTACCATAGCGGCGACACGCTGCTCTATGACGGCCTGGCGGAGAAGCTCAGGCCCTTCGCGGTGGATGTAGCTCTGCTGCCGATCAACGGGCGTGCGCCGGAGCGGCGCGTGGCGGGCAACCTGGATGGCCGCGAAGCCGCTTGGCTGGGCCGCCAAATGGGCGCCCGGCTGGTCATTCCGTGCCATTATGAGATGTTCCGATTCAACACCGCCGATCCGCTTGAGTTCGCCGCCGCGGCGCGCGCGGACGGGCAGCCTTTCGAAATAGTGCGCTGCGGGGAACGCTGGGAGTACCCGCGCGCGAGGAGAACATCGTGAAGCCGTTTCTGATCTTCCTGTCGGCCGCCGCGACCCTGATGGCTGCCACTGAACATCGATTCCTGTGCACGGATTATACGCAGGGCAAGGTCTTCATAGTCGGCGCGGATGGAAAGGTCGAGTGGAGTTACGACGCCCCATTCGCCAACGATGTCTGGCAGCTCCCCAACGGCAACCTGTTGTTCAACACGGGCCATGGGGTCAAAGAGGTCACGCTCGCGAAGCAGGTAATCTTCTCGTACGAATCGGCGAGCACGGTTTACGCCTGCCAGCGCCTCGCGAACGGCAACACCTTTGTCGGCGAATGCAATGCCGGGCGGCTGCTGGAAGTGAATCCGGCGGGCAAGATCGTCAAGGAGATCCGCCTGCTTCCAGAAGGCCAGGACGGCGGCCCCGCGTACATGCGCAACGCGCGGCGCCTCGCGAACGGCAGTTATCTGGTGGCGCATTACGGCCTGGGAGTGGTCCGGGAATACGATCCGCAAGGGAAGATGGTGCGCGAGATTCCCGCGCCCGGCGGGCCGCACAGCGTCATACGCCTGCCCAACGGGAATACGCTAATCGCCTCGGCCGATGGTGGGGGAGCGCCGGCGCGCGTCTTCGAAGTCGATCCCGCGGGCAAGACTGTCTGGGAAGTCAAGGGCGACGAACTGCCGGGCATCAGCCTGAAGTTCATGACGGGATTACAGCGCCTGCCCAACGGGAATACCGTGATGAGCAATTGGCTCGGTCACAATAATAACTTCGGCAAGGCGCCGCACTTAATCGAAGTTACGCGCGATAAGAAGGTTGTCTGGACCTTCGCCGATCACGTGACCATGAAGACCATTTCGAGTGTGCTGCTGCTCGACGTGCCCGGAGACGCGATTCGCGGGGAGATCCTGCACTAACGTCAGTAGCGAAACACGACCTTGAGGGCCTTCCCGCTCTTGACCGCCTCGAGGCCGTCGTGAAACCGGTCGAGCGGAAAATCGTGCGTAACGAATTCGCGCCAGTCGAGCTTGCCCTGGCGAATCCATTCGCACAGCGGTTCCATGGCGGCCCGTTCGCACGACCGCGTGGGCCACTGGTGAACATATAAGTTGAAGTTGTAAGGGCCGCGGTGTTTCTGGATCGTGATGGTGGGCTCGGCAATCACGCCGTAAATGCAGATCGATCCGCCCATGCCGATCAGATCGAGCCCGGCATTGGCGATGGATTCGTTCCCCACGGCGTCGATGACGGCATCGACCGGCTTCTTGCGGCGGCTCTTCAATTCCGCCAGCGCGGCTGGGCTGGGATCGAAAACTTCGTCGGCACCCATGGCCAGCGCCTTGGCCCGCTTGGCTTCGATGGGGTCGGCCACACCGATGTATTTCAGGCCCAGGAGGCGGCCGAACTTCACGAAGCTCAACCCCACCGGTCCCGCGCCAAACACTACGATTTCGTCTCCGGCCTTGAGATGGAAATCGCCGAAGCCGCCGTAGACTTCGCGCCACGTGCACAGCAGGACGGCCGCTTCGAGCGGGATGTCTTCCGCGACGGCGCGCTGCACCTCGTAGATCTCGAACCATCCGTGCTCGGCGTCGGCCACGCCGTCGGCCAGCATGGCGTCGTGATCGTTCGCCAGGGTGTACTCGCAGAAACCGCCCCAGCCGCTCGCGTACGCGGGGTCGCCAAAATCGAAAACCAGGCCGCTGATGGCGCGCTGGCCGGGCCGGAAATTGCGGACTTTCGCGCCCACGGCCTCGATGATTCCAGCCGACTCGTGACCCAGCACCAGCGGATACTTGTCCACACCGGGGAAGTGTCCGGCGATCAGCTTGCCATCGGTGGCATTGCACAGGCAGGCCACCTCGGTGCGCACCAGCGCCTGATACGGGCCGGGCGCCGGCTTACTCAGTTCGATAATCCGCACGTCTCCCGGCCGGGTAACCACTACCGCTTTCATCGAATTCTCCTCGTCTGCTCTTACTGCAAATGTCTTATCGCAAACTGGCCAGGTCCTCGTAGACGCCTACGAGAGACCGGTACGCTTTTTCGAAAACCGGCATTAGCCTGCAATACACCTTCTGCTGCTCCGCATCCGGCACGGCGGTCTGGTCCACGTGCACGAAGCGATCGATCACCTCGAAGCCGTCGAAAAGCCCCGCCGCTACGCCGCCGATCACGGCCGCTCCCATCGAGGTGGCTTCCTCCAGGTAGTTGAGCGACTGCACGGGGCAGCCGTAGATATCCGCCATCATCTGCCGCCAGACAGCGCTGCGCGCGCCGCCGCCGACGGCCGTGATCGTCTCAATGGGCACGTGGCGGCGGAAGATATTCACGATGTAGCCGAGGTTCAGGGTGATGCCCTCGAGCACCGCGCGCAGCATGTCTTCGCGTTTCGTCGCCAGGTTCAGCCCGATGAACGCGCCGCGGGCGTTGGGGTTCCACCACGGTGTGCGCTCGCCCAGCATGTACGGCAGGAAGAGAACGCCGTTGGAACCGGCGGGCACGCGCGCCACCGCGGCATCGATCAGCTCATAGGGGCTGACGCCCAGGCGCGCGCCCTCGTTCGTTTCCGCCTGGCAGAGCGTGTTCTTAAGCCAGCTATGGCTCGCTCCGGCGGTCTGCATGGTGCCGCTGGGATGCAGGTAGCCCGGCACGCAGTGCGCCCAGTTCATGGTGCGCATCTGTTCATCCACGATGGGCTTTTCGACCGTGAGGGCGATCCACGACGACGATCCCAGGCAGTTGTACGCCGTGCCGGGTTTGATCGAGCCCACGCCTACGCCGGCGCAACTGCCATCGCCGCCGCCGGCCGCCACCGGGGTGCCTTCCTTCAGCCCGGTCTCGTGCGCCGCCCGGCTGGTGACGGTTCCCAAGATAGCGGTCGATTCCATCGCCTCGGGGAACATCTCGCCATCCACGCCGGCCAGATCGAGGATTTTCTCCGACCAGCGAAACGTATTCAGGTCGAACGCATTAGTGCCGGAGGCATCCGAGTAATCGGTGGCCATGCGTCCGGTCAGCCGGCAATTGATGTAGTCCTTGGCGCAGAGGGTCTTGTAAGTGCGTGCGTAGATGGCGGGTTCGTGGTCGCGGATCCACATGAGCTTCTCGATCGCGTAGGAGGCGCTGGCGCGGTGGCCCGCGATGGCGTAGAAGCTCTTCAGGTCGATCTTCGCAAGCAGATCGCCGCACTCCTTGGTGGCCCGCTGGTCGCAATAGAGGATCGAAGGCCGGAGCGCGTTGCCCTCCCGATCGACCGGTGTACAGCCCATCATCTGGCCGCTCAAAGCCACCACCGCCACATCCGACGCGCTGGCCTTGGCCGCGGCCAGCAGTTCGCGGGTCGAGCCGCACACGGCCGCCCACCAGTCCAGCGGCTCCTGCTCCGCCCAATTGCCGTTGAAGAAGCGGGTCTCGTAAGGGCAGGTGCGGCTGGCCACGAGCTGGCCTTCGAGCGTGTACAAGACCGCCTTGTTGCCGCTGGTGCCCAGATCGTGGGCTAAGAGGAACTTAGGCATGGCTTCTCAGCTCCGAGTCATTTGTAGCCGAACAGATTTGCCCCCGTCCAGCCGACCAGCCCGACGATCGAGCCGCCCACAATCCCGCCGACGATAGCCGCCGCGAGCCGCGGAACGGACGCGATGGCCAGACGGCGCCGCAGGCCTTTGCGCGCCTCGCATAGGCCGCAAACCCACAGGCCCATACCTACGGCGGTGCCCATGTCGGCCCACGGGCCGGCGCCTCGGAAGCCCTGGTAGATCAGGCCAAATTGCTTGGAGCCTCCATCGGGATGGGGAATGCCTTCCGGGTTTATGCCGAAGCCGGGCAGCTTGTGGTTCATCACCCAGAAGGTTCCGATGATCATGGCCCCCGCGATCATCCCGCCGGCCGCCCCGAAATCCTCCACCAGCTTGCCCCAGCAAATGATGACCACGAAGGCCACGCAGAAGGCGCCGAAAACGGTCGTGACCACGCTCGCGGGCGACATGCCTATGGCATCGATGTACCGCGACATCCACTCATACATGCGACACCTCCTCGAGCTTCTCGGCCTCGGCGGCTGCCGCCGCGTTGCGCGGTTTGTTGAAGCTGGCGTTGTGCTTCTTCACCTTGGCCGCCACGATGCCGGCCAGGCCGCCCCCAATCAGACAGCAGATCAGCGTAGGCAGCGCCTGGTAGAACTGCGATCCGAAACGGACCATGCCCCAGGCGATCCCCGCCGCGCAGACCGCCCAGCCCTGATCGACCCAGATGCTTCCCGGCTCGTTCGAAATCACGCCGAGCCAGTGGTTCATATACCAGCAGATACCCACCAGGATCGCGGAGGCCAGCCAGCCGCCCATGATTCCGTAGGTCTTCCACATCTCCGGCCAGATGCCGAACGCCAGAGCGCCGATGATGGCGCCGCCGATGGCGGTAGACACGAGTTTCATTTCCGCCTCCCTGCCTTTTGTGCGCCCGCTTACTCCAGCTTCAGCAGCGAAAGCGTGGCGGGCGATTCGTGCTTCTGGTTGACCTTGTCGGGGTCCCCCATTACCGCATCGAAATTCGAGACCACCAGCATACCCCGCCACACGATGGGCTCGCCGGGTTCGTTCAGGTCGCCGTTGCGGCCGCCGGTATCGCCGTTCTGCTTGAGCACCGAGATCTGGCCGGCCGGGGTGACCTTGGCGATGGCATTGTTCGAGAAATCGGCCACGTAGAAATTGTCGGCCTTGTCGGCGCAGATGCCGTCGGTGGTTCGCATTCTGGCTTTGGTCGCCTTATCCAGGAAGCCCGGCAGCTTGGGGTCGAGCGAGTAGTCGAGATCGGTCTTGGCGAAGAGCGTGGTGCTGGTGAGCTTGCCGGAGTCGTCGAAAGTCAGTTTGCTGATCGCGCCATCGCCGAAATTGCCGACATACAAATTGCCCTTGCTGTCGAAAACGATGCCGTCCAATCCATACTGCGTGAATTTGTTCTGGGTCACGAAGCTGGTCACCAGATTGGGGTCCTGCAGCGTGTTACCCACCTGGATGTCGCGGCCGTTGGCCGGGAAACGGTAGACGGCGCTGGTGAGCAGGCCATCCGGCCGCTTGACTTTAGGCAGCGTCGAGACCGACACGTACAACTGGCCGTTGCGATATCGCAAGCCGTTGGGATGGCTGATGCCCTTGGCCACCACGATGGTTTCGGCAATCTGGTCGCCGTGGAGATTCAGGCGGAGAATGCGGCCCTGGTTGATTTCGCCGTTGGCGCCGTTGCCCGTCTTCCAGTTCTGGTTATCGACGACGTAGAGTTCGCCCTCCGGCCCGAATTCGATGCCCATTGGGCAGGCTCGGCCGGTTTCCGCCAACACCGGGACCTCGAACCATTTGCGAACTTTGAGATCCGTGCCGATCTTGGCGATTGCGGCCGGGACGGCGGGCTTGTTGTCCGCGCCGGCGCTGGCGAAGTTGGGGACTGCCAGCACCAGGTCGCCATCCGGCGCGATAGCCATGCCATCCGGCGTGACGGCGAAATCCGGCAGCGTGATGAACGCTTGCGGCGCTTGGGGAGATTCGCTCTTGCCGCATCCACTTACGATCACGCCCGCCACGATCAGCAGCCCTGCAACGATCGCCATGGACCAGGCGGTTTGCTTGCGCATATTTCGACTCCTCGATTGAATTGCCCGGCGCGCCGGGAATCGCGAGCCGTGCCTGTTGGCCGCGGCTTCTCGCGAACCTATCATTACAGGATTAGACCCCATGGTAATCCATTTCGGCGCAGTGCGCGCCGCTTTGCTGCGGCCCGGCCGGCGGCCGATGGACATGCTATCGTTTGCTGTATGAAAGTTGGACTTGTGTGTCTCTTTTCGGCCGCCTCGATGTATGCCGCGGCCGGATTGCAGCCCACCGGGTTGCGCTGCGAATACCGCGAAAACCCGGAAGGCATCGACGTCGCGGCGCCGCGCCTGACCTGGACGCTCACGCCCGCAGACCCCAAAGTCCGCGGCCTCCAGCAGAAGGCCTATCGCATTCTGGTAGCCTCCACCGAAGCGGGCCTGCGCGGCCAGCACGGCGATTTGTGGGATTCCGGGCGCGTCGAATCGGCCCAATCCGTCCTGGCGCCCTATGGCGGCAAGCCGCTTTCGAGCGGCGCCTCCGCCTTCTGGCAGGTCCAGGTCTGGGATAGGGACAACGCCGCCAGCAATTGGAGCGCGCCCGCGCATTGGTCCATGGGCCTGCTCCACAGCGAGGATTGGAAGGGCCAGTGGATCGGCCGCGAGGAACCCGGCGTCTACAAAGAGGGCAGCCCCTACACCAATCTGCGGAACGCGCGCTGGATCTGGGAATCCGCCGACGCCGCGACTTCCGCTCCCGCCGGCGACCGCTATTTCCGCTTCAAGTTCACCGTCCCCGCCAATGGCGCCATCGTGCGCGCGTGGGCCGTTTTCGGCGCCGATAAGAGCGCCAACGTCTATCTCAACGGCTCGCCCATCGCCACGGCTTCCGCCGCCTCGATCCCCCAGGTGCAGCAGGTCGCGCATGTCATACGCACCGGCGGGAACCTGCTGGCCGTCAAGGCCTCTCACGGCGGCGCGAACACGCCCGCAGGGCTGATCGGAGCGATCCGCGTCGAGTTCGCCTCCGGCGAATCGCTGGTCTTCCAGACCTCCAACGAGTGGCGCGCATCCGCCCAGCCTGAATCCGGGTGGGAGAAGCCCGGCTTCAACGATATCGCCTGGCAGCCCGCCAAGGATCTGGGTACGTTTGGAATGGCTCCCTGGAGCGACGCCGGATTCGGCGTCGAGCATCGCCTGCCGGCCCGCATGTTGCGCAAGGAATTCGCCGTCGAGAAGCGCGTGCGCCGGGCCATGGTCTACTATTCCGGCCTGGGCCTCTCCGAACTGTGGCTCAACGGCTCCAAGGTGGGCGACCACGTCCTCTCGCCCGGCCTCACCGACTACGATAAGCACGTTCTTTACGAGAGCTTCGACGTCACTCGCCTTCTGACACGCGGCCGCAACGCCGTGGGCTTATGGCTGGGCAACGGCCGATTCTTCGCGCCGCGCTTGCAGATTCCGACATCCACGCGGACGTTCGGCGATCCCCGAGCCATCGTGCAGCTCAACATTGAATATGAGGATGGCAGCACCGCCTCGGTGGTTTCCGATAGTTCCTGGCACGTCACCACCGCCGGCCCTATACGCGCCAACAACGAATACGACGGCGAGGAATACGACGCCCGCATGGAACTGCCCAATTGGAGCAAGCCCGGCTTCGACGAATCCTCCTGGGAACCCGCTCAAGCCGTCGCCGCGCCGACCGGCACGCTCGTTTCGCAGGCCGCCCAGCCGCTGCGCGTCATCGAGACCCTCAAGCCCGTCAGCATGAAGAAGCTGGCCCCTGGAATCTACATCTTCGACATGGGCCAGAACATGGTGGGCTGGACCCGCCTGCGCGTTTCCGGTCCCAAGGGCAGCATGGTCGCCCTGCGGCACGCCGAAACCCTCCGCCCGGATGGCTCGCTCTACACCGACAATCTGCGCTCGGCGCGCGCCGGCGACACCTACATCCTCAAGGGCGACGGCACCGAGGTTTACGAGCCGCGCTTCACCTATCACGGCTTCCGCTATGTCGAGGTCACCGGCTTCCCCGGCGAACCCTCGGCGGCGGCTCTGGAAGGCCGCGTGGTGCACGACGACATGGAGCGGCTGGCCGATTTCACGAGCTCCAACGAGCTGCTGAATCGCATTCACAAGAATATGTTCTGGGGAATCCGCGGCAACTACCGCAGCATCCCCACCGATTGTCCGCAGCGCGACGAGCGCCAGGGCTGGCTGGGCGACCGCTCGCAGGTCAGCCGCAGCGAATCCTACATGTTCGACGTGGCCGCGTTTTACACCAAGTGGACCCGCGACCTGGAAGATTCCCAGCGCGCCGATGGCGCCATCTCGGATGTGGTTCCCACTTACTGGCCGCTCTACAACGACGACCTCACCTGGCCCAGCACCCTGATTTTCATTCCCGGCATGCTGTACGACCAGTATGGCGACCGCGCGCCTCTCGAGCACGCCTGGCCCTCGATGCAGAAGTGGCTGGCCCACGTCCGCACCTACCTCAAGGACGGCCTCATGCCGCGCGATACGTACGCCGATTGGTGCGTTCCGCCCGAAGATCCCACGCTGATCCACTCCAAGGACCCCGCGCGCATCACCGATTCGACCCTCATCGCGACCACCTATTACTTCAAGCTGCTCACGCTCATGGGCCGCTACGCGCGCCTGCTCGATAAATCCGTCGAAGCCGAGTCTCTGGAGCGCGAAGCCGGCCAGGTCAACGGCGCTTTTCAGAAACGATTTTTCAAGCCCGCCAGCAGCATCTACGATAACGGCACCCAGACCTCCAGCATTCTCCCGCTCTCCTTCGACATGGTTCCGGCCGAGTACCGCGCCGCGGTGGTCAAGAGCCTGGTCGATCGCATCTCTGCCGAGAGCCACGGCCACGTGGGCACCGGCCTGGTGGGAGCCCAGTGGCTCATGCGCACCCTTTCCGACAACGGGCACGCCGATGTTGCGTATCAGATCGCCACGCAGAAGACCTATCCCGGCTGGGGCTACATGGCCGAGCGCGGCGCCACCACCATCTGGGAACTCTGGAACGGCGACACGGCCGATCCCGCCATGAACTCCGGCAATCACGTCATGCAGATCGGAGATCTGGCGGTGTGGATGTACGAATACCTGGCCGGCATCCGTTCCGATCCCCAAGCTCCCGGCTTCCGCCACGCGATCATCCGTCCCTATCCGGCGGGCGACCTGACCTTCGTCAAGGCGTCCCACAAGACGCCCTACGGCACGATCCTCTCTTCGTGGAAGCGCGCGGGCGGCGTCTTCACCCTGGATGTCGCGATTCCCGCCAACACCACCGCGACCGTCTGGGTCCCGGCCAAGGATGCCGGCGCCGTGACCGAATCGGGGAGTCCGGTTTCCGCCGCCAAGGGCGTGAAGTTCCTGCGCAGTGAAGCCGGCGCGGCGGTGTTCGAAATCGAATCCGGCGCCTATTCGTTCCACGCCGCGCAGTAGGCCTTTCGCTTGTCAAGTTGAACTTCGGCGTGAAGCGCGACAAACGCGATTCCGCGCTGGTTCTCGCGCAATCCATCGATCTGTGCAACACGCCACAATTCGGAGCCCTGGTGCCTCGCTTTGCGATTTCGGCATGATTACGAACACCCTGAAGGACGGACATGCGCTCCGCCTCACGGCCACCTTCGAGCTCGAGAAGCTACTGCGCGGAACTTATGATAAATACTATAACTGAGCGATAGGTCCGGCATTCGAAGTGCCGTAAGTTGGGGTAGAGCCAGACCTGAGCTGCTGCGGCCGTCCCAGAGCAACTGCTACCTTTCCCAACCGGCCATGGGGCGGCCGCTCTCAAGATTCGTCTCCATGAAGGGAGAATACAGTGGTTACTCCGCCGCGCCCTTCCGAAAACCGTTTTGGCGCCGTGCTTTTGATTACTTTGTTCCTTATTTGCGCGACTGCCGGGTACTCTCAAGAGAGCGCCCCGCCTTCTCCGCAGAGTGCCGCCCCCCCGAATGCTCAAGCTCCTCCTCAGCAAGCCGGCGAGCCCTTGCCGCCACAGCAGCTTGACGATCTGGTGGCGCCCATCGCGCTGTATCCAGATCCCTTAGTTGCTCAGGTGCTGGCCGCCTCTACTTACCCGATGGAGATTGCCGAAGCCGAACAATGGGTACGCGATCATCCTAAGTGGAAGCCATCCAAACTGATGGACGAGGCGAAGAAACAGAACTGGGATCCCAGCGTTCAAGGGCTGGTGGCTTTTCCGGAGGTGCTCGCCCGCCTGGCGCAAAATATGAGCTGGACCACGCAGCTTGGTAACGCCTTCCTGGCGCGGCAGGCGGACGTGATGGAGGCGGTCCAGCGTATGCGGTCTCAGGCGCAGTCGAAAGGCGTGCTCCGTTCCACACCTCAGGAAACTGTAAGTTCCGAAACCCAGAACGGGCAGGCGGCCATTACTATCCAGCCCGCTAACCCGGATGTCTGGTATGTACCGAATTACAACCCCGCATATGTGTGGGGACCGCCGGTCTGGGGAGCCTACCCAGCATTGTATTATCCGGGTATCGATGTGGGCTTCGGCTGGTTTCCCGGAATCGACGTGGGCCTGTTCTTCGGCGGCTGGGGCGGCTGGGGTTGGGGCGGCTGGGGCTGGTTTCCGAATTGGTATGCCGGCAATATCTTCCTGGACCATTCCTTTTTTCATCGTTACGGCTTCCGGGATTACGGAGGCCGCTTGGGTAACTCGGTCTGGATGCACGATCCCGCACACCGTCTTGGGGTTCCCTATGCGAATCGCGAGGTGGCGAGCCGTTTTGGACGTGCCGGCGGAGCCGGCGCGGGAGCCGACCGGTTCGCCGGCGCCCGCTCGGAGGCCCTCGGGCGCCGAGAGGCCGGTGCCGGGCAGCGCTTCGGAAGCCCCGGCTTCGAGCAGCGAGGTTTCAACGGGAATCACAGCGTCTTCGGCGGTTATCACAATGGCGGAGCCGCGCGTATGCAAAGCGACCGCGGCTTCTCCAGCATGGGCGCGGGCCGCATCGGCGGCGGTGGATTCGGCGGCGGCGGGGGGAGGCGTTAGAACATGAATTCGAAACTCTATATCGTTTGCGCGGCGGCGATAGCTTCGGCCGCCCCGGCGCTCGCTCAGGAGCGCTTCGATTCCGCCGAGGCCGCCGCACAGGCGGTCATCGTGGCGGCGGAGCACCACGATTCCGCGCGGCTGGCGGCCATCCTCGGCCCGCAGGCGGGAGCGATTCTAACGTGCGGCAATGCCGAGCAGGACAAGGCCGAACAGACCGAATTCGCGAGCCTGGCGCGAGCCAACCACCGGCTGGAGATTTCGCGCTTGAACCCGAACCGGGTAGTGCTGGCCATCGGCGACGAAGATTGGCCGTTTCCGGTGCCCATCGTCCGCGCGAACGGAAAGTGGAGCTTCGACGCGTCTCAAACGCCGGTCGAGATGGGCGCGCGGAAGATCGGCGCGGATGAGCTCGACGCCATCGAGATTTGTCACGGGTACGTGGACGCCCAGCTCGCGTATGCTTCCGAGGATCGCGACAAAGACGGTTTGCTCGAATACTCTCCCCACCTGATGAGCAAGCCAGGGCAGCAGAATGGGTTGTATTGGCAAGGCGCCAGCCAGCCGCTCATTCCCGCGGGTCTCGCCCAGGCCGAATGGACCGGCCCGCAGAAGGGCACGGCCAAGCCCTACCACGGATATTACTTCCGCGTTCTCGATGCGCAAGGCTCGAATGCGCCCGAGGGTGCGCACAATTACGTGGTCAAAGACAAGATGATCGGCGGGTTCGCCCTTTTGGCGTGGCCGGCCGAATATGGAGTAACCGGCATTCACACCTTCATCGTGAATCAGGATGGGGTGGTCTACCAAAAAGACATCGAGCCTGTTGCCGGCAAGCCGTTCCCTTCGTTAACCCGCTTCGACCCCGATAGCTCCTGGACGCCCGTAGAGTAGGTGGGGCACGCTTTAGCCTGCCCATCGAGAAAATCGCCGTACTTCCAGCGGCCACTTCCGCGCTTGTCTCGGCCACGTTTGATCTCACTGTAGGGCCGGCCGCAAAACCCCGTAGCCGATCTGCCCGTTCAGGTTCTCATCCGGCGACGCTCTATCGCCCCCGCCGAACCAGACGCGCACGACGCCCTCTTCCACCAGCACGCTGGCATCGCACAGCACCTTCGAATCCCAAGCGTCGCCGCCGCCGAATACCGCGGGCTGCTTCCGCCAGTGAACGCCATCGAGCGAGCGCGCCAGCCCCAGGCGGCGGTTCTCGGCCCGGTCGCGGCCGGTGTAGAGCATCCAGTAGAAGCCCTCGGAATTCCACACCGCCGGCTCGCCCAGGCCGTTCTCGTCAAAGGCGCCGGCGTCGCCCAGATCCAGCACGGGATTCGAGCGCAGCTTCTCCCAGCGGATGCCGTCGCGCGAGCGCGCCGCTCCCAGGCGCTGCCGCCCGGCGCGGTCCTGTCCCAGGTAGTAGAGATAGAAATACGGCTCGATCCGCAGCACCCAGGGGTCGGCCACCGCGCGCTCGTCCCAGCTCATGTAAGGGCCGGCATCCAGAACGGGCTGCGGTTCTTTGCGCCACGCACTCCCGGCGTCCGAACCCACGGAGCGCGCCAGCCCCACGCGCGGCGCGCCCTTCGGCCCAGCCTGGTACCAATACCAGAAGCGCCCGTCGTAGAACAGTGCCGAACCGTTGGCGGCGATGTAAGAGCCTTCCCAGGTGCCCGCAACGGGCGCCAGCACCACCCCCAGCTTGCGCCATGCCAGGCCATCTTTGGAGACCGCCGCGCCGGTGCTCCACGTGCGGCCGTCGAATCCGGAGTAGAGGTTCAGCAGGCCTCCGCGGCGCACCACCGATGGGTTCAGGACGTCGCGCGAATCGAAGCCCGGGCCGCGTCCCAGAACCGGCCCCGGGCGCACCTCCCACTCGAAGCCCGCGCGCGGGTTTCCTCCGGCGGCCGCCGGAAGCGTGAAATCGCCATACCGCGCGCACCCCGCCAGCAACAGCGCAGCCGAGGCCAGCCAGGCGGATTTCATTGCAGCGGGATGCGGAACTTCAGCCCCGCTCCGCGCCCCGGCCGCGAATCCAGCAGCATGTCGGCGTTCAGCGTGCGCGCGCGCCGCTTCAAACTGGCCGGACCCAGGCGCAGCATCTCCAGTTCTTCCAGCGTGTAGCTGCCCGCGAAGTTGAAGCCGTGCCCGTTGTCGTCCACCGAAATTTCGAGGCCGCGGTCGGTCTTCTCCAGCGCCACCGCCACGCGCGTAGCCCCGGCATGTTTCTGGACGTTGTGCAGGGATTCGCGGACCATCTGCAAGACTTCCGACGTCATCTCCTGCGGCAAGCCCACCGGCGTGCCCGCGCCCATGAACGTGACCGGAATGCCGCTTTCTTTCTGGAAGCTCTCGGCCGCGCGGCGGACCGCCACCGCCAGGTTCGAGCCATCCACATCCACTGGGCGCATGCTATGCAGAAACACCCGCAGGTCACGCACCTGCGTCTGCGCCAGGCTCTGCAGTTCCTGCAAGTCCTGCATTCCCGCCTGCGCATCGCGGCCCAGCAGTTTGCGCAGAATCTCCAGGCGCATCTGCAGGCTGATGAAGCTTTGCAGCGGCCCATCGTGGAAATCCGAGGCGATCCGCAGACGCTCCGATTCGCGCGCCTTATCGGCCGCCTCCAGCGCTTCCTTGCGCTGGCTTTCGGCGGTTTCCAGATCGCGTCCCAGGCGCTTCATGGTCATGGCGAAACCGCAGGCCAGCACGCCCGCCACCAGCACCGTGCGGTCCAGCAGGCGAACGTTCTCCGAGGTCGAGACCGCGCAGAAAATCCCGCTCACCAGCGCCGTCACCGCCACCTCCACGGGTCCGAACAGCACCACGGCCTCGGCCAGCAGGTAGAGGAGCAGGAGCGAGGCCAGCCACAGCATCGGGTCGGCCGCGTTGCCGGCGAAAAGCAGGAAATAGACCATGTCGCCGAAGAGCGCCAGCAGCGCCAGCGGGCCCTTCTGCCAATGGCTCCGCCCCACCAGCACGATTGCCCAGGCCAGGAAGACCCACTGGAACAGGTAATAGAGCGAGTTCCACGCCGGCCGCGCATAGAGCGACGTGACCCCCACCGCCGTCGCGACCAGCAGCGCGCGCGCCGTGGCGACATACCTTGACCAGCCGAATTGGGGCGGGAACAACACGGATTATCTTCTATAGAGGAACAGCGTGCGGCTGCGGCCCTGGCCATCGTCGGCGATATTCACGACTTTCTCCGGCTTCCAGTTGCCCACTTCGAAATCGTGCGCCACCACCCGTGCGCCCTTCTTCAATTGGCTTTCGAGCAGCGGCTGGACCTTCTCATTCGAGGCCGGCAGGAGGTACACCGTGATCAGGTCGGCCGAGCTATAGTCCTGCCGCAGCAGATCTCCGTGGATAATTTGCGCGGTGCCTTGCAAGCCCAGCTTGCGGATTGCTGCGACGCTCTGCCGGAACAGGCCGTTATCCAGTTCCACCCCTATCGCCTGGGCATGGAATTTGCGCGCCGCCATAATCACGATTCGCCCATCGCCCGACCCCAGGTCGAACATCTTTTCGCCCGCCTTCAGGCCGCCCAGCTTCAGCATCTGCTCGACGATAGATTCCGGCGTGGGGTAATACGGCGCGAGCGTGGCGCTATCCTCCGGCTGAGCGTGGAGAATTGCAGTGGCTAGCACGGCCAGGAAACAGGCCCAACGCATACCCCTCACTTTAGCCGACTTCAGCCCTTTTTGCCCGGGGGACCTTCTCTCCGCACCGGCTCAGCGAATCCAAATCGCGCCACCGTCCGCGGACTGGTTGTGCGGTTTGCCGGCAGTCACGGAAATGTCGGCCGAGCCGGACGTCTCCGACGGGAGCGAACCCGGGAGCCGGATGCTCAACTGAAACACGCCTTGAACCGGAGTTGGAGCGTTCCCAATGAATTCTATGGTGGCCGGTTGGCCATCGACAGTAACCGAGATCGGCACGACCGGATAGCTGGACCGCAACCGTGGGTGGGTACGGTCAACCGCTTCGTTTGCCAGCGGACCGAAGCCAGTCGAGTATAGCGTAACCACGCTGCCGGAAGGGGAAGGGTTGTCAGGGCCGTTTACGCTGCCGTCCTGGTTTATGGCCGCCAACGGGAACGAGCTTGTCAGCGGGGACAAGCCGGAGGCGAAATTCCGGAAGATGCCCACGTTGGTGAGGCCGGCCGTCTTATCGAACGCGGAGACAACCGCCCCATCGCGCCGAATCTCGGTATGAATCTGTCCGGCCGTGGGGCTCTCGAATGGCACGATTGCGTCGATCTGGTCCGGGCCGGCAAAGAGTAGCGGAGCCATGACGCCGTCAAACGATACGCTGATGCCGCCCAGATCCCCGGTGAGATTTCCGTCCTGGTCGAATTGGGCGGATACCGGATCCTCAGGGCCGATATCTCTCCCGAACAGTGCCACCGATTCTCCGGGCACCAACGGCCCGAAGCCCTCGAAGTTCGCCGCATTGGCCACACAGGTTACCGTACCGGAGGGCGGTGGACCCGCGGGGATGAGCGCCCAGGTCAGCGTGGTCGTGTAGGGATTGAACGTGAGGACAAGGTCGGGCCCAATCAAGAGGGCTGTCGCGGAGTTCAGAAAACCGGCATAGGAGTAACTCAGGTCCGGCGAATTCAGCCTGGCTACATAAAAATCCTCCGGACTGACCTCGGAGGCTTGCGCCGCCGGAATTCCGTCGCACGAGGCCACCGCTCCAGGCGTTATCGCGAGATCCGACGGGCTGGCGGTTCCCACGGCCACGACCTCGCCGCTTGGATCGACAAGAAGTCTATCGATTGAGCCGTCGATGGGCTGACTCTCCGCCAGCGTGCCATTCGGGGCGACTTTCCAGATCACGCCGTGCCAGGGAGGGGGCGAGTTCCAGGTGTCGCCTTCAAGGTAAGCGTTTCCCGCCGCATCCACGGCCAGGACGTATCCTCCGAGCGGGACGGCGCCGGGATCGATTTGAACGGAAAAGATAGCGCTCCTGGCGTCCGGTGCGAGCCTGGTTAGGGTCGGGCGCGCGGGGCAAGGGCCAGCGCGTTCATACCCGCTGGTCCCGGCGACGTAGATTGTGCCATCCGCTCCGAGTTCGACCACGCTTGGCACGACGCCTCCCGGGGTTCCGAGCAAGGTCGAGAGCATCAGCGTGGTGAGGGAGGGGTCGAGCTTGGCCACGAACTGATCGGGGCTGACTCCGCACGCCGACGGCGAATAGGTCTGGCGATAGGCGCTCGGAGTGGTGGGAAACGGATTCGAATATGCATCGCCCGAGATGTACACGTTTCCCGCGGCATCGAGGAGCATGGCTCCGAGTTGATCGTCGCTGCCAAAGTAAGTGCCTGCGAGGATCGAGTCCCCATCGGCGGCGATCCTGGCGACGAATATGGCTGCCGGGCGCGACTGGTATCCGGTCAATCCTGCGAACAGGTCTTTGGAACTCGTAGTGCCGGCGATAAAGACGCTCCCATCGGGCGCCAGAGCCAGCGCGCCAATCGAATCGGCGCCGTTCCCGCCAAAGTATGTCGCCCACAAGACCTGGTTGGCGGTGGGCGCAATCTTGGCGACGAAACCGTGCGTACATTCGGCCAAGGCCGTGTTCGAGACACAGGTAGAGGGCCATGCGGGCTGGATCGTGCCGGCTGTGGTCGGCAGGTCGGGGCCATATGCCACGCCCGCCACAATCAGGTGAGAATCGCTATCCAGGATGGCGGCGGTTATGTGTGCGGAAGGCGAAAGCTGCTGGGCGGCCAGGATCGCGGTCATGGAAAACGCGAGAAGTGCGACCATCGGGCGCATGGCTCAACTCTAAGACCCTTGACGAGGCGGAATATCTACACCGCGTCTCGCCTAATGACGGATCTTGACTGGCTATGGAATATTTCAACGAAGTTATTCTCCGCAAACGCCGCTTAGCGTTCCCAATGTACAGGAGTCGGTCGGCAACCACAATTCGTCAGGCGATAATTGGAGCATGACGAATAGCCCGTGTTTTCGGCTGAATCCAGCCAGCCCGGGGCGAACCTGGTCCGGAGTTTAAGAGCGGCGGGCCAGTTCCGTCGTCACAGCGCATCGAAATGGCTAGCAAGGCAGCGCCTACAGGTACGGGAGAGTAAGGAATGAACAAGCGGCACGGCCGAAATGTGCAAGCTGGTGAAGAGTGCGCAGTGCACGGCCTCTGGTGGGTTGCCGAAGCACCAGACTGCAAGGTCTCAGGAATCCTAACCTACAGTTCCACTTCAGGCATACGGTTGGCTTTGAGCGCGGACCCACTCGAACATCTTGGGATGAGTTACTCCCAGAGGGAGTTGCGCTGGCATCGTCAGGAAAACATAATTCTCGGGAACAGCGACGATGGGAGCGATCACTTCACGGTTATCGATGCAGTAGCCGTCAGCATCAGCACCAAATTACTAGTCTCCGCTGATGGCGTGCCCACCCAAACCGCTGGCGAAATGCTGTTCCTCGCCAACCATGTCCTTCGAGGCGAATACAATGTCCCAAACGCGCAGGCGGCAACATTTACAACGGTATCGCTCGAAGTTGACCACTTGGAGGCCTGGGCCGGCGGACCAGGATTGGCCCAGGTGGTTCGCAGCGACCCCTTTAGTCCTGAGACGCTATTCACATTTGAGACCGAGACCGGCCGCTACGAGCTGACAGCCTGGGGCGCCCCCTTCTTTCGAGAACGCGAGTCTGGTACCCGGTACACATGTTCGGTCTTCGGAAAGTGGCTTGAACCGATCATGTTGGAGGGCCTGATGCGCGAACTTGAAAAGCTCCTGTCACTGCTAACACTCCTATTCGGGGATCAGGCCCGCCCACGCGTACTCCGGGTTCAGGAACACGACGACGCGGCACCTCTGGAACTCATAGCCATATTCACCAAGAGACACGATGGCAACCCAACGCACTGTGACATGCCCATGCCCCTATGCAACCTCGCTGAGCGCGCATCGGCAGTTTTTTCAAAATGGTTTGGCGAGTGGGATCTGCTGAGCCATACGGTAGCGATGCTCCTCACCGCATGCTCAACGCCCTTCGCTACCGCCACCTTCCTCCTCCTAGCCAACGCCGTGGAGGCTTTCCACCGTGCAACCCAAGATGATGGCCTCCTTCCGGACGAGGATTTCCAACGCTGGCGAGAAGCTCTCAGCGCCGGCCTACCGAATGGTCTACCTCCGAAGCTGAGGGAAAAACTGCTTGGCGACATCGACCATGCAAACGAGTGCAACCTGAGGGCTCGCCTCAAGGTCCTACTCCTCGAAGTGCTAAAAATTTCGAAGAAGGGCACGCTAACTGCGAGCGGAACCGTCCCAAGGGATTCATCGAGTTTGTGGTCAAAGCTCGGAACAGCCTAACCCACGCAAAGCGTAACCCACAACCGGGCCCGGATCTAATGCGCGCAAGCCAAGATCTTACCGCTATCCTCGTGCAGCTACTCCTCATGCGCATCGGATGCACTGACGACTCTGTTCGCACTGCCATCTTACGACTTCCCCATACCCAGCTGGCCCGCGGACTCTGACGATAGAGGGTAGTTTCCACACGGTTGCGGGGGGCCAATTTGCGAACGAGTGTGCGGTCATGATAGCGTTCTGGCCCCAAAACGCCGTTTCATCCAAGAACTCCAGAAGGTGATCTTCTGTTGGGCAGTTCATGCCGCCAAGAAAGCCTCCGGATCGATTCCCGCCTGCTTCAGAATCGCCCGAAGCGTACCCTCGGGCAGATCGCCGGGGTGATTCGGTACGGTGGTGTAGCGATTCGCGCTTTGGCTGAACCAGATTTCGTGGCTGCCGGCTGCTTGCCGGTCGAACTGGAAACCGCACACCTTCAGTTTTCTGACTATCTCCCTGTATCGGAATCCTGCCAGACGGCCCATTTACGCGGCAATCACAATTGTGTAGTCTCGCCGTTCTGCGGCGGCCGGTAGGTTCGGAGCTTCCTCGCGCTCGCGTCGAGCTTCGATCAGTTTGCGTGCTACATCGCGCGCGATGTCGAGCGCCTCGGCGACAGTCCGCCCCTGCGCGACCAGGCCGGGAAGTTCCTCCGAGGTTGCCAGAAAAGGCCCCTCTGGCAACTCCTCAATTTGAATATGAATTGCCAGCTCCATACGAATCGATGGTAGCATCCCGGCCGCGTACCCAGCGGGAATGCGAAACTCCCCATGCCGCTCGCCCGTCCTAGTCCCCATAGGCACTGCCCCGCGCCTCCCCCTGGGGCATTTCCCGCATACCCGATCCGCAAATCTGTTGTACAATCCCGCAAGTCTCTTTAATTTCAGCGTTCCCTTTCCTGGCAGAATGATTGCTAACCTGTACCTTTCCGGCAGTATTGGGAGCGGAGTCTGCGCCAAGATGCGCTAGCCTCCGCGGAAAAGGATTGACCCCTATGGAATCGACCGCTACAGATAACAAAACAGAGCACTTGCGAGCGCTTCCCGGAGACGACGTCCGGCAGATCATGTGGCGTTTCGAGGACCGTTTCGATTTGCAGATGCT
>Ga0181517_10002274_pt1 | contig 19835 bp, 16 predicted proteins | sample PEATcosm2014_Bin_31_FD_119748 | JGI IMG/M metagenome (GOLD analysis project Ga0181517, IMG submission 119748) | Peatland microbial communities from MTU Mesocosm Facility, Houghton, MI, USA - PEATcosm2014_Bin01_30_metaG | ecosystem: Environmental > Terrestrial > Soil > Wetlands > Peat | place... | reverse complement strand
GGGACCGGGGTGGGGACGGCTCGTCCCCACATCCGAGATGCGGCAGAAACTGCTTGTGGGGACGAGCCGTCCCCACCCCTGCTGGCACGGTCGAGGCGCACCCGTCGCAAAAGCACCGATCTCCATTTCCTGCGCCCGAGAAGGCTACGGGTGGCTCAGTTGATAGAATTGCTGCGGCGAGTTGGTGGTCTGCGGATCGAAGAATTGATACAGGCCGGGGCTGATTTCGACCGGCGCCGCCCGGTTGGACCATTGGCTGAAAGGCAGGAGCAAATTGGTGGTGCTCCAGACGGTGAAGCCGGCGTGAGGCGCGTTGGTGAAGCTGAATTGAAACCCGCCGCTGCCGGTCAGGGTCGGGGAGATTAACTGCGGAGCGGTAACCGGGTCCTGCACGACAAGCTGGGCGACATTGCTCACGCTGCCCAGTTGGGCCGAGATAAGAGTGGTGCCCGCCGCCAGCGCGGCAGCCAGGTTGTTGCTCACCATGGAGGCCACCGAAGGGGCCGATGAGATCCAGGTGGCGGCCAGCGTGACGTCCTGCGCGCTGCCGTCCGAATAAGTTCCCGTGGCGGTGAAGCAGCACGTCGTTCCCACCAGGTTGGTGGCGGGGCTTGGCGCCACGGTCAATAGAGTGAGCGTTGGAGCCGGCGGATCAAACAGGACATCGACCCAGTAATTCGCGTCCTCGTAGCCATTGGTGGGAAAGGCGCTACCGCTGCCGTAGGCATAGACGCCGTTGGGAGCGGAGGGCTGGCTGGCCGGCGCGTGCAGCGGCGGCGTGTCCACCCCCGCCGCCGAGAAGTAATCGTTGTCCTCGCTGTAGTGGCCCGCCCCCGCAAAGTAGGAGGCGACATAGAGAGTGTTCGAGGCGATCGAGACCGGCGCAGCGAAGCTCGCCTGTTGCCAGCCCGATCCGGTTTCATTGGTGAAGACAACCGAGGCCAGCAGTGTGCCGTTGCTGGACCAGAGGTTGCCCACGTGCGGGCCGGTGTTGGCCGCCGATTTATAAAACCGAATGCCGGCAATCGTGCCGGACTCGTCGGAGTAGAACTTTACCCCCAACTCCACCGGGCTATCCGGGCCGCCATCCGGGCTGGTTGGCGCCGCGGTATTCGGCCACAAGCTCATCGCAGCCGGGCCGGTGGCGTTCACGGTGAGCAGCGCGCTACCCGTGACGCTCCCCACGGACGCCGTGAGCGTCGCCATGCCGCCGGCGAACGAGGCAGCCATGCCGTCAACATCGATGGTGGCTACGTCCGGCGAGCTGGAAACCCAGGCCGCCTGGCTAGTGAGATCCTGCATGCTGCCGTCCGAATAAGTGCCCATGGCCGTGTACTGCTGGGTCGCGCCCACCTCGTTGGTGACGGCGGCCGGCGTCACGTCAATCGAGGTCAGGACCGGATTCGTGCTCTGGAACAAGACATCGACCCAATAATTGGCGGCGCTCCAGCCATGGTCGGGAAAGACGCTGCGGTCCGCATAAGCATAGACGCCGTTGCTGCCGTCCACGCCGTCAGCCGGCGCGTGCAGCGGCGGATGGTCGAACCCCGCCGACGCAAAAAAGTCCGCATCGGCGCTGTAATGTCCGTTCTCGGCGTGATAAGAGGCGACATAGACGGTGTTGGACGCGACGGGCACGGGCGCCTCAAACATCACGTCCTGCCAGCCGCTATCGGTCTCGTTGGTAAACGTGGCGGATGCCAGCAGCGTGCCGTCCATCGACCAAAGATTGCCCACGTGCGTGCCGGTGTTGGATATATCCTTGAAGAATCGAATCCCGGCGATCAGCCCGTTGGTATCCGAACGGAACTTCACTCCCAGCTCGACCGGGCTGTCCGGGCCGCCATCCGGGTTCGCCGGCGTCGCCGTGTCCGGCCAAAGCGTGAACAAGTTGCCGGCGGCGATGACGAGGGTGAACTGGTCCTCGTCGCCCTGCGCCGGGTTGCTGGAATCGGCGACTTCCGCGGTGAAGGTATACACGCCGACGGCGCCGGGCGTGCCGCTGAGCAGGCCATTGGTGGGGTTGAGCGTCAGGCCTGGCGGGAGGGAGCCGCTGGTCACGGACCATGAATACGGGGGATTACCGCCGCTGGCCGTCAACGTTGTCGAATAAGGCACGTCGAGCAGGCCATAGGGCGGCGGAACCGTGGACATGGAAAGTTCCCCCGCGGCCTCGGCGGCGATTTGCTGATAGATGCTCAGCGCGGCCTGGTAGCGGGCCTGCGCGGCGGCCAGGCTGGTTGGGAAATACCAATTCCAGACTCCGCCGGGGGAGATGTTGGCCAAGAGGTTCTGCATCCATTGCACGTAGAACTGCGCGTCAGCCACGCTGGCGCGGATGGGCGCGCCGTTGACGATCACGTACACCGCCGCTGTATGCGCCTGGTGGCCGCTGGGGCTCATCCGCCGCGCGCACAGCCAACCGCTCTGAAGGAAGGGGATGTTGGTGCTGAGCGTCACCGGGCCGCCCGGCGCCGCTGTGCCGTCTACGGAGGCGACAACCACCCCGTTGCACACCAATTCCAGCGTGCCGGTCAGGCTCTGGGCGGTCGTCCAGGTGACCGTCACCGGCACCGAGCCGCCGCCGGTCAGGTCCACTTCGTCACCGGGGGTGGCCGTGCCGTTGACCACCAGACTGACGAACTCGTCTCGCCCGTCGCGCGAGATGACCGTCCGGCCGTCGGCGATGGCGTGAATCCAATTGCTATAGGTCAACTCGCCTCCGGGGACCTGCGCGTAGGTCAGCAGCGGGCCGACGACCGAGCCGCACGGATAATCGGAGGCCGCGGCAAATCCGGGCCGAAAGCCGCAGTTGAGCAATCGGTAGTAGGCGTGGAGGAAGTAATCGCTGCCGGCGACGTCTTCGGAGACGAAATCGCAATCGCCGAGGGCCACCTCTACCGGGTATTCAATCGGCGTGCAGCAGGTCAAGATGGTGGGAAAGTCGTCGTCCAGGTATTGGAAATGGGCAAAGCCGGCAATTCCGCCCTGCTGGTGGGCCCACTCGAAGATGGGATAGGTGTATTCGGTCCACATCTGGTAAGCGTTGGTCAGCCCCAGCGCCACGACGTGACCTCCCAGGGCCTGGTGGGGATATTGCGTGTAAGTGGCGTCCCAATGCCACTCGGCGTCCCAATGCATAATCCGGCCCGGGGTCGAAATCGAGGCGTCCTGCCCGTTCACCAAGGGCAAATCAGTAACCGGGTTCTGCACCTCACCATTGCCCATGTCCGCCAGCAGCGAGACCACCGCCAGGTCCTGGGTGACCATGGTGTTGTAGATGCTCGAGACGTCGACGGGAGAACTGCCGCAACTGCGATGCACATGAGGGTCGCCTGAATACCAGCCGGCAGGCGCAGGGTCGGTAGCGCGCGCAGCCTCTCCGGCTCCAACCAGGATTCCCATCAGGAGTAGACAAAAGACGACACGCCGCTCCAATACGCTCCGATAGTCACTCATACGCTCGAACAATCGAAGGTAATGATCGCACCGGCCGGGGGATCAGACCAGAAGAACGAATACGCAAGGCGGGTTCGGGTCAAGACCCGAACCGGCACTGGGACTTGCCCCGGGGGGGCTAGTGCGAGCGCTGTTGAATGCCCAGGGCCAGGCGGTTGTTTTCGCACACGACGTCCCGATTGGAGCCGTCGGCTTTGAGGAAAAGCCCGTTGCCCGACGACACCTGGCAATCCCGCACCAAAGCTCCGGAAACCTCTTTGAACAAGACCACCGGCGCCTGCGGATTGGGCTGCTGGACCGTAAGATAGAGCACTTCCAGATCGCCGGCCTTTTGCGCCTCCACGGCCGGGCCGGACGCCGGTTGAAAGTCGAGGTTCTCAAGCCGCACGCCTTTGGCGTATTCACAATGAATCCCGCCCTTGACCGAGGTAAACCGGATGTTGCGCAAGCTGACGTCCAGCACCGGGGACTCCGCGAGCCCGTTCAACTCCGCGGCCAGGCGGGCGCCGGAGACGATGGCGTCGCTCCAATGGATGTGGCGCATGACGGGGATGAGTTCGGGCGCCGGAGCGTTGGTCCCCGAGCCGCGCGGGCCATCGTAGTTGGAGGTAATTGAAAACGCCGCATCCACAATGTTGCGCATCACCAGGTTGCAGGCGCGAAAGTTCTCAATCACCCCGCCCCGCCCCATCGCCGTCTTGACCCGCAACCCCCGCTGGGTGCCGTCGAAGACGCAATTGGCCACGGTGACGTTGCGCACCGAGCCGGACATCTCGCTGCCGATGGCCACCCCGCCGTGACCGTGGGCGAAGGTGCAGTCGCTGATCAGAATGTCTTCACACGGAATGCCCACCCGCCGGCCATCGGCGTTATAGCCGGACTTGAGGACAATGTCGTCGTCGCCCACGTCGCAATAGCAGTTGAGAATGCGCACGTCCCGGCACGAGTCGGGATCGACGGCATCGGTATTGGGGGAATTGGTCGGGGAAATAATGGTGAGATTGTCCAGGGTGACGTGTTGGCAATAGACCGGGTGGACGTTCCAGGAGGGGGAGTTGAGGATGGTCAGGTCGCGCAGCAGGACGTTGGTGCAGCTCTCGAGGTAGAACATGCGGGGGCGCGGCCAGGGAAGCGGGGCGTCGGACGGGTTCTCGGGCTCGCGGCCCACCAGCCCCCGCTGGCGGCGCAACTCGGCGGTGGCCCGATGGGCCGCCCACCACACGGATCCCTGCCCGTCAACCGTGCCTGGACCGGTAATCGACACATGGGTTAGGCCCTTGCCCGTAAAGAGCGAGGAAAACATCTTGCGCTCGATGCCCTCCCAGCGGCCTTCGATCACCGGGTAATCGGCGAAATTGGTGCTGCCCACCAGGACCGATCCGGCCTCCAGCTCGACTTGCACGTAGCTCTTGAGAAATATCGGGCCGGTCAGGTAGCGGCCCGACGGGATGACGACTTTGCCGCCGCCCTCGGCCGCACAGGTATCGACGGCCTTTTGAATCGCCGCCGTGGCGGGCGTCTGCCCGTCGGCAACCGCGCCGAAGGTCTTGACGTCATAGAAAGGCTGGCCGGCGCCAAAAACGCGCGTAAGGGTTCCGGAGAGGAGGAGCAGCAAGCAGGTTCTGGTTCGCATGTCACGAGATTACCGGGTCTGTCCCGGCTGAGAAGAACAATGTCATGCAGCGCGATTTGAAAAATCGGCACTGCAGGAAGACGCCTGAGCCGGATGAACTGAGAAAGAAGAGAAGCAAACGAACCAAGACTTTGAATGGCCGCGCCAAGGTCCAAGCGCTCATCCTCCCACTGGCCCCGAGTTGGGATGATATATGGAAAGAGGCCTCCTCTCCCCAGCCCTCTCCTCCCGAGGAGGAGAGGGAGCATAGGCGGGAGCGGTTGGGGCGGGTTGTCGCCCAAACTCCGGGGCAGTGCTCCTCACCCCTCCCTCCAACCGCAACGCGGCGGCGTCGCATGGGCCGGGGTCATCTTCGGCGGCAAGGAGCCCCAAGGGCAATATCAACCAGGAATTGCGCCGTTTTGGGGTTTGAGATCGCAAGTAGTTGCGGCGCAAGGAGTAGTAAACACCTCCTTTGAAAACAGCGCAGAAACGGCGCGGAAAAAGTGCAATTTGGGGATGACGATGAAGGGGGTTGGCCGACGTGGTTGGGCAAGGTTTGCCGGTGGCAGGCGGCGGGAGAAGCAAAGTCAACCAGGAATTTGACAGTTTTCTCGGGCATTTTGCGTAAGTAGTTGGGCAGCAACGGTCGGTGGTGTGTGTTTTCAAAATATTGAATGGAAATGGTAAAGAAACTGTAAAATTTTGCGGTGACAATGGTGTGATGCGTGACCCGTCTTCGCCAGGCTTCGGCGCGGCAAGTGCGTGATGCGTGAACCCGCCTTCGCAGGGCTTCTGCGGACAGGCGGGCGCGGCAGGGCGTGTGAGGTGCAGGGCATTCCCGGGGTTTCCGGCGGGCACTTTCATCGGGCCCTGGTGGCGGGTAGGGCGCGAGAAAAAAATTTCGGTTGCCGTAGGTTACCATAGGTTACCGTGACTTACCGCCGGGTTACTGCGCCAGAAGGTTGGCGGGAGCTTGAGGTGCTGGAACCGACCTGCTGGCCGAGCCAACGTTTGCCCGCTGCCCCATTGAGTTCCGGCCAGCGTGGCGGCGTCCCGGCAGAGCGCCGCTCGATGGAGGGGATACACTCGCCTTCGCCAAGGCGAGACAGGCCGCGACGGCGCGGCAGAATGGATGGGCTGCGCGGGATTCGCGCTCTTTCCGGGCCATTTGGCAAATGTATCCATAATGGTATTCGTACTATATTACACTTGGGATACCTTGTCAACACGAAACCGCGCAGGTTTCGGATTTTGGTGTTGGTTGGGTATGACAGACCGGGGTTCGGGCCCGGATTGGCGGTGTGGGGTTTCGGAGGGGGACGCTCTTCAGGCCAAAGGCCTGGTTCATATCAGCCCAGGGCGCAGCCCTGGGTCCGCTGCCGTAGGGTCCGTTGCAGGCCAATGGCCTGCTTCATAGGCTCGCATGAAACCCGATCGCTCGACGCGGGCAGTGCCAGCCTGGTCCCGGGCCTTATGAATCGCGCTTTCAGCGCTCAGAATGGTTTTTGGGATGGCGGACCCAGGGCTGGCGCCCCACTGCCGTTCAGTTTGGGTGACGAATACGCCGTGGCCTTGTAGCGCGGACTTCCAGTATGCCTGGGGCGACGGGTACGAAGCGCACAGTGAATGCCAAGAGCGAGGGAGGTTCAGATGTCAATGCAGGCCGGAGGCCTGCGCTACAGCAGACCGGAGGTCTGCGCTACGTCCGAAGGGCGACGGTTGTCACTTGAACTTAATGGCAGCGGGGCGGCCGCCCTGGAAGCCTTCGTTGCCTTGGTTACCTTCTGTCGATTTCTGAGGCTGCGGTTACGTCTCTCGGTTCGCTCCTGGCAGGATCAGACGAACAGTTCTTGAACACCAAGCACGCAAAGAAAACGAAGAAAACGGTCCGCGCCCGCGTGCAAGCCGCTCCCGGAAAAAGGCTCCCGGGAAAAGAGTTGCACTGGAGTCTTGACGAGCTCAATATCCAGACCGTTGGTCTGGAGATTAAACGGTCTTTTATACGAGCGTTCGGCGATGTGACGAGTCGCGCTTTGCACTGTCCAAACTGGCGTGAACAACCGTTTCAGGGCCTCAAAGGGATTCACCCTGATTGAGCTGCTGGCGACGATTGCAATTCTGGCTCTGCTCGCGGGGTTGCTGCTCCCGGCCATCAGCGCCAGCAAGAGCAAGGTGAAGCGCACGACCTGCCTGAACAACTTGCAGCAAATCAGCCTGGGAGTGCGCATGTACTCCGATGATTCCAGCGACGCCCCGCCCGCGCTGGGAGCCGCGGCGCTCAAGACCAACATCCTGAGTCTTTACTCCGGTTACAAGCAGCTCACGATGAATTACGTCGGGTTGAAGGGGGCCTCCTCTGCGCAGGACAAGCTGTTTGCCTGCCCGGCGGACACGTTCTTCATCGACATTTTCACCGGCGCCGGCGGCTGGCCGCCGCGATGCGTGGCCAAGAGCCTCCACGACCAGGCAGTGATGGACTTTTCGAGCTACGGGTTCAACGGCGGGGACAATCTCACCCGCACGGCCGGGACTAATGTTTACACGCGCGTGGGTCTTGGGGGGATCAAACTGAGCGCTGTAAAGCATCCTGGCCGAACGCTGCTGGTGGTGGAGAACTCGGCCCCCGCTCCCTGGTCCTGGCATGAGCCGCTACGCCGCGCCCAGTTCAATGACGCAAAAAGCGCGGTCAGCTTTGTGGACGGTCATGTTGCCTTTGTCAAAGTGTATTGGGATAGCTCTAAATTCTACGCCGGTTTTTGCGACCCGCCTGCCGGCTACGACTACACCTGGAGTCCACAGTGAAGAATCACCAATGTTTACGGGCCTTGTGACGGTGTGGCGTTTCGGAGCAGAGACCTCGGACAAAAGCGGCGTCGTGTGACATTAGAACGGTTGCGTGTATAATGAAAAAAGGCAACCCTATGTCACCAGGCTCCATTACGTTCAGCTTCACACCTGCAAGGCCCGGCGATGCGGCTTCCCTGGCCGCGTTACACACGGCGGTGGCCGAGCATCTCACGGGTCTGCATGGGCCGGGGCCATGGTCGTCCAAGACCTCCGTAGCCGGGGTCCTGCACGCCATGCGCACCTCGCAGGTATTCGCGGCGCGGCTCGGCACCGAGATCGTCGGCACCCTGCGATTGGCGGCCAAAAAACCGTGGGCGATCGATACGAGCTACTTCTCCGCCTGCCGCCGGCCGCTTTATCTCCTCGCCATGGCCGTGACGCCGGGCGCACAACGCCAAGGCATCGGCAGAATGTGTTTTGGGGAGGCAAAGCGGATAGCGAAGGCCGATGGGGCAGACGCCATTCGCCTCGATGCGTATGACGCGAAGGCGGGAGGCGGCGGTTTTTACGCGCGCTGCGGCTGGACTGAAAGAGGCCGTGTTTCCTATCGAGGCGCGGCGCTGATCTATTATGAGTTTGTTTTGGGGTGAGCGATCGAGAGGGAAAAGAATTGCACCGGAGTTTTGACGAGCTCAGTATCCAGACCAATGGTCGGGAGAATAAATAGGCCTCTCCTATGGCATACTCACGCTGGGGACCAGATTCTGATTGGTACGTCTTCTGGGAGAGGACGAAGGGCGAGGCGGACTCGGCTGTGACGGGCAAACCAAAACCGAAACCAGAGGAGCGCCTGGCTGTCTGGCGCGCTAAGAACAAAGAGATGCCCAGTTTCACGTACGCCGAGGTTCGTGAGATGCTGGCAAGCGGGGATTTTTCTCGCATACCAGGTTTTGACGAGAGCAGCCGCACCGTTTTGCAGGAATGCATGGCAGCATTCATTCAGGATGTAGGTAGGGATGAAAAATAACCAGGCTGAGCGCATTGGAGTGGACGCCAAGGGTGCGCTCTGTTACATGTCGGGCGTCACCGGCCCGGCACGAGTGAGCGCGGGTCGTTCGGCATAAGATGGCGGCAACAACCTCAACGAAGTATGGGCGGCTCTCCCGGAGGGCGGGAGTAGTTTGCAGCGTGTGCATGGTTACGTTTGTCATTGGGCTCGCGAGTGGTCGCCTGTTTTCCGAGACGCCTCCGCGGTGGTGGGGTGTCGTTGTTGGGTTGTCAATGCTTGGGGCGCTGACCTCCGGGGTAACGTGCGTTGCGGCAGCGTTTTTCGGGAGGCGCAGGTCACCCACTGGAGAGGCAGAGTAAGGGCGCCGAACAGTCTGCTGAAGAATCCCCGGAACGCCGCGTGGGGGCACGCGGCCTACAGGAATTGAACCAAATACGCGGTGCGCTGTAGGCCCGGTGCCCTCGCCGGGCGATTTGTTCAACGGCAGAAACCTCACTCGATCTCGGCAGTACCTGTGTGCTCCCTACCCGGCACGCCATGCAGACTGGAAGTCTGCGCTACAGCAGACTTGGAAGTCTGCGCTACGCCGAAGGGCGACGATTGTCGCTCGAGGTTAATGGCAGTGCTTCCACCGCACCCCCCTTTCGAAACGTCACACCGTCACAACCCCCGTATTTATTGGGTGAAATCGCATTTTGGAAACGTCACAACCCGCGCCGTGTGACGTTTCTAAAAGTGAGGAATCACCCATGTTTACGGGCCTTGTGACGGTGTGACGTTTCGGAAAGGAGGAACACGGGCGGAGGCGGCGAAGAACCGCGAATTTATGGCCATACTGTCTTTTTTTAGGCACGAGCTAGGCGCCAAAGGGGTTGAATCTTAACGAAAGTTTTATACGCAGGGTTGCGGTAGTGATTTTCGCGAGTTGAGCCGTGGGCGCCAATCAACGGGCTGGTATTGGCCTCTCTACGGAGGGTGGCGGAATATGCGGTTTGGGCGGCGCCGACGCGCAAGCGAGGGCAACGCCTGATTTTTTTATACGTTCTTGATGTCCCCAAGTCCGGTTTTGACGCTCTGAGGGCTGCCGGTGGCTAAGGTTGACCAACTTGGGCATCCGCAAGGGGAGTACGGGTTCGGAGGCTGAATTCCGTCCAACGACGCAAACCCCTGTTCCACAGCGGCTTATCGCTGCTAAAAGCGCGCGGCATCCGCCCTGCTTAAAGGGGACACGACATTAAAATCCCGTTTTGCGACACAAGAATTGAACTATGAAAACAATCGAAATCATTCAGATCCTCTTGTTCTTTGGGCTGGGCATTGCCCTGACTCCCGTGGTGGGGCGGTTTATGGCGAAGGTGTATAAAGGGGAGAAGACCTTTCTGCATCCCATTTTCCTTCCCGTGGAGAAGCTCATCTACCGGCTTACGGGAGTTAATCCCGCCGAGGAGATGACCTGGCTGCAGTACTTCTGGGCGGTGCTGCTTTTCGCGGTAGTCGGCTTTGTGTCGCTGGTGGTTATCTTCATGACGCAGGCGTGGCTGCCGCTCAACCCGGCGAAGGTGGCCAATTGCACGTGGGACCTGGCCTTCATGCAGGCCTGGAGCTTTACGTGCAACGCCGATTGGCAGTCCTACGCGGGCGAGACCACCATGAGCTATTTTTCGCAAGTCATCGGCATCATGGTGCATCAGTTTCTGAGCGGGGCGTCGGGCCTGGCGGTGCTGGTGGCGGTGGGCCGGGCCTTGAAGCGCGCGTCGGTCCGGAGCGTCGGCAATTTCTGGACGGATCTGACTCGGGGCCTGCTCTACTTTGTCGTGCCCATCTCGTTCATCTGGGCGATTCCTCTGGTGTGGCAGGGCGTGCCCCAAACCTGGAAGCCCTATCATACCGCCAACCTGATGGAGCCCTACACCACCCAGGTGCAAAAGACCGATGATAAGGGCCAACCCGTCACCACGAACATCCAGTTGGTGGCGCAGTCGCCCAAGCTCGACGCCGCCGGCAAGCCCGTGATGGCCAACGGCGCGCCGGTCATGGTGGATGTGCCCCAGGTGGATGCGAAGGGCCAGCCGATCATGACCAACGCCCCGGTGATGGTGGACGCCAAAGTCGCCACCCAGCCGATCCCGATCGGCCCGGTCGCGTCGCTCGAATCGATCAAGCAGCTCTTCACCAACGGCGGCGGCTGGTACAACGTCAACAGCGCGCATCCGTTCGAGAACCCGACGCCGCTGACCAATTTCCTCGAGATGCTGGCCATCATCGTGGTGCCGATGGCGCAGGTGTATATGTTCGGCCTGCTGGTGGGCAACAAGAAGCACGCCTGGTGCCTGTTCAACGTCATGCTCGCGCTGTATGCGCTTTCGTTCGTCGGGGCCTGGTACTGCGAGTCGCAGCCCAACCCGGTGATGGCCGGCCTCCAGCCGAATATGGAAGGCAAGGAGCAGCGAATCGGCGTCATGAACAGTGTTCTGTGGGGCACGTCCGCGACGGCGATCGACAACGGCTCGGTCAACTCGATGCACGATAGCTGGATGCCGCTGGCGGGCCTGATGCCGATGTGGAACATCATGATTGGGGAGATGCTCTTCGGGGGCATCGGCTGCGGCCTTTACTGCATGCTTTTTCATGTGCTCATCACGGTCTTCATCGCGGGGCTGATGATTGGGCGCACGCCGGAGTACCTGGGCAAGAAGCTGGATGCCTGGTGCGCCACCTGGGCTGTTATTGGGGTGTTGATCCCGAACATCGTCTGCCTCCTGCCGACGGCGCTGGCGGTGATGATACCTCAGGGCTTGTCCAGCATGAACAACAACGGCCCGCACGGATTGAGCGAGGTGCTCTACTGCTTCGCCGAGGCGGCCAACAACAACGGCAGCGCCTTCGCCGGCCTGAATGCCAACACGCCCTTTTACAATATCGCCGCGGGCGTGGTGATATGGATCGGACGGTTTATTCCGATTATTTCCATCCTGGCCATCGTCGGCCGGCTGGCGTCGCAGAAGACCGTGGAGGCTTCCGCGGGCACGCTGCCGACCCACGGCTGGACGTTCGGGCTGACGCTGACGGGCGTCATCCTTGTCGTGGCGGCCCTCACGTTCTTCCCCGCGCTGTGCCTGGGACCGATTGTCGAGCACGGCCTGATGACCGCCGGCCGGGTCTTCTAGCCCCGCGCCTAAACAACAACCTTTCACACATCACGTTTCACAAATCACGAATATGAGCACTAAAGTCGAATTCAGTTACAAAGCGCTGTTTCGCCAGGCGGTGATCGATGCGTTCAAGAAGCTGCATCCCCGCGACGAGATCAAGAACCTGGTCATGTTTGTAGTCTGGCTGGGCTCCATCTGGACAACGATCATCCTGTTCCTGCCCGGCCAGTTCAACCTGTTCAACGTTCAGATCTGCTTCTGGCTCTGGTTCACCTGCCTCTTCGCCAACTTTGCCGAGGCCATGGCCGAGGGGCGGGGCAAGGCCCACGCCGATGCCCTGCGCAAAATGCGCACCACCACCATGGCCCGCGCCCTGGTCAACGGCAAACATGTCTCGGTAGCCAGCACGGAGCTGAAGATAGGGGACTTCTTCGTGTGCGAGGCCGGGGACATCATCGCCGCCGACGGCGAGATCGTCGAAGGCATTGCCACGGTGGACGAGTCGGCCATCACCGGCGAATCCGCCCCAGTGGTGCGCGAGAGCGGCGGCGACCGCAGCGCCGTGACCGGCGGCACCAAGGTGCTGAGCGACCACATCGTCATTCGCGTCACGGCCGAAGCCGGCCATTCGTTCCTCGACCGCATGATCGAGATGATTGAAGGCGCCCGGCGCCAGAAGACGCCGAACGAGATTGCGCTGAACATCGTGCTGGTGAGCCTGACGGCCCTGTTCATCGTGGTGGTCTTCGTGCTGCCGCCTTACGCCCATTACAACGAGGCCCAGGCCGGGCAGAAAGGGGTGGTGCTCACCACCGTCCCGGTCCTGCTCTCACTGATCGTTTGTCTGATTCCGACCACCATTGGCGGCCTGCTCAGCGCCATCGGCATCGCCGGCATTGATCGCCTGATGCGGCGCAACGTGCTGGCCACCAGCGGACGCGCCGTCGAGGCGGCGGGCGATGTCGATGTGCTGCTGCTGGACAAGACCGGCACCATCACCCTGGGGAACCGCCAGGCGACGGAATTCATTCCCGCGCCGGGAGCCACCGTAAAGGAGCTGGCGGAGGCGGCCCAGCTCGCCTCGCTGGCGGACGAGACGCCCGAAGGCCGGTCCATCGTGACGCTGGCGAAAGAGCAATACGACCTGCGCCCTCGGGAGATGGCTGAGACCTATGCCACGTTCGTCCCGTTCACCGCGCAGACGCGAATGAGCGGCGTGGATCTTTTCGACGAGCGGCACGCGCCGGCCAGGCACGCGCCCGCACTGGCCTCCGCGCCCGCAGCGCGGACGGGAGGCGGGGTAGCGGTAGCGCATTTGCGCGCGACACAAACCGCTTCCACCAGCCAGCCGCTGCGTTGCATCCGCAAAGGCGCGGCTGATGCCGTGGTCCAGTTCGTCAAAGCCAGCGGAGGGGACGTGGCCCGCGGCGTGACGGACAAGGTGGACGAGATTGCCCGCCTGGGGGCGACCCCGCTGCTAGTCGCCGACGGGGCGAAAGTGCTGGGCATCATTCTGCTCAAGGACGTGGTGAAGGGCGGCATCAAGGAGCGGTTCGCGCAACTGCGCAAGATGGGGGTGCGCACGGTCATGATTACGGGGGATAACCAGCTCACCGCCGCGGCGATTGCCGCCGAAGCCGGCGTGGATGATTACATTGCCCAGGCCAAGCCCGAGGACAAGCTGGCCCGCATCCGCAAGGAGCAGGAAGGGGGCAAGCTCATCGCCATGATTGGCGACGGCACCAATGACGCCCCGGCCCTGGCCCAGGCGGACGTGGGCGTGGCCATGAATACGGGCACCCAGGCGGCACGCGAGGCGGGCAACATGGTTGACCTGGACAGCAATCCGACCAAGCTCATCGAGGTGGTGGAAATCGGCAAACAGTTGCTGATGACCCGCGGGGCGCTGACCACCTTCAGCATCGCCAACGACGTCTCGAAATACTTCGCCATCATCCCGGCCATGTTCGGATTGCTCTACGCGCTGCATCCGGGCGGGCGCGGGCCGCTGGACAAGCTCAACATCATGTTCCTGCACTCGCCGCAGAGCGCCATCCTGAGCGCCGTCATTTTCAACGCGCTCATCATCGTCGCCCTGATTCCACTGGCGCTGCGGGGCGTGAAGTACAAGCCGCTGGGCGCCGCGGTCATCCTGCGCAACAACATGCTCATCTACGGCATCGGCGGCATTCTCGTGCCCTTCATCTGTATCAAGCTCATCGACCTGATCCTGGTTGCGATTCACCTCGCGCCCTGATCGCCATTTCAACACGGCTCAAACAAAGGACAACAATTATGACTAAACTCCTGATGCAATCGATTCGGCAGACGATCTTGTGGACCATCGTGACCGGCATCGCCTACCCGGTGGTGGTGACCCTCATCGCCCAGGCCGCGTTCAAAGACAAGGCCGACGGCAGCCTGGTGACGCGCGACGGCAAGATTGTCGGCTCCGCCCTGATGGCCCAGCAGTTCCAGGGCACGAATTACTTCTGGCCGCGGCCTTCGGCCTGCACCTACGGCACCGGCGCCTCGGGCATTGTCGCCTCCAGCGGCAGCAACCTGGGCCCGACCAGCGCCCAGTTGCAGAGCAACGTCGTGGCCAACACGGCAGCCTTTATCAGCGGGAACAACCTGCCGACCAATACGGCGGTGCCGGCGGACATGGTGTTCGCCTCCGCCAGCGGCCTGGACCCGCACATCAGCCCCGAGGCCGCCCAGCTTCAGGTCGCCCGCGTCGCCGCCTCCCGCGGCCTGAGCCCGGAAAAGGTAAAGACGCTGGTGGACCGGTTCACCGAGCCGCCCCAATGGGGTTTCCTTGGCCAGGCGCGTGTCAACGTGCTGCTGCTTAATGTCGCCCTGGATGAAATGAATTCCACACCGAAAACGGAACATGTAGCGCAAAATAACAGCTAAAGGAGGGATGTTACCAGAGTGGACAGCGTGAGGAGTCCTGGGCGCCCGCCCAGGGCTCCGGGCGTTGTCTCCTGCCCTCGCGCCCATGAAGATCGCCGTTGCTCTTGCTTTTCTCGGTGCCGCGCTGCTCGAGGTGATCGGCGACGCCGTGGTTCGGCGCGGCTTGCGCGGCGGAAGCACGGTTTGGATCCTGCTGGGATGCGCGACGCTGGCCTTCTACGGGGTGGTCGTCAATTTAGTCAAATGGGATTTCTCGAAGCTGCTCGGGGTTTATGTCGGATTTTTCGCGGTCGTGAGCATCCTGGTTGGGAGGTTTGCCTTCCGCGAGAGCGTGCCGGCCACGACCTGGTGCGGGCTGGCGTTGATTGTGATCGGAGGTCTGATTATCCAGTTGGGCCGTTGACGCGGAACTGACTCCCTTTTCGGGACGGGATCGGCTGGCGTTTGCCTGCAATCCGGCCCCGCTTTCGTCCCTGTAGCGTGGACTTCCAGTATGCCCGGGATGGAGGGTACGAAGCGCACAGTGAATGCCAAGAGCGAGAGAAGTTCGGATGTGAATGCAGGCCGGAGGCCTGCGCTACGTCCGAAGGGCCGCGGTTGTCACTCAGACTTAATGGCAGTGGGGCGGAAGCCCTGGGTCCGCGACCGCAAAAACCATTCTGAGCGCTGAAAGCGCGATTCATAAGGCCCGGGACCAGGCTGGCACTGCCCGCGTCGAGTGATCGGGTTCATGCGAGCCTATGAGGCAGGCCGTTGGCCTGCAACGGACCCGACGGCACCGGACGCAGGGCTGCCGCCCTGGGCTGGTATGAATCAGGCCTTTGGCCTGAAGAGAGTCAGCCTCAGCCGTCTCTTCGGGACTTTGGTGCATACGGGACGCGGGACCCAACTTATCCCTTATCTACCTGCTCCTTGTCTTTGCTCTCAGAAACCAAGGCAACGGTTCCATCTTTTTCCTTTCTCTTGATGATTGATGGTTGATGGTTGAAGCAAACCGGGAATGGGGGCTTGACAAGGAAAACAAGGTGACGTTTCCGATTATTCTCGACACCTCGCCAGAGGCGTGGAAGGCGATGGGCCGGTACCTGGCTCTGCCCAATCTGGGGGCCGATCCGATGACTTACATCATTGGCCGGGATGGAAAGATCGTGGATGGATGGTTCGGCTACGATGAGGACAGGACCAAGGCGGCTGTGAAGAAGCTGGGTTTGTGAAAGAGACCGAGCCTTTGAGTTGGTTTGTTCTCGACACCGGCGAAGTCCTGCCGTAGAACTGAATATCGTGATGAAAACCAAGCCGCCAGGCGGTATGAGCCAGAAACATCGCTCATGCAAACCGACGATGGGCGGTTCAAGAAAATGGTCCAGGAGGAGAGGGAGATGCGCCTGATTTGTCGGAATTGAGTGAGAAAGAGGGACCCGACTCCTGCAACGCGCGCAAATGACCAAGAACGAACCGACGCGCCATTGATCGCTTTATGAGGAATAAACATCCCAGCACCCACCCGACCCGAAACGCCGCCACAGTTACGATGGCTCTTTTGGCCATGTTTGCGTGGTGCGGCAGTGCCACGGGCGCCTTTTACATCGACTGCGGGAGCTGCCACGGGACCTCCCAAAAGGGCATGGCCATCGCCAATTACCAGACCACTACCAATCTTGGGAATGGACTGCTCAAAGTCTTCCAGGTCTACCCCGGCCAAACGGCGGTGATTCAGTGGGCAGTGACCAACGGCTATGGGGGCGAATACGGGCTGAACCTCAACAGCCTTGACGCCGGCGGGGTGAATAATGGCAGTAATCACATGGCGTACACCGCCGACCCGGCTTGGAGCAGCTACTTTCCCGGCACCGCCACGAACTTTTTCATGGTGGGATGCACGACGAACTGTCCGGATACCTGGGCCTTCACGCTGGCGGTTAAGACCAACACCCCGGCTGACTTTTACATGGTCCAGACCCAAATGGCGGGCTACGACTCGGCTTCCGTCATGTGGTCCCAGCAGGAGTCTTTTTACGTGCAGGTGGTGGCCCGCGCGTCCAAGCTGAGCATCTCCGAGGTGAGCAACAGCGTCATTGTCTCCTGGCCAAGCGCAAGCGACGGCATCTTGCAACAGAGCAGCAACCTGGCTGCCTCATCGGCCTGGACAACGAGCGGTTTTTCCGTCACCACCAATGCCAACGGCACTAACAGCATCCACATCGCGCCGTCGGCGGGCACCCTGTTTTTTCGCCTGGCGGATCCTTGAAACGCACGGACGAGGCAGGCGCATCTTACCAGGAGATCCTGGGATGCATGCGAAGATTATCGCACCGAGCCCTTTGTGATGCCTAAACCCATTCGAACCAAGATCGGCTTTTGGATTTGTGCGCTGGTCATAATGACCGGATGCTTCTGGCTGGTCCGGACCGAGGTGTTTCGCGGAGAGTATTTTCAGGCACTGCGCGATCTGGCGAGTTTGGCAATCCTCGCGGCGCTCGTCTTTGTGGCCGTGACGCTACCGCATGAGCTGGGCCATTTTGCCGCCGGCAAACTCGCAGGGATGCGGTTCGGCTTTTTGTGGGTGCTGGGCATCGGACTGATCCATCGGCGGACTGGGTGGTCATTGTCCGTCTCGATGAAGAACCCTCACTTTGGATGCTGCATGATGTACCCGACGGACGCGCGGGACTTGCGCCGGCGTTACCTCGTTGGGTTGGCCGGCGGTCCGATCCTGGGCCTGGCCGGGGTAGCAGTTTGCGCCGCACTTTATTTAGGGTTGCGGATTCCAGCCCATTCGGTTCCCGGACGTTTTCTGACGGCTTCGATAGCAGCGGGCCTTTTGACCGACCTGTTGTCACTATGGCCCGACTGGCCCGGACCCATAAGATCGGATGCTTACTGGATGCGTGTCCTGCTGCGCGGCGGACCGGGGGCGGACCGGCACATCGCGATGATAACGGTGTCGCGGCTGGAAACGAGCGGCTGGCGATACGACGAAATGGACGTCCGGCTGCTTCCGAATCTGACCTTAACTGAACCGGACACGCCATTGGATTCTCAGCGGGAAGCCGGTTGCCTTTTCCATGCCTATCACTGGAATCTGAGTCTCGGCCGCCCGGCGCAGGCGCTTCCGCTGCTGGAACAATGGGAGGCGCTGTCGCAATCATCGTCTCGGCGCGCCGATTTGAGCGCAGCGGCGCAGGAAGAATCGCGGCGGTTCTTTGCGCTGGAGCGGGCGTTCCTGGCTGCGCGCCATAACCACGACGTGGCGGCCGCGCAAACCTATCTTGCGAGCGTCCCGGACAGCCTGCCTCCGAAAGCCCTCCGGCTTCGCGCCGAGGCGGCGCTGCTCCTGGCCCAGGGACTTCGAAACCCGGCAAGGCTGGCGGCGGAACGCGGCCTGGAATTGACCCCTGCCCTGGAACGGGCGGATTTGAGCATCTCCCGCATCGTCTTGCGGGATTTGCGCTCCCTGCATGCCTTGGCAATGGCCGGTTAGCCCCCGGTACAGCGTTTACGGTCTGGCGGAAGAGGTTGAAGCAGGGCGCTGCCCGGCTTCGGCGGCTTCAGTTTTTAATACTTTTTTAATGCCGAGGGGCAGGCATTTAATTACCACCGCTTGGTTTTTGGGTCGAAGGTAGGGCCGATGAAAACGAAAGAGACGTGTGCGCTGGAACAGGTGGCGAGCTGCCGGAATGTGCCGGAGCACCATGAGCCCGTGGACACCAGCGGCCTCCCGTTTCAACCGGGATACGTGCTCGACGGCCGCTTCCGGATCGCCGAGGTCCTCAGCCGCAGCGGCATGGGGACCATCTTCAAGGCCGAGGACCTGCAGAATGGCAACCAGGCCGTCGCCATTAAAGTGCCCCACCTGGAGTATGAGAGCGACCCGACCTTCTTCACCCGCTTCCAGCGCGAGGAGAAAATCGGGCTGGAGCTAAACCACCCTTTTGTCCTCAAGTTCATTCCGGTGGAACACAAGAGCCGGCCTTACATCGTGACCGAGTATCTCAAGGGCTGCACCTTGGAACACCTGCTCAAGGCGATGCGGCCGTTGCCGGAGAAAGACGCGATCAAGCTGGCCAGCCTGATTTGCGAAGCGTTGCAGCACATGCACGACAACGGCGTCATCCACCGCGATCTCAAGCCGCAGAACGTCATGCTCTGCTGCGACGGCAGCATCCGAATCATGGACTTCGGCATCGCGCGGGACGCCGCCTCGCGCCGGATCACGCACATCGCCAATTCGACGTCGATGGGGACGCCGGACTACATGGCGCCCGAACAGGTGAAAGGCAGGCGCGCCGACAAGCGGACGGATATCTACAACCTGGGGGCGCTCCTTTACGAAATGCTCACCGGCGTGGTGCCCTTCCAGGACGAGAACCAGTGGGCGGCGCTCAATGCGCGCATCTCGGGCGATCCGGCGGCTCCGCGCAAACTCAATCCCGATCTCTCGGCGCAGGCCGAAGAGATTGTCCTGCGCGCCATGCAGCGCGATCCCGCCGCCCGCTATCAGACAGCGGCGGCGCTGAAGACGGAGCTGGACACCGCGGAGCATGTTCGGGTGACGGGCCTGGCCGACCGGCTCCAGGAGCCGGCCGAATGGAAGCCCGGCCTCTTGCAAAAACCCTGGGTTCTGGCCGCGGTCATGCTGGGTCCGCTGACCCTTGGGATCATCCTGCTGCTGGTGATGCTGGCGAGGCGGCACGCGGGGGCGCCGTAGAGCGGGTTTTGAAATTGTGGCCAGAGCCACCGCGAGAAATCCCCCTCACCCTACCCTCTCCCAAGTGGCTGAGCATTCCCCCCAACTGTCACATACAAATCTTCGCCCTTTTCCTGCGCTAGATCTGCGATAAGCTCTAGAATGAGAGAGATTCATAGAAAGCAATTTGTTGAGGCGCTGGACAGCCCG
>Ga0181517_10002273_pt1 | contig 19838 bp, 18 predicted proteins | sample PEATcosm2014_Bin_31_FD_119748 | JGI IMG/M metagenome (GOLD analysis project Ga0181517, IMG submission 119748) | Peatland microbial communities from MTU Mesocosm Facility, Houghton, MI, USA - PEATcosm2014_Bin01_30_metaG | ecosystem: Environmental > Terrestrial > Soil > Wetlands > Peat | place... | reverse complement strand
TGCCGGCGCCACGATCGTGGTGAAGTACGGCGGCCACGCGATGGGCGAGGAACACCTGGCGGACATGTTCGGCCGCGACATCGCGCTGCTGAAACAGGTCGGCGTGAACCCGGTGGTGGTGCACGGCGGCGGGCCGCAGATCAACGCCATGCTGAAGCGCCTGGCCATCCAGTCGACCTTCGTCGACGGGCTGCGCGTCACCGACGAGGCCATGGTGGAGGTGGTCGAGATGGTGCTGGCCGGCACCGTCAACAAGCGTGTCGCCGGGCTGATCAACAGCGCCGGGGCGCTGGCCGTCGGCATCTGCGGCAAGGACGGCGGGCTCATCCGGGCTCGCAAGCTGACCCGCACGAAGAAAGATCCGGGCAGCAACATCGAACGCGTGCTCGACCTCGGTTTCGTCGGCGAACCCGAACATGTGGATGTGCGGGTGATCCACGCGCTGACCGGAGCAGGGCTGATCCCGGTCATCGCGCCGGTGGGGGTGGGGGCCGACGGGCAGACCTACAACATCAACGCCGATACGGTGGCCGGGGCGATCGCCGGCGCTTTGGGGGCAACGCGCCTGCTGATGCTGACCGATGTGCCGGGTGTGCTGGACGCCAACGGGCAGTTGGTTCCCGAGATGACAGTGGACGATGTGGAGCGTGGCATCGCCGGCGGCATGATCAGCGGCGGGATGATCCCAAAGGTGGAGTGCTGCGTGGATGCGGTGCGTCGCGGGGCCAAGGGGGCCGTCATTCTCGATGGCCGCCAGCCCCATGCGTGCCTGCTGGAATTGTTTACCGAGGGCGGAACCGGGACAATCATCCGCGCCTGAGCCGAACCGGCACATGATCGTTCGCACCATTGCCGATTTGCGTGCAGCCGTGCAGGGCTGGCGCCGGTCCGGCCTGAGTTGCGCCCTGGTGCCGACCATGGGTGCCCTGCACGAGGGGCACTTGGCGCTGATCCGGCTGGGCGCGCGGTTCTGCGACCGGGTGGTCGTCTCCATTTTTGTCAACCCCCTGCAGTTCGGCCCGCATGAGGATGTCAACCGCTACCCTCGCCGGATGACGGCGGACGTGGCGGCGGCGATGCAGGCCGGCGCGCATCTGGTATTCGCCCCGACGGTGGCCGGAATGTTTCCGTCCGGCCACGCCACCATGGTGCACGTCGCCGGCCTGTCGGAGGGGCTGTGCGGTCCGCACCGTCCCGGGCACTTCGACGGCGTGGCGACGGTGGTGACCAAGTTGCTGTTGCAAACCCTGCCCGATGCGGCGTTCTTCGGTGAAAAGGACTACCAGCAGTTGCTGGTCATCCGCCGGCTGGTGCGCGACCTCGACATCCCGGTCCGCATCGAGGGGATGCCGACGGTGCGCGACCCGGATGGCCTGGCGATGTCGTCGCGCAATACATACCTGTCGGAGCAGCAGCGACGGATCGCGCCGGTATTGGCGGCCACGCTCGGCGACATGGCGCGACGGCTGACAGCCGACGGCGGTGCGGTCGCGGCGGCGGTCGCGGACGGACAGGCCCGGTTGCGCGCCGCCGGTTTCACCGCCATCGACTACGTCGAAGTGTGCGACGCGGAGACGTTGGCACCGCTCGGACGGGTGGCCGGCCCGGCCCGCATTCTGGCCGCGGCGTGGCTGGGAGACACCCGGCTGATCGACAACGTTGCGGTGGCGCCGTCGCCCTGATCCGCTTTGCGGCCGGGACCAGCAGGCAGTGCCCTGCTAGAGCGTGATGAGCGGAGGCGGAAACGCCGGAGGTCTGAATCACGCGATCAAACAAAGAGTTAGAGCGGGATGAGCGCGCCCTTCAGCGCTCATCCCGCTCTAACGCCCCATGCGCATGAGAAAGTCGATCTGCCACCGCATCTCGTCGATGGCGAGGGGGAAGGCACCGGCGGGACCACCGCGCAGCACGGCTTCCGGCGAGGTGCGGGCCAGCAGCGACTGTAACGGGCCGGCCACCTGCATGGAGAAGCCGGCGCGCCACACCAGGCTGACCAGCGCCTTGGCGCTGCGCAGAGTAGCGGCGCGGTCCACCACCGAGGCCGGTACGCCCGCCGCGACGGCAAGCATGGCAGTGGCCATGCGCGCCTCTCCGCGCTGCACCGCGCCAAGCAGCGTCGTCTCGTTCAACTGATCGCGGAAGGCGAGCGCGTGCGCGTGCCCCATCGCCTCGTCCATGTTTGGCGACGGCACCGCTCGAAGCGGCGCGCTGGGCAGCAACCGCGCCTCCAGCCGGCGTTTCAGTTCCCCGGCGCACTCGGGCGACAGGTCGGCACGGCTCGCCATTTCGTGCAACAGGTGCGTGGCCACGTACTCCGAGAGGGCACAGGCGGCCGCAGGCGACAGCCGTGGCCGGCGGACCAACGGCGCGTGCCAGTCGATCTGGTCGGGGGCGCGGGCGATCAACGCGTCCAGCGTGGCCTCGCGGATGGCTGCCGAGTGGTTGGCCAGCAGGGCGCGAATGGCGACAGCGTCCGTGGTGGCGGCGACGGCATCGGAAACGGTCTCGTTCAGACCGGCGCGGCTGGCGATCGCGGTAGCGGTGGCGGGGTTCGGAGCGGCCGCGAGCAGGACCAGCAGGTCCTCGGTGGTCAGTAGCGGCGACAGCCGGGTGACCGGCTCGCTCACCGGTATCTCGCTGTCGTGCGCCAGGCGCAGGATGAGGTCGCGCGGCGCCTGCGGCATGTCCTTGACGACGTCGGCGATGGCGGCGCGCACGCGCATCGCTTCATCCCTGACCAGCTCGGCCAGCACGAGCACCGCGTGCTGCTGCAACCGGTCGCGCTCGGCGTTCTGCAGGTCGGGCACCAGGTTGGCCAGCTTGCGTGCCAGCAGCGTGCGTACCCGCTCGTCGTCGTCGCGGGCCAGGATACGATCGGCACCAACCGGTGTGGCGGTATTCAGTGCCACCGCGGCGCGCACCGTCACCGCCGGGTCGACGGCCAGCGCGGCCAGCAGATCCGGTGCGGAATCGATGCTCGCGCCCAGGCGTACGCGGGTCACTTCGTCGGCCGGGACGCCGCCATGTACGCGCGCCGGACCCGGTGGCATGGCAGGGCTTGGCGCCAGTTGCGTCATGTGCCCTCCGGATGGGCAACCCGCCAGTGACCACGGCCGCTGCGCTTGACCTCGTACATGGCCTGATCGGCGCGATGCAGCACGGTCTCGATGTCCTCTCCGCGGGAAGGCCAGCGGGTCGCGATGCCGATCGACACGGTCAGTGGCACGCCGATGCCCTCGGCCAACGATGCCAGTGCGGATGGCCCGGCAATGCGCAAATGTTCGGCGCGTTCGGCGGCGGCGAGGTCGTCGGCGCCGTCGAGCCAGATGGCGAATTCGTCGCCGCCCAGGCGGGCCACCAGATCGGCCGGCCGCACCGTATCGCGCAACAGCGTGGCGGTGACGCACAGCGCCGTGTCGCCCGCCTCATGGCCGCGCACGTCGTTGAGCTGCTTGAAATGATCGAGGTCCACGAACATCAGCGTTCCGGGCAGTCCCTCGCGGTCCAGCCGGTCAAGCCGGCGCGCCAATTCCTCCATGAAGGCGCGGCGATTGATCAGACCGGTCAGCGGATCGGTACGCGCCTGCCGCGCCATTTCGCGCTGGATGCTGTCGTGGTCGAGAATCATGCGGATGATGCCGGTGGCGGAGGAGGCCAGCACGCGTTCCTCGTTGTCCCAGTCGCGGGCGCCGGGAATGCGCCACAACGCGAGTCCGGTCTGCTCGGCGAACCGGGTCTGGCTTGAGCATGCCAGCACCCGGCGTCCATCGGGTGCCGTCGAGACCAAAGGGTCGGCGCTGTCGGTCTGCAGCAGGCTGAGTGCCGTGTGCAGCACCTCCGGCAGCGACCGGCCGGTCTGGTAGAGGACGCCGGGACGGGCCCCGTCCCCCAGGACGTCAAGCACCGCCGCGCCCTCGGCCCCGAGTGCGGTGATAAGCGAGGTCAGCGCCGCCTCCATCATCTTCGGGGCGAGCACTTCCTGGCGCATGCGCCATAAAATGTGGTCGAGCACCTCGCCGCGCCGCAGGCCCGCAGCCACAGCCGAATCGTAGCCGTCCTGCTCGGTGGTGTCCTGGCCGATGCCGCGGCTGCCGACGATCCGTCCTTCCGCGTCGGTCAGAGGCGCGGCGGCAAAGGCGAGGCAGATGCCGCTGCCGTCCGGACGCTTCAGCCAGGCGCGGCGGCGGCGCACCGCGCTGGTCGGACGGAACGGATTGAAGCCGATGGTGCCGTCGGCGGCCGCCAGCAAGAGCTCCGCCGGCTGACCGAGCAACGTCGCGGCCGGCCAGCCCAGGGCCGGGTCGGGCGAGACGAAGACGAACCGGCCCCACGCATCAGTCTCGAACGCGAGGTCGGCGGTCAGCGACACCAGTTCGCGCCAGCGGTTGCGGCTGTCCAGCAAGGCGCTGCGAAGGGTGTCTGAGAACAGCTCGCCACCTGGGCCTGCCAATTCGTGCGCCGGCGCCCCAGGGGCGACAAGCGGGGATCGGGAGAGTGGGGAACAGTCGTCGATCGTGGACGCTCGCTTCATGGTGAACCGAAACCCCCGATGCGGGCCAAACGGGGCACGACGCCACGTCCGGGCGACCGGCAGAGCGCTCCGATGCTTCGCCCACGGGCAATCTGGCCGCCGGGCAACGCGGAACGGAGCGCGACCACCGCTAACGCCCCGTTTAACGCGCCGCGCGTAAACGCCCGGTTATCGAAGACCTCCCACGATCCCATTGCCGGCACGATTGACTCCACTCGGGCTGCTGCGCATGGTCCGCGCCCATCCGCCGACCTGCGGGCGGGAGTGTGGGGCATCGCGCCGAGGAGTTGCCGCCGAAATGACCGATCACCCGCTTCGTCCCATCATCGAGGCCCTGTGGGAAAGCCGCGACCAGCTTGGTGCCGCGACCGAGGGCGAGCCGCGTGCGGCCGTCGAGCAGGCGTTGGCGCTGCTCGACTCGGGCGAAGCACGGGTGGCCGAGCCGACCAGTGCGGGTTGGCGGGTCAACCAGTGGCTGAAAATGGCCGTGTTGCTGTCGTTCCGGCTGCAGGATTCGTCGCTGATGCCGGGTGCCGGAGGCGCGCCGGTGTGGGACAAGGTGCCGGTAAAGTTCGCCGGGTGGGATGCCCAACGCTTCCAGCAGGCCGGCTTCCGTGCCGTGCCGGGGGCAGTGGTGCGCCGCAGCGCCTATGTGGCGCCGGGCGTCGTCCTGATGCCCTGCTTCGTCAACGTCGGCGCCTACGTGGATCGCGCCACCATGGTCGACACCTGGGCCACGGTGGGAAGCTGCGCGCAGATCGGCAGGAACTGCCACCTCTCGGGCGGCGTGGGCATCGGTGGCGTGCTGGAGCCGTTGCAGGCCGAGCCGGTCATCATCGAGGACGACTGTTTCATCGGCGCCCGCTCCGAAGTGGTCGAAGGGGTGATCGTGGAGCGCGGATCGGTGCTGGCGATGGGCGTCTTCATCAGCGCCACCACCAAGGTGGTCGATCGCAGCACGGGCGAGACGTTCATCGGCCGCGTGCCGGCCTATTCGGTGGTGGTGCCGGGCAGCCTGCCCGGCAAGCCGTTGCCGGACGGCTCGCCCGGCCCTTCGCTCTACTGCGCCGTCATAGTCAAGCGTGTCGACGCGCGGACGCGGGCAAAAACCTCCATCAACGAGTTGCTCCGGGATTGACCACCGATCCGCTCCCACTGGCGCAGGCGCTGATCCGCTGCGCCTCGGTCGCTCCCGTCGATGCCGGCGCGCAGGATGTCCTCGCGGCCGCGTTGGAGAGCCTGGGATTCGCGGTCACGCGGCTGCGGTTCGGCGCGATCGAGAACCTGTTCGCGCGGATCGGTACGAATCGGCCGCATCTTTGCTTCGCCGGCCACACCGACGTGGTGCCGGCGGGCGCCGGGGTGTGGTGTGCGGGACCGTTCGACGGCGCGGTGCGCGACGGCATGCTGTATGGCCGCGGCGCCTGCGACATGAAGGGGGCGATCGCCGCCTTCGTCGCGGCCTGCGCCGAGCATCTTCTGGCGGGTCCGCCATGCGGCTCGATCAGCCTCCTGATCACCGGCGACGAGGAAGGTCCGGCGGTCGACGGCACCGTGCGCGTGCTGGACTGGATGGCGGCCCACGACCAGGTGCCGGATTTTTGCCTCGTCGGCGAGCCGACCAACCCGGGCCGGCTCGGCGAGATGATCAAGATCGGCCGGCGCGGCAGCCTGAACGCGCGTATCGGCGTGCACGGCATCCAGGGCCACGTGGCCTATCCGGCCCGCGCCGACAACCCGGTGCACCGGCTGGCGCGCGCGCTGGTGGCGCTGACCGCGGCACCGCTCGACGCCGGCAGCGACTGGTTCGAGCCCTCGACGCTGCAGGTCACCAGCATCGACGTCGGCAACCCGGCCACCAACGTCATCCCGGCGTCGGCCCAGGCGATGCTGAACATCCGCTTCAACGACCGCCACAGCGGCGCCTCGCTGACCGCCTGGCTGCGCGCCGCCCTGGCGCAGCACGCCGAACGCTTCGATCTCGATGTATCCGTCAGCGGTGAAAGTTTTCTGACGGCTCCGGGTCCGGCGGTCGATCGGCTGGTGGCGGCAGTGCAGGCGGCGACCGGACTGCGGCCCAAGCTGGACACCGGCGGCGGCACCTCGGATGCGCGTTTCATCACGCGGCTCTGTCCGGTGGCGGAGTTCGGCCTGGTCGGCCGGACCATGCATCAGGTCGACGAGTGCGTGCCGATCGAGGAGTTGCGCGCCCTGACGCGCACCTACCGGCACGTGATCGCGGCGTTCCTGCCTTGAGAGCACGTCGGTGAACGAGCGTGCCGGTCGCGTGCTGCTGGGCATCCTGCAGCTGGCGCTGCTGCGGACCGAGGGTCTGGCGCAGTTTGGCGATAGTCCGAAATCCTTTCTGAACAGCCTGGCGCCACTGATCGCCTTCCCGCTGGCCGGCGGCGTGCTGGGCGTGTTGTCGGGTGCCGGGCTGGATGCGGTGGAGGCGTTGCTCGGCACGTTGGTGGCGCTGCTCGCGCCGCCGGTGCTGTCGGAGATGCTGGCCCGGCTATGGGGGCGAGAGCGGGAATGGCTGCGCTACGCCACCGCCTTCAACTGGTCGCGCTGGGCCATGCTGCTGGCGCTCGGCGCGTCGCTGGCGCTGATGAGTGTGTTGGCGACCGCCGGGTTGGGGTCGCGGGCGGCGGTGACGCTGGGGTTGCTCGCGGTGGCGACGTATGGCGTCGTGCTGGAATGGTTCGTCGCCCGGGTGGGGCTGCGGCTGGTCTGGTGGCGGGCCGCGGTGCTGGTGCTGGTGGTCGAAGTCGGTGCGGCGCTGCTGTTCCTCGCGCCGCACCTGCTGGCCGGGCTACAGGAAGGCTCGCCGTCATGACCGCCCGCCTGGGTACCGCCCTGCACGGTGCGTTCCTCCTGGCCCGCGGGCGCCCGGACGGGCTGCTGCTGATCGTCGCTCCCCCCGAAGCCGAGATGGCGGTGGCGGTGCGCAGTTTCTGGGCGATCGCGTTGTGCCTGCCGGCCTTCCTGTGCCTGCACTTGTTGGACTGGACGACCAACGGTGTGCCACCGGCGCCGGGGCGGGTGCTGACGCTCGACCTGCTGGGCTATGTCATCGGCTGGGTCGGGTTCGCCCTGCTGTCGCACCAGTTGGCCGGCACCATGGGGCGCAGCCAGCTATGGCCGCGCTTCATCGCCGCCTGGAACTGGTGCAACGTGGTGCAATACCTGATGCTGGTCGCGGCCGGGTTGCCCACGCTGCTGGGCGTGCCCGAGTTGCTGGCGCAGACCGTCTGGCTGGTCGCGATGGGCTGGGCGTTGTGGCTGGAATGGTATGCGACCCGGCTGGCGCTGGCCGTTCCCGGGCGCTTGGCGATGGCGCTGGTGGCCCTGGATTTCGCCCTCGGGGTGTTCCTGCTGGCCGTCACCGGGGCGGCGGACTGAACGGATCCTCGGGATAGCGCACCCCGATCAGGGTCAGTCCCCCGGCCGGCGCGGTCGGGCCGGCGGCGGCGCGGTCGCGGGCGGCCAGGGCGGCCGCCACCCGTTCGACCGGCCAGTGCCCGTCGCCGACCAGCTTCAGCGTGCCGACCATGTTGCGCACCTGGTGGTGCAGGAAGCTGCGCGCCTCCGCCACGATCTCCACCATGTCGCCGCGCCGCGTCACGTCCAGCCGGTCGAGTGTGCGCAGCGGGCTGTTGGCCTGGCAGGCGCTGGCGCGGAACGAGGTGAAATCGTGCCGCCCGAGCAGGTCGGCCGCCGCCGCCGCCATCGCCGCCGCGTCCAGCGGGTGCTCGACGTGCCAGACCCGCCCCTCCAGCAACGCCGGCCGTGGCCGCCGGTTGAGGATGCGGTAGCGGTAGGCGCGGCCGGTAGCCGAAAAACGCGCGTTCCAACCCACTGGCGCCACCGCCGCCCGCAGCACGACCAACCGGTGCGGCTTCATGTGGAAATTCAACGCATCGCGGAGACGGTCGGGCGCGAAGACGGCGGCAAGGTCGATCTGCGCCACCTGGCCCTCGGCGTGCACACCGGCATCGGTGCGCCCGGCCACCACGCTGGCTACCGCCGCGCCGCCGGCAAGCCGTGCCGCGGCCGCCTCCAGCACGCCTTGCAGCGACAGGCCGGCGCCTTGCACCTGCCAGCCCACGAAGCCCGTGCCGTCATATTCCAGCAGCAGCGCGTAGCGCGGCATCACCCCAGCTTCGCGCCGGCGGGAACCGGATGACCCCGCAGGAAGGCGTCGGTGTCCAGAGCCGCCCGGCCCGGCGACTGCACCCGGGTAAGGCGCAGCGCCCCGGCGCCGCAGGCGACCAGCAGCCCATCGTCCAACGTGGTTCCCGGCACGCCCGCGCCGGCCTCGGGACGCGCCGTCAGGATCTTCAGCACGTCGTCGCCCAGCCGCGCGGACGTGCCGGGCCAGGGATTCAGCGCCCGTACCCGCCGGTCCAGCACGGCGGCGTCCTGCGCCCAGTCGATCCGGCCATCCTCGCGCACGAGCTTGGGGGCGTACGTCGCGCCCTCCTCGGGCTGCGGCTCCGGCACGGGCGCCGCCTCGAGGGCGTCTAGTATGAGCCGCGCACCGATCGCCGCCAGCGTATCGTGCAGCGCGGCGGCATCGGTGGTGGGCGTGATCGGCACCGCCTCGCGCAACAGCATGGCGCCGGTGTCCAGCCCCTCGTCCATCTGCATGACGGTGATCCCGGTCGCGGCGTCGCCGGCCAGAATGGCGGCCTGGATGGGCGCGGCGCCACGCCAGCGCGGCAGCAGGCTGGCATGGATGTTCAGGCAACCCCGCCGCGGCGCGGCCAGCATGGCCGCGGGCAGGATGAGCCCATAGGCGCACACCACGGCGACATCGAGCCCGAGGTCCGCGAAGGCGGTGTGCTCGGTGGTTTCCTTGCGCAGCCGGGCCGGCGTGCGCACCGGTAAGGAAAGCGCATCGGCTGCTTCGTGCACCGGGCAGCGCCGAACCGCGTGGCCGCGTCCGGCGGGCCGCGGCGGCTGGCAGTAGACGGCCGCGATATCGTGCCCGGCGGCGTGCAGCGCACGCAACGCCGGCACGGCGAAGTCCGGACTGCCCATGAAGGCGAGCCGCACGGTCACCGTCCCTTCTGCCGCTGCTCCTTGGCCAGGCGGCGCATGAGGATGTTGCGCTTGAGCACCGAGAGGTGATCGATGAACAGCACACCATCAAGGTGCTCGATCTCATGTTGCAGACAGGCGGAGAGCAGCCCATCCGCCTCCATGTCGCGGCGGGCGCCGGCGAGGTCGGTGAACCGCACCTTCACCCGCGCCGGGCGGATCACCTCGGCGTATTGCCCGGGCAACGACAGGCAGCCCTCCTCGCGGCTGGCCAGTTCGTCGCTCTCGGCGATCACCTCGGGGTTGATCAGCACGATCGGCGCCCTTTTCTCGTCGGGCATCAGGTCGACGATCGCCAGGCGCAGCGTCACGCCCACCTGCGGTGCGGCCAGGCCGATGCCGGGCGCCCTGTACATGGCGCCGAACATGCGCGCCACCAGTTCGCGCACCTGATCGGCGTCAGCGTGCGTGACCGGGCGGCAGCGCGCCCGCAACACCGGATGCGGCGCGACCAGGATCGGCAGCAGTCCGGCTTCGTCCGGGTCGGCCAGGGGAGGCGCGAGGGAGGCAGAGTTCATGTCACCCATGTAGCGGCGCCATGGCGGAGGTTCAACGTCCGAGCACCCTTGCAACGCGACCCTCCGGTGCCAAAATGAGGGAACGACGGGCCGCCGCTTGCCGGGGTCCGCCATCGCTTCGCTCTCAGGAGGAGGCCCGCCGTGACGACACGCATGTTCACGTCCCCATTGTTCCTGGGCTTCGACCATCTCGAGCAGATGCTCGAGCGGGCATCGAAGACCTCGTCCGACGGTTATCCGCCCTACAACATCGAACAGGTGAACCCGACCGGGTTGCGCATCACCCTGGCGGTTGCCGGTTTCACCATGGATGACCTGCAGATCACCCAAGAAGACAACCAGCTGGTGATCCGCGGCCGCCAGACCGATGACTCGCAGGGCCGCGTATTCCTACATCGCGGCATCGCGGCGCGGCAGTTCCAGCGGGCTTTCGTTCTCGCGGAGGGGATCGAAGTACGGGGGGCCTGGCTGGATAACGGCCTGCTCCACGTTGACCTGGCCCGGCCGCAGCCCGAGAGCCGGGTGAAGACCATCGAGATCCGCACGGCGGGCAACGGCACGTCCGCGGTGGTGGACGGACAGTCGGAAGGCTGAAGACGGGCCGTGCCCTGCGGCGGCCCGAACCAACAGCGGTATCGGCGTTGCAAACCAGAGGGGACGCCGACCCCGCCAGGAGAATGGAGATGAACACCAATTCGTCCGGTACTGTCGACGGTCCCGCCACTGAACCGTTTGATATCCGCCACCTGTCCAGCGATCAGCTTGCCCGCCTGGGCGTACAGCAGATCGCCTACGTCAAGGCGGTCATGATGAACGGCATGGTGGCCTACGCCATCCACGCGGCCGACGGCACGCCGATGGCCGTCGCCGGCGATCGCGACGTGGCCATCGCGGCCGTGCACCAGCACGAGATGCTGGCCTCGCTGGTGCATTGAGCCTCAGCGATTACGCTGCCGCCACCGGGACCGGCCCGGCCATGATGTTGCTGTGGGCCGAGCCGGCATAGAGCGGCGTCTGGTATTACCGTTCCGATCAGTTGATCTGCCAAGTCCCGTCGGGCTGCTGGCACCAGGCCGCGCGGGCGGTACGGGTTGTCTTGCTATCCTTCACCGTCACTTCGTACCGCAGGCGGCGGCAGGCATATTTCGTGGTGCCGACCTTGCGGGTGGTCGGGCCAACATAGGCGACTGTGCCGGCGGCGCCGGTCGCGTCGTTCTGCCAGGTCTCGCTGGCACCCTTGGCCGGCTTGGTATCGCCAAGCAGCTTCTGGCCGGTCTGATCCAGCAGTGTCACGTCCGAGTCGGCAAGGCGCGGGGCGCCCTTGTGCCCGTTGAACGGATTGATCTGTGCCTGGGCACTTCCGGCGAGCAGCAGAAAGGCGGCAAGCAAGGCAAGGCGGGAGGTCATTTGGCATCTTCTCCTGATGATAGCCGGTCGGTCGGTTCGGGGTGGTCGCGCGCTCACATCAACCGGGTCCAGGTGAGCGACCAATTGTGTACCTGCAGCCGCGCACCCTCGTTGGTGTCGAGCAGGCGGGCATGCTGCGTGGCCAGCGTCTCGCCGAACGCGGCCATGGCGGCGATGGCCTTTGTCATCGGGTCGCCGGCCACGGTGTGGCGCAGCTCCCCACCCTGGTAGTCGATCGGGTCCTCGACCAGCCCCGTTTCCGGTGCGCCGGGCGAGAGCAAGCCGGCATCGCGCAGCAGCGAGGCCGGGTCGTTGCGGATCCTGTCAAAATCGGCGTTGTAGTGGTTGCTCACGTTGCCCGCGGCCATTTCCAGGCCGGCGGCGATCACCTTGAGGCGGCCGATCGCGCTCTTGGCTGCCTGCTGCCAGGGCGAACGGTGCGGGAAATGGGCCAGCTCGAGGTCGTCGGCGAGCGTCATCGGGATCAGCTGGCCGTCGCGCATGGCGGCGTGGTTGCCCGCCGCGACACTGACGTTCGGCGCGGCCAGCGCCCCGCGCAGGACGATCTTGGGCTCGGGCCGCCGTTCCCGCTCGCGCCAGCGGATGCGCCGCGGCACCAGCAGGTCCGCCGCATTGTCGCTGGGCAAGGGGTGGAAGGCGGAAACGGGCAGGCCCAGCACACTCTGCTCGGGCCGCAGCGCGGCCAACCTCGCCCGTAAGTCGCCCGCCATGCGCCGCTGATCGACGAACTCGTCGCAGTCCAGCATCAGCACCCAGTCCGCGCCCATCCCGGCCGCCATGCGAAACAGGCCGGTAAGCAGTGACGTCTCGCAGAAATGCGCCGTCCGGGCCTGCAGCACGGTGAGTGGCAGACCCTCGGCGTGCAGCGCCCGCAGGATAGCGAGCGAGCGGTCGCTGCTGCCGTTGTCGAGGAAGATGTGGTGGTCGACCAGCGCGGCGTGGTGGCGCACGAATGCCTCGAGGATATCGTCCTCATTCAGCACCCGCGAGGCCGCCACCAGCCGCATGGTCGCTCGCCGCTTACACGGTGCGGTCGCCACCTCCGTGCAGCGCCGCCTGTGCCGCAGCCAGGCGCGCCACCGGCACCCGGTACGGGCTGCAGGACACGTAATCGAGCCCGATCTCTTCACACAAGGCGATCGAGGCGGGATCGCCGCCATGCTCGCCGCAGATGCCGATCGTCAGGTTCGGCTTGGTCGCGCGGCCGCGCTCGACGCACAGACGCATCAACGCGCCGACGCCCTCGACATCGAGCGAGACGAACGGATCCTTGGGCAGGATGCCCTGCTCGACATAGCTGGGCAGGAACTTGCCGGCGTCGTCGCGCGACAGGCCGAACGTGGTCTGCGTGAGGTCGTTGGTGCCGAAGCTGAAGAAGTCGGAGACCTCGGCGATGCTGCCGGCCGTCAGCGCCGCCCGCGGCAACTCGATCATGGTGCCGACGGTGTACTCGATGGTGGTGCCGGTCTCGGCAAACACCGCACGAGCCATCCGCTCCACCTGGGCGCGGGTGATCTCAAGCTCCTTGCGAATGCCAACCAACGGGATCTCGATCTCCGGGATCGGCGCGAGGCCACTTTCGCGTGCCACCGCGATGGCGGCCTCGAAGATCGCCCGGGCCTGCATCTCGTAGATCTCGGGAAATGCAATGCCGAGGCGGCAGCCGCGCAGGCCGAGCATCGGATTGGCCTCCGCCAGTTCGGCGGCGCGCCGGCGCATCGCGGCGACGTCGGTGCCGAGTGCCGCCGCCACTTCCGCCATTTCGGCTTCGGCATGCGGCAGGAACTCGTGCAGCGGCGGATCGAGCAGGCGGATGGTGATCGGCAGCGGCGCCATGATCCGGAACAGCTCGATGAAGTCCTGCCGCTGGAACGGCAGCAGCTTGGCGATCGCGGTGCGGCGCCCCTGCTCGTCCGGGGCCATGATCATCTGACGCACCGCGCCGATGCGGTCGGGGTCGAAGAACATGTGCTCGGTGCGCGACAGGCCGATGCCCTCGGCGCCGAACTTGCGCGCCGTCTCGGCATCGAGCGGCGTCTCGGCATTGGCACGCACCTTCATGCGCCGGTTCTCGTCCGCCCACTTCATGAGCGTGTCGAAGTCGCCCGACAGCGTCGGATCGATCATCGGCACCAGGCCGAGGAACACCTCACCGGCCGCGCCGTCCAGCGTGATGACGTCGCCGTCATGCACCACGTGGCCGCCGGACGACAGGGTCTGCGCGACGTAGTCCACCGTAATGCCGCCGGCGCCGGCCACGCAGGGCCGGCCCATGCCACGGGCCACCACCGCGGCGTGGCTGGTCATGCCACCGCGGGTAGTGAGGATGGCCTTGGCGGCATGCATGCCGTGGATATCCTCGGGGCTCGTCTCGATGCGCACCAGGATCACCGCTTCGCCCTTGTCGGCGCGGCTCTTGGCCTCATCGGCATTGAACACCACCGCGCCGGAAGCGGCGCCGGGGCTGGCCGGCAAGCCCTTGCCGATCAGAGTGCGCTTTGCCTTCGGGTCGAGGGTGGGGTGCAGCAACTGGTCGAGGGAAGCGGGGTTGACCCGCAGCACGGCCTCCTTGCGGTCGATCAGGCCCTCGTTCGCCATCTCGATGGCGATCCGCAGGCTGGCCGCGGCGGTACGTTTGCCGTTGCGGGTCTGCAGCATGTACAGCTTGCCGCGCTGTACGGTGAACTCCATGTCCTGCATGTCCTTGTAGTGACGCTCGAGCGTCTGGCGGACCTGCAGCAGTTCGGTATAGGCCAGCGGCATCACCACTTCCATCGGCTGCTCGCCGGGCTTGGCGCGCTCCTTGGCCATCGGCTGAGGCGTGCGGATGCCGGCCACCACGTCCTCGCCCTGGGCGTTCACCAGGTACTCGCCGTAGAACATGTTCTCGCCGGTCGCCGGGTCGCGGGTGAAGCAAACGCCAGTGGCGCAGTCATCACCCATGTTGCCGAACACCATGACCTGCACGTTGACCGCCGTGCCCCAGTCGCCCGGAATGTCGTTCAACCGGCGATAGGTGTTGGCCCGCGGGGTCTCCCAGCTGCCGAACACGGCGCCGATGGCGCCCCAGAGCTGTTCCTTGGGGTCCAGGGGGAAGGGCTTGCCGATCTCGGCAGCGACCATTTCCTTGTAGCTGGCCACCACGCGCTGCCAGTCCTCGGCGGTGAGCGCGGTATCCTCGACCACGCCGCGATCGAGCTTCGCGTGCTCGATGATCTCCTCGAAGCGGTGGTGATCCACGCCCAGCACCACGCCGCCATACATCTGGACGAAGCGGCGATAGGAGTCCCAGGCGAAGCGGGCATCGCCCGACATCGCCGCGAGGCCCTGCACGGTGTCGTCGTTAAGACCGAGGTTGAGCACGGTGTCCATCATGCCCGGCATGGAAACGCGGGCGCCGGAGCGGACCGAGACCAGCAGCGGCTTCTGGCGGTCGCCGAAGGTCAGACCGAGGGCCTGCTCGATATGGGCCAGGCTGGCCTGGACCTGCTCGGCGAGGTCGGCCGGATATTGGCGGTTGTTCTTGTAAAACGCGGTGCAAACCTCGGTGGTGAGGGTGAAGCCGGGCGGCACCGGCAAGCCGATGCGGGCCATCTCGGCAAGGTTGGCACCCTTTCCGCCGAGCAGATTCTTCATCTCTGCCCCGCCTTCTTTTCGGCCAGCGCCGAAGTTGTATACCCACTTTGTCATGGTTGGTTGGGACTCCCTGATTAACCTTCAATACGTGAAAAATCGGCCGCGAGGTTCATGGCCGCGCGGACACGGGCGAGCAGGCGCAGGCGATTGTGGCGTAGTTCCGACTGTGTATCATTTACCGTAACCCGATCAAAAAAGCCATCCAGGGGAGGGCGCAAAGCTGCCAGGCCAGCCATGGCGACAGCGAAGTCCTCGTTCCGGATCGTTCCGGCGATATCGGGTTCCACGCGGTCGAGCACCCCGGCGAGGTGCGCCTCTTCCGGCAGGCGCAGCAGCGCGGCATCGATGGGGGCGTCGTGCGGGCCGTCCTTTTTCTCCTCGATGCGCAGGATATTGGCGGCGCGGCGGTAGGCGGTGAGCAGGTTTGCCCCGTCATCGGTAGCCAGGAAGGCGGCGACGGCATCGGTGCGCGCGAGCACGCGGACAAAATCGTCGTCCAGCCCCGCGCCGAGCACGGCGGCCAGCACGTCGTGGCGGGCGCCTTCGACGCGCAGTTGGACGCGCAGGCGCTCGGCGAGGAACACGAGCACCTCGTCGGTGTCGCATGGCGCGTCGAGCGGTGCGGCGGCCGCCTCGATCAGCCGCCGCAGGTGCAACCGGAGGTCGTTTTCACGGATGATGCGGATGATGCCCAGCGCGGCACGGCGCAGCGCGTAGGGGTCACCCGAGCCGGTCGGTTTCTCGCCGATGCCGAAGAAGGCGGCGAGCAGGTCGAGCTTATCGGCCAGCGCGACGGCGATGCCGACCGGATCGGCCGGCACGGCGTCTGCCGGGCCGCGCGGCGCGTAGTGGTCGCGGATGGCGTCCGCCACCGCCGCGTCCTCGCCGTCGTGCAAGGCGTAATAGCGGCCCATCACCCCCTGCAACTCGGGAAACTCCCCAACCATGCCGGTGGTGAGGTCCGCCTTGCAAAGTTCCGCCGCACGCTGCGCCAACGTCGGGTCGGCTCCGACCAGGGGGGCGATCGCCTTGGCCAGATCGGCCACCCGCGACATCCGGACGAACTGGCTGCCCAGCTTGGCGTGGAACGTCACCTTGTCCAAGGCCGGCACCCGGCTGTCGAGCCGGACGGTGCGATCGAGGTCCCAGAAATGCCTGGCGTCCGCGAACCGGGCGCGCAGCACGCGTTCGTTGCCCGCGACAATGGTGCGCCCGCCATCGGTGGCCACCACGTTGGCGACGAAAGCGAAGAACGGCGCGGCGTTTCCCGCCGGGTCGCGGGTGGCGAAGTAGCGCTGGTTGACGCGCATGGAGACCTGCATCACCTCGGGCGGCAGGTCCATATAGGCGGCGTCGATGGCACCGAGCAGCGGCACCGGCCATTCCACCAGCCCCGCCACCTCATCGAGCAGCCCCGGATCGTCCACCACCGTCAGGCCACGCTCGCCAGCCAGGGCCGTCACCCCGTCCCGGATCATGCGCCGGCGCTCGGCGGCATCGACCACGACATGGCGATCGCGCAGCCTCTCCCGCCACTCGGCGCAGGAGGACACGGAAAAAGCGCCGGCGGACAGGAACCGGTGACCCTCGGTGAGGTTGGCACTGGCCAGGCCATGGCCGTCGTCCGCGCCCTCGCGCAGGTCGAAGCTCACGGTCTCGCCGTCGAGGATGCACAGGATGCGCCGCAGCGGGCGGACCCAGGTGAAGGCGCTGCTGCCGCCCCAGCGCATCGATTTGGGCCAGGGAAAGCGGCGCAGCACACCCGGCAACTCGCGCGCGATCAGGTCGGCGGCGGCGATGCCGGGCACCACGCGATCGAGCACCCAGAACTCGCCTTCCTCGCGTAGCTGTTCGCGGCTAGCGCCATGCTTGCGCAGGAAACCGGCCAGCGCCTGCTCAGGGGCGCCGCGGCGCGGTCCGCGCTCGCTGCTGCGGCTTTCGGCCACGCCGCGCGCGATGACGGCGGCCAGCGCGATTCGCCGCGGACCGTAAAACGTGCGGATTTCGGACGGGGCGAGCGATGACAGAACCTCGCCCACGAGCCGGGAAAGCTCATCGGCCGCCCGGGCCTGCATGCGGGCGGGGATCTCTTCGCTGAACAGTTCCAGAAACAGTTCCGGCATGGCTCAGTCCGGCTCGCCGGCGAGCCACGCCTCGCAACTGCCCTTGGCCAGGGCGCGGATGCGGGCGATGTAGGCGGCGCGTTCGGTGACGCTGATGACCCCGCGCGCGTCCAGAAGGTTGAACAGGTGGCTGGCCTTGATGCACTGGTCGTAGGCCGGCAGCGCCAGCCCACGCGCCAGCAGGGCGCCGCATTCGCGCTCGACATCCTCGAAATGGCGCATCGCCATCGCGGTGTCGGCACATTCGAAATTGTAGGCGCTGTATTCGCGCTCGGCACGCAGGAACACGTCGCCGTAGCGCACGCCGCGGCCGTTGAAATCGAGTTCGAAGACGTTATCGACGTCCTGCACGTACATCGCCAGCCGCTCGAGGCCGTAGGTCATCTCGAAGCTGGGCAGGTCCGTGGTGATGCCGCCGACCTGCTGGAAATAGGTGAACTGGCCCACCTCCATGCCGTCGCACCAGACCTCCCAGCCCAAGCCCCAGGCGCCAAGGGTGGGACTCTCCCAGTCGTCCTCGACGAAGCGGAAGTCATGCCGCAAGGGATCGAGGCCGAGGGCGCGGTAGCTGTCCAGCAGCAATGCCTGGGCATCGGCCGGGCTCGGCTTCATGATCACCTGGTACTGATAGTAGTGTTGCAGGCGGTTGGGGTTTTCGCCGTAGCGGCCGTCGCTCGGGCGGCGGCTGGGCTGCACGTAGGCGGCGGCCCAGGGACGGCGGCCAAGGGCGCGCAGCGTGGTGGCGGGGTGGAAGGTGCCGGCGCCCATCTCGACATCGTAGGGCTGCAGGATCAGGCAGCCCTGGGCCGACCAGTAAGCGTGCAGGCGCAGAATCACATCCTGGAAGCTCGGCGGTGCCGAGCCGGGCGAGTGGGGTAGAAAAGGGTCCATTGTTTCCCGATGTTTCCCGGCCGGCGGTCGTGAGGCGGCGCACCATAGGAGGCGGGCCGACCTGCAACAAGGGCGTGCAGGCGGGGCCGGCCATGCGCCGCGAGTGGATCAGGCGCAGCCGGCCGGGCCGCCGGACCGTGATGACAGGCGCCGCTCCCGCATCGCGCCGCGCCGGTGTTCTGTCGCGGGTTTCACTTGAAGCGATCCCGCGACCGGCCCACATGGCCCGGTACCGGCGAGCCCGCCGGCATCGTGAGGCAGCAGAGTCCGGCTAGAGGAGTCTCGGAGAGACCCAATGACCAACGAGGAACGCGACCTCATCATCGGTTTCATCCAGCGGGTCAGCGGCGCCCAGCCCGCCGGCGGGTTCGCCGCCGGGGTGGGCCAAGGCAGTCCGCCGCCGTTGCCGCCGATCGACCAGGAGGCGGATGCGCTGATCGCCGACCTGTTCGCCCACTATCCCGAGGCCCGCTACCGCATCACCCAGATGGCGTTCGTGCAGGAGCACGCGCTGGCTGAGGCGCAGAACCGCATGCAGCGGTTGGAGTGGGAGCTGCAGCAGGCCCACCAGCAGGCACAGGCCGCACCGCCGGCTGCTGCCTCGCCCTGGGGCCAGCCGCCCCAGCCGCAGCCCCAACAGCGCGGCCTTTTCGGCAGCCTGTTCGGCGGCGGACCGCGCCAGGCGCCACCGCCACAGGCCCAATATGCGCCGCCCCAGTACATGCCGCCGCCACCGCCGCAATACGCGCCCGGCTACAGCCCGGGCATGTTCCAGCCGCGTGGGTCGGGCTTCCTGGGCAGCGCCCTGACCACCGCGGCCGGCGTCGCCGGGGGGATGGTGGCCGGCAACGCGCTGATGAACCTGTTCTCCGGCAGCCACAGCGGCATGGGCGGCGGTGGTTTCATGCCCGTGCCGCCCGCCAACCCCTGGGCGGCGCCGGCCGGCGCCGACCCGTATGACGCCGGTGGGGCGGACAAGGGAGCGGCCGACAGCTCCGGCTGGACCAACGCCGACCCGGCCGGCGCGCAACAGCCGGCCCCCGATCCGAGCGACTGGGAAAACCAGCAGAGCAGCGACGCCGGCGGTTGGGCCGATCCCGGCGGCGACGTCCCGGATGCCGGTGGCGGCACCGACGACTGGAGTTGAGCGCGGGCTTGCGTGCCGGGTAAGGGGTGAGCGCCGTGCGTTGCCTGGCGGCGATGCTTTGCCTGTTGGCCTGGGCGTCGTCGGCGTCGGCGCAGCCGGCTTTGGGCGACCAGCGACTGGCGCTGCCGGGCGGTGCCGTGCCGCTGTTCGCGACCGCGGAGTGGAATGGCGGCGCGGTGCGTCGCGCCGTGGTGGTGGTGCACGGGCATGGGCGCAACGCCGCCGGCTATTTCGCTGCCCTGCAACGTGCCAGGGCCGCCGCCGGCGTGACGGCATTGCTGATCGCCCCCCATTTCCTGGCCGAGTCCGACCCTGGCGGGGATGGTCTGCTGCGTTGGGGTTCCGGTAGCTGGATGGGTGGCCTGCCGGCGCGCGGCCCCTCTCCCGTCAGCGCCTTCGACGTGCTCGACGCGTTGCTGGCCCGCCTGTCCGACCGGACCCGGTTTCCCCAATTGACC
>Ga0181517_10002270_pt1 | contig 19861 bp, 11 predicted proteins | sample PEATcosm2014_Bin_31_FD_119748 | JGI IMG/M metagenome (GOLD analysis project Ga0181517, IMG submission 119748) | Peatland microbial communities from MTU Mesocosm Facility, Houghton, MI, USA - PEATcosm2014_Bin01_30_metaG | ecosystem: Environmental > Terrestrial > Soil > Wetlands > Peat | place... | reverse complement strand
CTGCTTGATGCCCAGGCTCAGACGGCGGTTCTGCGGCTCAACGCCCAGAACAACTGCCTTGACCTTCTCGCCCTTCTTGACGATCTCGGAGGGATGCTTGACGCGCTTGGTCCAGCTCAGGTTGGAGACATGCACCAGGCCGTCGATGCCGTCTTCGATTTCGATGAAGGCGCCAAAGTCGGTCAGGTTGCGGACGCGACCCTCAACCACGGTTCCCGCAGGATAACGCTCGGTGAGGTTCTCCCAGGGGTTGTCCATCAGCTGCTTCATGCCCAGCGAGATACGGCGATCGGAGGGGTTGACGCTCAACACCACCGTTTCGACTTCGTCGCTCGGCTTGACCAGCTTGGAAGGGTGCTTCAGGCGCTTGGACCAGGTCATCTCGGAGAGGTGAACCAGGCCTTCGATGCCCTGCTCCAGCTCAACGAACGCGCCGTAGTCGGTAACCGACAGAACGCGGCCGTGAACGTGGGCGCCCACCGGATAACGCTCGCTGGCATCGAGCCACGGATCGGGCGTCAACTGCTTGAAGCCCAGAGATACGCGCTGCTTATCCTTGTCGAACTTGAGAACCTTCACCTGGATCTCGTCGCCGACGTTGACCAGGTCGCGCGGATGCGTCAAGCGGCCCCAGCTCATGTCGGTGATGTGCAGCAGACCATCGATGCCGCCCAGGTCAACGAACGCGCCGTAGTCGGTCAGGTTCTTCACCGTGCCGGTGAGAACCGCGCCTTCGCCGAGCTGGTCGAGCGTGGTGGAACGCTTGGCGTTCTGCTCTTCTTCCAGGATTTCCTTGCGGCTGACGACAACGTTTCCGCGCTTCTTGTTCAGCTTGATGACGCGGATTTCGATCTGCTGGCCGAGGTAGCCGTCCAGATTGCGCACCGGACGGATCTCCAGCTGCGAACCAGGAAGGAATGCCTTGAGGCCGATGTCCACCGTGAGACCGCCCTTGACGCGGCTCACAACCGTACCGATCACCGGGGTCTTATCCGCGGCAGCCTTTTCGATCACGTCCCACACGCGAAGGCGCTGCGCCTTCTCGTAGCTCACCAGGTAGCCGCCTTCGGCTTCCTCGCGCTCGATTACCACGTCGATCACGTCGCCGGCGACAAACTTCACCGCGCCGGTGTGATCCAGGACCTGCTCCAGGGGCACCAGGCCCTCGGACTTCAGACCCACATCGACAACCAGATGCTTTTCCGTCTGCTTGATCACCGTGCCGGAAACTACCTTGTCGCCATAGGCTTCCACCTGGGCGGCTTCGGCAGCCTGCTCGCGCTCGAATGCTTCCAGAGCGGCCGAGAAGTCTTCCATGGAATCAAGATTGTGCTCGGCTTTGTGTGCTGCTTCGAACCGATCTGCCTCGGCGCGCTCAGCGGCGACTTCGGCATCGGCGACGAGCTCGGCAACGGGTTCTGCAACAGAGACGGGCTCAGCAACGGAGACGGGCTCGGCAGGCTCTACAACTTCCTGTACCAGCTCGGCAGGCGCAACGACTTCCTGAACTGGCGCAGCCTCTGCTGCGGCTTCCGCCACAGTAACGGCCTCGACTACAGGCTCGGTTGGGGCATCGGCGTCCAGCGCGGGGGTTTCGACTACAACTGCGGTCTCGGGTGTGGACGTGGATTCGGACGACGGCTGTACTTGCTCCGTCGCAGGCTCGAGGGTTGAGGTTTCCAATTCGGTGTTCAGGGTTATGCTCTCGGTTTCGGGATTGAGGACGTTTGCCATTACTTCCAACTCCGGGATTCCGTGCTCCCGCGACTTATCTGATCCTGTCGCTGGGAAAGGCCCCTGCGCTGCAATTGCCGCGAACGCGGGGGTCCGGTGACCATCTGCCCGCCTGCCGATCCGTGCCTGTGCTCGATGGTTTCTGATAGAGACAGATCATCCAGCCGAGTGCGCTGGCTCACTATGAACTGTTCTCCTTGGGAAACACCCGGCAGGCAATAGATTTGCTGGAGGGCGGCCGCGGCCGCTGCTGGAATCCGCGCAGTAAGCCACGCTCATGAGTGTAGCAACCCCCGGTTTCACAAGTCAATGCAATCGCTTTCGCTGCGCGAATGCAAATCGGAGAGCGCTCATGCAATGGACTTAGAGCCCTTTTGCCCCCACTGGCCTCTATACTGATGCAGACGTAAACCTGCCTCCGAAAGCCGAATCATGGATTTTCTCTGGACCCCCTGGCGCTATGCCTACGTGACTTCAGCCGACACCGCGGCCCGCCCCGGCGTCCCCGCCAGCCTCAGCGCCTGGCCGGGAGATCACCGCTGCGTGTTCTGCAACCTGATTGCTTCGGCCGACTTCGCCATCACGAACGGCATGGCCCCGGAGCAGGCGGAAGCGGCGGCGGGCCTCATCCATCGCGGCAAGAACTGCTTTGTCTGCCTGAACGCCTTCCCCTACACCTCCGGCCACGTAATGGTCATGCCTTACGCGCACCTGGACCGCCTCTGCAAACTCGACACCGAAACCGCCCATGAACTGATGGACCTGGCCCAGTTCACCGAACAGGCACTGGAGAAGGTCTACCGGCCACATGGCCTGAATTTTGGATTGAATCTGGGCAAGGCAGCCGGCGCGGGCGTCGAAGCCCACCTGCATCTGCACGCCCTGCCACGCTGGGCCGGCGATACCAACTTCATCACCGCCATCGCCGAAACCCGCGTGCTGCCGGAAGACCTGGAAGTCACCTGGAAGCGGATGCGCGAGGCGTTTGCCGAACTGGGCCGCTAAGCCATCACGAGTGCCCTAAGCCTGAAATGCGCAACATCAAAGCGATGTCATCCTGAACGCAGTGAAGGATGACATCGCTTTGGAGTTGCGATAAGTGGGTCGGACGGGAGTGCAGGCGGCTGGTCGCCAATCCGGAAACTTCCCCTCCACCGCCCCCAACTCTCCACCATTTCAGCAACCGTAGAGATCGGACCGGAGCCCATCCTGGCATCCGTCAATTTAGGGAGCATACCTCTGCTCCCCCGCTTCCAGCGCTACCGGCAACTTGTTCTGATCCGGCGGCAGCGGGCAGGTGGCATAGGCGGTATAGGCGCAGGGGGGATTCTCCAGCCGGTTGAAATCCAGCATCAGCACGCCGTCTTCGCTCAAGCCGTGGTCGGGCATCCCGGTATACAGGAAGCGCGCTGCCTGGTAGGTGGTAGTCTTGCTGGTTTCGTCGCGCAGGATGAACATAAGCTTCTTGCCCGACCCGTCCTCGGCTTCTTCCACCACCGGCTCGATCCGCATCGTCTCCCCGTTCAGGCTGAACTCCGCCGCGCCCGGCACCGGCAGCTCCAGCGTCGTGCCGATGACGGTGGGAATCCTTTCCATGTGCGGCGGCGTGTAGGGAATCCAGAGCGCTGGAATCCTGAAGTGCAGGTTCGGCGCGTACCAGTTGAGCCCGCGGAAGTTTTTGAGCGCGGGCGCGGCGGAGTCGCGAATGCGCAGCGCGTAGCGACCATCCCGCTCGATGACCACGATGGAGAGCGTGCCCCAGGAAAGCACGCTCGGGTGCGCGCCGCCCACCGTCAGGCGGCCTTCCCGGGCCGGCTGGCCATTGATCAGAAACCCCTCCGGAAAGCCCGCCGCCGGAGAGAGAACCTGGACGATCTTGCCGCTGACGGTGAAGAGTCCCAGATGCGCCGGAAATCTTTTCTCGCTCTTTTCCGAACCCGCAACCTCCGAAACCTGCCCCAGGCTTGGCGAAAGATGCAGCTTGATCTGGTTGTCCGCCGCCGAGCCCACCGAGTTCGCGCCCGGTTTGAGCCACTCCAGGCCCACCAGGGCCAGCCATCCATGCGGATCCGCCAGATCCTTCGCCCGCTCGGCACGCCAATTCAGCAGCTCCATATTCCATTGGGCGGTTTCGGCGGCAGCCGTGGACTGGGCGCGCAAGGCCTGAGAAGAAAGACCCGCGCCCGCCGCGAAAAGCGTCAGGAACAATGCGGAAAGCCGCGCAAACCCCTCTTTCATCAGGCGAACTCCTCTTGCCGCAAAGGCGTCGTTAAGACTTGATCCTTCTCCCTGACAGCATAACCGCAGATGCTTTGCCGCGGTCAAAGGGTTGCACTTGCCTCTGCAATGCTTTTTCGCGGGGCTGGGCTTTACACTTGCGTGTTGACTTTCGACAGGGTTTCAGAAAGGTTTTGCCCATGTTCAGAGGTTGGTTTGTTTGTTTCTGCCTGGCAATCTTTGCAAGCGGGCCCCTGGTGGCCCAGCAGGGCGCTCCGGCTGCGCAGCCCTCGACGCAGCTTGCTCCCAGTGACCCGGTGCTTGTGCTTCGTCCGGCGCCCGGGCTAGCGAAGAACTCCCTACCCATGGGTCGGATTCAACTCGATGTTGTGGTGACCGACGCGGCGGGAAAGGCGGTCACCGGGCTTGAGCCCTCTGACTTCCGGCTGCTCGACAATGGCCAGCCGCGCAAGATCCTCTCTTTCCGGTCTTTCGACGGAATCACCGTCAAGCCCGATCCCCCGGTCGCACTTTACCTGGTCGTCGACACCGTAAACAACGGCCTTGTCGAGTTGGCCTACGTCCGCAAGGGAGTCGAGGAATTTCTTCGCCAGAATGGTGGGCATCTGGCGGAACCGACATCCATCATTCTTTTCTCCGCCAGTGGGCTCAAGGTGCAGTCCCGGTCCTCGGTCGACGGCAACGCGCTGCTGGATGTTCTGAAGTCCATCCAACCCAGCCTGCGGCCTCGCGGCGAAGATCCCATCCAGGTATCGGTGGGCGCGCTCGCGCTGATCACCAACAACCTGGCTCGCCAGCCGGGCAGAAAGATCGTCCTCTGGCTCGGCCAGGGCTGGCAGACCCATCGCCGCGATGCGTCCGTCTTCACAGAATTGGACGCCCGCCTTCAGGCGATGAATTTCGCAGGCTTGGTCTCGATCTCGGAAAAACTGCGCCAAGGGCAGATCACCCTGTGCGGCGGCTATGCACTGCGCGATTTTCACTACGAGGAATTCCTTCCCGGCGTAAAGTCCGCCAGCCAGTTCGATTTCCCCAATCTGGCGCTGGAGATCTTCGCGAATCACAGCGGCGGAAGCAGTGCGCTGGCCTCCATCAATCGCGACCGCGACCTGGTCGACCAGATCAACAGTTATATCGCAAGCGCGAATGCCTACTACCAGATCTCCTTCGATCCGCCCCCGGCACTGCACGCAGACGAGTATCACGACATCAAGCTGGTAATGAGCAACCCGGCCCTGACGGCGCACACCAATACCGGCTATTACAACCGGCCTACTCTGCAATGAGTCTGGATTCAGCAGTGTAGACTCTCTGCAACCGTTTCAAACCTATTTATGGGAGAGCCAAAATCAATGAGCAAGCTGCAAGGTATCTGTCTTTCTCTTCTCTTTCTTCCTCTCGCCGCATTCGCCCAGCAGCCCGCCGCACCGGCGCCCGCGGCGGTTGCAAACCACATCAGCCTCGACGTTCTGGTAACCGACAAGGCGGGCAAGCCCGTAGCCGGCCTCGAGCCGGCGGATCTTTCCCTGCTCGACAACAACCAGCCTCGCAAGGTTCTTAGCTTCCGCCGCACCGCCCAGGCCGGCTCGCAAATTGATCCGCCCGTCGAGGCAATCATCATTTTCGATGCGGTCAATCTGCCTTACACGGCCATTACCCTGCAGCGGCTTGAGATGGAGAAATTCCTGCGCCGCAACGGTGGACACCTCGCCATCCCGACCTCTGTTTTCATCTTTTCCAACGAAGGCTTGCACGTGCAGCCGGAGCCCTCGACCGACGGAAACGCCATTGCCGCCGCACTCGACAAGTCAACCGGACTGGTCAGCACCATGGGTCTGCAGCGCGATCCCTTCGTCGATATTCAAAACTTCCACAAGTCTCTCGGCGTGCTCTCCGGCATCGCCGAAAACGAGGCACAAAAGCCCGGCCGCAAGCTGCTCATCTGGCTCGGCCCCGGCTGGCCGCTTCTTGATGACAACCGCTTCCACCCCAGCAACGAGTTCCGTAAGCAAAACTTCGATTCCGTGGTTTCGCTGACACGCAAGCTGCACGATGCGCGCATTACTCTCTACTCCATCTACGCCAGCGTCGGAATCAATGCGCGGGGGCTTTACGGAGCCTTTCTCAAGCCGGTTACCAAGCCGCATGACACGGAGGCCGGCCATTTGGCCTTGCAGGTTTTCGTGAAGCACACCGGCGGGCAGATCGTCGATCCGAGCAGCGACCTGGCCTCACAACTCGACCAATGCATTGCCGACGCCGGCCCCTACTACACCCTGACCTTTGCCGCGCCCACGGCCGCGGCTGCCAACGAGTACCACGAACTCAAGGTCCAACCGGCCCAGCCGGGCCTGGCGGCGCGAACCAGCGCTGGCTATTACCTGCAGCCGTAACCCGCTGGATCCGAGCTAACGACATGGCTGTGACACGCGCGCCGGAGGGCTCGGTAATCGCATCTGGGCCAAGGTTCTTCTTGTGTTCATGGCTCATCTTCTTTTCTGCTTTTCTGCCAGTCTTGCTGAGGGCAGGCGTCCTCAGCATGATTCTCCATCGACGCGTTGCGGTCATGCGAGACGCAACGCATTCGGGGACTGGATAGAGATTTCAGAACGACGCAAACCACGCCGCCCAACAGGTCATTTGCGACTGCCGGATCAAATTCCGGTCTGGACCTATGCGACTGATTTTGCTCGGCATGGTTGCGTTGAATTGTGCAACGACTCTGCCGGATGCAAGAATACAAACTGCAATTCCCTTTGCCAATGCGAGCGATAACAGCGCCGCATTGGCAAAGGAGACCCTTGCCCCATTGTGGGCATTTATTTATTTCATCGTGCGTTGACTTGAATTTTTGCCTGTTGCGCACTGCCCGCGAAGACCTGCGCGGTGAACAAGTGCGTTGTCTCGTCGTATTGGACGGTCCCGATTTTGCCGGATATCGCCGTCACCGCAGGACGGCGCGAAGCATATCCGGTAATGGTCTGAACTCTCTCATCGCCCGTGAACTGAATAGTCGCCGACAATGTTTCATCGGCCTTCACTTCAACAAAGCGCGCTCTGCCAAGGGGTGCAATTTTATCGGCGTCTCCCAGCAAGGCCAAGCCACTGCGATTGATCGGGGTGAGCACTTCGTACGCCCAACCATCCTGGAACTTCATCAGCAAACTGCCATCCGCGGGAATGACCTGCCCGAGATGCGTAACCCAATTGTATGCATAAACAGCCCCCGAAACTCCCAGGGACCGAAGTGGCACAGTCACGGATGCTTCCGAGGCCTGGCGCGGATAGGCGAACACATATTTTACTTGCATATTACTGAAGCTCGTGGAGGCAGTTGCCACCATGGGGGCCTGCTCGCCGAGCGCATCGCTCCTATACAGATCGTCGATCGGCAGCAACGATGTATCCGGCTTGATGATGACACCGTCATTCCGTACGACAGACAGCAGGTTCTTGACATTGACCTGCCCTATCGCATCGCCAATGCCCACCGGGCCAGCAGACAGTGTGGAGATAATCAGATTGCCCAGATCCTTGCTGAAGAAAGCGTCGGTCCAGGGCCATACACCCAGCGCGCTTGCCAACTGCGAGTCGTATATGAACTCGTCCCACTTGCGGCGTTCGAATCCGTCGCCGCTGGTGCGAACGGTCTGCACAGCAGGATAAAGTGTGCTCGCCATGTAATCGCTCGGAAGAGTCATGCAATACTGCACGCTCATTTTTTGTTCGCTCATCGCCTTTGCCATCTCCCCGAGAAAGGCGGAGGGTTCGGTGAGGTTGGGCATGGCCTGCGCATTTTCGTCGAGCCAGTCTTGCTCATAGGTCACCACGCCTGCATCATGCAGATAGCTGGCCGTGGACTTCCAAAACTTTGGATCGAGAACCACGTTGCCGGACATTGCGAACTCTTTGCGGTAAGGGCTTTGTGACGAAACCCAGCGCGCATGCGTGACCATTGGCATTGCCAGAGCTTCGTGAAAGACCGCAAGCCCTTGCGGAAAGAGTTCCTTATCCGCGCGATATTCGTTTTCGCCATACTCCAGCGCATCGCCCAGCGTGTCCCAGCGATTCAGCGGCCCCTTTGGATAGAACCAGCTATCGAGTTGCATGTAACCCAGCGGCACACCCAGCTTTTTGTATTCGTCGCGCACGGCAAGCAGGGTTCCGGCGTAGCCGAGCTTTGCGTCGAATTTGTAATAGTAAGCGGTCCGATTATCCGTCCAGTACCCCAGCTTGGCCAGGGTTACATCAGCATCGTTGGCAGGTTTCTGTTTTCCGCCCAGAGCCAGAAGAGCCGATCCCCATGTCGTGAAGGCCTGATGCGCGCCGGTTTCGGCAGCAATTACCGTGTCGTGCGTGAATCCAAGAGGCATGCGCTGAATAGAGGGAATAATACGGCTGTCAACCGAGCCATCCGGCATTTCCTCCAGGCTCGATACCAGGAAGCGATCGGCTGGGGAGATGATCATGGCATGGTTCTGCTTGTCGAAGAGCAACCATGGTCCCTCGGAGCCGAGTTTTCCAAACTGATAGAAGCCAAAATTTCTACGCTGGAATCCCAAACGGGACAAGCCCTCCGGAAGACCCCGAAAGGTCGGGAATGGATTCACATTGTCGCTATCTTTTGTCTTTCTCTCGTCGCGAAAAATAGCCACCGAAAGCGCGTCGTAGATGCGAATCCGTTCGGCTCTCTCTTTTGTATTGGCGCTGACTTCGTGGTAGGTACCAATCGCATCTTTGCCATCCGCAGTGAGCAAGGAGACGGCATTTGCCGGCAGTTTTCCTTCCAGCTTCCACCCGGTAGTCAGAAAGGCGAGTTCATAGCTCCCATCGGTTTTCATGGTTGCCTGCAATGTTTCATTTTTTACGGATTGCCCAGCGGCGATGGCCTGACTCCGCATGGACGACGCGCACAACACAAAACCAACAGCAACCAAGAACATTTTGGGCCAGGCAACAAGTGCGATCTTCATTTCGCAAACTCCTCAAGTGTTAAACGACGAATCACGATGGATCCATGCGGAGGCAAGGATCGGTGAGCGGTAGCCTTTGAGCAGTCGACTTCGCTCTTCAATGATGGAAGAACTTCTCCAAGCAGATTTGGTGAAGGCCGGGCCTTTGCGTTTGAAGCGGAGATCCGGTAAGAAATGAGTGTCATCGCTTCCCACCCTTTCCCGAAAAAGCCGCGGGAAAGGATGGGGCTCCTACACAGTAATTTCCTGCCGGATCAATAGTGACGCAAAGCGCGTTTACGTTACCTTCGTCGAACTCTCTGCTGCGCCATCGGTAAAGTGCACCGCATGCTGGCCTGCATCGAGAACATTCCCCGCAAGTGCAATGCCGGAAGAGGAGGCCCCACCGACCTGTGCGAAGACCTTGACGCCGATTGGAGCGCGCATTCCAGTGAGGAATGCACGGCGCGTATTCCTCAAGTCGATCAGCGGCTCTCCGCCGATGGGCGCGGAGAGATCGAGACCGCCGAGGATGACATCTTCGACATCGTCGCAGACAATTGCCGGCCGCTCGTCCGGCTGATCGGTGATGCATTGAACATCGCGCAAACGCACACGATCAGCGTGCCGCACATAGAAGCCAAATGAAGGAAGGCGTCCCATCATGCGCGCTTCAGGATACTTGTCCGCCACTTCCGGAATTTCGCGATGCGCCCATGCGGCAGGCCCTTGTTCCACGGTGCGAATGCGGCAGTTGCTCACCGTAATGTCGGTCGGACGAAGCCCCGGAACTCCGGTAATGGAGCTGGAAACGATGGCTCCTGCCGCATCGACGCCTTCGATCAAAACGTTGCGGAGGAAGGAGCCTTCCTTCTGGTGGCGCGAGCCAAGTCTGACAAAGATTGGCGCGCGCACATTCTGCATGCGGATGTTGGACACGACCACTCCGTCGACGCTTCCGCCGTCGACTGCCTCAACGCAAATGCCTGCGCTGGAGCGGGTATACATGGGGCTGTCCGCATTGGCGTAAATGACCGAATTGCTGAAGACGATGTTTTCAAACGCGCCATGCGAAGCCGTTCCCAGTTTGAAGGCATTGCATGAAGTGGCGATAACGCAATTCGTAACGGTGATGTTCTTTGTGGGCAGCAGATCGCCGTAGGGATTCTCGCTCTTCAGGCAGATGGCGTCGTCGCCGGTATCGATGTCGCAGTTGCTGACGAACACGTTGCGCGACGCGGTGATATCGATTCCATCCGTGTTGACCCCATGAATCGGATTGCGAATACGGATCCCGTCGATCACCACGGTTTCGCAGGCAATGGGACGCAGAGTCCATCCCGAAGAGTTCTTCAGCGTAACGCCGCTGATGCGCACATTACGACATTGCGCGAACTCGACCATCGGCGAAGGCCTGCGATTATTGTCTTTGTAGCGGTAATGGCCGGTCGCTCCTTCTTTCCAGGCATCCTCGGGGGATACTGGCTTATAGTCCGGTCTTAGTTCCCAGTAGGCTTCGCCCTGACCATCGACGGTGCCGGGACCGCACAACGTCACATCCTCGGCGTTCTGCGCAAAGATCACGTGGTGTCCGTTGGCGTCGCCCTGCATGGGAGGGCCGGGGTGGTAGTCGTAATCGTCGAAAGACTTGCTGCCAAGCAGGACACAGCCCGCTTCAAGGTAGAGCGTGACTCTGCTCTTCAACTCGATTCCGCCGATGAGGTAAGTTCCCGGCGGCGCGTACACCAGCCCGCCGCCGGCCTGAAATACCTCGTCGATGGCGCGCTGAATGGCCCTGGTGCACATGGTCTTGCCATCCGGCTTTGCGCCGTAGTCCACAATAGTTTTTGCTGCGAGAATGGGTGCGGCCGATCCTATGCCGGTGGCGGACACGGCCATCGCCAGCGACGAACCCGATAAGAAATCTCTTCTGAGCATGAAGTCCCAAATCCCTTCGAATGTCCGGTATTCCCGGGGCTTTGATGTGTTGCGATGCTTCAATCGTTGCAAGGGTTAAAAAATCCCGAGAGAGCGCCACCTGGAGCAAGCATGGCGCACCTCCCGGGAGGTTGTACAGCGATTAGAAGGTCAAGCGCAACGAGAACTGCATCACGCGCGGGCCGGTACCGTTGCCATTGGCGTTATTCCAGTAAGCGGATTGCAAGCTTTCGGTACCGTCAGTGGTGTTGGGGGAGTTATATCCCTGGTCATTGAGGATGTTGAAAACGTCCCAGTTGAAGCGCAGGTTCACGCCTTCCTTGATGGGGAAGACCTTGAAAAGAGATGCGGCTGCGATATAGTTCATCGGGCCAAGCAGGGTGGTTTTCGCAAAAGGATTGGTTCCCGGCCCCGGACTGTAGGCAACCGAAGTTGTCTTTCCGTTGTTCAAGGTGACAGTCACGTTGTTGTTCCCGAAGTTGGGCTGCGGGACGGTGGAAGTTGGAGGAGTGTTGTTGATGGGGGTCTGGTAAGGCACATAGTCACTGGGCAATCCGGTGACGCATTTCGACGTGCAATTCACAAACGCGGTCGGGGAGATGTAACCGTTGAACCACAGGTACGCTGGGTGGCAGACGCCGCTGCGGCAATCGGTAATCTTTGCCCCATGCTTATAGACCTTGAGCGGATTGGTCGGTCCCCAGTTTCCGGAGCTTGGTTGGAAGTTATAGCCTACGACCTGGCCGCTGCCGGCAATCTGGAAGCCTCCCACCAATTCGTTGAGGAAGGTGTTGGCATTGCCCAGCAGCCATTTTCCCTTGCCAACGGGCAGGTCGTAGAGGCCGTTGAAGTTGATGTGATGCGGGGGAATCCCGGTATCGACTTTGTAGTTTTCGAATTGATTCAGTTCACGAGTAAAGCCCCAGGAAGGTGTGAATTCCGGCTTGGCGGGACCAGCACCAGGAGCGAATACGGCAAAGGGAGAGACCGTGCTGTCTCGGGACCAGTTGCCGCCGATGCGGAAGGCCTTGGACCATGTGTAGTTGATCTGGTAAGCAAGGCCGTGGTGATAGATCCGCTGGTAGGATGCCTGCAGCGCGTTGTAGTTCGACCAGCCGGTGGTCTGGTCCATAGCTTGGGAACCGCCATAGAGCGTCTGGTCATAGGGGCCCTGCGCCACTGCAGAGTATGCGCCGCCGGGTGCGGTGGTACCGGTAACCGTATCCCAGACATAACCGGAAGGATGGGCGTTGTAGTAGTAATACTGGTCCAGATTGCTGGCGTGGTTGTAGACCCAGCTTACCCGAAGCGCCGAGTTCCCCTTGAGCGCCTGCTCAACGGTCAGGTTCGTCTCGGTGACGAAGTTCGGAGCATAATCCGGGCTCATGGTTACTTCGTTCTGGTTAGGAGTAATGGAATTGATGTTGCCACTGTTTACTACTCCACCGCTGTTAACGCCTGCAATCACAGGATTCGATGCTCTGATCAGGTAGTTATTGAGGCCGTCGGGAGACTGGGCCCCGGTGTTGTAATTCTGGTTGTAGCTGGTGGTAAACGGTGCGTTTTCGGAGGGAAGCTTGAGAGAATTGCGCACCGGCACCGGGGCAATGTACCGCCCGTAGGCTCCCCGCAAGACTGTGCCATGCCTGCCGCCGAACAGAGAGTAGGCAGCGCCAATGCGAGGACCAAAGGTAAGGTCGTTGTTCCTCAGCATGGTGCTTGGTATCCCTGCGGTTTGCGGAGTCTCAAAGACCATGCCGAGATTGGCAAGGTTGTTGATGATGGTCTGCGTGGTGTAACCATGGGCGACATACCAGGAGGTCGGCTGGGCCAGAACCATGGCTTTGTTCTTGAGATCGAAGCTCTCCATCAGGCTGTTGCTGGTGTAGGGCGCCGGATGCGCCTCATACCGCAGTCCGATGTTGAGGGTCAGATTCTGGTTTACATGGATGTTGTCCTGAACGTAGGCGTCGAACTCCATGTCCCGGTAATGCTGGTAGGGGGCATTCAATTGCACGGAGTAGTTATTGGCTGCGCCCAGGAAGAAGTCGCCTTCGCCGTAGCCGGTGTTGGATGCAGCTCCCCAATTGGTTGTGGTTTTCGGATCGTACTCGCCCGTAGCCAGGCCGCTGAAGCCGATCTGGTCGGAGTTGCGATCGGGCAGGTAGCCGAAACGTTCGTGCCGATAGCGGCCGCCGAACTTGATCTCGTGCCGTCCCATGATTTTGGTCAGGTTCTCATCGAGATTCGAGACGATCTGCACGCCTTTGTAGTTCCATTGCGTACCCGTCAAGGTCAGGATGTTACCCGAGATCTGCGGGAACCCGGTTTCGCCGAAGTTGTTCGGAGTCCCAAATATTTTCTCGTAGTCAAGGTTGGGATTTCCGGTAGCGACGTCGTATTGACTGAACCACTGCTGGCTCGCAACCGTCTCGGAAAAGAATGTGGGAGAGAAGATGTGCTCAAAGCCGAGCGCCCCGCTGAAACTTGCAATCTGCCATTGCGTGCCGCCGTTGGCTCCCGCGGGAATTCCATCAGCGGCCACGGTCAGGGGCGCATTGGGAATATTCCTCAAAGTCTGCCAATCTTCCAGATTGTCCGTGTAGCGCAGGTAGGCATGATTCGATTCGTTAAAGCTGTGATCGAGGCGGAAAGTCACCGTTGGCACGGTGAAATTGTTGATGTTGTGCATCTGGAAGTTGGGCGCCACTGTGGGGGCGTCTGCCATGGTGGGGTTGGGGAGGATGTCATAGACGATCTTGGAGAACGGGGACAGACGACCGATTGGAATTTGATTATTGACAAAGGGCGTGCGGCAATATGCATTCGGTTTTCCGGTGCCGTTGCAGTTGGCCGCGTTCGTTGTTGTCAGGGGGTCGTAGAGTTGCTGGGGCACTCCGGCGCTATTGGTCAAGGTGCTGAAATCGCCGGACTTCATGGCGGTGGTGGGTATCGAGATGTCCAGAGGGGTCCAGCTACGCAGGGAGTACCGCTCGTAAGCGAAGAACCAGAAAGACTTGTCCTTGCCGTCATAAATATGGGGCAGAACAATCGGGCCGCCGGCAGAGGCTCCGAATTCGTTTCGTACCAACGGCGGATTGGGATCGGCGGTCGGAGAGGTTACGAACCCCCTCTGCTTGGCCAAACCAAAAGCGGCGTTGCGAGCCGTCTCAAACATCGTACCGTGCAGGTGGTTGGTTCCCGACTTGGTGGTGATGAGCCCATTGGCTGGTGAGGCGAACTCCGCATTCGCGTTCGAGATGTCCATCTTCATTTCCTGCACCGCATCCGGATCGGGCAATTGGCCCTGGGGCGAATTGCGCTCGCCGCCGAAATTGCGGTTGGACAGGGACGCGCCGTCCTGGACATATTCGAGTCCCTGGTCCATGAGGCCGTTGGCGCGAGAACCGGGATTGCTGCCATCGTTTTCCAGGCCCGGCGTGGTCTGCTGAGCCAGCGACAACAAGAGCCGCTGGTCAAGAGGAAGCTGGTTGAGTCTGGCGTTTTCCAGCGTGGCGCTGAGCGCACCGCTGTCGGTAGTGGTGAGTTGAACCAGGTCCTCCGTGACTGTCACATTCTCGGTCACGAGGCCTGTGGTCAGGGTGGCGTTGATGACCGCGTTCTGATCGACCAGGAGTTCAATCGACCGGTTGCTCGTCTTCATGGATGGCGCGCTGACGGTGACCGTATACGTGCCCGTAAACAGGCCCGGCACCTTGTAAAAGCCGACATTGTTGGTTTGCGCGTCGGACGCCAGGGCGGTGGCCTGATTCACGATGTGAATCGAGGCGCCCTGAATGACGGCGCCGGTGGAATCGGTGACCGTACCCTGAATCGAGCTGGCGCCGCTCTGCGCTAAAGCACCGAGAGCGCCCATCCCTGCGACGATCGCAAGGATGAGCACCTGAAGCGGCAGGATCCATCTTCTGCAATTGCGCGCCTGATTACTGGCAAAGTTTTTCATCTAAAAGCCTCTCCTTCATACTTCTGTTGGCGCTTCTGGCCCCTGTCGGCCGATTGTTCTGGACGCCGGCACGTTTGGCTGGTGCTTGGCCGGGGGGCTGGAAACGCCGCATCGCTTTGTACGGCTAGCGGTGCCCATATTCGAAGACGGAGAATTCGGTTGGACAGTGAATTAACCGTAATCATTAAGAATTTACGTAAATTTTGATATTTTTCAATAAGATAAACCCAACATGAACCTGTTGGCTTGCCAACGGACTCCCCCGTCAATCATAATGGCGGTCTCGAACAGGATGTCATTTTGTGAAGGCGCAAATCAAAAACGGCACCGGATTCCCGGGAGACGAGTCGTCCGTTGAGGGGGATCCTCGCTGGGAAGCAGCGATGCGGGCGAGCCGCAGTTCGGCGCTGGCGCGCGCCACCCACCTCCGGGCGATCCTCCTCTTTGTGGTTCGCCAAGCTATTCTGGAACCCGAGAAACCTGTACCCGAGTTCGATATTGCCTATCACGTCCTGGGACGCCGCAGCGATTTCAATCCCCTGGACGACAACATCGTGCGCGTCCAGATGGGACACCTGCGAAAAAAGTTGGAGCAATACTTCGCGGCGGAAGGCAAGGACGAAGATGTACTGATTGCCATTCCGCTGGGAAGCTATAAGCCGGCATTCAGCAATCGCTCCGAGATGGTGTCCGCGCCGCGGTCTTCTGCCGACCTGGCAGCCGCGCCCAGAGAAACCCCGGTGGGTTCCGGTGCGGAAATGGTGGTTGCTTCCGGTTCGGTGCCGCAGGATGCCGTCGCGAAGGCCACCCGGGCTGCCCATGAACGCAGTTGGATGCTGGCCGGGTTGATCGCCGCGGGGGTGATCATTCTTGCCTTGGCGATTGGGTGTTTAAGCCTTCTGAGCCGCGACCGCGCCCTGCATCAATCGCTGTACGCCTGGCAGTACAAACCGACGGTCGCCGCGTTTTGGACTCCGATTCTGGACGCCCGCCCGGCAACAGACGTTGTGATGGCGGATTCATCCTACTCGCTGGTCCAGCTCATCACCAAGAAGTCGTTTTCCTTTCAGGACTATTACAGCCGCAGCTACACCAACCAGCTCAATTCCCCCGATTTCAGCCCGGAGATGCGCGCGGCCCTGAATCTGATTGCGGCCAAGAATCTGGTAAATTCCGGCGACTTCAGAGTGGCGCAGCGGATACTGACGCTGGATCCGCTTGGAAAAACTATCCATCTGTATTTCGCCCGTGAATACATGCCTGCTCTGCTCAAGCAGGATAATGTGATTCTGATTGGCAGTCAGATTGCGAATCCCTGGGATGAGCTCTTTGAAGGCCATATGAATTTTGCTGTGATATCAGGCGGCGATACGCCAACCTATATAGTGAATCGCGCGCCCGCGGCAGGTGAACAGGGCACCTATGCTCCGACCGGCTCGGTGGGGTATTGCACCGTGGCCTATCTGCCCAATGCAGACCACAACGCCAGTGTTCTGCTCCTGGAAGGCACAGGTTCGGAAGCGACAGAAGCCGCGGAAGAGTTTCTTTTATCGGAAGAACAGCTATCCAACTTTCAGAGGATGCTTCACGTAACCAAGCTTCCCTACTTCGAAGTGCTACTGAAGGCTTCGCAGGTGAAAGGCACCCCTCTCAGCACGACGCTGGTTGCCTATCGCATCTATCCCGATCCGCAGTCAATGCCGCCGGCAAAGCCGAACAAGGGTTAACTTAAGAAAACAAGGCAAAACGACTCCGTTCGACGGAACCTGATGGCTGTGGCCGCCAAGTATCCGCGTCCGGCAGAGTCTGCGCGAAATCTTCACGAATATTACATGTGCAAGACTGCCGAGGATGAGGCGCGCCCAGCAGAACATCGCCCCCCCCTGCGACGCCGGGTCGCACCGTCAAATCTCAGTCATCTGCCGGGGTGGCGATGAAACGCCTGGAACCCGACGGGGGCGGGGAGTAAGATCAACTGTCTCGCGCGCTGCCGTTTTGCATTTTATCCCTATGTATTGCTTATGTTTTCTTCACGGCATTCTGGCTATGCTTGAACCAGCCAAGCGGAGAAACGGACCGTGCAAGGTAAGGAGCCGATGGTACAAGCAATTGCGGTGAAATGGATGTACCGGCCGCGATGGCAGCGTGAATTGGCGCATTGCCTGATTACGAACGCCGTACTCGCACTTCTCACATACTGTGGGTTCGCTTTGCGGGTAAACCTGACAACGATCAGTTTCTGCGATTTGCTACTGGTGGTTGCGGCGTCGCTGCTTTTCGGCTTCTGGCAAGCATCGCTCACGACGCTGCTGGCTGTAGCGTGCCTGGACTATTTCTTTACCCAACCCCTTTTTGAATTCAACATTACCGATATGCAGGACTGGGTTGCGCTGGGGGCCTTTGAGGTAACGGCGCTTGTGATCAGCAGGCTGTCGGCGAAAGAGTTGCGGAATGCCAGAGAGGCTGCCCTTTATCTCGCAGGAATGGAGCGTCTGTATGAGTTGAGCAGGAGTTCGCTCTTTCTGGATCTGCACCAGCCACCCGGACCACAGCTAGCGATTCTGATTCAGAGAATATTTGGCGTGAATGCGGTTGCCTTATTTGATATGAACCTCGGTCGCCAGGACAGGATGGGCGACTGGGATGCGGGCGAAGAGGATCTGGCAAGAGAGTGCTATCTGCGCAATGACGCCCGGGATTATCCACTGACACAGACATGGGAGCGCATCCTGCAAGCCGGATCGAGGTCCGTGGGCGCGCTGCTGGTGCGTGGAAAGCTCAATCCTCTGGTCGTTGATGCGATGGCGTCTCTAGCGGCGATGGCGATCGACCGGCACCAATCGTTTGAAAATGAGGATAGAGCCGAGGCGGCGAGGAAGAGCGAGCAGTTGCGCGCGGCGGTGATGGATTCGTTGGCGCATGAGTTCAAGACTCCACTGACAGCGGTGCAGACAGCCAGTTCAGGTCTGCTGGAATTCGGCGCATTGAACGCATCTCAAGCCGATATGGTGATGCTGATCGACAAGGAAGCAGCTCGCTTGACGGCCCTGTGCACGCGCTTGCTGCAGACCGCGAAGCTCGAAGGGGAACAAATGGATCTGGAAACCGAGGACGTGCAGGTACAGGCCCTTCTCGCGGAGGTACTGGCCAGTCCGTCTTCGGACCAGGGAAGGAACCCATACCAGGTTGCAATGTTAGACCCGGCATTAACGGTGCGCGTGGATCGCGGGTTGCTCACCATGATTCTTTCGCAATATATCGACAATGCGCGGAAGTATTCCACGCCTGGAACGCCGATTGAATTTGCAGCGCGGAGGAGCAACACGGAGGTGATCTTTTCCGTGCATAACTTTGGACCGACGATTCGGATTGAAGACCGGGAACGTATATTCGAGCGTTTTTACCGTGCGCCGGATGTGAAGGACATCGCTCCCGGTACTGGGATTGGGCTTTCAGTCGTGAGAAAAGCGGCGGAAGCCCACCATGGACACGTGTGGGTGATCAGTGACGAGGGGGAAGGAACAACGTTCTATTTATCCCTTCCGAACGGGGCAAGGAGGGAGCATTGAAGAAGGAAGATCCAAGTGCGGAAAAAGGAACCATTCTCGTGGTGGACGACGACAGTTCCATACGACGGGCATTGAACGTGACCCTGTCAGGCATGGGGTTCACGGTTGTGGAAGCGGCGCGCGGCGAAGAGGCGCTGTCGCTGGTGCGGATGACGAGGTTCGATGCCGTTCTGCTGGACGTGGATATGCCGGGCATGGGAGGCGTGGAAACCTGCCGCATGATCCGGCGCGCGATTGCACGCTTGCCGATCCTGATGTTGACGGTAATGGACAGCGAAGATGACAAGGTGCTGGCGCTGGATGCGGGGGCGGACGATTACATCACCAAGCCCTTTCAACTGCGGGAGTTCACGGCACGATTGCGCGCGGCGGTGCGCAGGAGAAACGCCCAGGACACCAACCACGATGCCGCGATTCACTGCGGCCAGATCGAATTGGACCCGGTGAAGTATCGGGTGCAAAAGCGAGGGCGCTCCATTCATCTGACCCCCAAGGAATTCGAGATGCTTCATTACCTGATGATGCACGCCGGCGAGCCGATTCCGCACGCGCGGCTGCTGAAATCCGTGTGGGGCCCCGAGTACGGAAATGAGCTTGAATACCTTCGAACCTTTGTCCGCCAACTACGCAAAAAGATTGAAGACGACCCGCATCATCCGCAGTATTTGTTGACCGATGCTTATATTGGTTACCGGTTCAACGAGCAGCCGCTCGATTCTTGAGATAGCGCGGTGTTTCTCAGAAGCTCAAAATCATGTCGGCCCGCGATCCGGGATTCTCTGCGGCTTTGGATGGGCTCGCCTAAATTCGGTCATTCTCCCCTTCGTGGCGATGTGGGACCTTCCGCCTGACAGTCGCCAAGACAGAGATTCATAAAGGAAGTGAATTACATGCGTTCACCAGCAAGTCCAGATCCGCACCTGCCGCATGGAAAGTTTATTTTTCTGAAGCCACGGCAACTTGTCTGCTCTTATACTGAAATCCCACATGAAAGTCGAACTTCTGGTTGGTGTTGAGGATTGAGCCGAAGCTCTTTGCATTGAGGCACTGTCCTGGTTGAGGACAACCATGAACACACTTTCTCTCCTCATCATTGTGCTGTGCGTGTATGTGGTGGCGTATCGCTACTACAGCGCTTTTCTGGCCGCCAAGGTGCTGGTGCTCGACGATGTCAGAACCACCCCTGCGCATTCGCTCAAAGACGGACAGAATTACTCGCCGACTCCGAAGTGGGTGCTATTCGGGCACCATTTCGCGGCCATCGCCGGCGCCGGTCCGCTGGTTGGTCCTACCCTGGCCGCACAGTTCGGATTTGCGCCCGGACTGGTATGGCTGGTGGCGGGCGCAGTGATTGCAGGCGCTGTGCAGGACTTCACCGTGCTGGTTGCCTCTGTGCGCCACAAAGGACGGTCGCTGGCCGAGGTTGCGCGCACCGAGATCAGTCCCTTTGCGGGGCTGGTGGCCAT
>Ga0181517_10002258_pt1 | contig 19915 bp, 16 predicted proteins | sample PEATcosm2014_Bin_31_FD_119748 | JGI IMG/M metagenome (GOLD analysis project Ga0181517, IMG submission 119748) | Peatland microbial communities from MTU Mesocosm Facility, Houghton, MI, USA - PEATcosm2014_Bin01_30_metaG | ecosystem: Environmental > Terrestrial > Soil > Wetlands > Peat | place... | reverse complement strand
ATCGAGCGCGGGTGCTGGGGATGCAGAATCAGCATCTCGGCCACCTGCTGGGGCTGGATCTGGGAGTAGTACTTGCGCCGGTAGGCCTCGTAGGCGCCCACCGATTTCAGCACCGCCATCCACTGGTGGTTATCCGGCGGACCCAGCGACTGCGGACCTTCCAGAAGATACTGGTACTGCACGTCCACCAGCCGCGTCGTCATCTCCGCCCGCTCCAGGAAGCAACCCAGGCGCAGGAACTCCCAACCTTCGTCGTGCGGCACGGTAGCGTCGGCCACGCCGTGGAAGCGATGGCTGCCGAACTTCACCGCGTCGCAGAAGCGGTGCGGCCCGCCGGCAATCTCCTGTTTCGGGTCAAAGCCGTTCATGGCGTGATACAGCCCGTTGATGTCTTCCCACATCTCGCGCGAAAGCCGGTCGCGGATGGTGCGCGCATTTTCCCGCGCCTTGGCGATGCACTGCAGAATCGAATTCGGGTTGTCCTGCCGGAAGGCCAGAAACTCGAATACCGTGTGCGCGTTGGCGTCTTCGTACAGGCTCCGGAAGCGCGGTTCTTCGCCGGCCATCACCAGCAGCGGATCCCAGCGCAGGCGGTAGAACTTGTCCGACTCCTCCAGCAGCATGTGGTAGTTCACGTCCAGAATGCGCGCCGTGTCCTCGGCCCGCTCCATGTACCGGGCCAGCCAGAACAGTGAGTCCGCGATGCGCGATAGCATTTCGCTCATCCCTCTTCTCTCAGAACCCAGGTGTCCTTGCTTCCTCCGCCCTGCGAGGAGTTCACCACCACCGAGCCTTCCCGCAGCGCCACCCGCGTCAGCCCGCCCGGAACCACCGTCACGCTTTCGCCGTCAAACAGGCAGTAGGGCCGCAGATCCACGTGGCGGCCGCCAACTTTTGCTTTTTCCGCATCGTAGGATGGAACCCGCGACAATCCAACCAGCGGCTGCGCAATGTAGTTTCTCGGGTCGGCCCGGATCTTCTGCCGGAAATCCTCCACCGTCGCCCGGTCCGAGGCCGGCCCGATCAGCATCCCGTAGCCGCCCGACTCGCCCACCGCCTTCACCACCAGTTCCGGCAAGTGCTCCAGAACGTAAGCCAGGTCGTCAGGGCGCGAGCAGAGGTAGGTTTTCACCGAGCCCAGAATCGGCTCCTCACCCAGGTAGTAGCGAATGATCTCCGGCACGTAGGCATACACCGCCTTGTCGTCGGCCACGCCGTTGCCCACCGCGTTGGCCAGGGCCACGTTCCCCGCCCGGTAGGCGCCCATCAATCCCGGCACGCCCATCAGGGAGTCGCTGCGGAACACCAGCGCGTCCAGAAAGTCGTCGTCCACCCTGCGGTAGATCACGTCCACCCGCCGCAGTCCATGGATCGTCTTCATGTACACCACCGTGTCGTCCACAATCAGGTCGCGCCCTTCCACCAGCTCAATGCCCATTTGCTGAGCCAGGAAGCTGTGCTCGAAGTAGGCGCTGTTGTAGATTCCCGGAGTCAGCAGGACCACCTCGGCGGCGGCGGCGCCCCGCGGCGACAAGCTGCGCAGAATCCGGCAAAGCTCGGTCGGGTAGTGGTTCACCGGCTGCACCCCGTAGGCCGGGAAAACCTCGGGCAGCGTCCGCGTCATGATCAGGCGGTTCTCCAGCACGTAGCTGACGCCGCTCGGGGTGCGCACGTTGTCCTCCAGCACCAGGTACTCGCCGGTCTTCGAATCCCGGATCAGATCGATGCCGGAGATGTGCGCATAAATGCCGCGCGGCACTTCCAGCCCCACCATCTCGCGCTTGAAGTGCCGGCAGGAATAAATCAGCGAGCGCGGAATCCGTTTGTCCGCCAGAATCCGCTGCGCCCCGTACACGTCCTGCAGAAACAGATTCAAGGCCGTCACCCGCTGCGCCAGCCCGCGTTCCACCCGGCTCCACTCCGAGTGCGGCACAATCCGGGGAATCAAATCGAAAGGAAACAGCCGTTCCGCTCCCGCGCCATCGTTGTAAACCGTAAAAGTAATGCCTTGCAGCAGGAAGGACAGGTCGGCAATCTTGCGGCGTTCGTCAAACTGTTCCGGCGCCATTTCCGCCAGGGTGTGGAACAACTTGGCGTAGTGCGGCCGCGGCTCGCCGGAGGCGGCGAACATCTCGTCATAGAACTCGCCTACCTCGTAGCGCTCGAACAGTCCGCGCGGTAGGGCTTTCAATGGCTCTGCCAACATTGTTGGACAATATCAGCGCTCGAAGTTTCCGGCCAATAAGAAGAATTGATGGGTTCTATAGGCTTTCCGGGGGATAAAGAAACCGCAGCCAGTTCCCGGAGTGTTGTCAGCCTGGGCTTCCCGTGTGCTTCCGCCCATTTGCTTTTTAACCGCTCTTTTGAAACAATCATCAAGTTCCCGAAGCTCGGGACCACTCTCCGCCATCCAATGGCTATATGCCTATTCGCCTTATTGGCGACATGCCCGTAGCGGAGCGGGTCTTCTTGTGTACCGCGTGATAAAATTTAGGAGGTTCCGGCTTATTTTTCGGCCCACTTGCGGCCGTAGAGCCGGATTATGACTGTTCGGCGGCCGCCTCGCCGCCCATGACGATGTTTCGGCTGCCTACGGCGCCCGTGAAGGATATTGCTCTTGGCTCTCGACGATAAATACGAAGATATTCAAAAATTGATCGATACCGGCAAGGAAAAAGGCTTCCTCACCTACAACGAGGTGAACGACCTTTTGCCCAACGACATCAACTCGCCGGACGATCTCGACGACCTGCTGGGAATGATCGGAACCCAGGGAATCAACGTCCTGGAAGACACCAAGCTTCCCTCGGAAAAAAAGTTCGATCCCGATGCCGAGGAATCCGAAGACGTTGAACTCGACCTCACTCCCGGCGCCCTGGAAAAGACCAACGACCCGGTGCGCATGTATCTGCGCGAAATGGGCACCGTCCCTCTGCTCACCCGCGAGGGCGAAGTCGAAATCGCCAAGCGCATCGAGCGCGGACAGATTCGCGTCCTCAAGGCCTTGTCGCGTTCCGCCATTGTCATCCGCGAAGTCCTTGCCATAGGCGACGACGTCAAGCGCGGCGTCCGCTCGGTCAAGGAAGTCGTGGTCTTCGACGAGGAAGAGATCACCGACGAGGTTCTGCAGGGCCGCCTCAAGGAAATTTCCGGCAAAATCGACGATCTGGGCCGCCATTACAAACGCGGTCTCGCCTTGGCCGTCAAGCTCGCCGAAGCGGGAGCGCCCGGCAAGGACAAGAAAAAGCTCAGGGACTATCGCAAGATTCACTGGGGACTGGGCCGCGCCCAGGTGGAAGTCAGCCGCGCCATCCGCAAGCTGCGCTTCACCAACCAGGAGCGCAAGCGCCTCATCGACCGCGTCAACAAAACGGTCGAAAACATGAAGGCTCTCGACCGCCAGGTCCTCAACCTGGAGAAACGCTGCGAGTTCACCAAGAACGAAGAGCAGAAGAAGGAAATCCGCAAGCAGATCCGCACCGTGCGTACCGACATGGAGCGCATCGAGGTGGAAGCCGGAGCCGTCTTCGCCGAACTCAAGCGCACCCAGCGCGAAATCATTCAAGGCGATATGGACGCCGAGCACGCCAAGCGCGAGCTCATCGAGGCCAACCTCCGTCTGGTCGTTTCCATCGCCAAAAAGTACACCAACCGCGGCCTCCAGTTCCTCGACCTCATTCAGGAGGGCAACATCGGACTGATGAAGGCCGTGGATAAATTCGAGTACCGCCGCGGCTACAAGTTTTCCACCTATGCCACCTGGTGGATTCGCCAGGCCATCACCCGCGCCATCGCCGATCAGGCCCGCACCATCCGCATTCCGGTGCACATGATCGAGACCATCAACAAGCTCATCCGCACCTCGCGTCAACTGGTGCAGGAGCTGGGCCGCGAGCCCACCAGCGAAGAGATTGCCCGCCGCATGGACATCCCCGTCGCCAAGGTTCGCAAGGTCCTGAAGATCGCTCAGGAGCCCATCTCACTGGAGACTCCCATCGGCGAAGAGGAAGATTCGCACCTCGGAGATTTCATCGAGGATCGCGCCGTCGTCTCGCCCGCCGAAGCCGTCATCAACGTCAACCTCAAGGACCAGACTTCGCAGGTTCTTCGCACCCTCACCCCGCGCGAGGAGAAGGTCATCAAGATGCGTTTCGGCCTCGAGGATGGCAGCGAGCACACCCTGGAAGAGGTCGGCCAGTCCTTTGCCGTCACCCGTGAGCGTATCCGCCAGATCGAAGCGAAAGCCTTGCGCAAGCTGCGTCACCCTTCGCGCTCGCGCAAACTCCGCGCCTTCATGGACGGCGTCCACGATTAGCCGCAACGCGCTTTCCGCAACATCATGGGCACGGCTCCGGCCGTGCCCATAGTATTGTTTCTGGTGCCCCAAGCTGGATGAACATTGGCCACCATCCCCGGCCATTCGGACTACGCCGCTCACGGCCATAAATTAACCTCCCGTTAACATTTCTGCCATTGGCCGTGCCATATACTCTGCCGATGATTTCCAAGGAACTCACATTCGAGCTTCTGCCCGACGCAAGTCTGAATGAGCACACCTACCGGTTGCAGGGCCCACTGGTCCTCAACAACTTGTTTGCCTTCCAGGAGGTCTTGCGCGCCGAGTCCGTCACCACCATCCTGGATCTCACCGGCGTTCCCTACATCGATTCCGCCGCTCTCGGGGTGTTGACCAACTCCTACGTCTCTCATCAGAGGCGGGGACAGAGGTTGCTCTTTGTGGGCGTAAACCAGCGCGTACAGGAGCTCTTCAAGCTCACCAGCCTGGATAAGTTGTTCGAAGTTTTTCCCACCGTGGAAAGCGCCCGCCAGGCCGCCTAGCAGCCTGGCACGGGCCGCCATCGTCTGCGGAGAATGGTGCGGATCAGAGTATGGAATCCCAGGTCATAGCCGTCGCCAGCAAAGAGAATGCGGAAGCCATCGCCAAGGGTCTGCGGCTGTGGTTTGAAAGCGATCCGGCAGTGCGCGAAGTGGCAGAGGGCTGGGCGGTCGTCGTCACCGGCATCGTACCGGAAAGCGTCCGCCTCCTGATGAATCACTACGGCCTGGGCGTTCTCGACAGCAAGACCGGAAGGGTCTGAAGAGCAACCGCACTCCGGCCCTCCAATCTCCCGCGCCGCCTCATACCGGCCAGTTACTTCTTGACCTTGATTGCCGCCGAGTATTGCGTGTTCTCCCATGTCAATTTCAGCACTCCGCCGCCCGCCGGATTCGCCTCGATCGAAATCGTGAACTGGTCAACCGGTTCCTTCAAAGCGTCCTTCTTCAGGTCGATCCGCGCCACATCCAGCGCCTCGTCATAAACCTGTTTCGGGTCCCGCGAGTTCTCGCCCCACTGGCCAATCTGCTGATTGATAATCAGTTTGGCGCCGTTTTCCGCGGGCAGGGTCCACAGCGTATAGGCGCCAGCCGGGAGGGTCGCACCACCCAATTCCATGGGCTTCTGGGTGATGAGCAACGTGGCCTCATCGGCGCCGGTACGCCAGATCTTGCCATAGGGCACCAGCCCGCCCCAGATCTTGCGCACATCGCCGGTCTTGGGATCCCTGGTGTAAGGCCGTCCGTAAACAACCATGACCCGGTTGCCGTCGATCACCGCGCTGATGGTTTCATGCGGGCTGAGGCGTTTCTGCTGCGCCGCCGCCGGCCAGGCGCAGGCGATGACCACGGCGGCGAGAATGAAAGTGTAGGCGAAATGTTTCATGCCATGCATGATACCCCTACTCGTACCGCAGCGCCTCGATCGGGTTCAGATTCGCCGCCTTCCACGCCGGATAGATCCCAAACACCAGCCCAATGAGTCCCGACGACGTAAATGCAAACACCGTCCATTGCACGCTCATCGTTGCCGGCAGCGCCGGCAGCAGCGCCGCAATCAAATAGGTCAGCACTCCGCCCAGCAGAATTCCCACCACCCCGCCCACCGCCGTCAGCACCACGGCTTCCATGGTGAACTGCAGCAGCACGTCGTGCTTGCGCGCGCCCACCGCCTTGCGCACCCCAATCTCCCGGGTGCGCTCGGTCACGGAAACCAGCATGATGTTCATCACTCCCACGCCGCCCACAATCAGCGCCACGCTGGAGACGGCGAACATGAAAATGAACACTCCGCCCGTCACCTGGTTCCACACCTGCACAATCGAATCCTGGCTGAACACGGCGAAATTATCCATCTGGTCCGGCTTCAGTTTGCGCCGCCGCCGCAGCAGGTCGCGCATTTCGTCCATCGCCTTGGCCATGTCCGGCTGCGATGTGGCCTTCACGGAAATCCAATTCTGCTTCAGCTCCGGATGCAGCTTTCTGAACGTCCAGTAGGGGAACATCACAATGTTGTCTTCCGGATTCGTTCCGCCGCTGAAAGCGTCCTTCTTTTTTTCCGAGACGCCGATCACCGTAAACAGTTCGCCTTCAATATTGATTTCCTTGCCGATCGGGTCGGTCTCGGTAAACAACTCGCTGGCCGTGTCGTTGCCGATGACGATCACGGGCAGCCGCTGCTGGTCTTCCATCTGGGTGAACCAGCGGCCCTTGGCCAGGGCGTAGTCGTACACCTGCTTGGTGTCGTACGTATCGCCTTCCAGGATGGTGTTTTTGGCCACGTGTCCTTCGTACTTGACGGCATAGCTGCCAACATTGAACTGGGGCAGGAACAGCCGCAGCGACGGCGCCACGGCCTTCACGTGGGGCAGGTCTTTCATCGCCTCCGCGTCTTCCCACGTCAGCTCCTCCCGGTTCAGCATCTCCGCCGTCGGACGGCCAAAGTTGAACACGTCCAAATGGAATGCGAACACGATATTGGAGCCCATCTGCTGCACCATGTTTTGCACGTTGCGGTCCAGCCCGCGCACAACCGAAGAGATCGTGATCACAGTCGCCACCCCGATCACAACGCCCAGGATGGTCAGCCCGGAGCGCATCTTGTTGCGCACCAGCGTCTCGCCGGCCAGCCGGAAGATCTCCCTGAACTCACCGCGCGACGCCATTGCCTGACTCCCGTCCCAATCCCACGGTCACCCCTTGCAGTTCCGTGCCTTACAGTTCAAAGCGCAGCGCGGTGATCGGGTCCAGCTTGGCCGCCTGGCGCGCCGGATACACGCCGAAAAACACGCCCACCGCGCCCGCCATCAATAGCCCCGCACCCACCGTCCAGAGCTTCACTTCGCTCGGCATTCCAATCATGATCGTCACGGTCTTCGCCACTCCGATGCCCAGCGCCACGCCAATCGCCCCGCCCACCAGCGACAGGGTCGAGCTCTCGATCAGGAACTGCTGCAGCACGTCGCCCGAGCATGCTCCCAACGCTTTGCGTATGCCAATCTCGCGCGTCCGCTCGGTCACGGAAACCAGCATGATGTTCATGATCACCACCCCGCCGACGATCAGCGAGATGGAAGCCAGCGCCACCGCCACCAGGAAAAACGTCCCGCTCAGGTTGGCCCAGATGGAGAGAAAACTCTGGTTCGTCTCCACCGTAAAGCTATCCGGCCTGCCCGGCGCGTCGTGCCGCCGCGAGCGCAGCACCACCCGCACCTGGTCCATCGCCGTCTCCATCGGTGCGCCCACTCCCTCGCCCTTGGCCCAGATGCTCAGCGACATCTGTTGCGAGCCGAACTGCTTGTACCAGCTCGTCAGCGGCAGCACCACCCAGTTGTCCAGGCTCTGCCCCAGCGCCTTGCCTCTCGGTTCGGCCACTCCGATCACCGCATAAGCCAGCCCGTTGACGCGGACTTCCTTGCCCAGCGGGTCCACTCCCGGCATCAGGTTCTCGGCGATGTCGCTGCCGATCACCACCACGTTCGAACCCGCGTTCACGTCGGCCTCGGTCAGCCCGCGCCCAGACTTCAGATTCAAGTCGTAGATCGCCGTCATCCCCGGCGTCCAGCCGCGCGCCATCGTGTCGTTGCTGTTCTGCTCGTTGTACTTCACCCGCACGTCGCTCAGCCGCAACGCGGCGCCCACGTTCTTGCACGCCGTGCACGCCTCCTGCACCGCCAGAAAGTCCTCGTAGCGAATGTCTTTCCGCTTCTCGCTCTCCAGGTACTGATCCACGTTGGTGATCACGTTCGGCGCCTTGGAGACGATGAACACGTCCGCGCCAAGATTGAAAATCTTCTCCGCCACATACCCATTGATGCCGTTGACGAACGTCTCCACGGCAATCACCGTCGCCACCGCGATCACCACCCCCAGCAGGGTCAGCACGCTGCGCAGCTTGTTGGCCCACAGCGATTGCAGGGCAATCCGAACCGCTTCCAGTGTGTTCATAGGGATTTCGGAGTACGAACCGAGCTCGTCCCCCGCAGTTTACCAGAGCCGCCCGCCCACCCCACCATCCCAATCCTGCCCGCGCCGGACGGCGTCTTTTTCGTCCACTCCGGAGTTTCCCCGGTTGTCCATCCTCCGGGCCCCCGGCGCGGAATATTGCACTGCGCCAGGCATTTTTCCTTTTCTCATCACATCATTCTGTGACGCATGACGATGGCAGCTTCTCGCGCCCTCGTGTATCACACCTATGGAAGAGAATTGTCACACTCCGGTGAAAATTGAGCCAACCTTCGGCCTGTGCTACGATTCTTTGCTTTAGAGTTTTCCGTCCTGTGCCGCAAGGTACATGCGGTTTTGCCCTTCCGTCCCAGCTCTGGGAGTTCCAGACGCGCGCTTCTGGCCGCGTTCGGGCAGCGGAATGGCCTGTTGGTTCAGCTCGTTTACGCAGCTTGTTTACCCAGTACGGTGTTCGCCGCCTGTTTGGGACGGTGCCATGGGCGAAATGCTTCGGCAGCGCGTACCGGTCGTTGCCGGCTTTCGAATCAACGCTCTCGGGAGTTATTTTGTGAAGACCTACGAAGGTGAGAATATCCGCAACGTGGCTGTGATTGGCCACTCCCACTCAGGCAAAACCTCTCTTGTCTCCGCTCTGCTGTTCACCGCCGGCGGAACGCCCCGGCTCGGCCGGGTCGATGATGGCACCACCACCACCGACTACGACGAGGAGGAAATCTCCCGTCAGATGACCATCTCTGCCGCGCTTGCCGCCGTCGAATGGGGCAAGATCAAGATCAACCTCATCGATACGCCTGGTTTCAACATGTTCGTCCATGAAGCCGAGCTGGCCATGCCCGCCGTCGATGCCGCCCTCGTCGTCGTCGATTCGGTCTCCGGCGTCCAGGTCATCACCCAGAAGATCTGGAACTTCGCCGACAAGTTGAGTCTGCCCCGCGTCGTCGTCTGCACCCGCATGGACCGCGAACGCGCCGACTTCGAGCGCGTCATGGGATCGCTTACCTCCACGTTCGGCCGCAACGTCGTTCCCATCCAGCTCCCCATCGGAGCCGAAAAGAGTTTTCAGGGCGTCGTCGATCTGGTCAAAATGAAGGCCTACTACTATGAGGTGGGCGGCAATGGCCGCGCCCGCACCGGAGAGATCCCCGCCAATCTGGCCGCCGCGGCCAAGACCGCGCATGAAGCTCTCATCGAGCTGGTCGCCGAAGGCGATGACGAACTCATGAGCGAGTTCTTCGACACCGGAACCATCGCCGAGGAGCACATCGTCTCCGGAATTCATAACGCCATTCGCGAAGACCGTCTCTTCCCCGTCCTGTTTGCCTCCGGTCTTGGCAACATCGGCAGCGACGAAATCCTCAACTTCCTACTCGATTACGTCCCTTCGGCCACCGAGCGCGGCACCTTCGCCGGCGTTCCCGCCACCTCTGGCGCCGAGCCTCCGGTCCGCAAAATCTCGGCCTCCGAGCCGCTTTCACTGTTCGTCTTCAAAACCGTCAGCGATCCCTTTGCCGGCCGCATTTCCTATTTCAAGGTGGTCAGCGGCGTCCTCAAGAATGACGCCTCCCTCACCAACTACTCCCGCGGCACGGTAGAAAAGTTCGCGCACATCTCCGCCGTTTTAGGCAAACAGTTGATCCCCGTGACCGAGCTCTCCGCCGGAGACATCGGCGCCGTGGCCAAGCTCAAGGAAACCCTTACCGGTGACACCCTGGGAGACAGGTCCGCGCCCATCCAGTACCCTCCCGTCACCCTGCCCGAGCCGGCCATCACCTTCGCCATCGAGCCCAAGACCCGCGCCGACGAAGACAAACTCGGCGTCGGCGTCCACAAGCTCATGGAAGAAGACGCCATGCTGCGCTTCTACCGCGATCCCCAGACCAAGGATTTCCTCATCGCCGGAACCGGTCAGCAGCACATCGAGGTCGTCGTCAGCAAGCTCAAGCGCCGCTACCACACCGAGGTCGTCCTCAAAGCGCCCAAGGTTCCCTATCGCGAAACCATCCGCGGCAGCGCCGAAGTCCAGGGACGCCACAAGAAACAGTCCGGCGGACACGGCCAGTTCGGCGATTGCAAAATCCGCATGTCTCCGCTTCCACGCGGCGGAAACTTCGAGTTCTCCAATGACATCTTCGGCGGATCCATCCCCAAGAACTACATTCCCGCCGTCGAAAAGGGAATCCTCGAGGCCGCTGCCCGTGGCTACCTCGCCGGATACCCGGTCGTCGACTTCAAGGTCAGCCTCTACGACGGCAGCTATCATGAAGTGGATTCCAACGAACTCAGCTTCAAGACCGCCGGCCGCATCGCCTTCAAGAAAGCCATGGAGGTCGCCAAGCCTACCCTGCTGGAACCCATCATGCAGGTCGAAATCACCGTTCCCGACGAGTTCGCCGGAGCCATCATGGGCGACATGAACTCTCGCCGTGGCCGCATCCAGGGCATGGACAACAAGGCTGGCAACACCATCATCCGCGCCCACTGCCCCATGTCTGAAATGTTGACCTACGGCACCGATCTCACCGCCATGACCCAGGGCCGGGGCTCGTTCAATATGGAAATGGATCACTACGACTTCGTCCCCCAACTGCAGCAGGACAAGATCATCGCCGCTGCCAAGGCCGCCGGCGCCGGCCTGGAAGAAGAGGAAGAAGAGTAAGCTCCCCGGTGGCCCACATCTGCGTCGCGTCTTTCGACGCAAATGGGGAAGCACCAAGCTCCGCTCTGCACAACAACAGGAAGGGCAGCCCGCAGGCTGCCCTTTTTCACTGACCTGAACTTTCCTACTCGCAGGCAGGTGGCCCAGAGTTGGCGTAGTTCCAACTCTGGGGCTTTTGTGGGCGAGCAGTATCTAAATTTCAGAACAGCAGGTTTTGTTTCTTCGGCATTTCCACTCCAAAGTGCCGGTACGCCAACTGGGTTGCCACCCGTCCCCGTGGAGTCCGGTCCAGAAATCCAATCTGGATCAGGAACGGTTCGTAGATTTCCTCAATCGCGTCCGGTTCTTCGGCCAGCGCCGCCGCCAGCGTATTCACTCCCACCGGCCCGCCCTGGTATTTCTCGATGATCGTCAGCAGCAACCGCCGGTCCACCTCGTCAAAACCATGCTCGTCCACTTCCAGCATTTCCAGTGCCGCCTTGGCCGTAGCGCAGTCAATGTGCCCCGTTCCCCTCACCTGCGCATAGTCGCGAACCCGCCGCAGCAGCCGGTTCGCCACCCTCGGTGTTCCCCGGCACCGGGTCGCAATCTCCAGCGCCGCGTCGTCGTCGATGCCGACATTTAAAATCCGCGCCGAGCGGTTCAGGATGATCTGCAAATCCTCATGGCTGTAGAACTCCAGCCGCAGCACCAGCCCCAGCCTCGACCGCAGCGGAGCCGACAGCAGTCCGATCCGCGTCGTCGCCCCCACAAACGTGAACGCCGGAATCTCAAACGAGTGCGTCCGCGCCGACGGCCCCTGTCCCACCATGATGTCCAGCCGGCAATCTTCCAGCGCCGAATACAGCAGCTCTTCCAGCGCCGGTTGCAGCCTGTGTACCTCGTCCACAAACAGCACCTGCCGCGCCTGTACGTTGGTCAATATCGCCGTCAAATCGCCCTTGATCTGCAAGGTCGGCCCCGAGGTCTGCTGAAACGCCGCATCCATCTCGTTGGCGATAATCGTGGCCAGCGTCGTCTTGCCCAGCCCCGGCGGCCCATACAGCAAGATGTGGTCCAGCGCCTCGCCGCGCGCCCGCGCCGCCGCAATCGCCACGGCCAGGTTTTCCTTCACCTTGGGCTGCCCGATAAACTCCTGCAATCGCTGCGGCCGCAGCTTCAGCTCAAACCCTTCTTCGCCCTCCAGTGGCGCTCCCGCCACCAGCCGCGCCCGCTCGTCCTGATTTCCGCCCATACCCGCGATGTTATATCCCCCGGCAGCCAGCGGCAATTGTGATCTGGTGTCCTCCATCGATGTTGCGCTAAACTCCGCATGCGCTGGGAGAAAGGAAACACATGCGGAAGCCGTCCATGGTCGCCATCCTTGTCGTTCTCATTCTCATCCTCGCAATCCTGTTTGCGCGCACCCGGCCGCGGACGCGCCACCTCAAATTGAATTCCTATTCTCGCGTCGCACAAGCGCTCCACGCCTGAGCCGCGTTCCCCAGGTTCGCGCCCCTTTTTTTGCAGCGATAAGTTCAGCAGCAACACCCTGCAACCTTGCGCTGGTCCGTTCCTGTCTTTTGAATTGGTTTTAGCCTTTGATTTGAGTGTCACCCTGAGCGCAGCGAAGGCCCCCTAGCTCAAATCTCCAACACCGCCCCAAGAGGCTTTTCAACCACGCCATTTAGAAGCTTCTGGCGCACCCATATCCGCCACGCTCCGGCGAATGTGGGAGAAACCCGCCCCATGCGGTAAACTTCTCTAACCGCTTCCCTCGGAGATTTCCGTCATGCTGCGTCGCTGTCTTATCGCCATTGTCCTGCTCGCTTCCATCCCGGCCCTTGCCCAAAAGCGCCCCTTCACCTTTGCGGACATGATGAACCTCAAACGTGTCGGCGACTTCACGGTCTCGCCCGACTCCCGCTGGGTCGCCTTCGCCGCCGTCGATGTCTCGCTCGCTGAAAACTCCAAGCAGTCGCATCTCTGGATCGTTCCACTCGCCGGCGGCGCGGCCCGCCGCCTTACCGAGCCCGGTCCGGGCACGGAAGACCGCCCGCGCTTTTCGCCCGACGGCACCCAGCTCCTCTATACCTCGGTCCGCGGCGGCAACTCTCAGCTTTGCGTGCAGCCCTTCCAGTCCGCCACCGGAACCCTGGCCGCCACCCCGCGCCAGCTCACCAACATCTCCACGGAAGCCGATGGCGCCATCTGGTCGCCTGACGGCAAGCAAATTCTCTTCCTCTCCGCCGTCTGGCCCAACTGCCCCGATGATGCCTGCAACCGCGCTCGCGACGAGGCCGCCGAAAAATCCAGGGTCAAGGCCAAGGTCTTCGACCACCTGCTCTACCGTCACTGGAACGCCTATGACAGCGGCAAGCGCTCGCACCTGTTCCTCATCAACGCCGCCTGCACCCCTGCGGCACCCGCCTGCGCCGCCCGCGACCTCACTCCCGGCGATCACGACGTCCCGCCCTTTTCCCTCGGCGGGCAGGACCAGTACCAGTTCTCCCCCGAAGGGCGCGAGATCGCCTTCACCGCCAATCTTGACGAAGTCCAGGCCACATCCACCAATAGCGATGTCTTCACCCTCAACCTCACCGATCCCCAAGCCAAGCCTGTAAACCTCACCGGGGCCAACAAGGGCGCGGACTCCACGCCTCTCTATTCGCCCGACGGAAAATACATTGCCATCCGTTCCCAGTTCCGCGCCGGATACGAGAGCGACCGCTTCCGCCTGCAACTCATTGAGCGTGCCACCGGCAAAATCACCAACCTCACCGAAAATTTCGACCGCTGGGTGGAGTACGCCGCCTGGGCGCCTGACTCCTCCAAACTCTACTTCACCGCCGAGGACGCCGGCGAGTCGCCCATCTATGCCATCCCGGTCACGGGTGGCGAGCCTTTGGAAATCGTCCGCGGCTTTGATGATTCCCCCACTCCAACCGCCGACGGCAAGACGCTGGTCTTCGCCCGCATCTCGGTGCGCTTTCCCACCGAGCTTTTCACCATCTCCATGGCACCGCCCGCGCCTCTGCCGCCGCCCACCACCGCCCGGCATCATCACAACAACGCTCCGGCAGCGCCGCTGGCCGCCTCCGCCAAGGCTGAAGCCAGTCAGCTCACCCACATCAACGACGCCCTGTTCGCCGGGATTCAAATGCAGCCCATCGAAGCCTTCTGGTTCACCGGTTCGGAGAAGAAACAGGTCGAAGGCTTCATCCTCAAGCCGCCGGATTTCGATCCCGCCAAAAAATATCCCGTCAAGTTCCTCATCCACGGCGGCCCGCAAGGCGCCTGGGGAGACGATTGGAGCTTCCGCTGGAATCCCAATCTCTTCGCCGCTTCCGGCTACGTCATCGTCATGATCAATCCGCGTGGCTCTACCGGCTACGGCCAGCAGTTCGTCGATGACGTAAACGGAGACTGGGGTGGCCGTCCCTTTGACGACCTCATGCTCGGCCTCGACGCTGCCGAGAATCAATTCGCCTTCATCGACCGCGACCGCGAGTGCGCCCTCGGCGCCAGCTATGGCGGCTACATGGCCAACTGGGTTCTCGGCCACACCGACCGCTTCAAGTGCATCGTCTCCCACGACGGCATGTTCAACCCCGTGAGCGCTTACGGCGACACCGAGGAACTTTGGTTCAACGAGTGGGAATTCAGGGGAACTCCGTGGTCAAATCCTGACCTTTACCGCCGTTGGTCGCCCGCCGCCGCCGCGCCCAACTTCAAAACGCCAACCCTGGTCATCCACGGCCAACTCGATTACCGCCTCGATGTCAGCGAAGGCTTCCAGCTCTTCACCACCTTGCAGCGTCTCAACGTCCCCAGCCGCATGCTCTACTTCCCCGACGAGGGACACTGGGTCCTGAAACCGCAGAACTCCCAGCTCTGGTGGAAGACCGTCACGGATTGGGTCGACTGGTTCGTCGGCACCCCCGGCAGCCATCCCCACGCCGCACCTCCGGCTCACGACTAACCACTGTACGCGATGATTAACCAGACAGGCACCCAATCAAGGGTGCCTGTTGTATTTTCGGTCAATCTTTCCGAACCTTGCGCAACCATATACCAATCACTAACTTTAGCTTCCCAAACGATTGCCTTACTGGTCAATCTTTGCCGCTGCCGGCTCAGCCGCTTCCGGGGCCAGCAGCGACCGTCGCCGCGCCGTGCGCAGGTCCTGCGCGGAAAGATGAGCTCCTCCCAGCAGCAGCAATCCCGAGAAAAAAGCCCAGAAAATCATCGTTACGGATACATAGAAAGGTCCGTAGGCTTCGTGAAAGTCCAGCAGTGGCAGGCACGCCACGAAGATAACCTTCGCAACCTCCCACGCCACGCCCGTTATGATCGCCGCTGGCAGAACGGCTTTATAGGGAACCTTTCCATTCGGCAGCAGCCAGTAAACCAGGAAGAAGATCAGCACGCTGGCAATCATTCCGAATATCTTCAGCGCAATGAACTGAATGGTCATATTGATCTGGTCCGCCAACGAGTACACCACCCCGGTGCCGATGTGATTGCCGAGCCAGATCTGCGCTTCCGCTGCCGGAGCCCATACTCCCGCCGTGCCCGCAACGCTCAACAGCGCCAGCACGCCGCAGCACAGCGCCAGCCCAAGCGATATGATCTGGTTCATCAGGTAGTTGCGTGACTTGAAGCCCCACACCGAGTTGAGCGCCACTTCCAGCGGCAGAAACACGCCCGTGCAGCTGATGAACAGCATCACGATCGAGAACAGTTGGATCTTGTGCGTCGACGACATGGCGTCCACCGTGGCAATGATAAATCCCTGGTTGCTCGGCAAATACGCTGCCAGCATGCGCTTGATTGCACTCACCATCGACGGCGAATGGAAGACCCGCCGGCTCAGCGTCAACAGCAGAACCGACGCCGGGAAGAAGGAAAGGATGGCGTTCGCAGCCACCGAAAATGCATAGGTATGTACTTCGGTTGTCCCTAGGTATTTCAAGGTGGACACGCCATTGCGCCGCAATGTCTGCAGCATGGAAGTGCGCAGTTGTTGAATGGGATCGCCGTTGGCGGAAGTTGCGCCGCTGCCCGCCGTGGCCGCCGATGTGCTGTCGCTATTCATAGGATATCTTCATTGTAGCCAAATCCGCCCTATCCCATCGCTTTCACCGCGTTCTGCGGCGCCTGGCGCGGCCGGTTTCCGCCCGCGCCAGGCGCCGGATGTTCGTCCTTTTTGGGCGTTTTCCCGCATGATTTGCCCTCGTGCCGCAACATTCACTTGCCAACCTGAACCGGTTGCGATACATATGTCCTACTTACGGAATTATGCTTCGATGGAGAGTTTCTAAGGTGCAGTAAAGGAATCAGTGATGTGCAGTCGGCAGTCAGCGCAGTATTTTAAGTCCGGATTCCAGCATCCTTTCCGCAGCCCGGCCTTTGGGGTCGCGGAATTTGAAAAGATGCTGGAATCCGGATTTATTTGTAGGTTTGGGCTCAGGCCGTGGGTAAAAGTCTGAGTAGTTGTGCGAATTGGAGTTGGAAATACTGTTTCTTTGTACGACCTGAAAGGAGTTAGTCGTGAAGGAAAAGGGCACGGTTAAGTGGTTTAACGGCGCTAAGGGATACGGGTTCATTCAGCGCAGTACAGGTGAAGATGTATTTGTGCACTATTCTGTGATCCAGGAAAATGGCTATCGCACCCTGAACGAGGGCGAGACCGTCGAGTTCGAATGTGTGAAAGGACCCAAAGGACTACAGGCTCAGAATGTGAGCCGTGGTTGATCGTCAGCGCTTATACATGGAAAGCATGAACGCCTGAACTTGGGAAATATGAATGCTTGCACTCCAATAAGGCCCTAGTCTCTTAAGGGCCCTTTTCTTGGCTGGCCGGCTGCGCTCGATTCCCGCCCGTCAATCTGCTTCCAGCGATACCAGGTCGCCCTGGAGTTCGCCACTGCTGCGGTAGTTGATCGATACGGCGGTGTCGCGCCAGCCGCAGTCGAACTGCTCCACTCCAATCAGCACCGCCGAACTGCGGTCGGCCACGCGAATCCGCCAGGTGCGTCCGCCGGAACTCACGATGAGAATCGCCCTCGCTCCCGGCCCGCACTCGACGCTGACGATGCGGCCCTTCATGGACTCAATCTTGCGCGTCTCCGGCGACGGTTCCGGGCTCTGTTTTCTAGCCTCCGCCTGCTCGTCCTCGGCGATCGCCTCCTGCAGATTGTCATATTTGCCTGGTTTTGCGTTGGCGTCGCGGTGGGTTCCCGTTGACTCCCCTTGCTGGAGCTGCTTTTTCTCTGTTGCCAGTTCGTTCAGTAAATCTTTGGCCTCCGCCGAAACCGTCTCATCGCTTCCCGCGCCTGCGTAAAGAGCAAGCTTGCGCGCCGCATCCAGGTTGTCCGCTGCCTGGTAAGCACGCGCCAGATTGAGGTAGTAGCGGGGATTGCGCGGACAGAGCGCCGAGGCGCGTTCAAGGTTTGCCTGTGCCGCCCTCAGGTTGCGGCCGCTCAACTCTGCCAGCCCCAGCAGTTCCCGCGCGGCAGCGTAGTTCGAATCCCGTTGCAGCGCGGCCTTCAGCTCACTACCCATGCGGGTTTCCGCCGACGCCCCGCGAATGCTGTTTTCTTCGCCCTGGTTCACCCATCGTGCATAGAGATAGTGCATGGAAGGATCGGAATCATCCAGCGCCAGGGCGTGCCGTATGTGCTCCACTGCGTCATCCAGATCATGGCGCTGCAGGAACGCCCAGGCCAGCCAGCGATGGACTGCCACGTTCTCCTGGTTGAGGCGCATGAACGCCACCAACTCCTGCAGCGAGTCATCCGCCCTGGGACCAAACAGAGAGAGGCTGGCCGTAATCACATGGGCATCGGCGGCGGAAACTTTTTGCGACTTGAAGAGGCCATTCTCGACGCGTGGCGCGGGCATTTTCTCCAAGGTAGCTTTTCCCAGTGACGCGCGCACTTCGCGGTCGAGATCGGCGGGGCTCATGGAGAACGCTTCCGCCAAGGCTCGCTCCAGGGTTGCGCCGCGCCACTGCACGGCGCTCAGATAAGCACCCGCCTGTGCCAGCCGGCTGTTGTCGATCAGCCAGCGCACCAGCGCCCGCGATTCGTTCTCGAAGCTGGCGCGTTCGGCGGCGGAAAGTCCTGCAGGGTCGTTGATCCCCAGCAGTCTCGCCATCGGAATCCACTCGTCGGCCGCAGGGGTTGCCACCCCGCTTGGCGCCGCGCCAAGCTCCATCGAATCGCCCGTGAAATGCACTCCGGCCAGGTAACTGGCGATGCCGGAATCAAACCACGGCTGGGCGCGCGGATAGTTATCTTCCAGGGTGAGCCCGGCGATCGATTGCGCCGCTTGCGTCCACGAATCCGGCTGCGCTGGATCCACAACTACGAAATTCGCGGCGGGCGTGCGCACCAGCATTGGCACCCCTGCGGGCGCAGCCATTGCCAGCACGCGCAGAGGAGTGGAAAGCACGATCGGGTTGCGATGAAACAGCTCGGCGAAGACGGCGATGATCTGTTCGCCGCGCAGCGCCGCCGCGCGCGCTCCCCGGTCATTGCCTTCCGAGTAGCTGGTCAGGTGACTGGTCTGGACTGTGTACCACTGCTGCGCCAGGGCGGCGGACGTTAACGCCAACAACAGCGGCGGTAAATACAACCATCGCGCACGCACGGCAGCTCCCTCCCCCGGATGCCGGACTCGCCGGCTATTTCCTTGGATGCCGTGCCGCCGCTCTCAGGCGTAACAGAGTTCAGACAGCATCAGGCGCTGGGTGGCATTCGTCTCGAGGAATTGCAGTCCGGCGCGGCATCCCTGGCGGCGGATGATGACGGCTCGCAGGCTGAGTACGGCCCCGCCGCCGGGTAGCCGCAGACAGAGCACAACCTGGGTGCCTGAAGGCAATTCGCGCATCAGCGTCAGGCCAGCGCCGCTGCGTGAAACGTCGACCGTGCGCGCCTGCACGATGATGTGCTCACCGCTCGGGCGCTGTGTCAGCAGGCGGGCGCGCAGGTCAAGACGGCGTCGGGAAAACAACCGGCTGGCGTAGGTGGAGGATTGGCTACCCAGTGAGGTCGGCATCGGCTGTCGTCTCCAGTCTTGCAATCGCCCAGCGCGCGTGTTCGGCGACCGCCGGGTCCGGCTGCTGCGCCAGCTCGCGCAAACGCGGCAGATGTTTTCTCTCTCCGCTGTTGCCCATGGCAATGGCGGCATTGCGCAACAGTCCGCGAATTTTCGCGCGCCGCACTGGCGTTTCGCGAAAGCTGCGCCGGAACTCCTCCTCGTTCATACCTGAAATCCACTCCAGGGAGGGATTGACGAGTTCGGTACGCGGCGCAAATGCCGCATCAAGTGAGATCGGGGCGCGCCGGTTCCACGGGCAAACGTCCTGGCAGATGTCGCAGCCAAACAGATGCCGTCCCATGTTTGCGCGCAGTTCTTCCGGGGCCGCGCCTTTTTGCTCAATGGTGAGGTAGGAGATGCAGCGGCCTGGGTCGAGTTGTCGCGGCGCAATCAATGCCTGGGTGGGACAGGCGTCGATACAACGCGTGCAACTGCCGCAACGGTCGGGAGCGGGCAGATCGGGCGGCAGCGGGTGCGAGGTGAGAATGACTCCGAGAAACAGCCACGAACCAAGCTGCTGATTCAGGATGCAACCGTTCTTGCCCGTCCATCCAATGCCGGAATGCGCCGCCAGCACGCGCTCCACCACCGGGCCGGTGTCCACATAGCACCAGGTGCGCAGCGTGGGTTGAGTGGCGGCCGGGTGGTGCTCCACGATGCGCTGCTCGATGCGGCGCAACCTTGACAGCAGCAGCTTGTGATAGTCGGAGTGGACAAAGGCGTAGCGCGAAATCCATCCTTTTGCCGGGTCGTCGCACGCGGTGGAGTAGGGCGTATCCGAGTTGTAGTTTGCAGCGCAGACCACCACCGAGCGCGCCCAGGGAGCCACGTTTGCAATGGAGGCCCGGCGCAGTTCTCCGGCATCGTTGGTCT
>Ga0181517_10002253_pt1 | contig 19957 bp, 14 predicted proteins | sample PEATcosm2014_Bin_31_FD_119748 | JGI IMG/M metagenome (GOLD analysis project Ga0181517, IMG submission 119748) | Peatland microbial communities from MTU Mesocosm Facility, Houghton, MI, USA - PEATcosm2014_Bin01_30_metaG | ecosystem: Environmental > Terrestrial > Soil > Wetlands > Peat | place... | reverse complement strand
GTATATAACCGCACCTCAGCCAAGGCGCAGCCGCTGGTGAACGCGGGCGCGCGACTGGCATCCTCTCCGGCCGACGCTGCCAAGGGCGCATCGATCGTGCTCGCCATGCTGGCCGACGATGCAGCCTCACGCAACGTATGGCTCGGTGCCGACGGCGCGCTTGCCGCCGCGGATCTGGGAGCCATCCTCATCGAGTCCAGCACGGTCAGCCCAGCGTGGATCGCCGAACTTGCCGCCGCTGCCGCCCAGCGTGGATTGCAGTTTCTCGACGCTCCGGTCACCGGCAGCCGCATGCAAGCCGAATCAGGCCAACTCTCGTTCCTGGTGGGCGGAAACGAAGCAGCCCTTGCCGCCGTCATGCCGGTGCTACAGGCCATGAGCAAGGAGGTGCTGCATCTTGGGCCGGTGGGCAGCGGCGCAAAGTTGAAACTGATCAACAATTTTCTCTGCGGCGTCCAGATTGCCTCGCTGGCCGAGGGGCTGGCCTGGATCGAGCGCAGCGGGCTCGACCGAGAGCAGGCGCTCGAATTTCTCAAGTCGGCCGCGCCGGGCAGCCCGGTCTTCGCCTCGCTCTCCGCACGCATGGTCAGCCAGATCTACGCGGTTAACTTCCATCTCAAGCTGATGGCCAAGGACCTGCTCTATGCGCAGAACGAGGCCGCGCGCTGCGACCTCGAGCTGACCACCGCGCAGGCGGCACGAAAGCTCTTTGACGACGCCGTCACAAAAGGCTTTGGCGAAGAAGACATGGCCTCGGTGATCCAGCCCCTGCGCAACAAGTAAACATCGACTGGCGCCCCATGTCTCGCTGCAACGATTCAATTCACAGATACTGAATCAGGGCGCGCTTCAGGTATTTACTCTCCAGCAGTTGCGCGATTCGTTTCACGATATTGCGCCGCAGGTCGAGCTCCACCGGGATATTGGGGTCCTGGTGCGCTTCATTGATCCGTGTACCGACGGCGAACTTCACAATATCGCTGTCCAGCAGCATGGAGGCAAGCCGCACCGCTGCATTCGACTTAATCTCTTCCGGAACGAAGCCCTCTTCCAGCAGGCGAAGCACCTCGCCCAGGGTCAGCGTGCCTTCAGTCACCAGCTCGAAGCCCTCCATCTTTGCCGATGGCGGCACCTTGGGGTCCATCTGTTGCCCCAGATCAATCTGAATCGGTCGGTTCAGCAGACGCGAGATGATATTGGCGGTGGTCCCGCCGCAGATTACCTTGCGCCCCGGCGTGCTCACAGACATCATGGCCATGCTCTGATCGTGCGAGCGGTCGAACGGCGCGCCGGTCAACACCAGCAACTGGCGCGGCTTGCGGAAGTAGACCACGCCGCAGGTAATGTCGTCGCGCGCTCCCAGCACGTCGAACTCTTCCGCCTTCGCCACCAGAAGCCGCGACAGCTCGCGCGCCGAGATATAAGGGTTCCAACGAATCTGTTCGCGCACATATTTGTCCACGTTGGCCAGGCCCCATCCCAGCGGAGTGCGGTACTCCCCCATGCCCGCCTGCGAGATGCCATCGGAGAAAAAAATGATGCGGTCTTCGCGCTGCACGTCGAAAGTGGAGTAGCTGATCACGCGGTCTTGCCAGCGCGGCGGTCGAACCTCAGTCTTCTCAATCTTTAAATCGCCTTGGGGGCGCACCAGAAGAAACGGAGGGTTGCCGTGCTCGATGATGCGCGTCTCGCCGGTGCTGGCCATATCCACCACGGTGAAGGTGGAATAGCTGATCTTGCGCACGCTGCATATGGGCAGGGTGTCCATGATGGTCTCGGCCGAAGTCTGGATGTCCATCGCGCTGGCCGCATACTTCAACGCCATGCTTGCCGTCATGGTGGCCAGTACGCTGGCCTTGACCCCGCTGCCAAGGCCGTCGGCAAGCACGGTCAGGATTCGCCCCTCCGGTTCCACTTTGCGCGATAGAAAGACGTCTCCGGAGATGAATTGACCGTGCTTGGCCCGCTGGCAGGAATCCACCTCGATAAAGCTCTCCGCGCCCGTCACGTCTTCCCCCCAGGATCGCTGTCGTCGGCCTCTTCGGGGCTGAACGAATTCACAATCGAGTTCAGCGTGATCTCGGAATCCGCTGCGTTTTCGCCCAGTAGATAGGCAATCTGCTGCACCGTATTGAGGTTCTTCTGGATTACCTCCCGCGCCCGCGCGATGATCTGTTCCTTCTGGAAGATGGGCTGCGTGATGTCCTGAAAGATTCCGCACAGCACGGCATGGGGCTCAATGGTGAAGATGCTTGTGTTCAGAATGCTCCGCTGGTAGCGGATGTCGTGGCCCACAATGTCCTTGCCCGATTCCAGAACGCGCTTGAACAGGTTGGAGAACGGGACCACGACGCTGTGTGCGCTTCCTTCCATCTCCGTGGCCTGGCCGCCGTCCACCGCGAACAGGCGCGCAAAATGTTGGTTGCTCTCGATGATCTTCAGGTCTTCGTTGACAATCACAACCGCCGACGGCATCTTCTGTAGCAGCGCGTTGGCTTTTTTCTGCGCCAGCTTGCGCGTATAGGTGGCGCACATCATGCGTTCGGCGTTGCGATTGATTAGGGCGCGGGCGAAGTCGCGGCACGAATCGTATCCGCAGCCGCCGCAGTTCAGTTCGTCGTCGGCGGAGTACTTGCCCACCGTGCGCAAAGCTTCCCTCAGTTGCATCTCGCTGTAATCGGTGCGAGCGATCGGAGCAGCGTCGTAGTGTCCACCGATTACAAGCGATGGCCTGCGCGGCAGCCTGGAGGCCGGCTTGGCATAACTCAGGATCTCGTAGCGGCGTCGTGCCACCGAGCTATTGCGGGCGGCCTTCGGCCCATTCACGCAGGAGCCCGCGCACGCGGTCAGTTCAAAGAAGATGTTGTGTTCCGGGTGCCACTCCGGAATGCTCTTCAAGGCCTGCTCGACGTTTGCAATTCCGGAGAACGACATGAACTGAAGGCTGTTGACCTCGCGGTTTCCGGCAACGCCTGGGACCATTCCGCCATCGATGGGATAGAGCGCTCCCTCTTCAGCCTCCTGCGGCTGGAAGCGGTCCTCCGCAGTCGTCTCCATCTTCGCTAGAGCGATATTCTCCTCCGCCAGCCAGCGGTCCAGGTCCTCGAAGGTCAGCACCACATCCAGCAGCTCCGGATGCTGTTCTGCCTCCTTCTTCTTAGCAATGCACGGCCCAATAAATACGGTCGCGATATCGTCACCATAGTGCGCGCGCAGCATCTTACAGTGGGTCAGCAAGGGCGACAGAACCGCGGAGAGATGCGACTGGCATTCGGGGTGATACTTGGCGATGAAGTCCACCACCACCGGGCAGGCGGACGAGATCCATATCTGCTTCGGCTCGCTGTGCATCAGTGCATAGGCGCTGGCCGATACCTGCTGCGCGCCCAATGCGGTCTCCGACACGGCGAAAAAACCCAGCCGTTTGAGGGCGCCGATCAACTGCGCCGGGCGCACGCCGGAGTACTGCGCCACAAACGACGGAGCAAGCGATGCGATCACCTTGCGCCCTTTCGTCAATAGCGCCTTGGCGTCGGGCAGATCGTCGCGCACCTGCTTCGCGCTGTGCGGACAGGCAAGTACGCACAGACCGCACATGATGCATAGATCGGGCACCACACGCGCATAGCCGTCCTCCACCCGGATCGCCTTCACCGGGCACTCACGGATGCACTTGTGGCAGTCCTGGCACTCGCGCTGCCGTGTGTAAATGGCATTAAGCCTTGCCATAGGCGCCTCGATTCGGCCCGCCCAGTTGCTGCAGCAACTCGCGCAATCGTGCCGCGGTAATGTTGTGATGAAACTCGCTGCCCACCTTCAGATTGGGCCCCTGCTTGCACTGGTCCTGACAGAGACAGCCCGCCAGGCGCACCCCGGCCTTGGCCCCGGCGCCCTGCACATATTGCTGTAGCGCGGCCAGAATCTCGGAGTTTCCCCTGGCGAAACAGGAACTCCCCAGACAAACCACAATTTCGATAGCTCCATCCTCGGCGGGCATAGCTCACCTCTTACTGTTGCAACTGCAAGACGCATCCGGCAGGATGCGGTCGGGAGCCAGGTTCGAACTCCCGGCCGCGCTTTCCGTCCCGTTAGCGGGGGACGATGCGTTCCGAATCTGCGCTCGCCGTCTGACCTGGGCTGTCGCTCTCGATGCGGCTGTCCAGAACTTCAATGGCCTTGGCTGACGTGGCGTGCGGAACATGAATGCCGTCGATCATCGCGGTTGGGCCGGTCTCGCACTTCTCAAAGCAGAAGCCTGCCCGCACATCCAGGCGGTTCTCCAGCCCGTTCTGCTCCGCATGGCGCAGCACACCATTCAATACCTCCTGCGATCCCTTCAGGAAGCAGTTGGTCCCCAGGCACACGCTCACTTTATGCCGGTCTGCGCCCGCCGGCTGCATCAGGGGAAGTGACTCGTCCGCTATGCGGTGGCGGCTCTGGTAGCTGGTGTGCAACAGATGGTGCGCCTTCTCTCCGCCAATCTCCCCCAGGAACCGCTCATAGCATTCCGTGATGAAAACGTTGTCCTGCGACTTGTGCAGTTGCAGCATCTTGTCCGCGTTGTACAAACCCTTGGTGCGCAGAGCGCGCGTGTTGGATGAGGTCGATACAGGCTGTCCCGCGCCGCCCACGCATCCGCCGGGGCAGGCCATCACTTCGATCAAATCGTACTGGCTCTTGCCCGCGCGCACCTGCTCCGCTACTACGCGTGCATTGCGCAGCCCGTGGACGATGGCCAGCTTCAGCTTTGTTCCATTCACATCGATGGTGGCCTCGCGCAGTCCGGAATCGCCTCGCACCTGCTGGAACTCAACCTGCTCCAATTTTGTGCCTGTCACCTTCTCCGCTGCGTAGCGCAACACAGCCTCGGTCACACCGCCGGAGTTGCCGAAGATCACGCCCGCTCCGGTGTAGAAGCCGAACGGCATATCGAACGATTCGGGCTGTAGCGTGTCGAAGATCAGCCCCGCGGACTGGATCATGTGTGCCAGCTCCTGCGTGGTCAGCACATGGTCCACGTCCGGGTCGCCGTCCACCGCAAACTCCGGTCGCTGCGCCTCAAACTTCTTGGCCGTACACGGCATGATGGAGACGACCTTGACGTCCTTGCGCTCCACCTTCATCTGTTCGGGAAGCATCGTCTTCAGCAGCGAACCGAACATCGCCTGCGGTGACCTGCAGGTAGATAGGTTAGGCAGCAGCTCCGGAAAGTACTGCTCCGCGTACTTCACCCAGCCGGGGCAGCAGGAGGTAAACATCGGCAATGTTCCGCCCTGTGTCTTGCGATGCAAAAACTCCGTGCCCTCTTCCAGAACCGTCAAGTCGGCGGCAAACGATGTGTCGTAGATCTGGTCGAATCCCATATGCTTCAGCGCGGCCACAATCTGTCCAGTGGTAATCTCCCCCGGTTTGCGTCCAAAGCACTCGCCCAGTCCCACCCGCACCGCCGGCGCAATCTGCACCACTACCTTCTTGGTGGGGTCGGCCAGCAGGTTCCACACCGCATCCACCTCCGACTTCACCGTCAGCGCGCCTGTGGGGCACACGCTGGCGCACTGCCCGCAATTCACGCACTCCACTTCGCCAAGCTTTTTGCCGAAGGCTGGCTCGACGCACGCCTCGTGACCGCGATGCGCAAAGTCGATGGCGCCGATGCCCTGAATCTCCCAGCACATGCGCACGCAATCGCCGCACAGAACGCACTTGTTTGGATCGCGCACCAGCGATGGAGACGAATCGTCGATCGGCGCCGGTTGCAGCACGGACTTGAAGCGCACCTTCTTCACGCCCAGCCGCTGCGCCAGGCTCTGCAACTGGCAGTTGGTGCTCCGCGCGCACGTCGGACAGCTCTGATCGTGGTTGGCCAGCAGCAGCTCCACCGCGATCCGGCGTATCTCGCGAATCTCCGGCGTCGTGGTCTGCACCTTCAACCCTGCCTCCGGTAACGTGGAACATGCGCCCATGATTCCGCGTCCCTCCACCTGCACCAGGCACAGCCGGCATGCGCCGTACACGCTCAGTTCAGAGTGATAGCAGAAGGTCGGCAGGTCGATCTCAGCCTTGCGAATCAGTTCCAATAGGTTGCGCTCGCCCTCAATCGCTACCGTCCGTCCATCGATCGTCAATGTTGGCTGCGTCAGAGTGTTCATCTGTCTATATCCCTTCCACCGCGTGAAGCTTGCAGGCTGTTGCGCAGGCGCCGCACTTGATGCACAGCTCCGGATCGATATGGTACGGCTTCTTTTTTTCTCCCGAGATCGCCCCCGCCGGGCACGCCACAAAGCACACGCCGCAGCCCTTGCACTTGGTCGGATTGATCTCCGGCCGGAGCAGCGCCTTGCATCGGCCCGTGCGGCAGCGCTTCTCGAAGACATGCTCCTCATACTCCTTGCGGAAGTAGCGCAGCGTAGACAGCACCGGATTCGGCGCCGTCTTTCCCAGCCCGCACAGCGACCCCACCTGCACCGCGTGTCCCAACTGCTCCAGCAGCACCAGCGTATTTGCGTCCGCGCGGCCTTCAATCACGTCGTCCAGCAGCGCCAGCAGTTGCCGTGTGCCTTCGCGGCACAGCAGGCACTTGCCGCAGCTCTCACGCTGGGTAAATTGCATGAAGAATCGCGCGATGCCCACCATGCATGTGTTCTGGTTCATGGTCACCAGTCCGCCGGAGCCCACCATCGCTCCCACGGCGCGCAGCGACTCATAGGCCAGCGGCAGGTCCAGATGCTCTTCGGTAAGGCATCCGCCCGAAGGGCCGCCGATCTGCACTGCCTTGAATCCGTTCTTCCACACCTTGCCCGCGTCGTCCGTCACTCCGCCGCCGATGTTGTACACAATCTCGCGCAACGTCGTGCCGAAGGGGACCTCAACAAGTCCGGTGTTGGCCACATGTCCGGTCAGAGCAAAGGTCTTGGTTCCCGGCGACTCTTTGGTCCCGATGCTGCGGAAGACCTCTGGCCCTACGTTCAGAATGCGCGACACATGGGCCAGCGTCTCAACATTGTTAATAATGGTCGGCTTGCCCCACAGACCACTCTGCGCGGGGAAGGGCGGTTTGGGCCGCGGCATCCCCCGTTGTCCCTCGATGGATGCGATCATGGCCGTCTCTTCGCCGCACACAAACGCTCCCGCGCCCTCCATCACATCGCACTTCATGCTGAGGCCGGTGCCGAAGACGTTCTTTCCCAGGATGCCTTCGCGCTCCGCATCCGCCACCGCACGTCGCATCCGCTCCACCGCCAGGGGATACTCGGCCCGCACGTACACCAGGCCTTCGTTGGCCCCAATCGCGCGCGCCGCAATCATGATCCCTTCAATCACGCTGTGCGGGTTGCCCTCCATTACCGACCGGTTCATAAACGCGCCGGGATCGCCCTCGTCGCCGTTGCAGATCACATACTTCTTGGTGGAATTCTGCACTCGCGCCGCGTCCCATTTCCTTCCCGTGGGAAATCCCCCGCCGCCGCGTCCACGCAGCCCGCTCTCTGTGATGACCTTGCATATCTCCTCCGGCGTCATCTCTAAATAGGCCATCTTGGCTGCCTTGTAGCCGCCGTGCTGCATGTACTCGTTAATGTCCTCCGGATCCAGGAAGCCGCACTCGCGCAGCACCAAGCGCTCCTGCCGCGAGTAGAAGGGATTGTCGGTAAACCCGTGGCAACTCTTGCGCGTCGACGGGTCCTTATACAGCAGCCGCTCCACCACCTGGCCTGCGACCAGCGTCTGCTGCACAATGTCCGGCACATCTTCGCGGTGTACCTTGCAGTACAGAATTCCCTCCGGAGCCACCGACACCAGTGGTCCCATCTGGCAGAATCCCTGGCATCCGCTCTTGGACAGCCGTACCTCATCGTCCTCAGCCTCGGCGCGCAGCTCCAGAATCACATGCACGCCGCTGCTCGCCATCTCGCTCTTGAACTTCTCATACACCTTCATGGCCCCATTGGCCATGCATCCAGTTCCGGCGCACACAACCACGCGACGCACCTGCGCAGGCGCGACGCTTCCGTTTCCGTTCACACCATTCAAAACCACAGCTTCCGCGTCAGGCATGGGACTCCTCGGCTGAGGGCTGCTCAGCATCTGCGGACGCACTCGCAAGCGAGGCCTCCTGGGTCTTGATCTCATCCACCAGCGCCAGCGCGTGCTCAGGGGTGATCTGCCCGTGTACCTGCTCATCGATCACGATCACCGGGGCCAGACCGCATGCGCCCAGGCACGCCACTGTCTCCAGAGTGAACATCATGTCGGGTGTGGTCTTGCTTGTTTCCGTGGTGCCAAGCTTCTCGCGCAGAGCATTCAGCACGGGAATCGACTGCTTCACATGGCAGGCAGTCCCATCGCATACCCGGATCACATGCTTCCCCTTCGGCTCCAGCGCAAAGTGCGCGTAGAACGTGGCCACGCCAAACACGCGCGCCGGAGGAACGTCCAGCGAAGTCGCCACATAGGTCAGCACTTCTTCCGGCAGATACTGATACTCATGCTGGATCGCCTGTAGTATCGGAATCAAACTGGACGCGCGGCGTGCATGACGGTCCAGGATGCCGCACACCCTTTCAAACTTCTCCGCGCGATCCGCAACTATTGGCATCGTCGCCATCAAACAGCCTCCTTCTCTTGCTTCTCCTGTACTGGCACACGCAATCGCCTCGCCAGCTTCCAGGAGAGCGAGGCCAGCGTCGAGTAAAGGTCTTCGTTGTGAACAATGATCTCTTCGGGGACCCTGAGCTTGACCGGAGCGAAGTTCCAGATGGCCTGGATGCGCCCCTTCACCATCTCATCGGCCACCGCCTGCGCCGCTTCAGCCGGGGTCGTAATGATTCCCAGCAGGATGCTCATCCGCGGTGCCAGATCGGCCAGTTTATCCAGCGGCAATACCGCCTTCTTATGGATCCATTGCCCGATCTTGGACGGGTCGGTGTCGAACGCAGCCACGATCCGTAGTCCGAACTTGGAGAACCGTTCATGTCCCAGCAACGCTGTCCCCAGGTTTCCCACCCCAACCAGGAACGCTTCGTTCACGTTGTTCCATCCAAGAAATTGCTCGATGGCCTGGATCAGTTCGCTCACCGAGTAGCCGGTCTTCGGCTTGCCGATGATCCCGGTGTACTGTAGGTCCTTGCGCACTTGCACCGCGACTAAACCCAAGTCGCGGCCGATCGTGCTACAGGAGATTCGGGCGGCCCCTCGGGCCTCCACATCCACCAGATAATGGTGATACTGGGGCAAGCGCTTCAGGCTTGGCTGCGGGATCGGCGGCAGTGCGGGGCGGATGCCGTACGATGTATTCGATATATTCATACCGATAACCACATATCGACTCTACTGCCGCACAGAACTTCAATCCGTGACCGCTATCACAGGGCCTTCATCCCAGGAATGAAGTAGTTGGAGGAGCAACTCTCAGCAGCATCCGCAGGCATGGCCCTGCCACGCCGATCTACCCTCCTTAATAAGGAAGGGAAGAATTGCCAGGGCGGCCAGCGAATCGAACCATGCGATGTGCCATGCCGCGTTGACCGCCAGGCCAACCAGCGCAATCAGAGCAATCGTTGCGCAAGTGGCTGATTGCACTGCATCGGCGGCTAGGGCTGCATTTTTGCTGCGACGTGCCTCCCTGCGCTTCAGCGTAGCCAGCACCGGCATGGCGATCAGGGCCGCCAGCGTGATGGCAATCCCAGCGCGACTCGTCTCAGGCCGCAAGCGCAGCGCAAACGACGAAACCGCAATCGCCGCAACCACTACCGCAAGCGCGTACAGCAGAACTCCAGCAGCACGTCCGGCCCTTCGTTCCGACAGAGACATGCCCGGAACCCACTGTAGCAGCACAACCGTGGCCGACAGCAGTTCCACCAGACTGTCGGAGCCGAACGCCAGCATCGCAGGGCTGTGGGCCGTTGCCGCCGCGTAGACAGCGACGCCCAGCTCCACCAGCATCCATGCCAGCGTCACACCCTGTAGCCATAGCACCGTACCGCGCGGCCTGGCGGCACATGCGGAGCCCGTCCCCGCCGGCTGGTCCCCGATCTGTACCATCTCCGCCATCTCGTTCCCTCCGATGATTGCAGGCGCTCGGAAGCTGTGCAAGTCCAGCGGCGGCGCGCGGCAAGCGAGATCGCTTGGCCCCCTCACCGTCCGTTCACGGATAACCCAGGACCCACAGATGAAAGCCTAGCCGAATACCGGACACAATAGAATCCTGCAACTGTTTTCAGGAATACAATTTGTGTGATTTGAAGTACAAGAAGGCGATGGAGTTGGTACGCGTGTATCGATCAAGGGGACAAGTATGAATTATCCGGTTTGGGACGTGGCCTTCGGCGCCGGACTGCTGATGGCGCTGGTGGCGGGTCTGCATGTATTCATCTCCCACTTCGCGGTCGGCGGAGGGCTATTTCTGGTTTTGACGGAGCGCAAGGCCCGTCGCAACAACGATTCGCAACTGCTCGCATGGCTGAAGTTCCACACCCGCTTCTTTGTTCTGCTTACCGTCGTCTTCGGCGCGGTCAGCGGGGTTGGAATTTGGTTCACCATCGGCCTCATCAGTCCCACCGCCACAAGTAACCTCATCCATATCTATGTCTGGGGCTGGGCCATCGAGTGGGTCTTCTTCTTCCTGGAGATCACCGCTGCCTTGCTCTACCTCTACGGATGGGACAAGTTGGAACCCAAAGTCCATGAGTGGTTCGGATGGGTCTACTTCATTACCGCGTTTGCCAGCATGGTGGTCATTAACGGCATCATCACCTTCATGCTCACCCCCGGACAGTGGATTGCGACCCACCAGTTTTGGACAGGGTTTTTCAATCCCACCTATGCTCCGTCTCTGCTCTTCCGCTTCTGCATTTCGCTGGCCCTGGCCGGCATCTATTCGCTCATCACCGCAAGCGTGCAGCGGGACGCCGCGCTGAAGGCGCGCATCGTGCGCTGGGGAGCTCTGTGGACTGTGCCATCACTTCTTCTTCTTCCCGTCTTCGCCTGGTGGTATATCCGCGACATTCCCCCCGTTCTTTGGGCCAGTACTCGCGGGGCCATGCCCACCGGAACCCACTTTGCCCTGCTCGCCTGCCTTCTGCTTGGCGGGACGTTCCTGCTTGCCCTCATCTCCCTACTACGTCCCACCCGACTGCATCTGGCCTTCAGCCTTGTCCTTGCGGTGGTCGCCTTTGGCGCCATGGATTCCTTTGAGTTTGTCCGCGAGTCGGTGCGCAAGCCCTTCATCATCACGAACTATCTCTATGCCAACTCGCTCTACTTCGCCGCCATGCCCGGTGACGGTGGGTTCACCGTGGACAACCTCAGCAGCACCGGTGTTCTGCAAACAGCAAAGTGGGTACAAAACCGCAATCTGACACCGGCCAACCAGGTTGCCGCCGGTCGTGAGATCTTCCGCGTTGAGTGCGAGAGCTGCCACACCACCAACAGCTACCGCGGCGTTCACCAGTACATTGTCAAGCGCCAATGGGACCAGGATAAATTGCACGCCATGCTGGGTGTCCTGTTTATGATGCACAACAATGTCATGCCTCAGTTTGCCGGCACGGACGCTGAGTTGAATGCCCTCAGCGCCTATCTCGGCTCGCTACAGCCCATGCATCCACCCCCGGACCTTCATCCCGACGGCAGAGCGGTCTTCGAGCAGAACTGTAGTATGTGCCATCTGGCGCGGCCCGACGATCATCTCTTCACCGATATGCCGAAGGACCCGCAAGCTGCAGTCGCCGCCCTGGCTAGCCTGCCTGCAATGTTCCCCATCATGCCCGATCTCAAGTTGTCCGAGGACGAGCGTCGCGCCCTGGTGCAGTGGGTCAATACTCAACGCCCCACGCAAGCAGCCAAAGGAGGTAACTGAGATGTTCAATCCCAGCATGGTCCCCACGCCCGACCCCAATCCGCTGCCTGCTCCCTTTTGGGTCTTCAAGCTGCTTCTGGTCGTCACCTTCGCCCTCCACATCCTCGCCATGAACTTCATGCTGGGCGGAGCGCTGCTTGCTTTGCTCGCTCGCTGGAGGCAGAAGGGAAGTCAGTTCGGCACGCGCATCTTTAGCGACGTGGCCAAAAAAGTGCCCGTCATGATGGCGGCAACCATCAGCCTGGGTATTGCCCCGCTTCTCTTCGTGCAGGTCCTCTACGGACAGTTCTTCTACACCTCGTCCATCCTGGTGGCCTGGCCCTGGTTCCTTGTGCTTGTGCTGGTGGTCTGCGCCTACTACGGCTTCTACTTTGTCTCGTATCAGGGCGAGCGGCGTCCCAAGGCGGTTGGACGCGTCATGCTCTTCAGCACCACCCTTGTCCTCATCATCGGCTTCATCTACACCAACAATCTGACCCTCAGCCAGGTCCCCGCCCACTGGGCGCAAAAATACTTCTCGTCCACCTCAGGCTGGGACCTCAACCTCTCCGAGCCTACCCTCGTTCCGCGTTATCTGCACTTCATGACAGCGGCCGTGGCCGTTGGCGGCCTCTACCTGGTCCTCATTGCGTGGACCAAGTGGAAGCAGGATCGCGAGTATGCACGCGCCATCTTCCAGCTCGGCGGCAAGGCCTTCCTTTATGCCACCATGGCCCAGGTTGTGATTGGTTTCTGGTTCCTGTTCAGCCTGCCCAAGACCCTGCGCATGGTGTTTATGGGCACCGACCCGCTGGCCACCGCGCTACTCTGTTTCGGTCTGGTAGCAGCTCTGACCACTATCTTTATGATGTCCGCGGCCCTCAAGAAGGACAATATCCGTCTCGCGGCGCTCGGCGTCACCAGCATCACGGCGCTCATCGTCTTCAGCATGTCCGTCATGCGCGAACTTCTGCGCATGGCCTATCTCAAGCCCTACTACAACCCGCAGCAGTTCGCCGTGCAGACGCAGTGGTCGCCATTCCTTATCTTCCTGGGTCTCTTCGTTGCCGGGGGTGTCTTCTGGTTCGTCATGTTAAAGCGCTACGGCCTCTTCAGCCGGACGAAACCCGTGCAACCGTAACCGCGCCTACTTCGCCAGCGTGCGGATGTAACCCACCACGGCCTTGATCTGCGCGTCCGTTAGCTTGGTGGAGAAGCTGGGCATCTTGTCCTTGCCATTCTTCACGATCGTGATCAACGCGGCGTCCGGCGTCTTCACCACTGCCGGGTCCTTGAATGACGCGGCCTTGAAGGCCTTACCCACCGGTGTGGCGGCCAAGCCATCGTCCCCATGGCACAGAGCGCACTGCGCCTTGTAGGTGTCCGCTCCGGAGCCTTGCGCGAATGCAGTTGTGACAACCGATGCTGCTAGACAAAGTATCGCAATACGGCTCAGATTCAATTTCACTTGAACGTCTCCTTAGACGGAAGATTTACATCGTTGAGGTTTGTACCCGCGAGTCCGCTCCAAGCTCAAGTATAACCGCCGCTCGCAATCGGCGTCACCACACAGCGAAGGGCAGAGCCGAAGCCCTGCCCCTCGTGATGCATCCTTCTTTCTCCTGTCAGTCTTACTTCGCCGCTACCGGCGACAGCGTGACCTCCGGCTCCTGCGACAGCCCATCCGTAACCTCCACCGGCTTGGTGTCGAAGATGACCGTTGCGGGCTTCAGTCCCTGACGTGTAGCTGTCAGCGTGACGGATCCCGCGTCCCTGGTGGAACGCATGGCCACGCGGTTGATGCCGTCCTCGGTGTTCAGATACAGGTTGTTCGTGCTGTTGACCTTGCCTGAGTTATAGCCTCCGCGCCAGATGGCGTGGCCGATAGCTGAGGGATCCCTGCCTGTCGAGCTCCAGGTGAAATCGACGCGGGCGTCGTCGGTCGGGCAACGCTGGCCCTTGGCGTCCACCACTTCCACGTCGATCAGGGCCATATCTTCGCCATCGGCGCGCACGCCTCCGGGAGCCGTATGCAGGGTGAGTTTAATCGCCGCGGGTGCGCCTGCGGTCGTCAGTGTGTAGTTTGCGACCGCTGCCGTGCCCTTGTATCCCACAGCCTTGATCGTCCCCGGTTCAAACGCAATATTGGGGAAGGTATACAGATAGCCGTTCTCGGGTGTCGCGACCTTGCCCTTGGATGCCCCGTTCACGAACAACTCCACACTGTCCACGTTGTTGGCCACCACGTACATCGTCTTCACCGTGGGGTTCCCGTTGGGCTGCTTTTCCGGATACGACCAGTGCCCGATAATGTGGATGTCGGGCTTCTCGTTCTGCATCACCTGCTCCACGAAGTAGGCTTCCTTGGGCAGGCGTACCGCGTCCACCTTGCCGCTCACGCGTGATACTTCGCTGGAATCCTGTCGTCCGTCAGCAGCCTCATCGGTAAAGTAGATGGAGGCGTAGGCGGCAAATTTGGCATGCGCCGGGTCGGTGTTGGAGATGCGGTTGGAGTAGAAGTTCCAATATCGCTTCACCTGCGCCACGGCGAAGGTTTCCGAGTTGTAGTTATAGGTGTCGTTCGGCCCCTTCTTGAACCCGTAGTAGGGCGGCGAGAAGTCGTCCCAGAAGCGGCGCGAGCCTTCATCGCGGAAGTCCTCGGTCTCAATCAGCGGTACGCGGTTGCGCACATTGTCGTTATAGGGCCCGCCCAGCATGGTGCCGGACCACTCCGCTGCGGCCACCGCGTCCGGTTGAGTCAGCGAGCGGCATCCCATGAACCGACCGCCGTTGGGGTCATACTCTTTGCGTAGCGCCACCATCTCCTGCATCTGCGGCCCGGTGACGCCGGTATTGCCTGCCTCCCACATCAGGATGCTTGGGTTGTTGCGCAGGTAGATGATGCTGTCGCGCATTACATCCACACGCTGCCGCCACTGCGTGCCCCAGGAGTCCTCTTCCTTGTCGCCCGCCGGTGCAATCTCCACGATGCCGAAGCGGTCGTAGGATTCCACGTCCTCTTTCTGCGGCGTCACATGCATCCAACGCATGTAGTTCGCGTTGTCGTCGCGAATCATCTGCGCGGTGAAGTCGTGCATCCACTCCGGATAGCCCACGCCAACGCCGGCCCATTCATCCGCCGAGCGCTCCGAGAAGCCCTTCAGGTATACGAACTTGTCGTTGATATAAACGCCGCCCGTGCCAGCGCCGCCCTTGAACTCCACCTTGCGGAAGCCCGTGGTGATCTTGGTGACGTCCACCACCTTCCCCCCAACCGTCAGCATGGTGTACACATCGTACAGATACGGGTCGTCCGGGCTCCAGAAGCGTGCTCCGGTCAGCGCTCCACTGGACGTCAGAATGGACTTGTCGCCTGAGACGATGTCGGCGTTGCTGCCATTGAACGTGGCCCGCACCACGCCGTCCTTGTCCACCACCACGGCCGACAGGCTTACATTGGCACTGCTGCGCCCGCGTCCCTGTGTGGCATTGTGTACTTGCGATTCCACATGCACCGTGCAGCTATGGCCAGCGATGTTGTAGTCGGTGCAGTAGATGTAAGTGCCCGTGGTGCCCAGGCCGTAATAGATCGGCAGCGTCTGGTAGATCGTGCCCGTCACATGCAGCCATACGCGACGGTTGATGCCTCCAAACTGCGGGTTAAAGTCGTTGGCGTTCCATCGATAGCCGGTGTCGGTGGCACGTTCCCTGTAGCCGCCACTGTTGTTCACCCGCACCGCGATCACGTTCTCCTGGTCGCCAAAGTGCAAGCCGGGCGTCAGGTCGATGCCATATCCCGTGATCCCGTTCTCATACAGGCCGAAAGGAACGCCATTCAGATAGATGTCTCCCGCCTGGCGCATGCCCTCGAACTCAATAAAGACCTTCGACCCCGACATGTTGGCCGGCAGCTTGAAGTGCTTGCGGTACCACACCACGCCCTGGTACTTGCCGCGATCGCCGCCGCTATGGTCGATGAGCATGCGGAATGAGTCGACATCATTAAAAGTATGCGGCGTGCTCACGGTGTCCCACTGCACGTCGTCGAAGTTCACAACCTCGGCCCCGGGAACATCCTGCCGGATGAACTTCCAGTCGGTGTTGAAGTTGTAGGTCACGCGCGGCGTCGTGGGTGGCACGAACTTTGCATCCGCCGACCAAAGCGGAAGAGTGGACGCAACAATGGCAAGGGCTGCAAGCGGGAAAAACGCTCTGATCTTCATGGCGGGTAGTCTATGCAGGCGGAAGAATGACTGTCAAACCGGGCAGAATTCCCCCCTCCATGACCACAATATGGGCACTCGCGCCGCGTTTCATATAAGATTCTGCGTTAGTTCATCCTTCGTATTTGCGAAGTATGCCGCGCGGGCTATCCGCCCCTCGGAGTGTCTCAATGATAGAAAAGAGGTTCGCAATGAAATCCAGATGGTTGGCAGGCCCTGTGCTTCGGTTGGCAATGCTCCTGTCGTTCTCCATGCTTCTGCCCATGGCAGCATTCGCCTCGGCCACTCCCTACCCGGCCTATCCCGGCGCACCGGAGAGCCTTGCCTACAGGGTAACCGTCGATGGCCAGCCTGTCTTCGTGCATCGCCTGCCCACCTACAACCAGTTTCAGTGGATGGACCATGCCAGCTTCGCCATGCCGGCCTCCGGCAAGGTGCATGTCACCGTCACCTCGCTGGTCAACGAGCGCAACGTCATCACCTGTTACATCCGTCCCGCCGCCTACGGCATTCATCCTCAGATCAGCGGCAAGTCCATCAGCTTCGACCTCGATCAGCCGCGTTATCTTGTCATCTTCTTCAATGAAGAACCTACCTTCCAGAGCCCCGGCCTGCTTCTCTTTGCCGAGCCCGCCGAAAAGAACGCTCCCAGACTTGGCGACGCCAACGTCACCAACATCATGGACTACAAGGTGGACAACACCGGCAAGACGCTGGAGACCGCGACCATCAACAAGGCCATCGGCGACGTCTCCGCCCGCCCCGGCGGCGGCGTGCTCTTCTTTCCCGCCGGAGTCTATCTCTCCGGCGAGATCGTGATGCAGAGCAACGTCAAGCTCTATATCGACGCGGGCGCCGTCATTCGCGGTTCGCGCAAAAACGCCGACTACGTCTCCCCGCCCATGCCCTCAGGGGGTCGTGGCCTGCGCGCCATGGTCGTATTTAATAATGTGGAGAACGCAGGCATCACCGGTCGCGGCACCATCGATATGGAGGGCTATCCGTGGCTCTGGCACGACGTTCAGCCCGATGCCGGCGATGGCAAGGCGCGTTCCGACGAGGGCCTGGTCAACGATCCCCACGGCAACGGTGTCAAGGGTTACATCGTCAACCACTGTAAGAACATCACCTTCCAGGGTCTGCTCCTTCTACGCTCCTCCTACTGGACCACCACCGTTAGTGACACCGAAAACTTCTCCGCTATCAACATTAAAATCGTCAACCGCAAGCAGCAGTATCACGACGACGCCTTCGATATCACCGGCAACACCAAGCATGTCCTCATTGCCGATAGCTTCGCCATGACCATGGACGACACCTTCGCCTTTTACGGCGGCAAAAGCTCCACCGTGGAAGATGTAACCGTCCGCAACTTCGTCAACTACACCTACACCGCATCCATTGCGATTGGCTACGGCGGCGCGCCCAACATCCGCCACGTCCTCTTCGACGGCGTGCAATTTGTCACCAACCAGAACAAGTACGCCGTCTGGATACAGCTCTCGCCCGCATACTTTACCGGCAAGGGTTACACCTCCGGCCAGAAGCCGAGCGACGGCATCGTCCTCGACGACTTCAAGTTCGTCAACACCAGCTTCGAGAATGATGGCGGCCACATCTACATCGACGGCGGCAGCGACCCCGTCACCAACTTCGTATTCCAGAACTGTACCTTTGGCCATCCCACGCGGCCCGCGCAGATTATGGGCGCAAAGGTCGCACCCATCCTCTTCAAGAACGTCAAGATCAATGGAGTTGTCGTAAGCAGCGAGCAGCAGCTGAAGCGCGACGGCTATGAGTTCGCCGCGCCCGTCACCTTCAAATTCGCTCCATAAGTATTACGCCAGCGCCAGGTTCAGGTTCTCGATCGCTTCGTCGATCTCCTGCGTGTTCTTGAATCCCACCGTCACGCAGTCCACGCCGGCGTTGTTGAACGCGAAGCGCATCGCGGCCTGGCGGTCTGTCCGCTGGGTAAACGTCCCTTCGCCAATCAGCTTCATGCTGATCACGCCCATCCCTTCCTTCTTCACCTGCTTCACATGCTCCACCACCTCGCCCACGCTGTCCGGATTGCTCGGGCCATCGCCCACCGGCCCATCCATGCGCGTGCCGTTGTGGTTCATGCGGATCATCGCCACCTGTAGCCACTGGTTGCCCGGCATCTGGCGCAGCGCAGGCAGCCCATGCACCGACGCGCCGCGCGACAAAATCGTCTTCTTCTCCTGCGCCTGCTGGATACCCTCCGCCCAGCGCTTGCTGGTAGTCGGCCAGTCGGCGGTGTGCTGCCAGTGCAACAGCATAATGTCGAAGTACTCAGTCTGCATCGTGCTCCGCATCTCGTCGAAATGCTTCTGCGGATCGACGCTCAATTCCGTGGTCACCTTGTGCATCAGCTGGTAGTTCTCGCGCGGCAGTCCCTTCAGCGCCACCCCTAACATCGCCGGCGTCACATACGAGTCGGAGGTCTCGAAGAAGCGGATGCCTTTGTCGTATGCATAGTGGATCAGGCGGGTAAACTCCTCCTGCCCCAGTGCGGCCTGGATGTGCCCATTGTTGCTGCCTGTGCCAAACGCCAGTCGCGTCACCTTTGTGCCCGATTTGCCCAGCGTCACCAGGTCGGTGGCTGTACGCGTGGCGCCATACACCGGCAGCGTGCCGACCGTACTCATGGCTCCAACGGCTAACGATGTCTTCAGAAATTCGCGGCGAGAATATTGGCTCACGGGGCTCTCCTCCTCTGAAATGGTCAATCTGGGCAGGACGTGCAGCAGGACACAATCTTTCCGAGATACTACCACGCAGACGGATCGTCAGTCAGTCTCTATGGCAGGACCTGCTTCATCACTTCGACGAGAGTCACGAACGGAAGGGCACGGGTTTACTCGCGCCATAAGGCACCTAATTTGCCTCATGGTTCGTCATTCCGACTCGAAGAGTCAGAATCTCCGTCGTTGTCTTTTAGGTGCCCCATTCATGCGCGTCCTTTGCGCATGGGTGGGAGTCTTTCCCTGCGCAGCATCCCCCCAAACCCATCCTGAATAATAATGTCGCTATCGGCGCGCGCATTTCTTTATGCTGCTCCAATGCCCTCCTCTCTCCAACAAACCCGCAGCCGCTTCTATGCCGCGCTACCTCTAGTACTAGCCAGCTTTGCCCCGCACTTCGCTCTCGCGCAGACCACGCCTCCGTCTCCATTTCTTCTCGGGGCAGACATCTCCGCGCTCGACTCGCCCGGTCGTGGCCGGTTGCCCGCATATCAGGAAGACGGCAAGCCCAGCGACGAACTCACCATCCTTCGCCATCATGGATGGAATGCCTTCCGCGTCCGCGTCTTCGTATCCCCGGTGCGTAACGCTCCCAACAACACGCTGGAGGCCGCCATCCCTCTGGCCAAACAAATCAAAGCCTCCGGCGCAACCCTCATTCTCGATATTCACTTCTCCGACACGTGGGCCGATCCGGGCCACCAGGAGACTCCGGTCGCATGGCGAGGCATGGACATCAAGGCGCTCGCAAAGGAGTGGCAATCCTACGCCCGCGACACCGTCAAGGCCCTTAAGGACGCCGATGCTATGCCTGACATCGTCCAGGTCGGCAACGAGATCACCGTCGGCGCGGACTGGCCCCTGGCCAAACTTGGCCCCGCCACCGCAACCCCAGGCACTCCGCAGAAGCCCTACGACGAAGCCCGCCAATGGAAGAACCTGACTCTGCTTCTTAAGTCCGGGATCAAGGGCGTCAAGAAGGGTGCAGGCCGCACTCCGCCGCGCATTGCCATCCACATTGACAAGGGCGGCCACTGGGACACCACCCAGTGGTTCTTCGACCACCTCAACGCCGCACACGTCCCCTTCGACATCATCGCGCAAAGCTTCTATCCGCCCTGGGGCCACGGCACCCT
>Ga0181517_10002252_pt1 | contig 19966 bp, 13 predicted proteins | sample PEATcosm2014_Bin_31_FD_119748 | JGI IMG/M metagenome (GOLD analysis project Ga0181517, IMG submission 119748) | Peatland microbial communities from MTU Mesocosm Facility, Houghton, MI, USA - PEATcosm2014_Bin01_30_metaG | ecosystem: Environmental > Terrestrial > Soil > Wetlands > Peat | place... | reverse complement strand
ACCGCGCGAATCACTTCCATCACGGTGTGCCCCTCGCCGGTTCCCACGTTGAACTGGTCCGAGGCGCCGCCGCCCAATAGATGCTCCAAAGCCAGGATATGGGCCTGCGCCAGGTCGTTCACGTGGATGTAGTCGCGGATGCAGGTGCCATCGGGAGTGTCGTAGTCGTTGCCGAAAATCGTCACGGGCCGGGCGGTTAGAATGGCGCGAAAGAGCAGCGGGATGAGATGCGTTTCGGGCTCGTGCTCTTCGCCCAGGCGGCCGCTGGGGTCCGCGCCCGAGGCGTTGAAATAGCGCAGTGGGACGCTGGTGAGGCCGTGGATGCGGTCGAACCAGCGCAGCAGAGTTTCCACCATCACCTTGGATTCGCCGTAGGGGTTAACGGGCTGAATGGGAAAGTCCTCGCGGATAGGCACTGCGTGGGGATTGCCGTAGACGGCCGCCGTGGAGGAGAAGACCAAGTGCTTGACGCCGGCCCGCACCATGGCGGTGAGCAGCGAGAGCGAGCCGCCCACATTGTTCGCAAAATAACGCTCCGGCTCGCGCATGGATTCGCCTACGGCGATGAAGGCCGCGAAGTGCACCACGGCCTCGGCGCCGGTCTGGCGCAGAAGCTCGGTAAGGGCGCCGGTATCGGCAAGGTCCAGCTCATGAAGCCGCCCGGCTGGAACATTGTGGCGGTGGCCCTTGGAAAGATTGTCCACCACGCTGACTTCGTGACCCTGCTCGAGCAGCAGGCGCACGGTATGGGAGCCGATATAACCCGCTCCCCCGGTGACGAGAATTCTTCGAGAGTTCACTGACACGATTGTAGCGGGAGGCGCGGCGCGGCCCAAGAAGGGGCTGCGAGCCCGCGCACAGATCGCAGATCGCTCGCGGAGGCCGGCGTTTCGTCCTTCCCCTGAAGAGGCAGCTACAAGGTAAAATCGGATCATTGCGCTTTTTGAGAGCCGAGTGAGCATTTGGCCGCCAAATCGTCCAGAGTTATAGCCATTTACGCCGGATCGTTCGACCCGATCACCAACGGGCACCTGGATCTCATCCAGCGCGCCGCCGGTCTGTTCGACTGCCTGATCGTCTCCATACTCCGCAACGAGAACAAGCTGCCGCTCTTCTCGGTCGAAGAGCGCATGGAGATGCTGCGCGAGGTGCTGCGCGTCTACCCGAACGTGCGGGTGGACTCTTTCGGAGGGCTGCTGGTGGATCACGCAGCCGCCCACGGAGCCACTATTCTGCTGCGCGGTATACGGGCCATCTCGGACTACGAATACGAGTTGCAGATGGCGCTGATGAACCGGCGGCTGCGGCCCGGCATCGAAACCCTGTTCCTGATGGCTAACGAGGCCTATTCGTTCATCAGCTCGCGGCTGATCAAAGAGGTCTTCAGCCTGGGCGGGAACGTCTCCGGGCTGGTGCCGCCCTGCGTGGAAGAGCGCCTGCGGCTGCGCCTCCCGACCGTGGTTACCAAAGGGGCCTAGGCCTTCCATGCCGCCGGAGCGCCACGGAATTGCGGGACGCATCGCCAGCATTGGCGTCTCTTCGACCATGAAAGTAGCGGCGGAGGCCGAAAAGCTGCGCTGCGCGGGCGTGAACGTGGCGGATTTCGGCGCCGGCGAGCCGGATTTCCCCACCCCCGGAAACATCAAGCAGGCCGCCATTCGCGCCATCGAGGCGAACTTTACCAAGTACACCGCCGCCGCCGGAACCACCGAACTGCGCCAGGCCGTGTGCGACCGCCACGCGCAGGATTTCGGCACGCACTACCAGCCCGAGGAATGCCTCATCGGCGTGGGCGGCAAGCACGTGGTCTTCAATCTCACCCAGGCGCTGATCGACCCCAGCGACGAGGTCATCATCCCGGTGCCCTACTGGGTGACGTACAGAGACGTGGTGCACTACGCCGGGGGGAAGTGCGTCTTCGTGGAAACGGACGAAGCGCGCGGCTTCGCCCCCACGGCAGAGGCCATCGAGCGGCATCTCACGCCGCGCACCAAGATGGTAATCGTCAACTCGCCTTCCAATCCCAGCGGCGCGGTGGTGGATCGCGAGGAGTTCGAACGGATTTATAGCCTGACCTCCCGGCGGGGCATCTACCTGCTGACGGACGAGTGTTACTGCCGCTTCGTCTACGATAGCGAGCCGTTCTCGGCCGCCGCGTTTCCGGGCGCCAAGGAGAACGTGCTGGTGGTGGGATCGTGTTCGAAGACTTACGCCATGACGGGCTGGCGCGTGGGCTTCGGGCTGGCCCCGGCGGCGGTGATCGGGGCCATGATCAAGCTGCAGAGCCACACCACCTCGAACCCCACCTCGATCGCCCAGAAGGCCGCCGAGGAAGCGCTGCGCGGGCCGCAGGACGCGGTGGAGGCCATGCTCGCCGAATACCAGCGCCGGCGCGATTTCGTGGTGCGGCGCCTGGCCGCTATTCCGGGTGTGACGTGCCCGGAACCGCGCGGCGCGTTCTACGCTTATCCGAATATCGGGACGGCGCTCGCGGCCAACGGCTGGGGAGCAGCGGAGTTCGCCGAGCGCCTGCTGCTGGAAGCTCATGTGGCCGTAGTACCCGGCGAGGCGTTCGGCACGGACCGGCATATACGGATTTCGTACGCTACCTCCATGAGCGAATTGGAGCGCGGCCTGGACCTGTTGCATCAGTTTATTGTCCGGCACTCATAAGTTATGTCCAACGCCATTCGCTTGACGCCGTCCCCGCGCGAGAGGGTGTGGGGGAAAACGAGCCTGGCCCCGTGGTTTCCGGATTCCGAAACGCCCATTGGCGAGATCTGGTTCCTGGGCGAACGCGAGCTACCGCTGCTGGTGAAGCTGATCTTCACGAGCGAGCGGCTCTCGGTGCAGGTGCATCCCGACGATGGCGAAGATGGACCGCGCGGCAAGACGGAGATGTGGCACATCGTGGAAGCCGCTCCGGGGGCCTCGCTGGCGCTGGGTTTTCGCGAGCCGCTCTCGCGCGAGCGCCTGCGGGAGGCGGCGCGCAGCGGGGAAATCGAGCATCTGGTGAACTGGATGCCGGCGTGTGCGGGGCAGACGTTCTTCACGCCCGCGCACACGGTACACGCCATCGGCGCGGGACTGGTGCTGTGGGAGATCCAGCAGAATTGCGACGTGACGTACCGGCTGTGGGATTATGGCAGGCCGCGCCCTATCCACCTGGAGCAGGCCGTGGCGATCGCGGATCTGGGGGTGCACGCCGGACCCGCGCGGCCCGCCAGGCTGGACGAAAACCGCGACGAGCTGGTGCGGTCGCGCCACTTCGTCACCGAGCTGGTGCGCATGGACGCGGGCGCGTCGCATACAGCGGAGGCGCGCGCCTGCCAGATATGGATTTGCCTGCAGGGCCAGGGCGATATCGGCGGCGACCGTTTCCGGCCCGGGGAAGTCTGGCTATTCCCGGATAGCGGCGAGCAACCCCGCATCGCGCCCGCCACGGCCGCGCGATGGCTGCGCACCTACGTGCCGGCCTGAGCGCGGGACACAACGATAGTGCACAACGCGCCATTGTAGATTAGCCTAGAGTGGATGGCTGACAGCGTCAGCGAACCTGTAACCAAATTGCAACTGAAGCCGGTCGAGAAACCGAAGCCGGTCGAGAAACCTCCAGTCGATCTCGACGCGCCTGGCAATTACGTCAACCGCGAGCTGGGACTGCTGAGTTTTCAGTGGCGCGTTCTGGAGGAGGCCCAGGATAGCAGCAATCCGCTGCTGGAGCGCGTGAAGTTCCTCTCCATCGTGGGATCTAACCTGGACGAGTTTTTCATGGTGCGAGTGGCCAGCCTGACGGCCCAGGTGGATGCCGGCATCCTGGAGTTCGGCCCGGACCGCATGAGCCCCACGGCGCAACTGGTGGCTATACGGCGCGAAGTGAAGCGCCTCATCGACGCCGCGCACGATTGCCTGGAGCGCCAGCTCAGGCCGGCCCTGGCCGAGGAAGGCCTGCGGATTCTGAATTACTCCGAAATGAACGCCAAGCAGACGGCCACCGCCAAGCGCTACTTCTCGGAGATCATTTTCCCGGTGCTGACCCCGCTAGCCTTCGACCCCGGGCGCCCCTTCCCGCACATCTCCAACCTGAGCCTCAACCTGGCGGTTCTGATCCGCGATACCGCCGGGCAGGAGCGCTTCGCGCGCGTCAAGGTGCCGGATTCGCTGCCCGCGCTGGTGCCGCTGACACGGCCGCGCAAGCCGGCCGGCAAGCGCGGGCGGGCGCGCCACGAAGAGTGCTACGTCTGGATCGAGGAGATCATCGCGGCCAATCTCGACGCCCTGTTTCCGGGCATGGAGGTGGTGGAGACGCACCCGTTCCACATCACCCGCGACGCCGATATCGCCATCAAGGAACTGGAAGCCGAAGACCTGCTGGAGACCATCGAGGAAGGCGTGCGGCAGCGCAAGTTCGGCAGCGTGGTGCGGCTGCAGGTGAGCCGTGACATGCCGCAGCACATTCTGCAGATCCTCATGAGCAACCTGGAAGTGGCGGCCGGGGAAGTGTACCGCGCCAAGGGATTGCTGGGTCTCAGCCGCCTCTCCGCGGTAGCGCAGATCGACCGGACGGATCTGAAATACAAGCCCTTTCTTCCGGCCACGCCGGCTGAGCTGAATCCCTCTAACGACGAAGAGGATCTGTTCGCCATCATCCGCCGCCGCGACGTTCTGCTGCATCATCCTTTTCAATCGTTCCAGCCGGTGGTCGATTTTCTGAAGAAGGCGGCGCACGATCCGGACGTGCTGGCGATCAAGATGGTGCTCTACCGCGTGGGCCGCAATTCCCCGGTGGTAGAGGCGCTGCTGGAGGCCATAGAAGAGGGCAAGCAGGTGGCCGTGTTGATGGAGCTGAAGGCGCGCTTCGATGAGGAGAGCAACATCGAGTGGGCCAAGGCGCTGGAGCGCGCCGGCGCCCACGTGGTCTACGGGCTGCTGGGACTGAAGATTCACTGCAAGGCCACCATCGTGCTGCGGCGCGAAGGAGGCGGCATCCGCTCTTACATGCACCTGGCCACCGGCAACTATAACGTGGTGACCGCGCACCTGTATACCGATCTGGGCCTGTTCACTTCGAATCCCGAGCTGGCGGGAGACACCATCGACCTGTTCAATTTCCTGACCGGGTACTCGGCCAAGCGCGATTACCAGCGGCTACTGGTGGCGCCGGTAAACCTGCGGGAGCGCCTGCAGGCGCTGATCAAACGCGAGATCAAGCAGCACGAGACCGACGGCAAGGGCCACCTGGTATTCAAGATGAACGCGCTGGTGGATCCGGAGATGGTGCGGCTGCTCTACCGCGCTTCGCAGGCGGGCGTGAAGGTCGATCTACTGGTGCGCGGCATCTGCTGCCTGCGGCCGGGTATGCCGGGGCTGAGCGAAAACATCCGCGTCACCAGCATTGTGGGCCGCTTCCTGGAGCACAGCCGCATCTTCTATTTCCGCAACGGGGGCAACGAGGAGATTTACCTGGGCAGCGCCGACCTGATGCCGCGCAACCTCAATCGCCGCGTGGAGCTCCTGTTTCCGGTCTTCGATCCCGAGCTGCGGCGGCGCATACGCGACGAGATTCTGGGCGTCTACCTGGTGGACAACGTGAAGGCGCGGCGCATGGCGACCGATGGCACATACAAGCGCGTTCCCCACCGGGATGGAGAGAAGGCTAACAACAGCCAGGAGATCCTGCTGGGGCAAAGCGTCCGCAACCAGCGCAAGAAGCCGAAACTGAGCTGGTAGCGATCAGCCCTGGGCGATCTGGCGCTGCTGCTTGTCCACTAGCTTGAGACTCTTGGGCTGATCCTGCCAGCCCTCCCAGAGATGCTTCATGCGCGTGCGGAACTCCTTGGGACGCTCCTGGTAGATTCGCTCGCCGAGAGAAAGCGAATTGGCGATGAGCTCCTTCTGATATTTCGCGGCGAGATCCACGCACTGCTCGATCTCCTCGGGCCGCCCGAATTGGCGCGGGTGCGCGGTCAGCGCGGCTTTCAGGACCTCCAGGTTGTGATGGTCGCCCAGCCAGGTTTCCAGTTCTTTCAGGTTTTTCTCGTAGCCTTCCATCACCTCGGTCCAGAGGTCCTCGAGCAGGCGGATGTGATACCAGTGGTCTTTGACGCGCTTGCGCCACTCGTGGCAGAGTTCCGGGCGGCGATCCGCGCGGACGGCAGCCATCGCTCGGCGGGCTTTGCGGTAGGCAGCGGTCAGGCCGGGCGCCAGGGCTTCGAAGCCATCGGCCTTCAGGGGCCAGGCCGCGGTTCGCTTCGCGGCGGCCCGCAGCCCGGCCGCCATTTTCTCGAGGGCCTGGCCGATACGCGTGCCGCGCTGCTGCTGGCGCTTGCTGCGCAGCAAGCCCTGGCGGATGGAGGCCAGGGTGGCGCCTTGCAGATCGTCTTTGTACTTCGCGACCAGCGCGTCGAGGGTTTCGATGAGGACCGCGCGGTCGCGAAAATCGGAGAGCCGCCGGCCGATGTTGCGCAGCCGGATGTTCTCGCGGGCGTAGACGGAGCCCAGCTCTGGACGCATCAACCGCAGCAGCGCGCGGACTTTCTTGACGCTTTTGCGGGCTTCGTGAATGGCTTCATCGCGATTGCGGGCAGTCGCGGCGCCCAGCAGAGCGGCGGCGGACTGCGTTTCTTCGAGTGCAATGCGTTTGACACCTTCGGGAATGGATTCACCGGGCTTCAAGCGGTATGGCATGACACAGCCTCGCTCACGGGGGTTCTCCGATCGCCCACCATCCACCAGTAAAACGGGATGCAGGCGAGCAGGAAAACCACCGCCACTACAAATCCAGGATAGTAGGATCCGGTGCGGGCGATGAGGATTCCGGTGACCAGGGGAGCCACCACTCCGGACAGGTTGGACGAAAAATTCAATGCGCCCGCCCAGATCCCCACCTTTTCACGGGGCGCCACGAGCTGCAGGAGCGCCAGGATATTACCGGAGGCGAAGCCCACGAGCGACGCTCCGCCCATCAGCAGAATGGCGGCGTGGTCGTTCGACATGAGGCCCGCGGGCAGCAGCAGGAAGCTGGTCAGGTAGGCCCCGGTAATCAGAGCCTTGCGGGTGCGGGCCTCGTTCCATCCGTGGCGGATCAGGCTGTCCGCCAGCCAGCCGCCCAAGGGCTCGCTCACGGCGAATACCAGGTAAGGCACCACGGCGTAGGCGCCCGCCTTGCGCAGCGGCATGTGGCGCGCCACCACCAGGTAATCCGGGATCCAGGTGACCAGCAGATACCAGTAATAGCTGTAGCCCAGGTGCGGCAGGCAGATGCCGAGAAGGTTGCGGTCGATGCGCCAGGAGCGCGCCTTGCCGGGCACCGGGGCGGCCGGCGGCACGCGCGTCCCGACGTGGGCGGGGAAAATGGCCAGCCAGGGAATCAGCCAGAGCATGCCCGCGAAGCCCACTATAAAGAAGGTGTGGTGCCATCCGAAGCGCATCACCAGCGCGGCGATGATGGGAGCTCCGGCGGCCATCCCGAAGCGCGATCCGCTGTTCATGATGGCGCTGGTCAGTCCGTGATTCCTGGATTCGAACAGCACGTTGACGACTTTCAAGCCGCCCGGAACGTAGATCGATTCGCCGATGCCCAGCAGGATGCGCAGCAGGATCAGCGTGCCGAACGTCCCGGCCAGGCCGGTAAATGCGCAGGCCAGCGACCACAACGCGAATGAACCGGCCCAGATCCAGCGAAGCTGAAAGCGGTCGGCGCACCAGCCCATGGGGAGCTGCATGAGCGCATAGGACCAGAAAAAGGCCGAAAGCAGGACACCCTTGGTGGACGGGTCGAGATGCAGATCGAGCGCGATGAGGGGCAGGGCCACGGCCACGATGGCGCGATCCATATAGTTGATCATCCCCGCCGAGAACATCAGGGCGGCGATGGACCAGCGCCGTGCGGGTGAGATCTCCATGGGAGCCGTCTATACAAGATACCCTATCGTGGAGGAGATGCCATGAAGCTCGGATTGGGGTTGTACCGTCACATGCTGCGGCCGGAGAATTACCGCTTTGCGCGGCAGGCCGGAGCCACACACATCGTGGCGCACCTGGTGGACTACTGGCAGGGGTCGCAGCGCATTCCCGGCACCGATTCCGCGCGCAACTGGGGCGCCACGAGGGCGCACGCGCTATGGACGCTCGAAGAGCTGGTGGAGCTGCGCCAGGCCATCGAGGCGGAAGGACTGGCGCTGGCCGCCATCGAAAACTTCGACCCGGCCTACTGGTACGACGTGCTGCTGGATGGTCCGCGCAAAAAAGAGCAGCTCGAAAACCTGAAGATCCTCGTGCGGCGCGTGGGCCAGGCGGGCATTCCGGCCATCGGGTATAACTTCAGCATCGCGGGCGTGTGGGGGCACGTCACCGGCCCGTACGCGCGCGGGCAGGCCGAGAGCGTCGCGTTCCTGGGCCCGGACGGGCCGCCCGAGAAGCCCATCCCCAACGGGCAAGTGTGGAACATGACTTACGACGCGGACGCGCCGGAGGGCGTGGTGGGGCCGGTGACCGCGGAGCAGCTCTGGAGCCGCCTGGCCGATTTCCTGCACGCGCTCGTGCCGGTGGCCGAAGAGAGCGGCGTGCGGCTGGCGGCGCATCCGGACGATCCGCCCATGCCCACCATTCGAGGTACGGCGCGCCTGGTCTATCAGCCGCACTTGTATCAGAAGCTGCTGGAGATCCACCCCAGCCGCTCGAACGGCATCGAATTCTGCCAGGGCACGATTGCGGAGATGGCCGGCGGGGACGTCTACGAGGCCATCGACCGGTACACGCGCCAGGGCGCTATCGTCTACGTGCATCTGCGCAACGTAATTGGCAAGGTGCCGCGCTACCACGAGGTGTTCATCGACGAGGGCGACGTGGACATGGTACGTGCGCTGGGCATCTACCGGCGTAACGGCTACGACGGCGTGATCACGCCGGACCACACTCCGCAGATGAGCTGCGACGCTTCCTGGCACGCCGGCATGGCCTACGCGCTGGGATATATCAAGGGTGCGTTACAGACCCTGGAGGCAGGTGGGGCATGCTTTAGCTTGCCCGCCGCCGATTAGTGCCGAAGCTTCTTCTCATTACCGCCTCTTCGGCGGAGATCCGGAGAGCGCGGCGCTCGCGGTTTCTGAATTTTCAGCAGATCACCATGCCGTACCTGGCCGCGCGGGTTCCGACCGGCTGGGAAGTGTTTCACGTGGATGAAGAAGCCGAGGAGATCGACTGGACGCTCGCCCCGGATATCGCCGCCATCACGTTTCACACGCCCAGCGCGTATCACGCCTACGATCTGGCGGCGCGTTTCCGCTCGCGCGGAGTGTGCGTGGCGCTGGGCGGCCCGCATGTAACCTTGCTGCCCGAAGAGGCCGCCGGGCACGCCGACGCCATCTTCATCGGGGAAGCCGAGGGCCTGTGGGAAGAGTTCCTGCGCGGCTTCGGAGCGGGGACGCATCGCGCGGTGTACCGGCGGGAAGGCGCGCCCCCGCTGCACGGCGCACCCATGGCGCGCAAGGCGCTGTATCATCGCCGCGACCACACCAGCGGCGTTCTCTTCGCCACGCGCGGATGCCCGCACCGCTGCGATTTCTGCGCCATCAAGGTGATGTACCGGCACGGCTTCCGCAAGCGGCCCGTGGCCGAGGTGGCGGCGGAATACGGATCGTTCAAGGGCAAGCGCATTATCTTCTGGGACGACAACATAGCCGGAGATAGAGAATACGCGAAGGAGTTATTCCGGGCGATCGCACCATATCGTAAGTGGTGGAGCAGCCAAGCCAGTATCCGGGTGGGCCGGGACGACGAGTTACTGGAAGCCGCGGCGCGGAGCGGATGCAAGCAATTGTTTGTGGGCCTCGAATCGATCTCGCAGCCGAGCATGGAGGAAGTGCACAAGGGATTCAACCGCGTTCCAGAGTATGCCCGGATTGTGGAGCGCATCCATGCGCACGGGATCGCGGTGCAGGCCGGAATCGTCTTCGGCTTCGACCACGACACGCCGGAGGTTTTCGCGAAGACCCTGGATTTCCTGGAGGAGGCAGGCGTGCAGAATGCGACCTTCAACATCCTGACGCCGTATCCCGGGACGCCGCTCTTTCAGAAGCTCGAAGCCGAGGGCCGCATCCTGACGCGGGACTGGCGCAAGTTCAACGGCCGCACGGACGTAGTCTTCCAGCCGAAGCGGATGAGCGCGGCGGAACTGTTGGCGGGTTACCGCTATGCCAACGCGCGGTTTTATTCGCTCGGCAGCATCGCGCGACGGATGTGGCGCTCGCCGGTGCAGGGGTGGTGGACGCTGCCGCTGAATCTGGCGTATGCGAGGGCGTGGGGAAGGGAGAGGCAGCGGTGAGGGGTGAAGGCAGGCAGAAGGTCCAAACGACGCCGAACCTATACGATCTCGCAGACGTCTTGGATCACCGGTTGTTCTTGTCGCGGTCAGCGTCCAAACAATGTATCGCGGTCGCCGAGCGCGCTTTCTCGGCCACCTTCGTCGATTTCTCGCCTGCCTTCCATTGCGGCCACTTTTCTACCCGTGCCGCCGTCTTCTCCAGCAACGTCCAGTAGGCTTCTCCCGTCTTGACCTGCCGTTCCTGATTCGTCACTTTGTAAATCCTTCTCCCTGTGGGCCTTATATATCGCCTTGAGCGCCTTGAATACGTACTGCTCTCTCTGGATGTACGACGTAGTAGCCATCGGCACCCGAACCTTCGAATGGGTTTCCAGGCGCCACTTGATCACTTCTCCCTGCACCTTACGTTCCAACCTGGACCCTGAGCTCAGCCTGAGCGAAAATAAGTCGAAAAAACGGCGTGGCCCGATGCCGGCAAACGGCTCAAACGGAATCCTACGGTCGCCGAGCTTCTGGAGCGGCCCATGGCAGATCGCATCTCCGTGTAGGGCTCCTGCTTGACTCTTCGGATACGGTTCAATGTATACCACGCGGCGAATCCCGGCTGCAACGATGTGGCGCGTGCAATTGTGGCACGGAAAGGTCGTTGTAAAAAGAGTTGCGCCGGCGACGTGTATCCCGACCCGTGCGCATGTGGTGATCGCATCCATCTCAGCGTGCACGCACCGGCCAAACTCGGTGATGTCTTTGATTGCTGTCGCAACCGCGCTTCGCACGGCCTCACATGCCTCTGGCGTGCGGCAGTGCTCAGGAGCAACCTTTTCAAACTGTTCGACGCTTGAATCGACGATCCCGCGTTTTTGCTTGTCGTTCGAATCCTCGCCGTCACTGAACTCCCGGTGGTCTTCTTCGCCGTCATCCCAGTAGAGCCCGCCTCCGGGTGCTGGGACGTCGTTGCACCCGACCGCCAAGACGTCGCCATTACCAGACAGGATTGCCGCGCCCACCTGACGAGCGAGCGCGCCAGACCTAGCCGACGCACAGTAGGCAAGGAACATACCGTATTCATCTCGCGTGGGTGTGGCGTAGGGATAACCAAACACCAGTTGCACAAACCGGCGCAGAGTCCGCTTGTACTGCTCGTCTCGGATTGCAACGAATGCGTCGGCGTGTTCGAACGTGTCGCGGGTCCGCTGACCGAAGAACTCGTCCTCTTCCTTTTGATCCCGGGCAATGACGTCGGAAAGCTCAGCCCCAGCTACACCTTTCTCGCCTTCCAGGTAATCCCGCCGTTCCTGCTCGGACGCGAACACTCCGATCAAGAAGAAGCCGGGTCCGTATATCTTTCGAAGTGTCTCCACTTCCTCCGGCCGCTTAAGAGAGATTATTATATGAGCCGCTCGCAGCAACCCTTCGGGGTCATCACTGTCGCTACCCGGACGAGTGCTGAAAATTCGTGATGCTGCATCGAGCGCCAGAAAGCCGGGCTGCTTAGTCCGGCTGCGGATTTCGTTTCCGGCCTTCATTCCAGCATCAATGCGGCGGAATTCGTCGTCTGTCGGGAAGCCCATGGACAAGCCGAGCTGCTGGGCTATCTCGGGGAACATCGAGCTTATGTGCAACTCCTGAGGCGAGTATCTAGCCCGCCGCAGTAAATTGGATAAGTAATCAACGACAGGCCGATAGTCGGTTCCAACGGCACAGACGATACCGAACACGACTTCCGCATCGGGGTATTCCAGTACAACGTGTGCCTGAGGGTCGACTGCGCCAACCGCTTGACCATCGTTTGAGTCAGGCATAGAGAGTCACCGGACACTGTATCACATGGAATCCCACCGCTGGAAGCTCGGCGGACAAACGTTCCTCAGGACGCGCCTCGGAGCCAGCGGCCCGGTCGGTTTCCGAAGAAGCTTCATAGTAACCCAGCAAACACCCTTGCCACGCATCACATTGGGACACCCAGCCGCCGCTCCTCGAAATCCGAATTGGCCGCCTCGGCTCCCTCACATCCCCCTGGTCGTTCCCAGCGATTCCTCGAGCGCTATCCTGACTAACTGGCTCCTGGTCCGCACTTGCGTCTTCTGAAATAACTGCTGCAGCGTGGCTTTCACGGCGCTCTCGGAAACGCCCAGGCGGGCGGCGATCTCCTTGTTGCTCAGGCCTTCGAATATGCCGTGCAACACCTGCTGCTCGCGCTCGGTCAGGTGCGGACGCGGCGGCTGCTTGTCGCCTTCGCGCACACCGGCGGCCATGAGCTGCACAACTTTGGGGTCCATCCAGACGTCGCCGCCGGCTACCAGGCGGATGGCTTTGGCCAGGTTCACGGGGGAATTGTGCTTGAGAAAAATGCCGGAGGCGCCCAGTTGCAGGGCAATCGAGGATTCCGCGGCGTTCATGCCGGCGGTCACCATCAGGACCTTGCCACGGTAGCCGGCTTCGCGCGCGGCGGAGATAAATTCGCCAGCGTGCTCCTCGCCCAGGTCGAAATCGAGCAGCACCACGTCCACCGGGACACGCGCCAGAATCTCCAAGGCCTCGGTGGAAGTGCCGCAGCTCGCGGCCATCTCGAAGTCCGGTTCGGAAGCCAGCAGACGGCTCAGGCTCTCGCGGAACAGGACGTGGTCATCGAGTAATAAGAGTCGGATTCGATCCATGTTGGCCTGCGTGCCGGCGATCGTCCGCGGGCGGGCCGGCCACCGCCAGCTCGATTACGAAGGAACAGCCGGGAAGAGCGGGATCGTGGCGCAGATCGCCGCGAAACGAGCGCATGAAGGCGCGCGAAATGTAGAGTCCCAGGCCGGTCGATTCGGCGCCGCGCTGAAACGGCTGGAACAGTTTCTCGGAGGAGGCGATGCCCGGACCGGAATCGGTGACCCGGATCGAAACCATGCCGCGGCCGGCCGATACCTGGATATCCATGCGCTTTTCGGCGGCGCCTTCGAGCGCCCGGGCGCTGTTTTTCACCAGGTTCAGCAGCACCTGGAGCAGGCGATGGCGGTCCACCCACACCGGCGGCAGCGAATCTTCGAGCTGCCAGTGCACGTCGATATCGGCCTCCTGGCAGTAAGGCTCGAGCACGATGCGCAGGTCGTCCAGGATCTCGGCGAGATCGGCGCCGCCCGCGCGCGAATCGGCGGCGCTCTGGCGCAGTTCGAGCGAGGCAATGGTGCCGAGGGTCTCTACGAGCGACCCCAGCGCTTCGAAATCCTGATTGCCGCGCAGCGCTCCGGCGCGCGCCAGGTTCTCATAGCTCACGGCGATGGCGCCGCACACATTGCGGATCTCGTGCGAGACGGCGCCCATCAAAATGCGCGAGCCGGCCAGCATCTGCTCCAGGTTAGCCTCTTCGCGCTCGCGCAGCTCCTCGGAAGCATCCACCACCAGGGCGGCCAGACGTGGTCCCACGGCGGTTTGATAAGTGGAGAAGAAAACGCTGGCCAGGAAGACCTCGCGGTTCTCGCGTTCCCCGCGGCACTGCATGCCGGTGCGGAAGGCCTGGCCGTTGGGGCGGATGGTGGGGACGCGCGCCAGGGCGGGGATATAGCGGTGAACGATCCGCCCCGGCAGTTTTCCGGGAGCCACGGCGAGCAGGCGGTGGGCGGCCGCGTTGGCGCGCAGGATGGTGAAATCGGCATCCATGGTGAGGATGGCGGCGGGGCTGCTGTCTATCAGGAACTCCATCTGCTCTTCGGCCGCCTTGCGCGCCAAGGATTCCTGCTCCACCTTTTCGAGATGCAGCCTTTCGCGGCGGCGGCTGGCCGTGATTTCGAAGGCGAACAGCCCGGCGCCGCCCAGCGCCGCGAAGACCAGGATATCCTGCGGCACCGTGACGCTCCATACAAAATGGAAGGCGTCGAACACGTCCGCGAGCGCGGTGCAAACCATTGCCGTGGCGAGAATCTGCCAGCGCCGCCATATGGTGCCCACCAGGAACATGGGGAGCAGATAGAGGAAGCCGAAGGAGATGGGGGCATCCACGCGCCAATCCAGCACCGCGATCGCGGCGATCGCCGACAGTGCGAGTATGGCGCGCGAATTTCCTTCGAGATAGCGCGAGACCATGCGGTCGCGTCCCCTCTTAATTCTAAGAGAAACCAGTGGGTTGACAAGGCGCATGACCGAAAGATAGGTCCGCGGCGGCGAAAAGATAGATCGATGCACGCGCCAGGAGCGGTACGGTGATAAGAGAGACGGTATGCTCAGAACGCACTCCATCATGGCTCTGTTTGCCGCCGGGGCGGCGCTGGCGGGGACTGCCCGGGCGCAGAGGGCGCTGACGTGGCAGGAAGTGCGCGACCGCTTCGAGGCTTCCAATCCGACGATGCGCGCGGCGCGGATCGGCATCGATGAATCCAGGGCGCAGGAGATCACCGCGAATTTGCGGCCCAATCCGGATCTGACGTTCGGGCTCGACCAGCTCGATCCCTTCACGTTGAATCCTTACCAGCCCTTCGCCGAGACGCTGCCGCTGGTTTCCGCCAGCTATCTGCACGAGCGGGAGCACAAGCGCGAGTTGCGCCTCGAGAGCGCGCGCAAGGGGACCGCCGTCACCATTTCCCAAACTGCCGATCAGGAGCGCAACCTGCTGTTCACGCTGCGCGGCGCCTTCGTGCAGGCCTTGCAGGCCAAGGCCGTGCTGGCCCTGGCGCGCGAGAACCTTACGTATTACGATCACGTGCTGGCGGTCAGCAACGACCGCTTCAAGGCGGGCGACATCGCGCGCGTGGATCTGGATCGCCTGGAGCTGCAGCGCGTGCAGTACGAATCCGACGTGCAGACGGGCGACGTCAACGTGCGCACGGCCAAGATTCAACTGCTGGCGCTGCTCAACGACCGCACTCCGGTGGAGCAGTTCGACGTCGCCGGCGCGTTCGAATTCGGGGAGCCGGTGGTCAACCTGGAGGAACTGCGCAAGGCCGCGCGGGCGGAGCGGCCCGACCTGCAAGCGGCGGAACAGGCCGTGGATAAGGCCAAGACCGATTATCGCCTGGCTGTCGCCAACGGATCGACCGATCCGACCTTTGGCGTCGATTTCGGCCGCAATCCGCCCATCCCGGTCTACATGGGAGTCAGCGTCAATATCCCGCTGCGCATTTTCGACCGCAACCAGGGCGAGAAGGCGCGCACGCAACTGGAGATCACGCGCAACGAGCGCTTGCGGGAAGCCGCCGAAACGCAGGTATTCAGCGACGTGGATTCGGCCTGGGCCACACTCAACAGCAGCCTGGTGCTGCTCAGAAGTTACAAGGCCCGCTATCTCCAGCAAGCCGCTAGCGTGCGCGATACCATTTCGTTCGCCTACCAGCACGGCGGGGCTTCGCTGCTGGATTTTCTGAACGCGCAAAACGATTCCCGCGCCGTGCAGGTGGCCTATCTGAACCTGGTGGGAGCCTACCTTAACGCCGCAAATCAATTGAATCTGGCCGTGGGACGAGAGGTTATTCTGTAATGAATTACCGTCTGATTCTGGCGGGTTGCTCCGCCATGACGCTGGCCGGGATACTGGCGGGCTGCGGGGCCAAAGCGCAATCCGACCCTTCGGGCGGAGCTCCGCCGCCGGCCGAAGTGGTGCACGAAGGCAATGAGAACATCTTCACCGTCTCCCATCCGGAGCAATTCCCCATTGCCACGGCGGAACTGCGGGTGGCCGCTCCGGAACTGAATGTCACGGGAGTGGTGAGCCCCGACGTTTCGCGCAACGTGCCGGTGATCTCGCTGGCTTCGGGACGCGTGGTGGATCTCCGCGCCAAGCTGGGCGATACAGTGACCAAGGGCCAGTTGCTCATGCGCGTGCAGAGCACCGATATCGCCCAGGCGCTTTCCGACTATCGCCATGCGGTGGCCGACGAGAAACTGGCGCGCGCCCAACTGGACCGTTCGAAGCTTTTGTTCGAGCGGGGCGCCATCGCCGCCAAGGATCTCGAAGTGGCCGAGGACACCGAAGAGAAGGCCCAAGTGGACGTCGAAACCGCCCAGGAGCATCTCAAGGTGCTGGGCGCGGGAACCGCAGATCCGGAGCCCATCGTGGATATTCACGCGCCCATTTCGGGCGTGATCGTGGAGCAGAACGTCACCAACGCGGCGGGCGTGAAGACGCTGGATAATTCGCCCAACCTGTTTACCATCGCGGATCTGTCCTCGGTGTGGATACTCTGCGACGTTTACGAGAACAACCTGGCCAGTGTGCATATGGGCGAGTTCGCCGACGTGCGCCTGAACGCCTATCCGGACAAGGTTTTCAAAGGACACATCAGCAACATCGGGCCGATCCTCGATCCCAACACTCGCACCGCCAAGGTCCGGTTGGATATGGCGAATCCGGGAATCATGCGGCTGGGCATGTTCGTCACCGCGACCTTCCACGGGCCGAACCCGCACAGATACGCTGTGGTGCCGGCCAGTGCCGTGCTGCACCTGCACGACCGGGACTGGGTTTATGTGCCCACGGGCGGGAACACTTTCCGCCGCGTGGAGGTGGTGGGCGGCGCCATGCTGCCGAACAACATGCAGGAGATCGTCTCGGGCATCGATCCCGGACAGACGGTGGTGAGCAACGCCCTGGTCCTGCAGAGCACCCTGGAGCAGTAAGCCACGTGATGCAGTTAGCAGGAAGGATTAGAGATTAGAGCCGTTCATGATCCGTCATTTGGTCGATTTCGCGCTCAACAACCGCTTCCTGATTGTTATCGTGGCGGTGCTGCTGTTCATATGGGGAATTATCTCGTTCAAGGCTTTGCCCATCGAAGCCTACCCCGATGTCGCCAATAACTACGTCCAGGTCATCACGCAGTGGCCCGGGCGCGCGGCCGAAGAGGTGGAGCAGCAGGTCACCATACCGATCGAAATCGTGATGAACGGGCTGCCGCATCTGGAGCACCTGCGCTCCACATCGCTGTTCGGCCTCTCCAGCTTGATGCTGATCTTCGACGACCAATCCGAGAACGACTGGAACCGGCAGAAGGTGCTGGAGCGGCTCTCCTCCGTCACGCTGCCGCAAAATCTGCAGCCGCAAATCGGCAGCGATTACAGCCCGGTGGGGCAAATCTACTGGTACACGCTCACCAGCACGAACCCGAAGTACGACCTGATGGAGCTGAAGAGCCTCGAAGATTGGGTGCTCGAGAAGCAGCTTAAATCCGTGCCCAACGTGGTGGATGTTTCGAGCTTCGGCGGCATCACCAGGGAATACCAGGTACACCTCGACCCCAACAAGCTGATCGACTACGGTCTGAACATCGGGCAGGTGGAGCAGCAACTCGCCAATAACAATGTGAACGCGGGAGGCAGCTTCATCGAAGCCGGGCTGCAGCAGGTGAACGTGCGCGAGGTCGGGCTGGTGGGTGACACCGGCGATATCTCGGAAACCGTAATTAAGACCCAGAACGGAACGCCCGTGCAGGTGGCCAACATCGCCGAAGTCCGGCAAGGCGCCAGGATCCGCCTGGGCCAGATTGGGAAAGCGATCCACCGCGCGGATGGCAAGATCGTCGATAACCCGGACGTGGTGGAAGGCATCGTGCTGCTGCGCAAGGGCGCCGAGTCCGATGCCACTTTGGACAGCATTCATGAGAAAGTCCGCGAGCTGAACGAGCACATTCTTCCGCACGGCGTTAAGATCGTGCCGTTCCTCGATCGCAGCGACCTGGTCCACTACACTACTCACACGGTGCTGCACAACCTCGCCGAAGGCATCATCCTGGTGTCGCTGATCCTGTTCCTGTTTCTGGGGAACGCACGCGGCGCCCTGGTGGTGGCGCTCACCATTCCCTTCGCGCTGCTGTTCGCCTCCATTTGTCTCGACCTGAACAAGATTCCGGCCAACCTGCTCTCGCTCGGCGCGCTGGATTTCGGCATGGTGGTGGATGGCGCGGTGGTGATGGTGGAGAATATCGTGCGTCACATGGGACGGCATAATCCCGCGGCATCGCCCATTGAGCGCATTCGCGAAGCCGCGCATGAGGTTCAGCGGCCGGTGTTCTACGCCATCGGCATCATCATCACGGCTTACCTGCCCATCTTCACCTTGCAAAGTGTGGAGGGCCGGCTCTTCCGGCCGATGGCGTGGACCGTGGCTTTCGCTCTTCTGGGCGCGCTGCTGTTTTCCATGGTGATGGCGCCGGTGCTGTGCAGTTTTCTGTTTCGCCGGGAGACGCGCGAATGGCGCAACCCGATACTGGCCTGGATCATCGCGATCTATCGCCGGGCGGTGCGCTGGGCCATCCTGACGCGCTGGCCGACCGTTGGAGCGGCCGCCCTCTGCGTGGTGGCGGCATTCTACCTGGCATCGAGCGGCGTGATCGGCTCCGAGTTTTTGCCCCATCTCGATGAAGGCGCCATTTGGGTGCGCGGGACTCTGGCGCCCAGCACCGGGCCGACCGAAGGCGTACGGCTGATGAACCAGGCGCGCGTGCTGCTGTGTTCATTTCCCGAAGTCACGGTCTGCACCAGCCAGGTGGGACGGCCGGACGACGGCACCGATACCACCGGCTTCTTCAACACCGAATACTTCGTGGACCTGAAACCGAAAGAGAAGTGGCGGCCGGTATTCCATCAGACCAAGGAAGAGCTGATCGCCGCCATGAGCCACGAACTAGAGAAGATTCCGGGCGTGCTTTGGAACTTCTCGCAGCCCATTTCCGACAATGTGGAAGAGGCCGTCAGCGGAGTGAAGGGTGAGCTGGCGGTCAAGATTTACGGCGACGATCTCAGGCTGCTCGAGCAGAAAGGCGACCAGATCGTGGAGGTGATGCGCGGCATTCGCGGCATCCAGGATCTGGGGCTGTTCCGCGTGATCGGCCAGCCCAACTTGAATTTCGTGGTGGACCGCCGCCAGGCGGCCCGCTACCAGATCAACGTGGCGGATATCCAGGATGCCATACAGACTGCCGTGGGCGGCAACGCGCTCACCCAGGTTCTGCAGGGCGAGCAGCGCTACGACCTCGTGCTGCGCTACCTTCCGCAATACCGCGATACCCGGCAAGCCATCGAAAACATCCGTCTGCTTGCGCCTACCGGCGAGCGCGTGGCTCTCGACCAGCTCTGCAAGATACAGACCATGGATGGCGCCTCGGAGATCTACCGGGAGGAGAACTCGCGCTATGTGGCCCTCAAATACAGCGTGCGCGGGCGCGACCTGGGCAGCACGGTCGAGGAGGCCATCGCCAAAGTGAACCGGCGGGTCAAGCTGCCGGAAGGCTACCGCATCAGTTGGGCCGGCGAGTATGCCAGCCAGCAGCGCTCGCAAAAGCGCCTGGCGGTGGTGCTGCCGGTCACCATTTTGGTGATCTTCATCATTCTTTACACCATGTTCCACTCGTTTAAGTGGGGAGCGCTGATGATGGCGAACATCGCCATGGCGCCGCTGGGCGGGCTTCTGGCGCTGCTGGTCACCGGCACGCATTTCAGCGTTTCATCGGGGGTGGGATTCCTGGCCCTGTTCGGCGTGTGCGTACAGACCGGGGTGATCATGCTGGAGTACATCAACCAGCTCCGCGCGCGCGGCCACTCGGTGGTGGATGCGGCCGTCGAAGGCGCGGTTCTGAGGCTGCGGCCCATCATGATGACCACGCTGGTCGCCACTCTGGGGCTGCTGCCGGCGGCGCTCTCGCGCGGCATCGGGTCGGATTCGCAGCGGCCCTT
>Ga0181517_10002251_pt1 | contig 19971 bp, 18 predicted proteins | sample PEATcosm2014_Bin_31_FD_119748 | JGI IMG/M metagenome (GOLD analysis project Ga0181517, IMG submission 119748) | Peatland microbial communities from MTU Mesocosm Facility, Houghton, MI, USA - PEATcosm2014_Bin01_30_metaG | ecosystem: Environmental > Terrestrial > Soil > Wetlands > Peat | place... | reverse complement strand
GCCTGCACCGCCCAAGCCGCCTGCCCTTCCGTCGCTCTGACCGGCCCTTCGCCTACGGAACTTCCACCGTGAATTCCCCCGGCGTGTCGAACATGATCACGCCGCCCCACATGCACATCAACTTCGAAACGTTGTCCAAGGTGGGGAAGTTGCCCAGCAGCACGGTCGGCGCTCCCGGAATCCATGGCGCCGGAGTATTTGGAACGCATGGCATGGGAGTCAATACCCCCCAGGCCGCGGCTGTGGCGGCTGCCACCGTGGGGTTCGACGGCGACATGCACACTCCAAACGGCAAGATGTTCAACAGGGGAATGTGATCCATGATGTTGGCGTCGGGAACTTCCTGCGTCAGCACCCGGTTGTCAGGCAGCACCACCAGCGAACTCGGGGCCGCCCCGAAGGTGCATTGCATCATGGCCCCCATGCAGACCTGCATCGGCATCCCATTACCTCCCGCATAAGCGCTAAGATAAGCCCGTTTCCGACCCGTGGCGCAAGCCGCCAGGCTTCGAGAGTCGGCTGTCGAGCCGACTTTTTCGTAGCCCCGAGACGACTCTCGGCCCGGCCTTACTCCAGCGACAACCCGTCCCACTCATGTTGCGGGTCCGGGTAGAACGTCACGCCGGCGCCGCATGTCACCAGCCACCCGCCCGGCACCTTCGCCCGCGCCGCGGAATAAGCGCCAGCATCCAGTTGCTCGAACTTCAGCCCGGCTTCTTTGCCAGCCGGTTTGGCCGGCGCTACTTCCGCCTGACCAGCGGCCGGAGCCGCGGCCGGCGCCGGTTCGGCCTCATCCGCCTTCGTAGCCGCCAGGAAGATGTCGCGGCGCACGGAATACAGCTCCCCCAGGTAACGGAACTTCTCCCGGTCGCGGTCGGCCCCTGCCGCCTCAACCAGCGCTCCGAACGGTATCGTCACTTCCGGACCCGCCATCGGCGCCCCAGTCCGCTCATGCAGCTTTATGGCTTCAATCCTCTTGTTCAACGATATCTTGCTCATTTCGCATCTTTCGCGCAGCGGAATCCCGTCCTGAGGTCCTTCCAACGTCCGGGGACGGCGTTCGAATCCCAACTCGCGTTCTCAACCAGCGATTCCCACGCGGACTCGCCTCGAATCATATACCACGCTTCGCCGGGCTGCGCGGGGGGCTTGAGCGTCTTGAAGGGACTGGTGTCCGCCGGAGGCGTGCGTTGCTTGTCAACCAACTCCCAGGCGTTGCCGACCATTTGCAGGGCGCCGTATGGACTGGCGCCCGATGGATAGCTGTCGACCGGCCGCAGCAGATCCGCGCTGGGCGGCAAGAAGCTCCCGGTGGTATTCGTGTTGGCGCGCGAGACGTCGCTCACGTCGCCCCACGGAAAGATCCGGCCGTCCGGGCCGCGCGCGGCCTTTTCCCACTCCATGTCGGTGGGCAGCCTCTTGCCCGCCCAACTGGCGAATGCGCGCGCGTCACCGATGGTCACATTGACCACGGGATAGTTCGGCCGGTCGCTGCGAAAACGGTCGGGCAGCGCCCGCCCGGTCGCTTGACAGAACTGCGCATACGCGGCGTTGCTCACCTCGGTTTTATCGATGTAAAACGCGGGCAGGGAAGCCGCCTCCTTCTTTTCCCCAAACAGGAAATCCCCGGCCGGGACCAGAACCATGTCTCCGCTTGGACTGGCTATAGTCTTCACCAGCTCCGCCTTGGTCAACTCCGTCTTGGGCGCCGCCTTAGGTTTCAAGGCGAAATACCCGCCGGCCCCGATCACCAGTAGCGCGGCCACCGCGGCCACCAGCACGCCCGTGCCAAGCCGGCGCGGCGTGGGGGATGCCGGCCGGGTTTCCGTCGCTACCACCACCGGCGTTTCCGCCGTAACCCCGCCAATCATGCGCTCCAGCTCGGCGATAATGGGAGCGAAGCCCTGCGGCCGGTCCGCCGCCGCTTTCGCGTTGCAGGACGCCACCAGTTGGATCACCGGCTCGGGCACGTCCGCACTCCGTAGCGGCGCCACATCCAGGGGAACATTCAGGATGCTATAGAAGATCCGGTCCACCGAGTCCGCCGCAAAAACCTTCTGCCCCGTCAGCAGCTCGAACAGCAGAACCCCGAAGGCGTATACATCCACCAGGCCGGTGAGCGGCTCTCCCCGCACCTGTTCGGGCGCCATGTAATAGGGCGTCCCCAGCACATAACCCGGCTGGGTGCGCGAGAAGTCTTCGGTCTTGGCAATTCCGAAATCCATCAGCTTCACCAGCCCGGCGCCGTTGATGTGGATGTTCTCCGGCTTGATGTCGCGATGGATGATCTTGTTCTTGTGGATGAAATCGAGCGCCCGCGCGGTCTGGAGCGCAATCTTGAGCTTGCTGCGAAGGTCGCCCGTATGGCCGTCCTTGATGGCGTGCCGCAGGTCTTCACCCTGCAGGAACTCCATCACCATGAACAGACCCTTCTCCTCATCCACGCCGAAATCGTAAATGCTGATTACGTTCTCGTGGGTTACCTTGGCCGCGGTGCGCGCTTCCGTCAGAAAGCGGTCGCGCGCCTCGGTATCCTGCGCCGCCTGCTCGGTCAGAATCTTTACCGCGACCGTTCGTCCGATGACCGTATCGAAGGCCCGGTAAACGTGCGACATCCCGCCGCCGAGGAATTCCTGAAGCTCATACTTGCCGAGACGCGAGGGCAGTTGCATCATCGTAGTGAAAGGCTGTAGCGACTTCCGGTACTATACCATAACATGATAATTCGCGGCCGCCGGCAAGGCAACGTGCGGCTCCGGCCCGATTCAGTCCTGATATCTAGTCCATAGAAAAAAGCGATTGCCATTGCCGCAAAAAACCTTGCCGCGAGCGGCACGATCGTCCATACTGTAAGGAAAGTTGGACGGGTTACTGGGATAGGCTTTGAGCCCGCCCGATAGATAACCGATCGTCCGCGCCCCGCGCCCACGTCTGGCCGGCGGCGAAATACCCTAGGTCATCATAAGGTCCTGTACTTGACCGGTCTTCCCAATGGCTATGACTAAATATAAACTCGAGTATATCTGGCTCGACGGTAAACGTCCCGTTCCCGGCCTTCGCGGCAAGAGCCTGCTTAAGGAATTTGCGCAGCCGCCCACCCTTGCCGATCTCCCTAACTGGGGTTTTGACGGCAGTTCCACCATGCAGGCCGAAGGCAGAAGCTCGGACTGCGTGCTAAAACCCGCGGCTCTATATCCCGATAGTAGCCGCAAGAACGCTTATATCGTTCTTAGCGAGGTGATGCACCCCGATGGCACGCCGCATTCCAGCAACGCGCGCGCAACCATCGAGCACGACCCTGACTTGTGGATCGGTCTTGAGCAGGAGTACTTCCTTTTTCAAGACGGGCGTCCTCTCGGTTTTCCGGAAGCCGGCCACCCCAGCACTCCTCAAGGGCCATACTACTGCGGCGTCGGTTACAAGTACATGGGCAGCCTGGCGCGTCAAATCGTCGAGGAACACTGGGAACTGTGTCTGAACGCCGGCATCAATCACGAGGGCATCAACGCTGAGGTCGCCAAAGGCCAGTGGGAATTTCAGATCTTCGCCAAGGGCTCCGCCAAGGCCGCTGACGACACCTGGATCGCCCGGTACTTGCTGATGCGTCTCTGCGAGAAATATAGGGTCGATGTCGAGTTGCATTGCAAGCCCATCAAGGGCGACTGGAATGGTTCCGGTATGCACTGCAACTTCTCGACGAAATACCTGCGCGAAGTAGGCGGCAAGGAGTACTTTGAAGACCTCATGGCGGCGTTCGCCCGGCACGTTCCCGAGCACATCGCTGTGTACGGCCCGGATAACCATCTGCGTTTAACCGGCCTGCACGAAACCCAAGCCATTGACAAGTTCAGCTACGGTCTCTCAGATCGTGGCGCTTCCATCCGGATGCCTGTCAACTTCGTCAGGAACGGTTACCGGGGCTATCTGGAAGATCGCCGCCCGAACTCGGAAGGCGATCCCTACCAGATCGTCTCGCGCATTCTGAAGACCATCAATAGCGTCCCGAAGCCTGACCCGGCAGCCAAGACCATGGAAGCCGCGGCGTGAAAACCGGAGTATGCACGCGGGCATGTCTTACCGCGCCTGTTTTTCGGCCCACGCGTCGTAACCCATGAATTCGTCCAGGAATCTGCTGAACTTGGATTCGATGGGCGCCACTTGGCCCCACAGGCTAGGCTCCGCTCTGACAATTCGCATCACCTTGTCCTTGCCGAGACTCGCGGCCTGATCGTACGTGGAACGTCCGAACAGAGCGATCGTTGTTGCGGCCAGTCCATAGCCGTCGCCGCCTTGATTCAGGGATTTCACGATCATAGGCATGAACTGATTGAGAAATCGTCGCAGCCTCACTTCTTCGGGGCTTGCGGGCGGCGGCTCTGGGGCCGGGACGGCGAGTGGCGCTGCTGAGGGTTGCGGTGGCGATGTCTCCATCGTGGCTACCCACTCCTGGGCGATTGCCGTGAGCGATGGCGCCCACAACGTTGTTCCTGCGTGAATGGCATCGCTCAGCAAGGCGCCAAGGTCGCCTACCAGGGCTGCCACGCCCTCGCCAAAAACGGCGGGCATCTCCTGGAACGGGAGCGCCGTTTTCCCGTCCTGTCGTATGATGCTTCGAAACAATCGGGCTGCCTGATCTGCTTTTGCGCCATCCGCCAGCTCGGCCTCGTGAGCCGCGAGGATCTTCTTCGCCGCCCGAGTGATGTGCTGTCGAAGAATCGGACTGATACCGGCTCCGGGGGTTAGTCTTGCGGTCCGCCGGTTCTTTCGTGGCTCTGCCTCTGCGCCTGAATCCATTCTCCTAGCGTACTGCGGAAAGCGCCGGGCAACCGCGAACGTCGGGCAACTGCGCACGTCGGGCAACCGCGCCGAGCACTCTGAACCGAGCCGCGAACGTAAGAGAGCGGTTGCTTCAACGCTCGTCGCTCTCGCCCTCGACGAAGAAGCGCTTCATCTCCTTGTACTCCAGGATCTCCACGGTCGCCTCCCTGGGAGCGTTGCCCTGCGCGATCGCCAGGAACGCCTGCTCCGACCGCGCCACCATCGCGCGCGCAAGGTCGTTCTTGTGGATCGAGTGGTACCTGGATGGCATGGCCCAGTGCAGCAGTGGCATGACGTAGCCAAGCGCGCCCGGCGTGTTGGAGTTGCCGAGAATGACGGCGGGACGGTAGACTCCAAGGAAGTCGAACCCGACGGACTCGACGGCCTTCTCCTTCTCGCCGATGATCCTCGCGAACTTAATCCCAGCCTCGGGGTCCGCGCCCGCTGCTGTCATGACCCCGCACACACGCGCGCCTCCAGCCTTGGCGGCGCGGCAAAAGGCCAGCGGGTAGGCGATTTCGATCTTGCGCAGTTCCTCCTCGGGCATCTTCGCGCTGCCCTTGCCGACGCCGAACGCGGCCAGCGCGACATCGATTCCGTGGGCGTGTGGCGCAACCTCCTCTTCGAGCCGGTCCATGTTGACAACCGCCTCGCAGACCTTCGGGCCGGCGAAGGCGTCCGTCTTGCGGCGCGTCACTACCACCACCTTCTTGCACAGCGGGTTCTCGATCAGAAGCCGCACGATGCGTCCGCCCACATTCCCCGTCGCGCCTAGCACCATCGCCGAGTACTGCGCCTTCGCCGCTGCCGTCGTCACGTTCGCACGGTCCCTATTCCACAGGCTCGATCCTGACCTGAGCGGAGCCGGCGGCAATGAAGTCGAGCTCCTGCGCCGCGCGGTGGCTTAACAGAATCACGGTGCGGGCCGATCGAAACCGGTCGTTGATCCGAACCGTTACGGACTTGCCGTTAGAGATGTTGGTGACTTTCACCCGGCTGCCGAGGGCAAGTCGGGGATGCGCCGCGGTCAAAGCGTTGCTGTCGAACGCCTCGCCGGTAGCGGTTCGACGGCCGTCTTTCTCCGTGCCGCAGAACGATGCAAGTCCTACCTCGGCCGTAGCGGGAGCGCCGGGTCCGGCGTCGGTCGAAGGCGGTGCGGCCGCCTTCTTCTCAACCGCCGGCGGCGCCGGTACGGATGGGTTAGATCGTGTCTTCTCTATGTCCGGGAAGGGCGAAGGCTTCTGAAATGCGGCCATGGAAACCGCGAAACAAATGAGCAGCCAGGATCGAGACATCGGATAACTTATGGTAACGCACACACGTGGCGCCCAACGGTGCGCGCGACGGACCTTCCCTGCGAGCGCCACCGGGTAAGTGGCTTCCGGATGAACCGCAGACCCCCGCTCTACCGCCTCGCTCCGACGAGAGCCATGACCTGCTCGGCAACCGACGTCAACACGCTTGCTTGCGCGGCCAGTTGTTCACTAGCGGAAGCCGTTTCTCCTGCTTGGGCGGCGGTGTGCTGGGTCGCGGAACTCATGTTGGAAACGACGCGGTTAATTTCCTGGAGACCGCGATCCTGATGGACGCAATCGTCGGCGATGGCATCGGAGAGCGTCTTGACACGGTCGCGAATGTTGCCGCTCTTGGCCCAACTGGCGCGGACAGCATCCATCCGCGCGCTGGTAACATGCGCCGACGTCCCATCGCCCTCGACGATTTGAGCGGTCTCTCTAGCCGCGGTTGCGCAACGTTGCGCTAGGTTGCCGACCTCATCGGCGACTACGGCAAACCCAGCGCCGGCTTCCCCGGCCCGGGCAGCCTCAACCGCCGCATTGAGCGCGAGAATACTGGTTTGAAATGCAATTTCGTCAATGGACCGCAGCACGCGCGCGATTTGGCTATTCGCTTCGTGGATCTTGCCTACTGAGGCCGCCATTCCCTCCATGGCCTCACGAACGCTCCCGCCTGCCTTCTGGGCGTCACCCATAAGTTGCGCCGATTCACGCGCTGCATCGGCGTTTAGATGCGTCTTAGAGGAGACCTCGGTTAGCGAGGCCGATATCTCTTCAATCGCAGTGGCCTGCTCCGACGACCCTCGGGCGAGCGATAGGCTCGCGGAAGAAATCTGAGCGGCGGAACCGGCTACCCGCGCGGCGCCTTTGTCTAGCTGCGAAGCCGCTTGTCTTAGGATTCTACTCAAGCTTCGAAGGCAAAAATATCCGCGGATGCCAAGCCCACAGAGCGTAACCAGAGCCAACGAGCATATCCACAAAGTACGCGAATAAGCGTCGGCGACGGCCAGTTTGCCGGCGCCAATGGAAATGGTTGTCTCGACCTCCGCGTTGAGACCTCTCGCCGTTTCGAGCGATGCTGTAGCCACGATGGCCCCGACGCCAAGGAACAAACCAAGGCAGAGAAGCAGCTTCTTCGCGGCCGTCATCCTATTTTTCCAATTTCTTTTGAGGGCGCCTTCATATTTCTCATCGGCGTGCCGCGCCGATTATTTAGGTCTCTTGCCGCCGTTCGCATAGCGGGCGCCAAGGTCGGACCGGTGGCGGCGGCCTGGTTTGGTGAAGGCCCAGGCGGGCGTTAGGCGAGGTGCGGCCGGCTGGGGTAGCATAATTCTGAGGGACCGGGAGGCCCCCATGATGCGAATTACCCGACGCGGCTTTCTGGCTTCCGCCGCCTGGAGCGCCATCGCTGCCGAGATTGACGCTCAGACCGGGATGCCCATGCGCATGCTCGGCAGCACGGGGCAGCGGGTTTCGCTGCTGGCCTTCGGATGTGGCAGCCGCTGGCTCGCCTACAAAGATCCCGACAAGGCGCTCACCGCATTGGAACGAGCGCTGAAAGGCGGCGTCAATTATGTGGATACGGCGGCGTCCTATGGCGATGGGCAGAGCGAACAGTGGGTCGGCCAGTTTCTCAAGGCGCACCCGAAGAACTTCTTCTTGGTGACCAAGATTGGCGGCGACCGTTCCTACGATGACGCCATGCGGATCATAGAACACTCGCTCAAGAACCTGGGTGTGAGCCAGGTGGACCTGATGCACATCCACGCCCTGGGCGACGAGCGTGACCTGGCCGCCATCGAAGCTCCCAACGGACAGTTGAAGGCGATGCTCCACGCAAAGGAACAGAAGATGACCAGGTTCATCGGGGTAACCTGCCACGCCAACCCCCAGGTGCTGAAGACGGCCCTCACTCGCCACAACTTCGACTCCACTCAGATGGCGCTGAACGTAGGGCAGATCGGCAACGACGCGCCGTCCAATAAGCCCGGCGAAGGCATGACGGGAGCGTCGGGTTTCGAGGCGGTGGCCATGCCGGTCGCGCTCCAGAAGAAGATGGGGCTGACGGCGATGAAGGTGTTCGCGCAGGAAAAGCTCCTCGGGCAGGCGCCGCCGGAGATCCTTCTGCGGTATGCCATGTCCTTGCCGGTCGCCGCCACCACGGTGGGGATGCCGGAACTGGCGCATGTGGATTTTAACCTGGCGGTGGCCAAGAACTTCCGAGCCCTGTCCCCCGCGGAGATGAAGTCCCTTCCCGCCGGCGTCTCGGCGAAGATGCGCGCATCTATCGACCGTTTCTTCGCGGATCACGTCGACTGCTGAGCAGCCTGGCCTCGAATCGCCGGCGCCGGGTCGTTCTGCTATCCGAGTGTCCAGGGCGCCCGGTACTGCCGGGTCACGTACCGGTTGGCCTCCGTGCGCCCGGTGAATTGTTCGCGGTCGTCATCCCAATATAGCCGCTCTCCCGTTCGGTACGCGATATTCGCCAGCAGCCCGCCTTTGGTGACTCGGAATCCATACTCGATGTCGCACGAGGCGCGCGTGCGCGACTTGATCCCATCGAGGAACTCGCGCACGTGTCCCGGAGAATCCGGGATGCTCGGCGCCGGGGGTTTGAAGCCCTCGTCCCGCTTGCCCTTAATGTATACTTCGTACCGGTTGTAGTTGGTCACGAGCGTAGCGTCGGACCCCTGAAAGATCACACTGCTACCCATGGCGTCGTAGCCGGCGCGGCCCAGTGGATGCAGCGTCCAGGTAAGAATCAGGTTCGGGAACTCGCACAGCACACCCATGTTGTCGGGAGTCTCCGCCATGTCATCCACAGCCCACCGTCCGCCCGCCGCGGCGACGCTCTTCGGCGCCTTCAGGTCCAGCGCCCAGTGGACGACATCCATGTAGTGGCACCAGAAGTCGATCAGGGCGCCGCCCGAATAGTCCCAGAAATAGCGGTAATTGAAGTGGGATCGGAGCGGATTGTACGGCCGTTGGGGCGCCGGACCGAGCCAGAAGTCGTAATCCAGTTCCGGAGGCGGCGTAGCATCGGCCGGCCTGCCGAGCGGCGTAGTGCCGGTCGTCAACGCACAGTCTACGCGTCGAATGGCGCCCAGAGCGCCGGATTTGACAATCTCCACCACGCGCCGGTACGTAGGCAGGTCATTGTGAATATGGTTTCCCATCTGCGAAATGCGCCGGCCTGTTAGCGCGGCATTCACCATGGCCCGGCCTTCGCCGATCGAATAGCTCAGCGGCTTCTCTACGAAAGCGTCTTTGCCGGCCTGGAAGGCATAGATCGCCGGCAGCGCGTGCCAATGGTCCGGAGTTGCGATCATGACGGCGTCGATATCCTTGCGGTCGATCAGTTTCCGGAAGTCGCGAAACTTCTCGGGCTTACGTCCTTGCGTCTTTTCCACAGCCTCCGCCGCGCGGTCCAGGTGCGTCTGGTCCACATCGCACACCGCGACGGCGTCCACGTCGGGGTGCTTCATGAACTCGTTGAGCCGGGAAGTCCCCTGGCCTCCCAAGCCAATGAAGCCGAACTGAAGGCGGTCGCTGGCGGGGGTCCCCGTCAGAACCTGGGACGACGCGGTCAGGCCGAGCCCTGCCGCCGTCACCTGCATGAATGTCCTTCTGGTTGCGCCGGATTCGCGCCCGGTTGCGTCGAGGCTGCCCATACCCCGTTAGACTACGGCGCCGCAGCCCGGTACGCAAGCGCCGGCGTCATCGGCAGAATCGGCCGTCAACGGTCAGGTCCAGTAGTTCCTATCCAGACTCCTGTACTGCACGGCTTCCGCCAGGTGTTTGGCGGTGACGTTCGGCGATTCATCCAGATCGGCCACGGTTCGCGCCACCTTCAGAATGCGGTCGTGGGCGCGCGCTGAGAGGCCCAAACGCCGAACGGCCATCTCCAGGGTGCGTTCGCCGGCATCGTCGAGCGCGCACTGCTTGCGAATCATGCGCGCGGGCATCGCGGAGTTGTAATATCCGCGGTCCCGCTGCACTGCGCGAGCCCGGTCCACGCGCACGCGGATGTCGGCGGACGATTCGGAGGCCCCGTCTCCGCGCAGTTCCTTGTAAGGCACGGCGGGCACTTCCACGTGAATATCGATGCGGTCGAGCAGCGGGCCGCTGATCTTGCCCAGATACCGCTGCACCATCGCCGGAGTGCAGCGGCACTCCCGTGTGGTATCGCCGCTAAAGCCGCACATGCACGGATTCATGGCCGTGACCAAAGTAAACGTGGCCGGGAAGCAAATGGACATGTTGGAGCGCGCAATGGTCACCTGCCCGTCTTCAATCGGCTGGCGCAGCATCTCCAGAACGTCGCGCGGAAACTCCGGCAGCTCGTCGAGAAACAAGACGCCGTTATGCGCCAGGCTCACCTCGCCGGGCCTCGGCGCGCCTAAGCCGCCGCCAATCAATCCGGCGTCGGAAATGCTATGGTGGGGGGCCCGGAACGGCCGTTCGTGAAGCAATCCGGCGCCGCCGCGCAGTTGCCCGGCGACGCTATGGATCTTGGTGGTCTCCAGGGCTTCCTCAAAAGTCAGCGGCGGCAGGATGCCGGCAAAGCGTTTCGCCAACATGCTCTTGCCCGACCCGGGCGGCCCGATCATGAGCACATTGTGCGCGCCTGCCGCCGCCACTTCCAGCGCCCGCTTGGCCATCGTCTGGCCGCGTACGTCGCGGAAATCGGGCGCGGCGGCCACTTCCGCCACGCGCCCGTTGCCGTTCGGCGCGGCCGGCTGAAACTCCAGGGGCCGCGTGAGCAGCGCGACCACCTCGGCCAGGCACTTCACGCCAAACACGCGGACGCCCTCCACCACGGCTGCTTCGGAGGCGTTCTCGGCAGGCACGATGAGGTTCCGAATCCCCCTGTCGCGCGCGCAAACCGCCACGGAAAGCGTGCCCCGCACCGGCCGCACGGCGCCATCGAGCGAGAGTTCGCCGACGAACATGTGGCCGTCCAGCCCATGCACGGCGCCCATGGCGCCCAACAGCCCGACCGCCATGGGAAGATCGAATCCGGCCCCCTCCTTGCGCACATTGGCCGGCGCCAGGTTGATGGTGAAAGACTTATTGGGATACGCGAATCCGGAATTGAGGATGGCGGATCGAATGCGTTCCCGGCTTTCGCGCACCGCCGTGTCCGGCATCCCTACGGTTACGGAGTCTCGCGGGTTGCCGGTGGCGTGCATATCGACTTCGACATCGATCGGGCGGGCATCGATGCCGTAGATAGCGGCGCTTTGCGTTTTAAAGAGTGGCACGGTTAGGAAAGGGTATCGATATGTAGTGCGCGGCGGGGAGGAAAGTTCTCAAAGAAATGCACGGGCGGGCGGGGCGGGCCGATTGTTACGATGGCGAAGATGAGCAAGTCTCTCGCGCTTCTGCTTCTGCCCTTGGCGGCGCTGGCCCAGATCCGGATTGTCTCCCCGGCCAAGCCGTCGGCCATGGAGACCCTCGCGGCGCGCGAGGTCCGCCGCTATTTCTACCTGCGCACGGGACAGCTCCCGGCCATCGTAAACAGCGACGCGCCTGTCTCTGGCGACGCCATCGTGGTGCGCAAAGACGCGAGCCGCGGCCTCGGTCCGGAGGAGTACGTACTCGAAACGAAGGGGCGCACGGCCTATCTTTTGGGTGGCGGCGATACCGGAACCCTCTACGCCGCGTACCGCTTCGCGGAGCGGTTGGGCGTACGCTTCTACCTCCACGGGGACGTCATCCCCGACGGCAAGATTCCACCCGCCATTCCGCAGCTCGACGAGCACGGCAAGCCTCTCTTCGATACCCGCGGCATCCAGCCCTTTCACGACTTCCCCGAAGGTCCCGACTGGTGGGACCGCGACGACTATCTTGCCTACGTTGCCCAGCTTCCGAAGCTGCGTATGAACTTTCTCGGCCTGCACAATTACCCCGAAGGCCAGGTCGGACCCGAGCCCGGAGTCTGGATCGGCCAGCCCGGCGACCTTAGCGATGGCGGCGCCGCCGGGTTCTCCTACCCGTCCCAGTGGGCCAACACGGCGCGCAACGGCATGTGGGGCTACTCAGCCATGAAGACCTCCGAGTTCTCCGGCGGCGCCAACCTGCTGTTCGAATCGGACGACTTCGGACCGGCGGTGATGAAAGGCATGATGCCTTCCCCCGCGACGCCCGCCGATTCCAACCGGCTGTTCAATCAGGCCGGCGAGATGTTGCGCGCCGCCTTCGCCGAGGCCCGGTCGCTCGGCGTCAAGACCTGCACCGGCACGGAGACGCCGCTTACCATTCCGAAGCTGGTGCAGGAGCGCTTGCAGGCGCAGGGCAAAGATCCCAAGAATCCCGCTACGGTGCGCGAGCTTTATGAGGGGATGTTCCAGCGCATCGCCGCGCTCTACCCCGTGGATTACTACTGGCTCTGGACGCCCGAAGAATGGACGTGGGGCGGCGACAAACCGGGGCAATTCGAGGCCACGGTCGCGGACATACAGGCGGCCCTCGACGCGCTCAAGAACACCGGCAAGCCATTCACCCTGGCAACCTCCGGCTGGGTGCTCGGCCCGCAGAACGACCGCGCGGCGCTCGACCGCATCCTTCCCGCGGACGTCCCCATGAGTACGATCAACCGGGTGACGGGGCACGCTCCCGACGAGCGCGGCTTTGCCAACGTCCAAGGCCGGCCGAAGTGGGTGATCCCGTGGCTCGAAAACGACCCGAATCTGACCGCTCCGCAGCCGTGGGTGGGCCGCCTGCGTTACGATGCCGCCGATGCCCGCCGCCTGGGCTGTACGGGGCTGCTGGGTATCCACTGGCGCACCAAAATCATGGCGGGAAACATTGCCGCGCTGGCCGCCGCGGCGTGGGACCAGTCTTGGGTACCCGGCGATTTCGATATCAGCCCCGTCCCGCCGCAGCCTCCGGAACCGGCCGGTGGAGCGGCCAATCAGAACGCGAATCCGCTGAAGAACCGCGCCATGCCGGTGGACGATTTCTACCTGGACTTCGCCGGCGCCAATTTCGGAGCCCCGGTTGCGGAACCGGCAGGCCGCATCCTTGCGCGCATCGACGGGGTCAACCTTGCCGAACCGACGTCCTGGCAGAAGGGGCCTGGCGGCATTGTCGCCAACCCCGCGCCGTGGACGGAGGTGAAGAAGAAGTATGCCTTCGTGGATGAACTTGCCGCGCTGCGCTCGAAAGTCCAAGGGGCCGGCAACCTGGAGCGCTTCGACTACTGGCTCGATACCTATCGCTACATGGCGGCGCTGGCCGAAGCAGGCTGTATGCGCGGCGAGCTTGACAAGGCCGTCGCGGCCAAGGATTTCGATCTGGCGCTTTCGACGCGCATTGCGCTGGCGCGCGCATGGGAGCGGATGATGGCTTTCCAGATGGCCGCCGCCGGCACTCCGGGCGAACTCGGCACGCTTGCCAATCTGGAACAGCACAGCAGGGGAACTCTGAACTTCCTGAGCGCCCACGACGAGGAGATGGTGAAGGCGCTCGGCAAGCCGCTGCCGGCATCCGTGGAGCCCGCCAAGAACTATGCCGGCCCCGCCCGCGTCATTGTGCCGGCCGTCCGTACCCTGGCGGAAAAGGGCGAGGCTTTGCACATCAAGGCAATTGCCATCGACCGACAACCGGTTAAGAAGGCCTCCGCTTTCTGGCGCACGCTGGGCGGGAAGAGCTTTCACGAAGTGGCGCTCACACACGTTGGCCGCGCGGTTTACACGCTGAGTCTCCCGCCGGCCGGGAGCGACATGGAGTACTACATCCAGGTGGAAACCGCCACGGGAAGAAGGGTGGTCTGGCCTGCCACGGCGCCGGATCTGAACCAAACCGTGGTCGTCATGCCGGTCAAGTAACCGGGCCCGGGTTGAATAAGGTCAGCGCGTTCTGGAGGCCCCATTGGTCAGCCCAGGTCTTCTTACGGCCACTCGAGACCTCCAAAATCAGGTGGAAGATTTCCCAGCCGACCTGTTCGATGGTGGCGGCGCCGGTGGCGATTTGGCCAGCGTCCACATCGATCAGATCGTGCCAGCGCCGGCTTAAGGCGGATCGGGTGGCCACTTTGACGACCGGCGCCATGGCCAGTCCGTAAGGGGTGCCGCGGCCGGTGGTGAAGACCTGAAGGGTGATTCCCGAGGCCAATTGGAGCGTTCCGCAGATGAAATCGCTGGCCGGAGTGGCGGCGAAGACGAGGCCTTTGCGGCGGACTTTCTCGCCGGGAGACAGCACGTCGACGATGGGAGTGGACCCGGACTTGACGACGGAGCCAAGGGCCTTTTCGACAATATTGGCGAGGCCTCCGGTCTTATTGCCGGGGGTGGTGTTAGCGCTGCGATCGGCGCCGCCGCGCTCGAGGTATTGGTCGTACCACTGCATTTCGCGGATGAGGGCGCGTCCGACTTCCTCATCGGCGGCGCGCGGGGTGAGCAGGTGGATGGCGTCACGGACCTCGGTGACTTCCGAGAACATGACGGTGGCGCCGGCGCGAACCAAGAGGTCGGCGGCGAAACCAACCGCCGGATTGGCGGTGACGCCGGAGAAGGCGTCGCTGCCTCCGCACTGTAGGCCGACGACCAGGTCGGAAGCGGGACAGGTTTCGCGGCGCCGGCGGTCGAGTTCCCGAAGGCGCTTTTCGGCCATTTCCATGATGGCGGAGACCATTTCGCCGAAGCCTTGAAAGCGCTCGTCCTGAAGACGCAGGATGGGAAAGTCAGCGCCGGCCGCTCCATCAGGCAGGAGGCGTTCGGGCTGGAGCTTCTCGCAACCCAAGCCGATCACCATGAGCGCGCCGCCCAGATTCGGGTTGAGGGCGAGGTTGCGCAGGGTACGGATGGGGACGATGGCGGCGGGCGCATCGATGGCGACGCCGCAGCCATAAGAGTGGTTCAGGCCGATGACATCGTCGACATTGGGGTACCTGGGCAGGAGTTCGGCCTTGATGCGCGCGACCACGAAATCGACCACGCCGGCCACGCATTGCACGCTGGTGCTGATGCCAAGGACGTTCTTTGTACCGACCGTGCCATCGGCGTTGCGGAAGCCTTGAAACGCGTAGCCTTCGAGCGGCGGCAATGGGGCGGGCAGGCGGGTGGCGATGGGAAGGCTCGCCATGACCGGAGGCTTGGGCAGAATGACAAGCGATTCCTGGACCCAGCTACCGGCCGCAATGGGGCGAGCCGCATAGCCGATGGTGGCGCCATAACGCGTGATGGAAGCGCCCTCGGGGATCTCGCGGAGGGCGACCTTGTGCCCCTGCGGAATGTGATCCCGCAAGGTCAGACCGCCAGGACAAATGGCGCCGGCGGGCAGGCCGTCTTCGTTCGCGACGATGGCGACATTGTCATCGGGATGCACGCGAATCAGGATGGGCTTCGGCGGCATGGGATTTCTCATTTCGTAAACGCCCGCAGGTATTGCACCGGCGGGTCCACATGCTCGTCCAGTTCGCGGGCGGCGTGCAGCGGGAAGTACGGATCGCGCAGGAACTGGCGGGCCAAGAGGACGAGGTCGGCCTGGCCGCAGCGAACGATCTCAGCGGCTTGTTCGGCGGTGGTAATGAGGCCGACGGCGCCGGTGAGAATGCCGGTCTCGCGGCGGATGCGCTCGGCGAAGGGGACCTGGTAGCCCGGCGCGAGCGCGATGCGCTGTTCGGGCGACGCGCCTCCGGAGGAGCAATCGATGAGGTCCACACCGAGTTCGCGCACGCGCCGCGACAGCTCGACGGACTGATCGAGGTCCCAGCCGCCTTCGACCCAGTCGGTTGCGGAGATGCGCAGGAAGAGGGGCAGGGTTTCCGGCCATGCGGATCGAACGGCGCGGATTACTTCCAGGGCGAAGCGGACGCGATGTTCGAAGGAGCCGCCGTATTCATCGGTTCGGCGGTTACTGAGAGGGGAGAGGAACTGATGGATGAGATAGCCGTGGGCGGCATGGATTTCGGCGACCTGGAAACCGGCCTGGGCCGCACGGACGGCGGCGGAGCGGAACGCGTCGACGATGGCGCCGATTTCGGGGATGGACAGCTCACATGGAGCTGGACCGCCGGGCTGGAAGGGGATAGGGCTGGGCGCAACGGGCTGCCATCCTCCAGCTTCGGGCGCAATCACGCCGCCGCCTTGCCAGGGCGGGGGAGTGGAGGCTTTGCGGCCGGCGTGGGCAAGCTGAATGCCGGCGGCGGCGCCATGGGCGCGTAAGAAGCGCGCGATGCGCGAGAGGGGATCGATGTGCTCGTCCTTCCAGATGCCGGTATCGGCGGGCGAAATACGGCCGCGCGGTTCGACGGCGGTGGCCTCCATGAGGACGAGGCTGGCGCCACCTACGGCGCGGCTGCCAAGGTGAACGAGGTGCCAGTCGCCGGCGAAGCCATCCTCCGCTGAGTACTGGCACATGGGTGAGACGGCGATGCGGTTGCGCAGGGTAATCGCGCGGACCTTGAGAGGCGTGAACAAGGATGCGGCCGGGGCTCCCGTGCCTTCGATGGTGTGAACCACGCTCATGGTCTCAGTATCGCAGCGGAGAGGCGAAAACGGACTACAGGTGAACGGCGGACGGGCCGATAGTTAGGAATGGGCGCCGGCCGCGCGGAAACGCCGGACTCACAAGATGAATGGCAGGCGGAAGGGCCTGCCCCGCGGTCAGCTTGCGGCTGGCGCGGCGGACTCTGCGGTAATGAGGGGCCGGGTCTTGTGGACTGCGCGAGGAGGGGGAGTTGCGTCGGTATGGAACCGCCTGAGCGGCAGGGCCGCCAACCGCAGGCCGACGGCTGCGTAGAACCGGTCGGCGCGAGGCCGGACGGGCGGGCAGGCACAAGCGCCGACTTCGCCGGGCGGTCTGTTGTTATTGGCGTCGAGCAGTTGCAGGTCGATGCATTGCATGGGGCGATATCCAGTCCTATTCGAGTATGCGCTGGAGTACGTGTGTCCGCGAAAGTACTGTAGGTACTATAAGGGTCCTTAACTCTTATAACCCCTGAGTACCAGCGCCACGGCGCTATGATCGATTTCAGTAGAGCGGGCGGAGGAGCTAATGACTGAGAACGAAAAGGACAAGGCTACGGCGGCGGCGGTGGCGAGCGCCGGCGCGGGTGTCGGGGGAGTCGGCGGGGCAACGGTGGGCGTCCTGGAGCTGGCGGCGCAAGGGGCTGCGACGGCGTTGTCGGCGGGCGTTGCGATCGGGTTGGGGGCGGCTGCCGGAGGGGCGCTGGCATACGGAATTTATCGATTTCTGAAGAAGCCTAAGAGCTGAGGTGCGGCGTGGAGAGAGGGTTCTGTTGCACGCGGAATTGGAAGGGCTGGACAATGGCCCGCCTGAAGGGTCTCAGGAGGCCGATTTTTAGGGCCGGGGCGGCTAGAAAGCCGGCGGCAGCGGTTCCGCGGACGGCGCGAGCGGCGGCAGCGGGGGAAGATTGGCGGGCGGTGGCGCCTGCCCCATCTGGTCAATAGACTCTGGATGGATTTCGGAGGTTTCAGGAACGAAGCCAATTTCGGGGATAGGTTGTTGATTCGATTCTGGTTCCTGGTCAGCGGCTTCGGCCTTTTCCAGGCTCTGGAGTTCCTTAAGGGCGCGGAGGTAGTTGCGCTGGATGGAATTGATGCGGCGCTGGAGGCGGTCGTAGACCTTGTCGCCGTAGTCGATGACGCGGCCCTCGCGGTTGGGCGTATCGGTGAACGTTCTTTCCTCCTTGTATTTCCAAAAGGAGGCTTCGCCACGCCGGATGCGACGGAGCATCCACTCGCAATTGACGAGGGTATCGACCAACATGCGGCGCTCAGGGGTGTCCGTGGGCCAGCGTTTCTGGTATTCGGCGATGAGGGCCTCGAGATTGGCGGGGTCCTCACCGGGGATGGTTTCGGCTTCGGCGTCAATGCCGGTTTTCAGGGCATTGAAACGGGAGGCGGCTTTGCCCTCGGCGGAGCGCGGGCCGGTTGACTTACGAGCGTTCTGACGATTCGCGTCGATTTGTTCGATGGTTGCCATAGATCCTACCTGGCTTGACGGTAGCAGGCGGGCAGACGGAGACTGGCTGGATGGCATGGTAAGTGGTTTGGATTCAACGAAATAATTCTTTAAAGTTGTTGTGACCGATGAAACGAACCAAGATCATTAGGTACTTTTTGGCGGGCCTGCTGTGCGGTTCGGCGGTGTTGTGCGCCGAGGACTCGCCATGGGCGCTGATGGACAACGGCCACTTCAAACGCGCGCGCGGGTTGGCGGAGCAGCGGTACCGGGCGAATCCCAACGATCCGGAAACGCTGTGGGCGATGTCGCGGGTCAAGCAGGAGTGGCACGATCTGGCGGCGGCGCTGGACTTCGCCGAAAAGGCTGTGGCGTCCAATCCCAAGGAAGCGCGCTATCACCTGCAACTCGCCGAGGTGGCGGGCGATTGGGCCCAAAGAGCGGGCGTGGTGCGGCAGATGTCGCTGGGGCGGCGTTTTAAGAAGGAACTGGATGCCGCGGTGGCGCTCGATCCGAAGAACATTGGGGCGCTGCAGGACCTGGTGGCGTACTACTTCGTGGCGCCGGGGATTATGGGGGGCGATAAGGCAAGAGCGCGGCAGATTGCGGCGCAGATCATGCAGATTGACGTGGAGGCAGGCTACATCGCGCAGATCCAGGTGGCGCGGTTCGAGCAACAGCAGCACGCTCCCTTTGAGGAGATCTACCGCAAGATGGTGGCGGCGCGCCCGGAATCCTACGAGGGCCACATGCAACTGGGCAGCTATCTGGCGCGCCGGAAGAGATACGACGAAGCGATGGAACAGGCGCGCGAAGCGCTACGTATCGATCCCGGCAGGACAAGCGGGCACGCGCTGGCGGCGGCTACGCTGGCGTATCAGGGCAAGTGGGGCGAACTGGATGCGGCTCTGGCGCGGGCGGAAAAGGAAGTGCCTGACGATCCGCAGCCCTACTTCCGCGCCGCCGATGTGTGCCTGAGTACGGGCGTGGAACTGCCGCGCGCGGAGCGCTATTACCGCAAGTACTTGGCGCAGGAACCGGAGCCGGACTCGCCAACGCCGGCATCCGCGCACTGGCGGTTGGGGCAAACGCTGGAGAAGGAAGGCCGCAAGGCGGATGCCATCGCCGAGTGGCAGACGGCGGTGAAACTCGACCCCAACTCGCGGGCCAAGGAGGATCTGAAGCGAGTTAAATAACGCAGCGGGCGAAGCTTTTGGTGGAGTAGGATGGAACGCTCTTTGATGCGCATTCGGACCGCTGTCATCGCGCTTGCGCCGGTGCTACTGGCGTGTTGCGCCCATCGACAATCCGAGACCGCGCCGGCGGGACCCGCGCTGGCGGTCCATTTCCACCGGGGAGCGGTCCTTTCGGCGAGTCCTCCGGGTGGCAGCTTGCGGTTCCTCCCAACGGCGGAGTTGGAACGGAACTGGAAGGGGATTCCCTTCGTCCGCTTCCCGGAACCGGCCGCCATGCCGCGGCGCCGGTAACGCTGGCAATGAGTTTCACGGCTCGCGGGATCGTCAGCGAAGGCGTCGATCCGAAGAATGCGGCATCGAATGAGACCGACGGTGCCCCCTGCCGTCCCGCGATTGCCCCGGAGGGGATGCGTGCGCTCGCGCCAGCGGAATCCTCGCAGCCGCTATCTTCAGCGATGGCTCTTACGAAGGAGACGCCAGGTTCGCCGCGGGACTTAGAGCCAAACAAATCGGCCTGTCAATTGTAGACCGCCGCATGAAGGTGGTTATCGACCACGTTGTCCACGACCAATCCATGGATGAGGTGGACCCCATCGTTTGGACAGAATTCCAGCCGTCCTTAGATGGTGAAGCGGGCTGAGCAGGAGGCGGCCCGAAGGCCGCCATCCACTCCGGGCTTGATTCGGCGCTCGGGTCGCATCCCTGCGTTGCCCTATCCTCCTATCAAGCTC
>Ga0181517_10002249_pt1 | contig 19998 bp, 14 predicted proteins | sample PEATcosm2014_Bin_31_FD_119748 | JGI IMG/M metagenome (GOLD analysis project Ga0181517, IMG submission 119748) | Peatland microbial communities from MTU Mesocosm Facility, Houghton, MI, USA - PEATcosm2014_Bin01_30_metaG | ecosystem: Environmental > Terrestrial > Soil > Wetlands > Peat | place... | reverse complement strand
CACCGCTACGTGCGGCTCCAGCGAATGCGTATAGATCACCGTGGCCACCGCGTTGGCGGTGTCGTGAAAACCGTTGACGAATTCGAATCCCAGCGCAACCGCCAGAGCCACACCGAGCAGCACGAACGGATAAACCGATCGTACGTGCACATTGGCCAGATCGCCGATCAGTTGCGATGCGGCATAAACGAGCCCGATGATTAAAGCCAGACCAAAAACCAGCATCCCGAGTTTGCCCGGCTTCCGGGCGAGTTTGGCGTCAAGTACAGTCGCTGTGGCAGCGCTCATGTTTCCCCTCGATCGGTCAGAATACACTGCGGATCGTTACACTTTCATGAACGGGCCGGGAAGAAAGAGCGGTAAGCCGAATCCCTGGAACCGGATCGCTTGTAGGCTTTCCTGTGATATTTGCTCGGCGCTCACCGACGCGGAAGTATCTGCCGCTGCAGGAACCCCGCTGAAGCGCAGCCCCGCCGACGCTTGCCGCTCTCTACCTCACGATGCATTCCGGAGGCGGAGCCAGTTCGAAAGGTACGCTAGTCAGGCATGGCGGCAGTTCCATGAAGCTCAGCGGGTGGCGGGCGTGGGTACGAAGGAGAAGCGGAAGCGGCGCTAGTGATGTCCCATCTGCGACGGTGGGGACGTAGGAAGCTCGCAAGCGCTTTGCTCGGCCGCGTGGACACGGGCGTCGATCCCGATAGTTCGCTTCAGTGCAAGAACGGCCGCATTCAGAATGCGTTGTCCCTGAGTCGCCATGGCCATGATCCAAAACAGCGACCTAAAAGAACTCCGGACATTATTTTCAACTGTACTCGTTACGTGAATACACGGTAATGATCTAGTTGCCGGTGCATCGAAGGTACGTATACTGCGGCCATGGCAGAGAATCCGCGGATATGTCGCAGTGGGCAAAGTACGAGCGGATTCGTCTTCAATGAACCGAAGGTTGGCCGGGAAGGGGCTCCGGTCGGGCAATCGGCTTCGTGAACGATGATATCGCGCAATATCAGCTACTTGACCGGCTCCTGCTGCTGGCCGAGCGTTCCGATCATCAGCAGATTCCCCGTCGCAGCATCGAAGGCCGCATAGGCCTGGTTGAACCGTGCCGATTGCCCCGACGGGCCAGTGAAGACGAATTGACCCGTGAGAGTCACGAATCCGATTTTGTCGTTGTCGTCTACACCGGTAGGCTCGCCCTGTAGCCGTTGACTCACCTCCTTGCTCGTCAGAAACTCAAGCGAGGACACCTGAATCTGGCTAAGGTCGCCTCCGTTCTTAGGCAGGTTATGCGTCTTGAAATAGTTGACCACGTCCTGCTGAGTAAAAGGCTGTGCGGCGCCAGGGTGCACCGTCAGCGCCGCCGATCCCTGCGGGCGTTTGGGAGTTCCCTGCGGAGGCTTCATTGCGATCTTTTCTTCGTTTGGTTGCGGGCGATGGCATCCGGCGACGAATCCCAGACCGCCGAGCAACAAAAGAATACCGACAGATTTCCTGTTCATGACGCTCATCCTTTCCATTAACCGCAGCAATGCGTGGTGAATTCGCCGCCTTCCGGTGGCGGCGGAGTGGACGGATTGATGGTCCAGGAGGCGAATGGCGGATTGTCGCTGCGCACGCTGCCCTCGTCCTTTTCCCGTTGGTACCAGAATACATACTCGGGACCGAGCGCTTGCACCGCCCAGATGTTCCGCGTATATTCTGCATTGCCCGCGGACGCGCCCTGCGTGCCGGCCAGTTCCTGTCCAATGTGAATCGCATTGGCGCTCATCGGATTGCCGTTCGAAGCCACCGATGTTCCGTGATAGAGCGTGCTCTCCGAAGTGTTGTAGATGAAAACCTGGAACACCTCAGGCGAAACCCGCCCATCCTTCACAATCATGAAGTGGTCGGTTGTACCCACGGGATCGGCATTGCCCACGATGTGCAGGTTGAAGGTGCTGGAGTTCTGTGGCCGGCTGTCTGCCCAGAAAAACTGGGTGCCTCCCCCGGCCTGAGCGATGTAACCAGCCTCCACCCAACATTGTCCAAAGCTGTTCGCCTTGCACGCCTGGGAGTTGGAGTCGATCAGCCAGATTTCGTTATCGATAAAGCCTCCGCAGTTGGACGGGCAATTCATGCTCGGTTCCTGCAAATCGACGTAAGCGCCGAAGTACTGCGGTTGCTCGCTCCAGCTCGTCTGTCCGTAGCAGTGATTCGCGCTCGCCGTGCCGCAGGAATAGTTGGCGGCGAAGCAGTTCGTACTGGAAAAGAGCAGACCGCCGAGCAAGCCAGCATAAATCAGCTTCTTCTGGATAGCGCCCCGCCGTGGGATAGCGCGCATGGTGGACCGTAGAACATCACCGGTTTTGTGCATAATCCCTCCTTGTCGCTGCCTCCCGCCTTACTCAAGCGGCAAGAATATCTTGGCAGCAGTGATGAGTAGTGAGCCGAGAGCTCAAATCGTTTCAGAGAATCCGAGCAGCGGTTACAGCGGCGTTAAGACCTGATATCGGCAGCCCTTTGCTGCCAGCTCGTGTGCAGCGACCGATTGGCTGCTTTGCGATTCTTCGGCGCCAGCACAACGAAGGCTTCCGCCGCCGAAGCGCCGCCCGAGCCAGAAACCGAAGGGGGCCATCCTGTATGGATGCGCTCTGCGACGGCAAGATTATGGCGGTTAGGTTTCTGACCTTTCCTACGGGCGCTCCGCACCCCGGCCCAGGAGCTGATGCAGGGCAAAGGGAACTTCGTCGGGATGCGTTGCGCACCAGGCGACGATGCGCTCGAACTTGACGGTGTCCTCAGCGATGGCGCTGATTTCCATCAGCTCAGTTTCGATGATCTCCGGGTCTCGCATAGAACATCCAGCATGGCACACGGCGGCATCGTTAGCACATTGGTTGCCACGTTAATTCAATATCGGAAACCATTTGTCCTGGCAAGACCCAGTTTGGGTAACTGGTTGCGCGGTGGGCTCATGAGGAGAACTCTAGCCCAAGTCACGGTAGCCTTGGCCGATAGCGACCGGACGGAACGCGGAGGTTTGAAGCGATGAGAGCGATCACCCGAGAAAAAGGGAACGAATTATCTGTTTTGATAGTATTGGTTTGGTATGACCATCGCGCAGACCGAAGAACCGACTTTTCAGAAACCGCTCCGGGTGTGGCCCGGCGTGGTAGCCGTGACGCTGCAATGGCTGGTCAGGTTCGGCCTTCCCAAGATAGTGCCCAGCGCCTTTGGAATCGCCATCCTTGGCGAACTGGTGGGCGCGTTAGCCGTCGTCGTGTGGTGGGCTTTCTTCAGCCGGGCACGGTGGTTCGAACGTTGCGGCGCCCTGGCCCTGATGGTAGTCGGGCTGGCCGCGACACGGCCCATCCTCGACCCTTCGGTTGCCATGGCAGGGATGGGGGTGCTGTTCTTCATCTACGCCATCCCGGTCCTGAGCCTTGCCTTCGTCATCTGGGCGGTGGTCACGCGGCGCTTCTCCGACGGATTTCGGCGCGTGACGATGGTGGCGACCATCCTGCTCGCATGCGACGTGTGGGCGCTGCTGCGGACCAATGGCGTTACCGGCGACTTTAAGTCGGAGTTTGCGTGGCGTTGGACCGAGACCCCCGAGGAGCGGCTGCTGGCCCACGCAAACGAGCAGCCAGCCGCGATCCCGCCGGCTCCGGCAGCAGCGAAGACCTCCGAACCGGTCGTGGCGCGAGCCACCGGCGAGCCGAGGGCGCCCGAGCCGCTTCCAGCGGCCGCAAGGACAGGAGCCGACTGGCCCGGTTTTCGCGGGCCCGGCCGCGACGGCATCATCCTCGGCGTGCGCATCGAGACCGACTGGTCTCAGTCGCCGCCGGTCGAGCTGTGGCGGCGGCCGGTCGGACCGGGCTGGTCATCCTTCGCGGTCCGCGGCGACCTCCTCTACACCCAAGAGCAGCGCGGTAGCGACGAGGTCGTCGCCTGCTACAACCTGACTACCGGCAAGCCGGTGTGGACACACCGCGACGCGACCCGGTTTTGGGAATCGAATGGCGGAGCAGGTCCGCGCGCGACGCCCACCCTCAGCAACGGTCGCGTATACACATTCGGGGCGACCGGAATCCTGAATGCGCTCGACGCCGGTAGTGGCGCCGTGGTGTGGTCGCGCAACGCTGCGTCGGACACCCACACGAAGATCCCCGGCTGGGGTTTTGCGAGCTCGCCATTGGTGGTTGACGACGTAGTCATCGCCGCCGCCGCCGGTAAGCTCGCCGCCTACGACATCGCCACCGGCAAACCGCGCTGGTCCGGCCCGGACGGCGGCGATAGCTATAGCTCGCCACATCTATTGACGATCGACGGAGTCGCGCAGGTCCTGCTGATGAGCGCGCACGGCGTGACCAGCGTCGCGCCGGCCGATGGAACGCAGCTTTGGCAGTATCCGTGGAAGTCGGATACCCGCATCCTGCAGCCGGCCCTGACCTCGGATGGCAATCTCCTGATGTTGGCCCTGACCGCCGGCGGGGGAACCGGCTTCCGCCGCATCGCGGTTACGCACGGAACCGGCGGATGGACCACCGAAGAGCGCTGGACGTCGCTCGCACTGAAGCCCTACTTCAACGACTTCGTCGTTCATAACGGCCATGCCTTCGGCTTCGACGGCGGCATCCTCGCATGCGTCGACCTTAAGGACGGCAAGCGCAAGTGGAAGGGCGGACGCTACGGCTACGGCCAGCTCGTCCTGTTGGCGGACCAGGACGTGCTGCTAGTGCTATCGGAGGAGGGCGAACTGGCGCTGGTCGGGGCCACCGCCGACAAGTTCACTGAGCTCGCGCGGTTCCCGGCGATCGAGGGCAAGACCTGGAACCACCCGGTGCTGGCCGGCGACGTCCTGCTGGTCCGCAACGGCCAGGAGATGGCCGCGTTCCGGCTGGCCCTCGCGCGCCGCTGACGCCCGTTCAGAGCCGCGACCAGAGGGAGCGGTTGCCGATGATCGATCTGCTTATTTCATGCCAGGCGCTAAGCTAAAAGACTCAGGGAGAATCAAGTTTCGCATGACCACCGATTCGTATAGGCGATCGCTGCCTGTTGAGAGGAGAATCGCGCACACCAGACGGATGGGCCACTTGAGATTGGCAGTCGCCGCTATCTTCTTAATGGGGACGGCGGACGCCCAAACCGTCGCGGGCGTCGTCAGAGGGTTGATTTTGGACCCGAGCGGCGCGCATGTGTCGGGAACCACCGTCACCTTGACCCGCCAGGAAACCGGCGTGCAAAGGAGCGCGGTCAGCGACGCGCGGGGAGAGTTCACGATTACCGCCGTGCCGCCCGGCGAATATCGTCTGGAAGCCGAACGCGCGGGCTTTCTGAAGTACGCCCGGACGTTGATCGTGGAAATGGATCAGGACCAGGATCTTCGCGTGGAGCTTGGCTTGGACGCGGCAGGCAAGGTAACCGTCGCTGTGGCCGGAATCGCGCCGCTGGTGCGGCCGGAATCGCCGGCAATGGGCGGCGTCATCGACAACCGGCAGATTCTGGGGATTCCGCTCGACGGGCGCGATTTCTTCGAGCTCAGCCTGCTGCTGCCAGGGGTCGCGCCGGCGGCCGAAGGCTCGGCGGGTTCGGTCCGCGGCGCTTTCTCCATCAGCGTCAACGGAGCGCGCGAGGATGCGAACAACTTTCTGCTGGACGGAGCCTACAATGGCGACCCCAAGCTGAACGGCGTCAGTGTGACCCCGCCGGTGGACGCGATCCGCGAGTTCGAAGTCGCGACTTCAACCTACGACGCAAGCTTCGGGAGAAACGCGGGCGGACAGATCAACGTAGTCACGCGCTCCGGCGGCAACCAGTTTCACGGCACCGCATACGAGTTCTTCAGCGACGGAGCGCTCGACGGAAATAACTTCTTCGCGCCTTCCGGTCAGCCGGCGCCATTGTACCGGCGCAACCAGTTCGGCGGAACGCTGGGCGGCCCGCTGGTCAAAGACCGGACGTTTTTCTTTGTCGATTACCAGGGCACGCGAACGGCGGCCGGGCAGACGCTAGTCACAAATGTGCCGACCCTGCCCGAGCGCCACGGCGATTTCTCGCAAAGCAACCTGATTGCGATCGATCCTACCAGCGGGCAGCCGTTTCCCGGCAACATGGTTCCGCAGTATTACTTGAACCCCATGGGCGTCGCGATTGCGGCGCTCTATCCGCTGCCGAACCGCAACGCACCCGGAGCGGATTTCGTATCCTCGCCGTCGCTCACCGACAATCAGAATCAGTTCGACCTCCGGCTGGACCATTCGTTCCGGCAATCCGACAATTTCTTCGCGCGCTACAGCCTCGTGGACGATAACTTGTTCGATCCGTTCGCCGGCTCGTCGGGAGACTCGTCAATTCCGGGTTACGGCATCCAGGTTCCGAGCCGCGCGCAAAATGCGGCACTGGGCGAGACGCATATCTTCACCCCGGTGCTGCTGAATGAATTGCGGCTGGCCTTCAATCGAGTCTCGAATGGCGATTACCAGCAGGGCCAGGGCACCAGCATCAACGGCCAACTCGGTTTGCCCGAGCTGTCGACGAATCCGCGCGACTGGGGATTGACTCTGACTTCGGTGAACGGCTTCTCACCCATCGGAGACGATCCCACCACTCCCGAGCACGGAACCACGAGCACCTATCAGATCGCCGACAACGCGACCTGGGTGCGCGGCCGGCACCTGGTGAAGTTTGGATTGGACCTCCGCCTTTTGCAACAGAACGCCTACCGCGATATCGAATCACGCGGGTTCTTCGATTTCACCGGTCTCCTGCTGGGCAACCCGCTGGAGGAGTTGTTGCTCGGAGCTCCCACCGAGACCGGCGGAGCGACGGAAAACAACCCGGAGCACCTGCGCACCCGCAGCTATGACTTTTTCGCCGCCGACACATGGCGCCTGCGCCAGGACTTAGTGCTGACACTGGGACTGCGCTATGAGTACAATTCCCCCGCGGTCGATGCCGCCAATCGCGCCGATGTGTACGACCAGGCAACGGAATCGCTCATCCAACTGGGCCAGAGCGGATTTCCCAGGGGCGGGTACAGTCCGGACTGTCATAACTTCGCTCCGCAAATCGGTTTGGCGTGGTCACCGGGCGGGCGGGACACAACCGTACTCCGGGCCGCGTATGGGATTCACTACGACCAATCCTCACTCGCGCCAGGCGAAGGTCTCTACTTCAGCGCGCCTTATTACAACTTCAATCTCTATTATCCGATTCAAGACTTGGTAAACCTGTCCTTGTCGGATCCGTTCCCGAGTAACTTCCCGCTCCCCTATCCGGGATCGGCTATCGCGTTTCAAAGCAACCTTCACACCCCCTATGTGCAGCAATGGAATTTCGGCGTGCAGCAGCAGCTTGGAAAACTGAGAGCGGTGGAGATTGCCTATGTGGGATCGAAGGGCACGCACCTGATCGACTCGCGCAATATCGACCAGCCGCAGCCTTCCGTCAATCCAGAGAACGCAGGTCCGAACCCGAGTTTCTCCGAAATCGACATCATCGAGTCACAGGCTAACTCGACTTATAACAGCCTGCAAGCGCGGCTTCAGCAGCGCCTTTGGCAGGGATTGTCTTTGCTGGCGTCTTACACCTACGCTAAGTCGATCGACGACGCCTCCGGTTTCTTCAGCACGACCGGAGATCCTAACTTTCCTCAGAACAGTTATAATCTGAGCGCGGAACGCGGCCGCTCCGATTTCGACATCCGCCAGCGTTTCACGCTGAGTTATGCGTACGATCTGCCGTTTTTCAAGCGCCATCGCTGGGTCGGCGGCTGGCAGAGTTTCGGCGTACTGACGTTCCAGACCGGCCAGCCGTTCACCGTGGCGCTGCTGCCGGATGACGATAACTCGAACACGGGTATCTCCCAATTGGGCTTCGGCGCCAATGACCGGCCGAATGTGGCCGGCAATCCGGTGCTTGCGAGTCCCACGCCGCAGGAGTGGTTCAACACGGCGGCCTTTATGACTCCGCCCTATGGCAGTTTCGGCAACGCGGGGCGCAACATTCTCAGCGGCCCAGGCTTGCAGGCGGTGAACGTCTCGATCGTCAAGAGCACCGCCGTCACCGAGCGGCTCAGCGTCCAATTCCGCGCGGAAGTCTTTAACGCCTTGAATCACACCAATCTCAACCTTCCCGACAATTTTCTCGGGTCGCCCACTTTCGGCCAAGTAGTCTCCGCGCAGGACCCGCGGCGGATTCAGTTCGCTGTGAAGCTTCTTTTCTAAGCGGTATTTCCTAAGAAATGTCGAGATGACTCTCGACACACCAGGCTTGACAGCCCGCGCCACGCTGGCAGGCGGAACTGGTGGAGATGCCAGCTCGTCTAAGGACAGGCGCCCAGCGAGCAGGTCTCGCAGGCGCGAGCGGTCCGCAAGGCGAGCGCGCCGGTCGGGCACGCGGCGGCGCACTGTTGCGCCACTTTGCGCAACCCGCTCGAAAGCGGTTCGCCGAACGGCACTCCCACAGCGACATCGAAGCCGCGGCCGATCAGCGCTAGCCCCGGCTGTTCGCCCGCAGCGGCGGCGATCCGCACGCAGGCGTCGCAGCAGATGCACTTGCCCGGCTCGTAAATCACCTCCGGGTGTGACAGGTCCTGCGCAAAGCGGCGGCGCGCGCCTGCAAATCTATACACATCCGCACCGTATTCGGTAGCCAGCGATCGAATCCGGCAGCAATTCGCTTTGCGACAGCCGCAGCTGAGGCAACGCCGAGCCTCCCCGAGGGCGTCCATGTCCGGCAGCCGTCCTTCCACTTCGTCGAAGCTCGCCACGCGGCGTTCCATGGGGATTTCCGGCGCATGCACGCGCGCGGCCCGTTCGATAAAGCGAAAGATCGCGGCCCGCTCGGCATCGTCCATCGGGCGCATGGCGATGCGCGCCATCGCCGGTTCCCCAGTGACGGTTTCGCCCGACAGCAACTGATGAATCGATGCCGCCGCTATTCTTCCCGCGGTCACCGCGCGGACGGCGAGATCCGCGCCCAGCACGGCGTCGCCGCCGGCAAACACTCCGGGCAGATTTGTCGCGAGCGTCTTTTCATCGGCGGCGATGCCCCAGGAGGTCACCGCGAGTCCTTCCCGCTCGGCCAGCGAACGCTCCACGGATTGCCCCGTGGCCGCGATCACGGTGGAGCACTCGATGGTGAAATCGGAACCATCGATCGCTACCGGCCGGCGGCGGCCGGAGGCATCTGGTTCGCCGAGCATCATCCACTGGCAAGTCAGCAACAGGCTGCGCCCGCTCGGTGCCAGCCGCACCGGCGCAACCAGTAGATCGATCTGCACGCCCTCGGCTTCCGCGGCCTCCACCTCCTCCATCAGAGAGGGCATCTCCGGCCGGCTTCGGCGATAGAGCACCCGCACGTTGTGCGCGCCTAAGCGAACCGCGGAGCGGGCACAGTCCATGGCGGTATTGCCGCCGCCGATCACCGCGACATCATTGCCCAGATCGATCTGATCGCCGTTGGCCACGCGCTCGAGGAACTCGATACCCGCCAGGGTGTGTTCCTCGCCTTCGCAGCGGAGCCCCTGTGCACGCTGCGCCCCGATGGCCACGAAAACCGCGTCGTGCCGTTCGCGCAAACCGCCGAGAGTGAAATGCTCGCCCCACCGCTCGCCCATATGGAACCGCGCACCAAGCTGCCGGACGCATGCGATCTCCGCATCCAGCGCGTCCTTCGGCAGGCGGTTGGCGGGAATTCCGTAGCGAAGCATTCCACCGGGGAGCGGGTGCGCGTCGAAGAGCGTGCAGTCGTGGCCGCGTTGCAGAAGATAGTAGGCGGCGGCCAGACCCGCCGGTCCCGCGCCCACGATCGCCACGGATTTCCCGGTGAGCGGAGAGCGCGGTGGAGTGTATTGGTTGGCAGGTCGGGGACCTGCCTCGCGGTCGGCCACGTAGCGGTGCAGCGCGCCGATCTCCAGGCCCTGGTCGAGATCCGACCGGCGGCATTGGCGCTCGCACAAACGCGGGCAGATGCGCCCGAGTGAACCTGGCAGCGCCAGCCGGTCCGCGATGACTTCCATCGAGCGGCGCGTGTCGCCGGTCACGATGCCATACACGAATCCCGGAATGTCGAGCCCGGCCGGACACTCGGCCGCGCACGGCGCGACGCACTCTCCGGCGTGGTCGGAGAGCAGAAGCTCCAGCGCCATCTTGCGCGTCGCCCGCACGTCCTCGCTTTCGGTGACGACTACCATGCCTTCCGCAACGGGCATGCCGCAGGCGGGTGAGAGGGTGCGGCGCCCTTCGATCTGGACCGCGCAGAGGAAGCACGACGATGCCGGCTCGATCCCCGGCACGTGGCACATGGTCGGAATGCGAATGCCGAGCCACTGGGCCGCTTCCAAGATGGTGGTCCCTGGCACCACGCTGATCCGCCGCCCGTCGATCGTCAAGTTCACCATGGCGCTAAAAAACCTCGATGGCGTCGTCCTTGCAGGCCTGGCGGCACATATCACATCGAGTGCACAGCCGGTCGTCCACTTCGTGCTTCTCGTACGGGCGATATGCGATGGCGCCCACCGGGCAGGCTTGCGCGCAGAGCGTGCAGCCGATGCAGTTGTCAGTCACCCGGTAGCGGATCAGCGCTGGGCAGCGTCCGGCCGGGCAGCGCCGTTCGTGAAGATGCGCTTCGTATTCTTCGCGGAAATATTTGAGCGTCGTTAGCACCGGGTTCGGCGCAGTCTGGCCGAGCCCGCACAGGCTGCCGCGGCCGACATAACCGGCGAGCATTTCGAGCTTCTCCAGATCGTCGGGCCGGCCTTTTCCCTGGCACAGGCGCTCCAGAATTTCGAGCATGCGTTTGGTGCCGATGCGGCAAAAGGTGCACTTGCCACAGGACTCGGCCTGGGTGAACTTCAGGAAGAAGCGGGCGATATCGACCATGCAATCGCGGTCGTCAAGCACCACCAGTCCGCCGGAACCCATGATGGCGCCGGTCTGCGCCAGGGCGTCATAGTCAATCGGCGTACGGCCGAGTCGCGCCGGAACGCAGCCCCCGGATGGGCCGCCGAGTTGTACGGCCTTGAATTGCCGCCCGTTGCGGATGCCGCCGCCGATATCCTCCACCACTTCGCGTATCGTGATGCCCATGGGAACTTCGATCAGGCCGCCCCGGTTGACCTTGCCGGCCAGCGCGAAGACCTTGGTCCCCCGGCTGTTCTCGGTGCCGAGCGCAGCGAACGCGCCTGCGCCGTGGCGGATAATCCACGGCACGCAGGCTAGCGTCTCGACGTTGTTGATGACGGTCGGGTGGCCGCGAAACCCGCGCTCCACAGGATACGGAGGCCGCAGTTTCGGCATCCCGCGCTTCCCTTCGAGCGACTGGATCAGCGCGGTCTCCTCGCCGCAGACAAATGCGCCAGCGCCTTCGCGAACCTCGAGCCGCAGCGAAAACTGGGAACCGAGAATGTTCAGCCCGAGGAAGCCGCGTTCCTCGGCCTGGCGGATCGCCGCCCGCGTGTGGCGCACTGCCAGCGGGTACTCGGCACGAATGTACAGGTAGCCTTCGGCCGCGCCAATGGCGTACGCCGCGAGGGCCAGCCCCTCCAGTACGCGGTGCGGGTCGGATTCGAGCACCAGCCGGTCCATGAAGGCGCCGGGATCGCCTTCATCGCCGTTGCAGACGACATATTTGACTGGATCCGCCTGGGCACGCCCGAGCGCCCACTTGCGTCCGGTCGGAAAACCCGCGCCGCCGCGCCCGCGCAGGCCGGAATCGGAGATCGCGGCGATTACGTCGTCCGGGGAGAGGTTCTCGGCGATTGGGCGCTGCGCCTTGAGGCACATGGCGAGAGTGCGATAGCCGTCGCGGGCGAGGTAATCGTCTATGTTCAGCGGGTCGATGCTGCCGCAGTTCTCCAGCACGATCCGCCGCTGCTTGGCCAGGTACTCGCCTTGGGGCGCGGGGTACGCCGCCTGCGGACTTTTCAGTTCGTCCACCTTCCATCGCACGCGGGTCGCCATGCGGTTGGGGCGGATGTGCCTTCGGGCGATCTGCCGGGCGGTCTCCGCGGTCACGTTGCCATAGAGCGCAACTGCGCCGTCGGCCGAGACCACTTCCACCAGCGGCTCGCGATGACACATCCCGTTACACCCAACCGTCTTGACCACGCCGTTGGCGCCCGCTTCCTTCGCCGCCCGTTCGAGCGCATCGCGCACCGGCTCGGCGCCGCTGGCCACGCCGCAGGACCCCAGGCCGACCCGAATCTCGAGCGCGCCGCACTTCATGCGGGCAACTCTTTCCGCTCGGCGAGCTTCAGCGCGTCGCAGGCGCTGGCGGGCGTCAGCTTGCCGGCCGTATGGCCATCCACCATCAGCACCGGCGCCAGGCTGCAGCAACCCAGGCAGGCTACTTCATCGAGCGTGAACAGGCGCGCGGCATCCGTATCTTCGCCATCGGGGATGGCCAGATAACGGCGCAGCTCTTCGGTGATCTGGCGCGCCCCGGATACGTGGCAAGCCGTCCCGTGGCAGACGCGGACGATGTGCTCGCCCACCGGCGAGCGGCGGAACCGGGCATAGAACGACGACGTGCCCGCGACCTCCGCCGGCGTGATGTCGGTCAGCTCCGAGAGGTGGCGCAGAGCCTCATCCGGCAGGTAACGGTAGTGAGTCTGAATGGCTTGCAGCAGTGGAATGGCCGCCTCCCTGCCACGGCCGATTTCGGACACCATCCGGTCGACGAAGGTCAGATCCAGCTCAGGTGCAGCCAAAGCGGGGAGGACGGGGTGCCCTGTGGACCCGTCCGCGCTCTCGCCAGCATCACCAGGCCCACCATGCGCGGGAGGCGCCGATGGTTTTTCCTTCCCTATCTGCCGTTTGGCAAACGCGAGAAACGCGCTCGCCGCCGCAATCAGTCCCCACGCGACCGCGTTGTCCCGGCTCTTCCGCGTGCGCCGCGCAGCCGTAACCCGTTTCTGCTCGGCGGCCAGTCTGGGTGCGAATGACGCATCACTCTTCGTTTGTTGCTGGAGATCCTTGATGAGTTTGTCGTCGCCCGGCGCCCGCCGGCTGGCCACCACGTAGTCCGTGAGCAGAATCGCCACCGATAGCGCAACTAGCGCGCCGGCGATGAGGCTCCCGGTTCGCGCGATCGATGGTTGCCTGCCGCCGATCATGATGGCGCGGCTCCGGACAACTGGACTAGTCCGGCCTTGGCGTGCGCCAGTTCGCCATCGACGGGACACGAAGAATAGCAGCGGGCGCAGTAGAGACAATTCCTGCCAACGGCCCGCATTCGCTCGATGGCCCCGTACGGGCAGGCCTCGGCGCAGAGGCCGCAATCCAGTTCACGGTCCGGCGTGATCGTCACGCCGCGCCGGGCCAGCCGCGCGCACCACGCCAGCAGTCCGCCATACGGGCACAGATAACGGCAATAGGGCCGCCCCACGAACATACCCACCACCAGAAACGCCCCGCCTAACAGCAGCATGTGCGGCGTGCCGGTGCGCCGGAAGAAACCGACAAACGGGTCGAAGCGGCAAATGAGAAAATCGCGCCCCAGCGCAGGCTTGACGGCGAAGAGTACCACAGCACCCAGGTACACATACTTGAGCAACCCCAGCGCCCGGTCGAGCCGCCGCGGCACCTGCACCGGCTTCAGCACCACCAGTTCCTGAATCGCGCCTAGCGCGCAAACACCTCCGCAGAAAGCGCGGCCGAAGAACAGCGCCACCACCAGCGGCAAGACAAAGGTCGCCGTTACCACGATCGGGATGGAATACGTGGGATCCACGATGGCCACCACCACGTTCTGCAGCGAGCCGATCGGGCAGATGCAGCCCTCGCGGTAGAAGCCGAAATACCCGAGGCAGCCGATGGCGATCACCACCAGCCATTTTCGGCTGCGCCGGTTCAGCACGAGCCAAACCGAGATCCCCATCGCCGCGGCCAGCGCCACCACATCCAGCACCTGTAGCCAGTACTCCCGCGGTTTCGGCTTCTGCACTGCGGGAGTCTTGTAGCCGCCGCCAATGGCATCGGCCTGGGGAGCCGTTTCCACGGGACGCTGGTAGTCGATTGTCTGGGCTGGCGCACTCTGGACGGCGCCTAGCGTGAGGGCGAGCAGCGCAAGAACCCATGCCCGGCGCCCGATCAGAGCCGTGACCGAAGGGAGCGGTCTCTCGATAGCGCCGAATCTCACGGTCATGGAACTATCCCGTTCGCTTGAGCACGACCGGCTGAAGGGCCTGTTCGACCGGCAGTTGCAGCAGAGCGTTCTGGGGACACGCCCTCGAGATGGAGCACGAGTTGCAATTCACGCACTTATCGTAACGAACCCGCAACGTGATCGACCCCAAGCCCAGCGGATCCTTGCATTGCATGACGCACTTTCCGCAGCCGTCGCACTTTTCTTCGTCGATGATGTATTCGTAGAAGTTGTTGGCCGGATCTTCGGGATCGACTTTGCCGATCGGTTTGCGGGTGATCGCGTCGCGCGGGCAAAGCTTCTCGCTCGGCTGCCCCAGTTCATTCACCGCGCTCAAGATGTTGAAGTATGCCGGGCAGATGTTGCAGCGGCCGCACTTGGAATACTCATTGACCGCGCGGACAGCCGAAAGCGCCACCACGCACTCGGTGGTACAGAGATTGCACGCCTCCACACCGACCTCGCCCAGGCGGCTGTTAATGCAGCGTGACGCATTCACCTGCCACACCACCTGCCCGTTGGCCTTTTTGACCAGGAAGCCCGCGCCCCCGGCCAGCGTGGCCAGCACGGTCCCGCGGGCCACCTTGGCGAACAGGTCCCGTCTTGTCAGGTCTTCGCTCATACATTCACCGGTTCGAAAACAAAGATCTCGAGCTTCACCGTGTCTACGACATAGACGCGCCCGCGTGCATCCACAGCGATGCTCATATTCTTGCAGTTGGCGTCGAACAGGTCGGTCGCGATCACGGCCAGCAGTTTCCCAGTGAAATCGTAAGCCTTGACGCGCGGGCCGGCCTTTTCCGTGGTGAAGATTCGGTCGCGGACCGCCACGTTGGTCGGATTGCAACACCCGGTAAATCCCGCCGGATCGATCCCGTCAAACCGCCCTATGTGGCCGAGCAACTCGCCGCCCGGCGTATACCGCTCGACGCGATGCTTTCCCGGGTTGGCCGCGTAGATCGTGTCTTGCGCGTCCACGGCGAAATCCACCACCCCATTCGGGATCAGCAGGCCGCTTAACGGGTTGTCTTTGCCGATGTTGTTGAGGAATTTGCCCGCGCGGTCGAAGCGCCGGATCGCGCGGTCTGCCGCATCCCCGGCCAGCACGCTGTCCTTGGTGAAGCCGATGGCTGTCACCCGGCCGAGCAGCTTTTGGTCCCGCCATGTGTCGATGAGCTTTCCGGTGCCGTCGAAAATCTCGATCTTTCCGATTTCGCCGGCATACACGGCACCATCGCTTGCCACCGCCACAGAGTGCACCGGCTGGGATGTCGGCCATCGCCGCTTCAACCGGCCGGCGCCATCGAAGACCTTGACTTCGGAATCGCCGGCGGCATAGAGTTGTTCGCGAGAGTCAACCGCGATGCCGCGCAGCGTAGCGGTGAATCTGTCGGGAGCGGCGCCCTTGCCGCCTATTACCTGAACGTGCCGGTATTGCATGGCGCGAATTCCTCCGCCCTATCATCCTCTAACGTCAAGACAGATCATCTGGTTCAAATCCCGCACAACCAGCTTGCCGTCCGATAATGCCATGGGCCCCCAGACTTCCTCTCCGGAGAGAACCGGGGCAATGGCGAGTTCGTTGTATCCGGCCGTGCTCGCCTCGAGCAAACGCAGCTTGCCGGTGTCGCCGTCCATGACGAAGAACATGCCATCAGCCAGCAGGAAGCCCCCCAGGCCGAACGAAGCTTTCCCCTCGCTGGTCCAGATTTCCTTGCCGTCGAAGCTCAGGCAAGTGAACAGGCCGCGCTTCTTTTTCCCGACGGCGAACAGGTGGCCCCTGTAAACGATTGGCGTGTGCACTTCGGAGTTCCACTCGTTGTGCTGCATATCGAACACGCTCTCGGCTTTGAATGCGTCTCCGGTGCGCCGCACCCGGACCATCACGCTGCCTGCGTCGTAGCTGGCGGTCATGAAGACTAATTCGTCACTCACGGCTACCGGCGAAGGCGCCACGGCTACGTTGAACTTGCGGGGAAACGACCACAGCAGCTTGCCATCCCTGGCGCCAACGCCCAGCGGTCCGGACAACGTTCCATAGAGATACTGTTTGACTCCGCCCAGCACGGCCGGCATCACGGAAGCGTGCGACATCATCAGTTGCCCCGGATTGGGCGTGCGCCAGATTTCCTTGCCGGTTGCCTTTTCGAGCGCGATCATGATGGCCGCTCCGCCGGTCGCGACAATCACCCGGTCTTCTTCTTGCAGCGGGTTCTGGCCGTTGTACCACGATGGGATGGTAGCCTTGTATTCCTCGACCAGGCTCTTGCGCCAGATCTGTCTGCCCGTCTTGGCGTCCAGGCAATGCAGCACGGCTTTCGGGTCGAGCGAAATCACGAACCTGCCGTCCACCGCCGGAACCGTGCGCGTAATGGCGTGATTGGGGCGGATCTCGCGAGTTTCCCGGAACTGCCAAATCTGCTTGCCATCGGCCAGAGAGCTGCAGTTTACGATCCACTGCGACTCCTTCACATCGTAATCGTGGTGGTAGACACGGCCCCGGACAATCGCGGCGCCCGCATACCCCTGCTCCACCGGGACCGTCCATAGGCGTTTCGGTCCGCCGGCTGGCCATTTGCGCAAAAGGCCCGTTTCCCTAGAGACATTGGTCCGATCCGCCCCGCGGAACTGGGGCCAGTCTGCCCCTTGCGCCGCCGGCAGGAGCGCGGAAACCCCCAATGAGCCAGCACCGAGTATCCAACCGCGCCGCGTAAGCATCAAGCTACATTTTACAGCGTTTCAGGCCTCTTTGTCGAAAAGAACAACAGTTTGTGCAGGCGCGGAGCTTTCGACAATCATCACGCGCGTTTGCGGAATGTGCGGCAATTCGTTAAGCTCTCGACATGTCCAGATGTCTCGGTCTGATTTTGTTCTTGTACGGCATCGCGGCGCCTGCGGCCGATTGGCCGCAGTGGCGCGGTATTCATCGCGATGGACAGTCCGCGGAGACGGGGTTGCTGGACTCGTGGCCTAAAGACGGGCCGCGCCTTCTTTGGAAGGCGCAGGATCTGGGAGACGGTTATTCCGGGCCTGCCATCGCCGGCGATCGTCTCTACATTCAGGGTCAGCAAGGTGGGCAGCAGTTGGTCATGGCCTACGACGTTCATAATGGCAAGCAGCTTTGGAAGACGCCGGCCGGAAAGGCCTTCAATGGGGATCGCGGACACGGTCCGCGGGGTACGCCCACGGTGGATGGCGCGCGCTTGTACGCCTTGTCCGCCGATGGCACGCTGGTGTGCCTGGAGACCGCCAACGGCAGACGGGTCTGGGAACTGAATCTGGTCGAACAATTCGCCGGCCGGCCGCCGAACTGGGGGTACAGTGAATCGGCGCTGGTGGATGGCGGCCGTCTCATCGTCATGCCCGGTGGGCCCGGGGCGGCTGTCGTGGCGCTCGACAAGAACACCGGCCACCTCCTCTGGAAGTCGCAGAACGATCGCGCCGGCTATTCCTCGGCGGCTGCGTTGGATATCGGCGGCACGCACGCTCTGGCCCTGCTCACGGCGGAGGCTGCTGTCGGCCTGGATGCGAAGGATGGCGCGCTGCTCTGGCGATACCCCCGAGTCGCGAACCGGACCGCGAACATTGCCACGCCAGTCGTACACGATGGATACGTGTTTTTTTCGAGCGATTACGGCACGGGTTGCGTGCTGCTGAAGCCCACCCCGGATGGCAAAACTGCCGAGGTCTATTTCAACCGGGACATGCGCAACCACTACACCACTTCCGTGCTGGTGGGGGACTACCTTTACGGGTTTTCCAGTGAAATTCTCACCGCCATGGAATTCAAAACGGGGAAGGTGGCGTGGCGCGACCGCAGCGTCGGCAAAGGCAATTGCATCTATGCCGGCCAGCGCCTGTATTGCATGGGCGAGGACGGCGTGGTCGGGTTGATCGATGCCACGCCCGCCGCCTACAAGGAAGTCTCGCGGTTCGAGATCCCGCGCGGCGCCTTCAACACATGGACCCCGCCGGCAGTAGCCAACGGCCAACTCTACCTGCGGGAGCAGAACAATCTCTATTGCTACGACATCAAGCGGTGAGCAGAATGAACAGAATCGGAATCCTGATTTTCGTGGCATCCCTTGGCTTCGGTGCCGGGGATGTGAATGAGGACTTGCTGGAAGCCTCGCGCGTGGGCGACCTGTCGGCCGTCCAGGCACTGATCGGGAAGGGCGCCGCGCTGGAGACGAAGACGGCGTACGGCCAGACGCCGCTGTATCTGGCGGCCATGAACGGCCGCGAAGAAGTGGTCCGTTTTCTCCTGGATAAGGGCGCCAATCCGGACGTTCGCGACAGTTTCTACCACGCGTCGATGCTCGATTTTGTCCTCATGCGGAAGCACTATGGCGTGGCGAAAATGCTGATCCGCAAAAGAACCGCGAATCCCGACCGGATTCTGGCATCGGTGGCGGCAACCGGCGATGCCGATCTGGTGGGAGCCCTTCTGGAGGCTGGTAAGCCGAGCCAACCGGCGTTGGACAAGACCTATGAGGCAGCCCTCGGCGAGAAGCAAACGGAGGTCGCCGCCCTGCTGAAAAAGGCGGGCGCGCACGAACCCGCGCCGGCGTTCGTCGTGGACGCGAAGACGCTCGAGGCGTATGCGGGCACTTACAAGTCGGACAAGATTCCGCTCGACATCAAGGTGTTTTCGAAAGAAGGCAAACTGTACATGCAGGCCACCGGCCAACCAGAGTTTGCGCTGAAACCCAAGAGCGCCACGCAGTTCGAATTCGCGCAGGCCCAAGTGGAAGTGGAGTTCGATTCATCTGCCAGCTTCACGCTCAAGCAGGGTGGCGCCAGCTACGGTTTTAAGAAAGCGGTGACCCAATGAACCGGCACGGACGCGCTTTCTGGCGCTGGCTCGCTCTCGGCACCATGGCTGCGGTCAGCCTTGCCACGGCGGCGGATTGGCCGCAATTCCGGGGGCCATCGGCTTCGGGCGTTGGCTCAGGCACCAAGCCACCCATCCGATGGGACGCGACGAAGGGAATCAATCTCGTCTGGAAGGCGGACATCCCGGGCCTTTCGATATCGTCGCCGATAGTCTGGGGTGATCGGGTGTATGTTACCACGGCGATTTCGAGCGACACCGCGCAGAAGCTCCGCACCGGCCTCTATGGCGACACCGATTCGGTAGACGACCGCAGCCCGCACCAGTGGAAGGTGATGGCGCTGGACAAGCTTACCGGGAAACTGCTGTGGCAGCAGATCGCGCATGCAGGAGTGCCCAAGACCAAGCGCCACCCAAAATCGTCGCAGGCCTCGCCGTCTCCCGCCACCAACGGCAGCGTGGTAATCGCCTATTTCGGTTCCGAAGGGCTGTATGCCTATTCGCCCGATGGGAAGCTCCTCTGGCAGAAAGACTTGGGGATTCAGAATGCCGGATGGTTCTTCGACCCCGATTCGGAATGGGGAGCGGCCAGCTCGCCCGTGATCTACAAGAATTCCGTAATCGTGCTGTGCGACCGCCAGAAGGATTCGTTTATCGCCGCTTTCGACTTGAAGGACGGTAAGGAACTTTGGCGCACGGCGCGGGCGGAGGTTTCGACCTGGGGCACGCCGACGGTCGTCGAAGGTAAGGACCGCACGGAAGTGGTTACCAACGGTTCCAAGGCGATTCGCGGCTACGACGCGGACACCGGCAAGGAGCTATGGACGCTGGGTCCCAATTCCGAGATCGCTTGTACCACCCCCGTCGCGGGCCAGAGCCTGATCTTCGTGACCGCGGGTTATCCGCCAGTTCAACCGATCTATGCGATCCGGATCGGATCCACCGGCAACCTCACGCTGCAGGCCGGCAAGGAATCGAGCGATGCCATCGCGTGGAGCAAGCCACGCGGCGGCGTATATCTGCCATCGCCGATT
>Ga0181517_10002248_pt1 | contig 20005 bp, 20 predicted proteins | sample PEATcosm2014_Bin_31_FD_119748 | JGI IMG/M metagenome (GOLD analysis project Ga0181517, IMG submission 119748) | Peatland microbial communities from MTU Mesocosm Facility, Houghton, MI, USA - PEATcosm2014_Bin01_30_metaG | ecosystem: Environmental > Terrestrial > Soil > Wetlands > Peat | place... | reverse complement strand
ATGATGTAACGATAGAACAGTTCCAAAACCAAGTCTGTGACCGTCAATACCTCCCAGTGTATCCACCATCACATCCTCTTGTGACGTGCTATTCGCTCGCCAATTGACTGCCGATTGAGGTAGACTGACCGCATGGCATCTACCGTAGAGCATCGCGTCAATAGCGCCAACACAGGAGCGGGAGAGAGAGCTATTGCCCTCAAAATAGAGTATCCCGATCTCACGCCAACCCAGATAGCCAAAGCTGTAGGGTGCCATCCATCCAACGTGCATCGGGTACTCGCTAGATTCAAAGCTCGCCTAGACGATTTGCAGGATTACAAAGAGCACAAAGGCGACATCTGGGATAGCGTGGCCATGAGAGCAGTTATGTCCATGGATGACGCCAAACTGCAAACAGCCACTGCTGTACAGCTTGCCACGGTTGCCGGTATCGCCTTTGATAAGAGCCAGTTAGTGCGCGGTCAGGCTACTCAAATCAACGTCTCCGTACTGCTCGACCTAGTGCAGGCTGCGCGTGATATGCGGGACAATTCTGCCATGGGATAGGCTCACCGGCAGGCAATCGACGCGCTACAGGGCATCGTAGGGGGTACTTTTGGGGGTACATTGGCGCTTGCCGCTGATATGTGCCTGATTCTTCATAGACTTGCAAGCCGGTTTGAATCCTCATCTAGCATCCATAGTCAATCGGCCGGCAACGGTGAGGTGGTACGGTACGATGGAACACCGGCCATAATTTGCATCGTTATTATTTTCAATGCGATAGGCAAAAAAGAGAGCCTAGACGGGCCCCTATGCCCCCATTTGAGGCCGGGTGGGTCGAATCGTACATATCCCGCCCAAGCGATTTTCCGCAAAAGGTTCCCATTGGATACTGGTTTAGTTCCTATTGGAGACGTGATTCGTATACAATAGAGACATGGCAACGGCGTGGGTGGAATGCTGGAAATGCGAACTGTGCGGACACCGGTGGATTAAGACTGGTGACGCTCCACGGCTGTGCTCGAAGTGCAAAAAGACTGGATGGAATAAGAATGGTAATTCTCAAGATGTTCCGCAAGTCGCTGAGCGTGGGCTTGTGGTCAAAGAGTCGCAGGGGGTGGATGATCGAGCGCGGAACATTCAACAGTTGGGCGCTGCATCTCGGACCAATCCGCATTCAGTGGCATCTAAGCCGGTGGCTGTGAGCGAGTCCGATCTGCGCTCAATCTGCGCTGGCAAGACTCCTCACGTGGATGTTGAGCAAGAGAAGGTTGAGGACGTGACGCCGAAGTGTTGCGAGTGCGACAAATCTATGACTGGCAAGGTAATCAAAGGCGTAGTTGTAGCTTGGGCATGTACTGATGCGGGGTGCCCGATGTACGGTCTGGAGCAGAAGGGGTGTAAGGAATGAGCACGAAGCACGTGACGATACAGATACCTGAAGTCTTTGTAAGGGCAGCGAAGCGCAAGTCTTTACGTTATGGAGAGAGTGTGTCGTTTATATTGCAGTCATGGATGCAGGCTGGTTTCACGGCGTTAGAGTGTGGAGTGGTGGGCGACAAGGAGAAGCCTACCGGCGCGGCCAAGCGAAGCGGTGATATACTCGTGTCGAGGTGATTTATGCCACTTGGAAACGCTACAATGAGCGGGTCTGCTGTTGCGGTTATCAGCGCCACTACCCCACTGCGGGCGATGCAGTTGATTTTTGCTCCTGCCGCCCATGTTTACTATGTTGGTGACTCTTCTTCGGTTTCTTCAACCAACGGGATTCCCGTTCCTACAGCCGGACCCTCGGTGGCTATCGGACCATTCACCAGCGGTGCAATCAATCTTGACCAGTGGTATGCTTTCGGCACGAACGCCGATGTGATTTCCTTCCAGTACACGCCGGAGGAGTAATGGCGAAGCGCGAACAGCCGGACGTGCTGGCGCGGCTTGTCGGCGCTGATGGAAAGATTGAGCCGTCCAAGATAGTCTCAACCGCAACCCAGTTGATGCGCCTTGGTATGCTGAGGATGAACCGGGTGCAAGACCCGTTCATCAGGATTAAGAACAAGTATGGGCGCACACCGCGACGTCGCATCCTCAAGCCCGGAGAGAAGTGCGGGAAAACGAGGATAAGTGTTTGCGAATCAATCGCTCACGCGATGGGATTCAGGCCGTGGCTCAGACTGGACGACCCGGATTACAAGATTTCGATTCGTGTTCCCAATCAGGGGTTCATGGGCTGTCAGACGATGGCGCAGTCGGTGTCGGCCAAGATCGAGCCTGAGCTTGCCATGCTCATCCCAGCACACTGCGCGCCAGACTGGAAGCGGGACACGACTGGGGCATTGAAGTCGGTCACGCTGAAGTACGACTATCTGGGACGGGCCTGTGGTTCCACGCTCCACGTTCGTTCGTACAATCAGTTGGCAGACACGTTTCTTGGCATCGACTATGACCACTACGGTTGGGATGAACCGCCTCCGTGCGATTTGCTGATTGCTGCCGAGCGCGGCAAGGTCACAACAAATGCTCCTTCATGGTTTGCCATGACCCCGCTCTACGGAGCGCCCTACTTCTACGATATGTTCTCCGTGAAGGCATTTAACGGTGGTGGGGAAGATCAGGAAATTGCGATTTTTACCGGCACGACTTGGGACAACTGCCAGGATTATTGCCGACAGTGCGACGAGTACATCCCGGAGAACGATCCAGTTAATATGGACGACCCCCACGCGGAGCGCCCGGTAAACAACTGCCCTAAGTGCGGACAGATTATGGGGTTCATCCCAAGAGCAGGCATCGAAGAGTACGCCAAACTGTTTACCGATCCAGAGGAGTACGACGCGCACATTGGAGGCAAGGAAGGCCACCTTAGCGGACTGGTTTACAAGACACTGGACCGAGCGGTGCATCTCTACAAAGACTTCAAAATACCTGCCGATTGGATGCGGATTGAGGCGGTTGACCCACACGACGCCCGTCCGACTCGATGGCTGTTTGCGGCAGTCTCGCCAGAGGACATTACAATAAACGGGAAACCAGCGAATCGAATCTACGTTTATTCGTATCTTTTGGCAAACGGGAATGTGGAAGAGATTGCTCGACAGGTGAAGGTTAAGCGCGCGGAACACAACTACATCGAACCGGCGTTCGTGGTCCTCGATGCCAAGTACGGGGCGCGAACGCAGCTCAACGATACCTCGTGGGAAGATGAACTCGAAAAGGCGGGAATCGGGCGTATTCGGCTTTCGCATTCTGAGGCTGGTGACATTGCGCTTGGTCACAAGCGAGTCAAAGAATACCTCCAGCCGCACTACAGTGCTGTGAAGAGCAAAGAGATTCCGGCGCTGCTGTTTGCAGAAGAGGGTTGCCGGGGCGAGAGGGGTCCGACTCAGGATTTGTTTAACTACCAGTGGAAGCCAGGGACCGACAAACCAGAGGAGGGCTACAAGGACATGGCCGATTGCGTCCGCTACCTCTGCCTTGAGCAGCCGGTTTACCAACCGCCGAACGAGAAGGTTGACCTGATCGCGCAACTTCTGGCGGCGCGAAACGAAACAGATTACAGCCCCCTCAGTTACGGACTACGGAGCGCAAATGCTTGAATATCGCGTTGAGCCGCTGACGCCCGCCGTGATTGAGGAAATGGCCGCGCATGAACAGGAATACTGGCAAGAGACAGAGGCGCATTATCGTAAATTCCCCCTCAAAATGAAGTGGCACATCTTCTTGAAAGCACAAGATATAGGCTCTTTGAGGATGGTTACTATCAGGGATAATGCAGTTCTAAAGGGAATGGGGCTATTGGTAATCACGGAAGACCCACTCTGCGATTGCATTCTGGCTTCTATCGTGCTGATCTATGTTCTTCCCGAATATCGAAAAGGGAGAGTAGGCATCGAGTTGGCAAAGACGCTTTTAGATGAGGCGAGACTCTCTGGAGCACAGTTAATATCCGCCCAAACGTGCCTCCACAATGGAGTTCATCGGCTGTATGAATACCTGGGATTTACGGATTATGGTAGACTACTCATCAGAGAGGTAAAGTAATGCCGCCAGCCGCCGCTCCTCTTATTATGGAAATAATTGCTGCAACCACCGCAGCCGCAGCAGTGGGCACTACCGTCTACGAGGCTGTCAGCAAGCCTTCCGCGCCCAAGGCTCCAACTCAGGCGCAAACCAATAAACAGACGGCTCAGGCGGCTCAGGCTTCGGCTTTGGCTCAGGCTCAGGCATTGACAAAACGCCGGGGCATGGCAAGTACGATGCTGCAAAGTCCGATGACCAGCGGTAATGCTACAGTAGGGAAAGAGACGTTGGGGGGATAATGGCTTCTGTCGGTCTAGCCTCGCCTTATATGGACTCCGGGGGATACGCACCCTCCCGGCTCAACGACCGCTCCGCCGACGACCGAGCCAAAGATGCGCAGAAATATCTACAAGTCCTTGCACAAGAAAGACTTCCGTGGGAATGGATGGTGGATAACATCATCATGTACGTCAATCATGGAAGGCGGGGAGTCCAAGACAAGGATTTGTGGCCTGGTCAGCCTACGGGCCTGGAGATTTTTGCCGACTCCGCCATGCTTGCCCACAACACTCTGGTCAAGGGTATGGTGGGGTATCTCTGCTCGCGCAATCAGCCGTGGTTTGGCTTGGAACTTCCCGGCAAGCTCAACTTCCCGCGCACAAGCCGGATGAGAGTATGGACCGGGAAGCGAGTCGATTCCTACCCGGAAGTTCAGAGGTGGCTTCAGGACACCCAAGACGTGATGTATTCAGCGTTCAACCGCAGCAATTTCTATGATGTAGTGCCGGAATTCATCGGTGATGGGTCTGCTCCCGGCACGGCCCACTTGCTTATTGAAGAGGATGTTTCGACGGCAACCATCGTCTTTACCGTTCCCCATTTCCGGGAGTGCTTCATCGCAGAAAACCGATTCGGGCAGGTCGATACGAACTATCGCGTCTACAAAATGACGCTTCGGCAGTTTGTTCAGCAGTTCGGCTTGGACGAAATGAAGAAGGCCGACACGAACTTCGAGCATGACTACGAGAGCAATATGCACGAGCAGCGCGAAGTTCTCCACGCTGTCTACCCCCGCAAGGATTACAACCCTGGTCGCATGGACGCGAAGGGCAAGAAATGGGCGTCCGATTGGGTATATCGAAAGGGTGGCAAGATTCTCGGCAATGATGGGAATCAAGAGTTGAAGATGCTGTCCGAGGGCGGCTACGACTCCATGCCGATTCTGAGTTGGAGATGGAGGAAGAATTCAGACGAAACCTACGGACGCTCACCGGCACACGACGCTTGGGTTGCTATAGCGTTGGACAATCAGATGGGGAGAACCAATCTGATTACTGCCCAGAAAGCGGCTGAACCGCCGCTGGTGGCGTATGAGGACCAGCGGGGAAAGATTCAGCGCGGTCCGAACGGTTTCACATTCATCCCAACCAACCGAGGCGACATCCGCCAGATCATGCCGCAACCTCTAACCACCGGCGTTCAAAACCTTCCGTTCAACACGGAATATCAGGGAAAAGTCGCACAGATCATCAACCAGCACTTCCACACGGATGTGTTTACCCTGCTTACCCAGTTAGCGCAGGGCGGCGCAACGGAACGCATGGTGACTGCGCAGATCAATGAGCTGATGACCGAGAAAGCGGCTCTTCTTGGAACCATCGTCGGAAACCTGCAATCGGAAGGGTTCAACCCCATGATTGCGCGGGTGTACGATATTGAGGCGCGGGCGGGCCGCATACCGCAACCCCCGCAGATTCTTCAAGATTCCGAGCATGAGCCAATCAAGGTGCAATACTTAGGACTCTTGTCTCAGGCGCAGACCAGAGTAACGAAGGTCCGGGCGATTCAATCTGGCGTGGCGCTGATTACGTCGATCACCCAGTTCGATCCTCTCGCCATGCACGCTCTGGACACAGACGAGATGGTGCGCGAGGCGTGGGACGCGGTAGGCGGTCCAGCGACTTGTCTACGTGACCCGAAAGCCATTGCGGAGATACGCCAGATGGCCGCGAAACAGCAAGAGAAGCAGCAGCAGATCGAGAACGCCCCCAAGATCGCCAAGGCGGCGGCGCTGGCTGGTAAGGCGGCGGAACCGGACAGCCCCCTCAAGACGATTATGGGTGCTGGTAAGGAGCCGGGAGAATGATGGACGAAGCGAAAGCAACGGAGATATTAACGGATTGCATTGAAGCTGGATGTCCTCCTGTGAAGAATCAACTGCATTCTCTTGGGTGGTATTTATCCTGGAATCCCGGGGATGAACAGGCAACCCTCGACGGAGATTATTCAGCGGAAGATCTTGAAGCAATCGCCTGGTGGATGAGGAATAAGGCATGATCGAATATAAGCCGGAAGAAGACGCCAGACAGCTTGCCGACAAGAAGATGCGGCAGTATTACCGGAGCGTATTTAGCTCGGCTGAGGGCCGAAAAGTGCTTGGTGATATACTCGTTTCAAATCACTTCGGGGTTCCGTTGAACAACGAAGTGGAGCGGATCGAGTACAATGTGGGTATTGCAATCGCCCGGATGAGTGGTATGATGAGCGAAGTGGATTCTCTAATAGGAATCGAGGAGGGTTGAAGTGACAAATCCGAATCCGAATTACAGCAATGTGAGAGTTGGCGGTGTACAGAGTCACGGTATAAGGCAACCGCTTGAGGTTCAGACTGGGGCAACCTACGAGTGCTACAAGGAAGTCGATCTTGGCACCATAGCCGCAAGCCCGTACTATCTCACCGCGGATCAGGCCGGGGCATCTCTCATTACCGTGAATCCTACTGTGGCTCTTACCTTGGTTTTCCCCACCTGCCAGGCTGGCGCCTGCATGACCATCCTGAATCTTAACGCCACCAATGCAATTACCGTCGAGGTCAACGGCAACGCAACCAATACGGCGATAATTCCCGTGAGCAAGGCCGGGGTCGTGATGCACATGGCGGTTCTGGGCGCGCCGATTGGCGGAATCTATCTGACCGCCCCGGCAGCCGGTTACTAAGAGTTTGGTGTTTGACAATTTGGGTCTCCTTTAGTCCGGCCAGACGAAGAGGGGCGTAAGCAAGACAGACGCGGCAATCGAGTGCTCGATCACTCGGTTCCGCGTTTTTTATTGGCCCAAATATTTTTGAAGGAGCAGCAAATGTCAGAAGCAGTTGTCGATCGACCTGCGGGAAGTGAGACATCGGGAAATACAGGCAACCAGCGCACAGATGCGCCGGGATGGTTGGCGGGATTGCCAGCGGACCTCAGAGACAATGAGGCTTTCAAGCCATATCGCACGGTGGGAGACTTTGCAAAGGCCCATCTCGAAACGGCGAACAAAGCCAAAGAGTACGAGGGGAAGCTGGCGAACTCGATCCCCAAACTGGGCGAGAATGCGACGCAGGAAGAGCGCGATAAGTTCTATACCTCACTCGGACGGCCCGATAAGCCGGAAGGTTATGAGCTAGACCCTGAGAAGAAGAATGCACCTGAGTGGAACAAGTATTGGGAGGAAACCCTGTTTGCAGAGGGGATTCCCAAGAAAACCGCTCAGGCTCTTCAATCGAAGTTGAATGCTCAGTTGACCTCAATGGTGGAAGCGCACAACGCCAAGATTCTCGCAGAAAACACCAAGGCGGCTGAAACCCTGAAAACCGAGTTGGGCGACAAATATGATGCGAGCGTAGTGCTCGTGTCGCGGCTATGGAAGCAAATAGGAAAAACGGAAGTCGAATTCGATAAGGCGTTTGCAACTGAAAGCAGCGCCAACCGGACTACGATGATTCGATTCCTGTTGAACGTGGCCGCAAAAACAGGAGAGGATTCATCTTTGCGCGGGACCGGGCGGAGGGCGGAAGCGCCTAAAGCCGGGTACGATTTGAGCGTATTCAATCTTCCGCCAGCAAGGGTTTAGGTCTCTCTAAAGGGAGATTATCGCCATGGCAGATGCCTCGCAACTCGGTTACACCACGATGACGGACGTAGTCAACAGCTACTCGTCTACGGATGCCCGTGCGCAGTTTGTCCAGCCCGCAAAGGTGCTTGCTCGCGCTTGCCCTTTGCTTGAGTTCTTGCCCTTCGTTCCGGCAAACAATATGCTTTTCAATGTCGCACGGCGCACCGATTACTTGGATGTTCCTGCGACGCGCCGGTTCAACGAAGGAGCCGTGATTACGAACTCCAAGAACACCAACATCACCGACGATATTGCCATGTGGGAAAATTGGGATGTGCAAGATGCGGCGTTTGCCGATCTTCAACCTGATCCCTCGGCGTATATGTCGGACCAGATCAGCAACAAGGTCGAGGGCTTCAAGCAGAAAATCGAGACCGTATTGTTTTACGGGAATCCGGCTACCGATCTTGGCGGAATCAGGGGTCTGACAACGCGAATTAACAACCTTGAATCGGTTCCAAACGGAGACGGAAGCTGGCCGGTGAACGCTTACAACGGCGGATTGACCTCCGGCAACGCAACCAGCATTTGGGTACTCGAACTCGGCAAGGACAAGGTGCAGGCAATCTATCCCGCCGGAACTCCCGCAGGCCTGGAAATCAACACCATCGGCAAGGTTCCATGGACAATGGCCACAGCCTTGAGTGGAGTTCTTGGTCAATCGAGGGCGCTGATGGCGTATGTCACTCAGTGCAAATGGAGTTTGGGAATCCAGATCGTTGACGAACGCTGCGCCCAGCGCATTGCCAACGTGAACCCAGTTCCGATGCAGGCTGGCGGTTTCGATGAGAACCTGCTTGTCCAAGCTCTTGGCAATCTTCCCGGTGCTGGTAATGCTCCCGGCACGGTGATCCTGTGCAGTCGCGCCGTTTTGAACGAGATGAATATCCGCGCAATTTCGCAGAAAACCAACGGCTACTACACGCAAAACGCGGAAACCGGCGACATCTGGGGATCGCGGCGCATTACGCGCTTCCAGGGAATCCAGGTTGTCATGGCAGAGAAGATTTCAAACTCGGAAACCATCATCAGCTAGCCGATGTCGCTAGAAGGAGAGTCACCATGCTTTTAGACGCAATGCAGTTTTTCCATGGCTCTGGAACAGCGGCCTTCGGTCCGATTACTTCCACTGCCAAATCGTTTACCGGATCGATTGCGACGACCGGAGTGTTGACCATTACGGCTGGCGCTACTGGGGCTGAACTCCTTGTTGGGGACGCTCTCACGGGTGCCAACATCTCTACAACCAACGGCCCCACCATCGTGACAGGCATTACGACCATCACCGCTGCAAACGGCGTTGGCACCTACACTGTCAGCAACCCGCAACTGTCAAACAGCGCAACTATTCTCGCAACCCCGGCCCTCTTGGGAGACTTGCTGGTCGTTGGGGCAACCTCTCAGCAGAGCAACTTGGAGATTGACTTTGGTGCGCCGAACCCCGGAACATCCAACCCTTTTATCTCCGCATTCCCGTCCTTGACCGAGAAGGGATACTCCTATCCGCCCGAAGTTGTGGGCGATGGTGGAATCCCGTTTGGCGTTCACATCGTCGTTTCCGGTCCAGTTTACGGAAACTCGCTCACCAGCATTGCTTTCAACGTGGAGACCGGCGCAGCTACCGGTGCCACAACGATCATCGCCACCCGGTCATTGAATATCACGCAACTTCAGGTCCAGGGTGCGCACTACTGGATTCCGGTTCCCGGTAACTTGGTTCTTGAGTTCCTTCGCTGGAACGCGGTCAACACTCCGGCCAACAACGGATATGTCGGCTCCATCTATTCGTGGTGGGGACCGAAGTGTGGAGGGGAGCAGTAATGATTGTTCATGCAAAATGCCTTGCATTTGCTTGGGATAGTCAGGCCAGCAAAGCGTACAGTCCTGATGCTGGGCCGTTGCCTGACGGCCTCTATGAGATCGACACGGATAGCCAACTAGCTACCTTGAAGACACTTAGAGGCGACTGGCTTTTCCAGTATCCCGGCCATGAGGGACGCGCTCCAAAGCCAGGAGACGAGCCTGTAATGGCTGTGGCAACGGCAACCGTCAAGGAGATTGTCGAGGCCAAGCCGGTCAAGCCCGACAAGCGCAAGGTGCCGATGACTCCCGAACGCAAGGCTCAACTCGCGGCAGCACTCGCAAAGGGACGCGCCGCGAAGAGGGCACGAATAGCAGAATTGGCGGCTGCTTAGAACGGTTCACCATTCACCGGGGAGGCGTGGCCTACAAGCCTCGACCTCCCTTTTTCTTTAGGGAGTCTCGATGAACTATTCGCAAGTTGGCGTAGCGAACATGGCCTTGCAGCGCATCGGGGCGAGAGGCACCATCGGCTCTTTGACTGAAAATTCACCCAATGCAATCAAGGTGAATGTCGTTTGGGATATGGTGTTTCAGGAGGTGCTTTCGGAGCGCGAATGGAAGTTTGCCAAGACAAGGGTTCAGCTGCAGCAGAACGCGCAAGCTCCGGTTGGAGGCTATAAGTTCGCCTATCCTCTGCCCGCGGATTATCTGAGGCTCGTTAAGCCGCGCGAGATACCTGAAGAGCGCCGTATCGCCGATGCAGCGGTATGGGGATGGGGCGGAGACGGATGGGGATGGTTCCGTCATCGCGATATTCCAGTGCATCCGCACCATGTAGCTCCCTATGTGATAGAAGCGGTCCTGAGCGCAGATGGGAAATCGTACACCAACAATCTTCTGACGCACTATCCGGGCTGCAATGTGGACTACACGACCGTCTGCCCCATCACCATCAACTATATCCGGCTCATCACAGACTTTACGCAGTTGCTTCCAGGCTTCGTGAACTGCCTTGCGTACCGTCTGGCTGGAGAACTCGCGCTTCCGATCACAGAGGATGAGAATAAAGCCAAGAGCATGATGCAGATGTACTTCACGACGCTCAATTCCGCAGCGGCCCAGCAAGAGTGCGACTATTTGCAGGATGAGAGTGGCTCGACCACGTGGCAGGATGCAGGGCGCTATTACGGGCCGTGGGGGGCGCATCGATGAACGCCAACGTCCTCATAAATGCTTTCAACACGGGCGAGATCAGCGGTTTATGCGAAAGCCGCAGCGATCTTGCCAAGTTTGCGTCAGCTTGCCGTACCCTAGAGAACGCGGTCCCGCTGGTTGAGGGCGGAGCGAAGAAAATGCCAGGGACGTACTTCGCCGGGACGACGGCGAATGGCGGAGCAATGTTCACGGCATCTATCTCTGGAAACACCATGACCGTCATGGCGGTCAATTACGGCGTTCTACAGGTCGGGCAGACGATTGTGGGGGTTGGGGTAGCCTCTGGCACCACAGTGAGCGCCTATGGCACAGGGACGGGCGGGACTGGCAACTATACGGTCAATATCTCTCAGTCTGTGCCTCTTCGCGGGGGCTATGAGACCATGCAGACGGCCAGCAATGGGAAGAGCCGTCTTGTTCCATTTCAGTTCTCGACCGACCAGGGAGCGATTCTCGAATTATCTGCTGGATTCATCCGCATCTGGGAAGGTGCGACTGAGGGGTCTTGGTCACTCGGAATTGCAGTATATCTTCCGCCTACATCTAACAACTACAACCCAGCAACGGCATACATCATTGGTGGCTTAGTGCAGGTTGGACCTGCTGCCTCATTTTGGAATTGGAAGTCGGTCTCAGAGCCTCACGGAGTTTACGTGTGGGAGCCGGATTTTACAAAGGGAATGCTTTTTATCTCTGCGCCCTACGGAGCAACAAACGCAAGCACCGTACCAATCACATTTACCGTAAATAGCGGCGATACGCTCAGTGTGACCAAAACCGGAGTCTCGCCGAATCAGGGAATCAACATCGCTCTGGCTAACGCAACTGCAAGCAAGAACGCGGCAAGTGTGATTCAGGCGGAGATTCGTGCTTTAGTTTCATTGAATTCCTCTGCATACAATTTTGTGGACCTGTCGGCATGGACGGTTACGCCTGATCCAATTTATTACGCAGCGCCGTGGATTGTGGCTCCCGTGCTGTCCCCCACTCAGCCTGCTACCTCGTGGAACAATACGAGTTGGATAGCAAGCTGCACTGCTGCAAACCAATACGACCAATTCCCCGGCTCTCCTTCGGGGGGATACTGGATTCAATCAACCGCGACGTTTGGGTCTGGAAGCGGTCCTATTGAACTGATTACGCCTTATGCTGAGTCCGATCTGTTTGCGCTTGATTGCTCGACGCAGAGCGCAGACGTATTGTGGATATTCCATCCCAACTATCCGCCAGGAATGGTTCAGCGCCTCTCTGCGAATTCATGGCAGTACAGCCTATCGCTTCCCGGCCAGCAGTCGAACGAACCTGCATATCGTGGAACGCTGGACGTGGTGAAGACGGGGTACTCTGCGCTCGGCCAGAACATCAGCCTGATTTCTCAGACAAGCCCTGCTATTGTGGTTCTGTCCTCTCAGGCAGGCACTCAACCATTCCAGAACGGAGCACGTATTTACATAAATGAATGTTCTGGGCTGGTGGATTTGAATGAGGGAGAATTCCTTGTTTCAAACATCGCTTATGGAGCAGTCTCTATAACGGTAATTGATTCGGCGGGTACTTCCTCAACTGTTGCCGCGACCGGATGGTACATGAATCTACTGGACCCGGATACCAGCGCATCTGTGAGCACGGCAAGTTCCCTGCAATACACAGGTGGCGGGTTTGCGGTAGGCGTGGTCCCGATGTTCGCGGCGACTGGAGATTACCCCGCTTGCGGCGCTTTGTATCAGGAACGCCTGATGGTTGGCGGTAGCAACAATAACCCAACGCAACTGAAAGGTTCTGTTGAGGATGACTACCCTGATTTTATCTGCGATCCCAACGCAGACGATTACGCTGTCCAGTATACCCTCGTGTCGAATCAGGTTAACCAGCTTCTTAACATGGTGGGAACGCCAAACGCTCTGGTTATCGGTACATCGGGCGGAATATGGATTGTTGCTGGGTCCAATAGTTCTGCACTGAGCCAAACCGACGTAACAGCGTCTCAGCAAAGCTCTAGAGGCGTAAGCGCGTTACAGCCGCAAGTGGTGAATGGATCGGCCATCTTTGTTAGCCGGTCGTCGCGGATTGTCACTTTTCTGGCTTACAACTTCGTTACGAACCAATGGGACAATACCGATTTGACCCGGCTCAACCGGAACATCACTATCGGCACCTCGGCGGCAACATCCGGCATCGCGCAGACCGCATTTCAGATGGAACCGTACACTATTTTCTTGGCTGTGCGGAACGATGGACAGTTGATCGGCCTTGTCTTCAATACGCAGGATCAGGTGTACGCATGGTTCCGAGTGAATATGGGAGCCGGGTTGGTTGAGTCCGTAGCCGTTATCTCCGGGCAGAATCAAGAAGATCAGGTCGTGGTGGTGGTCAACCGAACCATCAACGGCGTAACGCAGCGGTTCGTGGAATACTTCATGCCGCAGGAATTGTTCGGCCAATTGCCTAACGCTTTCTTTGTGAATTGCGGTCTCCAGTGGCAGGGAGTAGGTCCGTTCACCATCACCGGGATAACCAACGCAGTTCCCGCCGTCGTAACAGCGCCAGGTCATACGCTCGTGGATGGGCAGACGGTAGCCATTGCGGATGTTCAGGGCATGACTCAGGTGAACACGAATCCCTTGCAGGCATGGACAGTCGCAGGAGTGAGTGGCGACACCTTCCAGCTTCAAGGCAGCGACTCAACCGCATGGGGAGCCTACACTGGCGGCGGTACGGTTGAGCAGGTGACGAACCAGGTTACAGGGATGAGCTACCTGATGGGTCAGGACGTCACGGCGGTTGGGGATGAGGCGGTAATCTTCACCGGAATTGTGACGGCGGACACAGTTGTTTTTGGCTCCTACGCCAACCAGATCACCATCGGACTTCCGTACACATCCACGATTGAACCCATGAATCCTGTACTCGGAGATCAAAAGAATACCTCGAAGAGCAAAAGACAGAAATTCACGCGAGTCAACCTTTCGATGTTTGAATCAGTCGGCGGAATGGTGGGAACGGACGCAAACCATCTTTACAACATTGACTATACGCAGGGAACTCCGAACCCACTCCCGCCCGGAAGTCCGACAACACTGTTTACCGGCAACGTAATCAACGATTTGGACGCCGAATGGATGGATTCGGGTACTATTCATATTGTGCATAGCGACCCGTTCCCGTTCACGCTGCGCAGTGTCACCCCACGGCTTTCCGTGGCCGAGGAGGGCTGATGGACCCCAATGCGTTGATGATGCTCTTCGCCGGAGAAAAAGGACTCGGCGGGTTATTGTCCGGCTTCGGGCAGTACGAGCAAGGCCAGGAGCAGCAAGGCGCTTACGACTATAACGCCGATATGACGCTCCAGGGGATGCAGCAGAAAATGCAGACCTCTGAGGCGAAGTATTCCAACCTCATTGGCAGGCAGGCGACGGCTTATGCGCGGGCTGGAGTGGACATTGCTTCCGGCTCTCCCTTGCTAATGATGGCGCACACCGCCGCGCAAAGTGGGGTTGAGCAGGAAAGCGAAGCTCAGGCCGGAACGGAAGCGGCGGCGCTGGAAAAGTATTACGGCAAGGTAGCGGCGTGGTCAGGCACGATAAGCGGAATCAGCACAGCAATTGCTGGGTTGTCACAGGCTGGAATGATGGCCGCAACGTCAATGAACTCTTCGTCTTACGGAAAAGTTCCAACCGTGCCGCTTTCAATGTTCGATGAGATGTAGGTGATTGATGCCAGAGATTCCTCAAGCCGTAGCTCCAACACTGACGCCCCCACCGGAGATGAACCCCCGTATCGCCGGAAGGCCAGGCGCGGCAATGGCCGACGCTGCGGAGCAAATGGGCAGCGTGGCTGAGATGGGGTTCCATGTCGCCCAGAAAATGCAGGAGGCGCAAGAGACAGTAGATGTAAAGATGGGGGAAGTTGGAATAGACAGGCTCGAAGCCGATGCACACGCCGCGATGGGGAAGGCGACTACTCCAGAGCAGATGCAAGACATTCAGCGGGGCTTTGAAGAGAAAGCGCAAGAGGTTATAAATTCACAAAAGAATCCGAAAGTGTCCAGAGCGTTGCAGTTCTACGGCGCACATAAAAGCATAGGCATACAGGATTTGGCGACCGCGAGGCAGGCGGACGTTATCACGAAAAACGATCTGGCAGCGAACGATATGTTGGGCACAAAGTACAGTGGGGATTACGTGCTTTCCGCTGCCGCTGGCGGCGATACGACCATGGCTGAAAACGATGAGAAGATTTTGCTCGCATCGTCAGTAAAGCATGGAACCATGACCCAGGAACAGGCCGACGCTCATTTCAATAAATGGCTCAAGGCTTCCAAGATGGACACGATTGGGGCGCTTGCGAACAGCCCTAAACCGGCTGACCGGCAAGCGGTAATTGCTCAACTAAAAAGCGGGAACGGCCCTCTGGTAGATGGTATGAACTTGGCCGAAAGAAACACAACCCTTACGACGGTGGAACAGAAGGACCGCGAACTGAATAATCTTGCCGAGTCTCAAAACTTGAACAGCGTCCTCAACAATATGCACGACGCTTTTGAGAAGTTCCCGTATACAAACAACGGGAAGGGTGATTACGAAGCGCGCGAGAACGCTGTCGATGACGGAGACTTTCTCAAGAGCATAGGGGCTGTTACTCCTGACGGAAAACCTGACCGGGTTATGGGCGAGAAGTTGCAGCAGGAAGTCACGCGCCAAAGAGCGGAGTGGGAGAAAGAGCAGGCAGACAGGGATGTAAAGGCTATTGACAAGTACGAGCCGCATATTGCGCAGATGACTCGCCCTCAGATATTCCAGATTCCTGACGCGGAAATCTCTGCTCATGGCCGAAGCTATCTTTTGTCAAAGTGGGATGAAAACTACCACATCAATCGTTCCATGTCTCTAGCGGAACGGCAGGAAGCGAGACAGGAGCAAGAGCAAAAAAGCAATGACATTAAAATGAGCACCATCATGGATATAGGGGCTGGTAAGCTGTTCACTCCATTGCAAATCAAAACAATGCCGGGACTTACCAAGAGCGACCAATTTCAAGTCCAGAGCGCGATGGAAGCGGCTGAAAAAGGTCCAGAGGGTGCGAGTTACAGAGCGGCGTTAAACCTTCTCAGCGACACGTTTACCACTCCGCCTTTGCCAAAGAATGCATCCGAAGGGCAGGTTGCTATTCATACGCAGCAAACTGCACGGCAAAACGAGATGGCGGTCGAGACTTGGGCTGCGTTCCAGCAGGAGGCAAACGCGCATCCAGAACGGAACAAGATGGAGGTTATGCAAGAGGCGCTGAAACCGGCCGTCCAGAAGCAGATTGCCGACAGGGTGAGTCAGATGTTCCCTATGCAGTCTCCGAGTAGCTGGGTTAGTCAAAGCTGGAATCGCCTCATGAGTGTGCGCCCATCTTCCCAACTTCCGCCTATGCCTAAATTGGCTGAACCTCCGAAAGAAGGATCGAAGAAAAAGAATTCTGCCGGTGATCCGATAATTTTCCAAGGCGGAAAGTGGGTTCCCGACAATGCCTCAAATTGACCCTGTGACCGGAGAGAGGATTCAAGAACGGCCTGCGCCTCAAATTGATCCGGCGACGGGTGAACGGGTGTATTCTGGGCCGCAGATCACTCCAGATATAGCCTCAGACTCATTCAGGGCGGGTGTGCATTCGCAGATGCTTGGGGTGGATGCTGGGTATGCTTATCAGAACCGCGAAGAGATCGAACGCCAACTGCGAGACGCAAGCGGAGACTATGACAATGACAAAGGATTTCTCAATGCAGCGGAGACCGGGTTCGAGGAAACCCCTCTGGGTATGCTCTTGCGCGGCAAAGCCCCTGAACCATTTGAATCTACCAACGCCCTTGAGCGGTTCGTACATAACGCCGTTGGTTTCGCCGCTGATCCGGTTGTCTTGGTTCCGACCATAGGCGGCGCGTTTTTAGGCCAGCCGGAACTGGGATTCGTTGGTGGATCCGCGCTTGACGCAGGACTTCGCAAGACGATGATGGATCACTACCAAAAAGGTGACGTAAAAGACTTTCAGGACTTGACCGCGCGGGCCGGGGATGCCTTATGGGAGGCTACCAAAGGAGCGGCGGGGGCGGAAGCCTTTGCTATTGCTGGTGAGCTTCCTGTGCCTGGTATGCTGGCCGGGAAACCGCTGTCTAGCATTGCCATGAAGAGCGCATATCAAGCGGCGGCTATTACCACGGTAGGCTCTCTAATGAACGGTCAGGTTCCACGCTTGCGCGACTTTGAAGACTCTGCTCTGATGGTTATCCCTTTGAATCTCGCGACAGGAGGACTCCTGCTCAAAAGAGCCGATATTAAGCAAGCCGCAATGGATGTGTACGCGAAGGACGGGACGACGCCGCAGGAGACGGCAGAGAAATTGGCCGCACAACCGCCTGTAAAGCCTGAGCCTCAGCCAGGGCTAAGACCCGCAATTCAGGTAGGAGAGGGTTTCATAGAGGCGGATGCTGGTGAGCACCATGCGAGTCTCGCGGAGCGCGTCTTGGCCCAAAAGCCGGTCACGATGGCCGAGCTACAGGCGGACCCTGCTCTTGCGGATGACGTGTTGCAGAATCCAGCAATCCACGACCAGGAGACGATTGACCGAGCGTGGGCGCTGAAGAAAGAGGCGCTGGAGGCCGGAGGCGGCGACAAGGGCGCTGAAACCATCGATCAACTCTACAATCGCGCCGAGATGAAGTCTGGAAGGGGATTTGTCACGCCAGATGGAAAGTTCCTCACTCGTCCCGTAGCGCGGGCATGGATGAAGGCGAACGAGCCGCTTGTTGCCCAGATGTGGGAAGATGTTGCAGGTGGTAAGAATCAGGAGTTTCACTCTGAAGATTACGCGGAAGCGCGTAACCGTGTACATGGGCGCGATCTGTTGGAAGGAGAGGATGGCATCGGCGGAATGTCCAGAGAGAACATCCAACGCCTGGGAGTTCTCCGCAAGGGATTGAACGACATCAAGGCTGGAAACGTCAGTAGCGGCTACGCAAAGGAAGTGCTGAGAATCCTCTATGTGGGACAGCGCGATACCCGCGTTGCCTTCACAAATCAGTTGCGCGAATCTCTGCAAAAGCTATTGCCGGAACAGGTTGACCAGGAGGCTCTAACCTTCTACCGTGACTACAAAGGGATGGTGGAAAGCACGGAAGGACTGCGCTCGCAGTTGCGCATGATTCAAGAAGGCAACGACGCCAAACTAAAACCCCTCATTCCGGCGATTGAACGGGCGCTGAATCCGACGAAGGCAATGCTCGAAGCAGACCGGAAACTGACTGCATACTATACTCCCGCGCTCAATGAAGGCCGGGAGTTGGGATTCCTTGAGAGCAAGATACCACCAGAGAACTACACTCACCGCGTTCTGGTCAAGGGAGAGGAACCGGGAAGTCTGGGAAAGTTCACTGCTGGTAGGACAGAAAAACAACTTCTCGATTCGCTGAAAAAGTCTGAGGTCGATTACCGGACAGTCAACGCGCTCGATTCGATGCAGATTTACGGAGAGAGCCACGCGCAAAAGGTAGCAACCAAACTGCTTGAGATGGAGTTGAAAAATAGTGAGTTGGGCGTTCAAGGGACCGAAGAGGACCACCCGGACGGATGGATGCCCATGTCGGATCGTAGCAGCCTGTATGTTCCCAAGGTGGTGGCTGAGGCACTGAATCCCATCTTTGAGAAAAACGTACTGTCGAAGATTCCCGCCGTTGCTAAGTTCCTGCATGTTCAGGCGTATACCAAGGCGATTGAGTTGGGCTTGTCCGTCTTCCACATGAAGGCGCTCACCATCACCGCAATGAACAATATGGCGTTTACCGACTTTGGCAAGGCTCTCGCGTCTGATATTGAAGCGCCTGAGTTTAAGTCGGCATTGCGCGAGTGGGCGGCGGACGGCCTCAAGACAACCAAGTCCGGGCATCAGTACGAGGTGATTGAAAACTTCAAGCCTACCAGCGCCGAGGCGCTCTCATTCTTCGACCGGGCGCGGGAGTTGCCCGGACCAAAGCAGATGGAAGCGATTGCGCATTGGCTGACCCATGAGACTTTCGACGTAATCCAGACTAAGTTCAAAGTCATGGACGCTTCACTCAAGATAGCTCGATGGATTGCGAAGAACCCAGAGGCCAGTAACGCGGAACTGTTCGCGGCTCGTCGCAGTATCGCCAAAGAGGTCAACGCTGCCTACGGTGGTCTGAATTTCGAGATGATGGGCATGGGCAAGAACGCTGTGACACTGGCGCGCATGGTGATGCTGGCTCCCGATTGGACGTTTTCAAACGTCGCTAGTCTGAGGTACGGCTTTGCAGACCCGATTCTCCATGCGATCAAGCCGGGCACGTTTGAAGGTGGGCGCCAAGCGGGGGCAGCGGCCCGCGCTTTCTTCTTCAAGTCCGCCGCTACCGGGTTCGCTTTGACCGCCGCAACAAGCATGATGATCGGCGGAACCTACGACCCGAAGCATCCTGAGATGGTTCAGCTTGGCGGAGGGAAGAGCGCCAACTGGTTTTTCGCCGGCGCGCCGAAGGACTTCATTACATGGACGCACCGCATGATAAACGATGGCGAGTTGATGGGAACAGCTAAGTTCATCGTTGGCAAACTGGGGCCGATTGGCGAGTCTGTTATCGGTCTTGCGGAGAACAAACAGTTTGGCGGCAAGCCAATCACAAAGCCGGATGAGACCCACCTAGAGAAAGACTGGCATCAGGGAGAGTATGTGGCGGGCCACTTTGTCCCATTCACCTTGAAGAATATCGGGGAAATGGTGATGGACCCAAAGCAGCACAGTTTGCTCGAATACGCTACTGCGGTTGCAGGCATGACCACGACGCAGGACAATAGCACAAAGCCTTCCGGCAAGAAGGAAAAGGGTGTGATGTCGTCAAGCAAGACCATGCGCAGGAAAAGATTCAGCATCGTGGAGAATCGATGAAGTTCATTATCTACACCGAATTCGGGGAGATCGCAGACCTCGCCATACACCTGCAAGATGTGGAGGGGCATGAGGTTGTGTTTCACGTTGCCAACAAAGACTATGACAAGAT